>Ga0272482_10000032_pt1 | contig 45346 bp, 36 predicted proteins | sample RVTome_8_FD_192427 | JGI IMG/M metagenome (GOLD analysis project Ga0272482, IMG submission 192427) | Soil microbial communities from uranium-contaminated site in the Upper Colorado River Basin, Wyoming, United States - RVT160D0 (version 2) ...
TACAACCACGACCGTCTACACTCGACACTCAAGCACCGCACCCCGTACGAAACCCGTGTCTGCTATCGTCAGCCCAACGCCCTCGCGGCATGAAACCCCGGTGTCCGGTCCCGGGGTGGAACCTCACCGCGTGGTCCAGGCCGGTTACCCGGTGCAGCGCGGCGTAGCCGTCGAGTTTGGCCACCACCTGGTGGGCCTTCTCGGTCGACCGGTCGTACTCCAGCCAGAACGCGCACGTGTGCCCGTCCTCGGTCCATACGCCGTGCCCGTCGGGCCGGACGAGTTGGCCGGTGACGGTGCGGCAGGTTTTCTCGGACCACCACACGCCGAGCTGGGCGCCGGGGGTGTGGCGGGCGTGTGCGGCCAGGTCCACGAAGAACCCGTTGACGCCGAGCCGATGTTCCAGGCCGGGCCAGGAGGCGAGGCGGTTGATCCGCCGGCGCATCGCGGCCGGTTTCGGTTCTGGTTCGCCGGTGCGGGCGGCGAGCCAGGCCGTGCCGATCAGGTCGAGGGTCCAGCGCCATTGTTGGGAGCCGGGCCGTACGCCGTCGCGGAAGCGGGCCAGGATGCCGCGCCGGTTGAGTAGGACGAGCCGGTTCCGTGCGGTGTGCACGTGGTCGAAGCCGAGGGCGGCGACTTGTTCGGTGGTGAACACGGCGTGTTCGTGGAGGAGTTCCAGGAGCCACCGGTCGCGGGGCATGAGCCGGCGTAGTTCGCCAGCTACGTCGATGCCGCCTCGGGGTTGGTGTGGTAGAGCTGTGATGTGCGGCTGTGCCGTCGAGTGTGTGATCCCCATAGGATCACTCCGCCCTGTCTCGGATCGGCCGGTCAGCCGGGCTGACCTGCGTTGTTGGGCGGTTTCCGGGTGGAGGTTCACTCGGCGTTTCCCGCACGAGGGAGCCTCCGAGTAACCCTCCGAGGGAGCCTCCGTCCCGAGGGCCGTCGTGTTTGTCCACTTCGGACAACACGGCGAGGTGTGACAGATCGCCGAGTCTTGTCAGTGCTGACAGGTTGGCCCAGCCAGGGCCGGACAGACCCGACTGCTCTGCCGGGCCTGTCGGTGTCTGGTCGGTCGGGTCTTTCGGGCTGGTGTGGTTGCGCAGTGTCATGTTCGTCTCCGGGTTCGGCTGCCCGGCGGCAGCGCCGGCGTTGTTGGCTGTGCGGGGATCGGCGGTTGGGTCGGCTCGGGCCGTGGGCGCGGGTCGACTTGGATAGCGATGCCGACCGCCGCGCCTCGGGCGATGGCGGCGTGCAGGTCGTCCATGTGGTGTCGGTCGGGGTCGAGCAGGTCGAGGCCGTTGACCACGACCACGCCGAGCAGGCCGGTGTACTCGACCAACTCGGCCCAGCCGTCCGGCACGGGGAGGGCACCGTCGTACAGGGTGGTGCCGTCGGCGGTGGTGACGGTGATGCGTTGCCCGGTGGCGAAGGTGACGTGCAGCCTGCCGGGCACCACCGGCAACGGGGAGTCCGCTGCCGACAGTAGTGTGAACCCGGAGCCGAGCAGCCCGGAAAGGATCACGTCGGTTAGGTCTCCACTGCCGCCGGTGATGCGTTTGGCGGACACGCGTGGGGCGACGACCACCACCGAGGGTGGGTCGCCTTCGCGGAGCCAGGCCATCGCCGGTATGTGGAGCTGGCCGGTGGGTGTGGGTGCGGTGAGGACGATCACCACCCCGGAGTTGGAGCAGTCCGGGTGGGCCAGCTTGACGACCAGTGGTCCCATGCCTTGGTCGTAGATGGTGACCAGGACGGTGGCGGGGTTGCCGACGCCGAGCTTGAGCTCGTTGCCGCAGATGGCGCAGGGGTAGGTGCCGTACTGCTCAGCGAGCAGGTGACGGGTGGCGCCTTCGCCGCCGAACAGCTCGACGACTTCCGGCGCGACGATGAAGTGTGACAGTCGTAGCATGGCTAGATTCCTTTGCGGGAAACGGGTTTGCGGTTGGTTGGTGCCGGTGGCACCGGTACCGGAGTGACCGGTAGGACGGCGGGCGTATCCCCGCCGCCGGTTGGGCCAGTTGGGTTCTCGGTTGGGTCAGTTCGGTTCTCGGAGTGCTCGGTTGGGTTGACGGTTGGGTCGTTGGTGTGCTCATCGACGGCCTCCGTTCGCTCGCTGGTTGGGTCGGCGGTTGGCCGGGCGGGTTGCCGGGCCGTGTTGGGTGGTGCGTTCGGGCCGGCTTGCCGGGCCTGCGCGATGGCGTGGCGCAGTTGCGCGGGTAGGCCCCGGTCTCGTGCCGCCGCCCGCAACTGCTCGGCGCGGCCGGGCCAGGCGGGCGGGGCGGGTCGGGTGTGCAGGCTGAACGGTTCGCCGTCGCGGCCGTTGATGTGCAGGCGGCAGACGATGCCGTAGGCGTCGCGGTGGGTCAGGTCTTCCGGTTCGAAGTACGGCGCCACGTGGTGCGCCAGCTCCCGCGCATCGCGGGGTGAGAGGTTGAAGAACACCTTGTTGCGGGCGTTGGCGTCGATCGCCGCCGCCATCCTCAGCGTCAACTGGGCCAAGTGCTGATGCGCGAGGACCATGGACAGGTGCCAGGCCCGCGCCTGCGCCAGGGCGTCATCGACGCCGATTGGCAGGTGCAGGGACGCCTGACACTCGTCCAAGATCAACGAGGCGTCGAGGCGGTCCTGCTCGCGCTGGTCGGCCCGCCCGGACGCCGCGTGCAACACTGCCGCGAGCAGCAGCGAACCGGTCAACCTCACGGTGTCGTCGCCGAGCGTCGGCGGCAGCCGGACCAGCAGCACCCCGCCGTCGAGCACATCGGACAGCCGGAACGTGGACACGCCGGTGCCGAACAGCTCCGCGGCGAACCGCCGCGAGAGCACGGCCCGCAGCTTGGACAGCAGCGGGCCGATCTGCACCGACGCCTGCGCCGGCGTGAGCGTGTCGTACCAGGCCCAGAACGCGACCAGCCCGGCCGAGTCGACCGGGCCGAGCGTGCGCCGGATGCCGCCGACCAGCCGCCGCCGGTAGCCCGCGTCGGCGAGCAGGGTGGGCAGGTCGGCAAGAGTCGCCCCGGGCTGGTGGGCGAGGGTGAGCACGGCGTGGCGGGCCAGGTCGTCGGTGCGCGGCCCCCAATACTGCGCCCACACCTTGGCCATCACGCCGACGAGCTGATCGGCCACCGACTCCGGATCGGCGCCGAGGTCGAACAGGTCCAGCGCGGCCGGCGCCTGCTTCTCATCCGGATCGATGAGCACCAGCCGGCTGCCCACCGTGGCGGGGTGCCGCTCCAGCAGGTCACGGATCAGGTCGCCCTTGGGGTCGAACACGGCCACACCGCGACCGGCCCGCGCGTCCGCGATGGCCAGGTTGAGTAGCAGCGTTGTCTTGCCGGTGCCGGTCGGTCCGGCACATGCAGGTGATGGCGGGCATCCTGCGGCGACAGTCCAATCAGGACCGGTTCCCCCAGGGGTGCCACGCCGAGCGCCTTGACCGCCTGCCGGCGTGACGCGCCGGGCGGGACCAGCCGCAATCTGGCCGGCTGGCCCGGCAACAGCGTGGGGGGCGCTCCCGCGCCCCCCACCATCTTCGTTGTCTTCCACGGTTGTGGTGTCATGCAGCCTCCTGCGGTGGTTCGTCTTTGTCGTGGTTGTCGGTCGCGTCGTCCGGATCGGCTTCTGCGGTCCAGCCGGCGCCGGTCCAGCCCGACCCATCCCGGGTCGGTGGTTCCGGGTCGGCCCGGCTCGCCCCGCGCGGCCAGGGCCGGTGCAACGCGGTGACCTCAAACCCCTGCCCGGCGGGGTCGCCGGGCAGGTGCGCCAGGACCGCCAACTCGGCCGTGGACAGCAGCAGCCACTCACCAGCAGTGGCACGCCGCTGCTCCAGCAGCACAGCCGCCCGGCGCATCCGGACCGGAAACAGATGGCGGGCTACGGTGCGGAACCCGTAGCCGATGGAGCGGGCCGCCGCACGAGCAAACCCACGGTCCGAGCGGGATACGCCCAACCGGACCGTGGCGATCACATGCGGACCATTGGCCAGTTTCTCGGCCGCCTGGCGCATCGCCTTGGCCTGCACCGGATCCGGTCGTCGCGACCCGTCACCACCGGAGCTGTGCCGGTGGTGGCTGGCCGTTGGGCGGCCGGTACTGACCAACTCGGTGATCGCGTCGAGCAGCAACCGGACGGCGCCCGACAGCAGCGCCGTCACGCCGTCCAGAACGACAGCGGCCGGCTTCCGGCCTGGCTTGGCCGGATACCGGGAGGCCCGGTCCAGTGCGGCCAGCCTCCCGGCGGGTGCCGGGCGGACCAGCACCTGCAACAGGGCCGGGCCGTCCGGCTTGCCGAGCGCGTCGAACACCGCCCGAAGCCGGTCACCGCCGAACACACCCCGCGCCGATGTGGTGCTCATGCGGGGGTCGTCGACCAGGAACCCGCTGTCAGGGCGATCGGCGCGTAGTCGGGCCCCGGCCACCCGCGACCCGCCGTGGTGGCCCCGTTCAGGCAGGGTGGGCGGGTCGGTGCGGTCCAGGACCGCGCCGGGCCACACCCGCGCCAGCTCGTCGGTGACCGCCTCGGGTGGCACCCAGCCGGGCAGCCACACCCCGGCTGTCAGCCGTCCGTCGCCATCGTGGTGGATCTCGAAGGCCAGGGGTGGGTTGGCCGGTCGCCACCAGCCTTTGCGGGCCAGCCGGGCCAGCCCGGCCAGCAGCCGCCAGCCGTCCTCGGCGTGCGCCGGGTCCACCTGCCGGGGCGGGATCACCCGCATCCAGTAGCCGCCCGCGACGGCCCGCCACCACGCCGCCCGGTGTGCCACCCGCACGGCGAGCGTGAACACCAGAACCACGAGGACAGCGGTGAGCAGCCACGGCCAGCCGGAGCTCGCCGCATGCCAGACGCGGGTCGGCAGGTCGGTGACCCAGGAACCCAGGTCACCGATCCCGCACACCGCGCGTTCGGCCGACGACCGCTCGACGTCGCCGGGCGGCTCGGGGCAGCCCGGCTCGGCCAGCACCGGCAGCCAACCCGCCGGCACGACCGGGAACATGATCGGGAACGCAGAGATGATGAGGTTGGTGGTGTTCATGGACCTCCAAGAACGGACGCGGCCCGCCCCGATGGGGGCGGGCCGCACGACGGTGAGCGTGGACTTTCCTGGGCTGAGCAGGGCAAACCTCCGAGTGAACGAGTGCGAACATGTGGCCGGACGCGGCGAGCATCGACGTGGACGCCGTGTACCTCCGTCAGGTGCTCTCGATAGGTAAGGGGACGCCGAAGCCCGGAAACCGCACAGCTCCCCCGAGAAAACCCGAAAAAAATCTTGAAGGTGGTCGGACAGGCGGGCTGCCGGCGGCTGCCGCGTGGCGCCGGGGTGACGGGTCCTCATTGAAGTAAGGGGACGGCGCGAGCCGGAAACCGCACACCGGCCCTGAGAAAATCTTGGGATCGAGGCATCTGCCCGCGCTGATCTAGCCTTGGACCCGAAGCGCCGCCCCACGCCCATGCCGCGGCGGCGCGGTTCGAGCGGGACGGAGATCGCGGGGGTGCGGGTGCGACACGAGCCGATATCGCGTGGCGACCCACGCCCGACACCTCGTACGCTTGTTCGAGGTTTCCGGCGGTGTCCGCAGCACGCCGGAAACGTCCGGTCACCGACGACCGCGGCCGCGCCGCCCTTGCGCGGTGTTCCTGGCGTGTCCACAACCCAGCCCACCCGGTGTGGGCGGTTGAAGGGACATCGCCGTGTCTGACAAGCCGCGCCCGGCGCAGGACCAAAGCCCGTTCGGCCGGATCGAACGGGAAACACCCCAACGCGCCGCCGCGGAGCTGACCATCCCTCGGGACCTGCTCGATCCGGCGTTCGACACCTCTGGCGACAGCAGCCCGGTGGTGCCGCTGGACGGGCTTCGCGATTACGTGTTGGCCTCGCAAACGCCCCTCGCGGCCCGGGACCGGGTGTGGCGGTGGGTGGTCCAGCGGGTCCGCGCCGAGGGTGGCCTGTGGCACGCCGTCACCGTCTACCTGGCCATGCCCGGACTACGGGCCAGAGCGCGGAAGATGACCCCGATCCCGCCGCACAGCATCCACGACGTGGACGACACCCACGCCGCCCTGATCCAGTCGATGATGAACAAGGTCGAGAAGGTGGGGTTGGACCGGGCCGTGGTCGCCCGTCTGATCGGGCAGGCCGTCTACGAGGTCGGCAAGGAACACGACGACCAGCGGCAGGTCCGTCCCTTCACCGACGAGGCGATCGACAAGATTCGGGCCAGGACCGGCCGCACCGGCAAGTACCCGCCCACCCCGGGCAGCCCGGACCCGGTACTCCTCGACCTGTACCAGGAGTACAAGGAGGCACCCGCCGGGCAGAGCTTCGACGCCAAGGACGCGGAGCTGATCGGCCGCACCTACTTCGAGACCGCCAGCAACGGCGGCGCCCGCCCCCTGGTGGACGTGGCACCGGAGACGGCTCTGGCGGAGTCGGCCGCCCGGATGCGCCGCGACCGCGCGATCACCCGCATGGCCCGCTACCTGGACGCCAAAGACCGCAAAGGCCGCCGGTTGACCGCCGCCGCCGACGCGATCACCCCCAGCCGGGCTGAAGACCTCACCCGCTGCGACCTCGACTACCTCAAACAGCGGCAACAACAAGCCGACAAAGCAGGCCAACCCGACCGAGCAGGTCAGGCCAGCGGAGCCGGCGAAGCTGCCGCCCCATGAGCACCAACCACCGGCCGCCCTTGGCCGGTGCTCACGGTGTGCGGTGCCGTAGCGACGACATCGGCCGGTACAGGTACTTGTCCCCACCCAACGAGTAGCGGGACAGCTCCCGCACCGCCGCGTCGATCGCGGCGTCGATCTCCGGCAGCCAGTCCAGGTCGGTGTCCACCCGGCGGGCGAACTCGGGCATGTCATCGGTCACGAACAGCACCGGCGACCGGTACGGCGAGAACCGGAACACCAGACTCCACGCCGGACCATGTAGCCGGATCACCACCCCGCCCAGATCCGAGGCGATCTTCACCGCGCCCGGCTCGGACGCCTCCGCCACCTGCGGCGCCTCGGTCAACGCCGTCCGCACCACCGGGGCGTAGGCGACCTTCGCCGGCAGCGACAACTCGCCGACCATGTACGCCGCCCGCTCATCACCCGGCTCGTAGTCCTTCAAGATCCCGGCCAGCCGGTCCGCCAGCGCCCGCCGCCGCCGCTGGACCGGCGTCAAATCCGGCGGCTCCGGCGGCTCCACATAGCCGTCGATGCGCGGGTCATCAACATTGAGGAACACGGTGCCGGCCTCGCCGAAGTCCGGCGCGGCCGGCAACCGCGCCGGCCTGCCTGTGCGCTCCGCTTCGGCCTTCGCCGCCTGCATCCGTGCGTCCCACTCCCGAAACGCCTCAGCCCCGGCCGCCGAGCGCCTGCCCTGCTGCTCGGCGGAATGCTGGGCCCGCAGCTCCCCGGACTCCTCAACCCACGTGGCCCACGCCCGCCGGCTACGCGGCTTGCCCATCCGCCACCACAACGGCGCAACCTCCAGCCGCCACAGCGCCCGCAGCTGCACACTGCGGCTCGCTCGACGCACCACCCGGCGACGGAACACCCCCACAGCTTGACACCGCCGCCCACCCCGACGCGAGACACCCGGCCCCGCCGTCCAGCGGCCCCGCGGCTACCCGTCCTGGCTGGAGCGGTCAATGTGGATCGGGTCCGCCGAGCTTCCCGGGCGTTTCGTCGCATCATGGCGAGCGCCACGGACCCGCCGAGGCTGGCGGCTCGGCGACCCTACTACTCGTGGGCACCGGTGATCGGTTTGCCGTCGTACAGCGGCAAGTACTCCCTCGGGGTTCGCGGCACCCCTGCGTATCCGAATCTCGTGATGTCGTAGGTAGTATCGGATCACCATGTTGATCGGAGAGTCCAGCGTCGTGAGCCTTATCGACGACCTACAGTGGCGCAGCCTGATTCGGGACGCCACCGACCTCGACAGTCTGCGCAAGCACCTCGATGACGGCCCGGTCACCTTCTATGTCGGCTTCGACCCGACTGCACCCAGCCTGCACGTTGGCCACCTGGTGCAGCTGAACACGGCTCGGCGGCTGCAAGCGGCCGGGAACCGGCCGCTCCTGCTGGTCGGTGGCGCAACAGGGCAGATCGGAGACCCGAAGGAGGCCGGCGAGCGGGTGCTAAACCCTCCTGAGGTTGTTGCCGAGTGGGTGGCGAAGATTCGCGCTCAGGTCGCGCCGTTCGTTACCTATGAGGGCGACAACGCCGCCGAGGTGGTTAGTAACCTGGACTGGACCGACCCGATGCCGGCGGTGGACTTCCTGCGCGAGGTCGGCAAGCACTTCCCCGTCAACAGGATGGTTGCCCGCGAGGTCGTCAAGGCTCGGCTTGACTCGGGCATCAGCTTCACCGAGTTCAGCTACCAGCTCCTGCAGTCACACGACTACTTCGAGCTCAACAAGCGTTACGGCTGCTCGCTTCAATTCGGTGGCTCCGACCAGTGGGGAAACATCTCAGCGGGCGTGGACTACATCCGCCGCCGAGGGGCGGGGCCGGTTCACGCGTTCACAACGCCGCTGGTGACCAAGGCTGATGGCACGAAGTTCGGCAAGACCGAGGGTGGAGCGGTTTGGCTCGATGCGGTCATGACGAGCCCACACGACTTCTACCAGTTCTGGTTCAACGCCGACGACCATGACGTTGTCACGTACCTGAGGTACTACAGCTTCCGCTCCAGGGACGAGATCGAGGATCTGGCCGCGTCGACTGCGCAGCGGCCCGCGAAGCGGCGAGCGCAACGGGCGCTTGCGGCCGAGCTGACGACCCTCGTACATGGGGAGGCCGAATACCGGAAGGTAGTGGCGGAGATGCCCGACGCATGATCCGCGGAAGTCGCGCAGTGCATACGGCGCTCTGCCGCTGATATCGAACGTAGTTACACATCAATTCCATATTCCCTGTGCATGAATTGCCGCAGGTTGAAGGATGGCGCGGTCGCAGTCCAGTCGATGATCTCCGGAATTCTGGGAGGTGGAACGACTCTGGCCAAGATTGTAGGCTTGCTGTCAATGACGGCCTTCGACGTGCGATGGCATCCTTCGAGTATCACGAGTCGATTGCGATAGGGTACTACCTCTATCGGGAAGCCCAGTGAAGCATTCGCAATGCGCTGTGCATGTTCCGGGTGCTGGACGGGTGAACGGATGACGTCGACGGGCCTCAGGGCAAACGGGATGCCACGTTCCGGCCACACCGGGAGTTCGAGCATCCAGGAAACGGCGTTCACTGCTATGGGCTGCGGTTGAAGCTCCAAATCCCAAAGGAGCCTCGCGTCGATCTCGAACTCAGGACAGGTCCTCCGGATCAGCTCGGGTACCTCGTCAATGGGGACAACAACCATTTCCCCGCCAACGTCGATCCGCAGACCCTCTCTTGGACGCGGTGCCCTTTCGACCTCGGGCGATCGGTCGCGATTCAAGTGTTCGCGCACCTATGAGGTCCTGTTCCGTTTGACCAGGAATGGCCCGACTGCAAGCGCATCAATGGCAGCGGAGCCGAAGGCTTCAAGAGCATCCCGCGGATCGTCCACCATCGGCCGACCCGCCGTGTTGTAACTGGTGTTGACGACGACTGGTACGCCTGTCATGGCGTAGAATCGCTCAAGCATTCGGGCGACCAGTGGTTCATCTACTGATGAGACGGTCTGGATCCGCGCGGTGCCGTCGACGTGGACTGAGGCCGCAATCTTTTCCCGCCACTCGGGTCGTACCCGATGTGTGAACAACATATATGGACTGGGCAGCGGCCCCTCAAATATCGCGGCTGCATGGTCGTCAAGGACCATAGGCGCGACCGGCCGAAACTGTTCCCTTCCCTTTACGCTATTGAGCCGCCGGACGTTGTCGGGATAGGTGGGGTTTGCGAGAAGGCTGCGGTGTCCGAGAGCCCTCGGCCCGAACTCGCTGCGGCCCTGGAACCATGCAACGATGTGGTTATCAGCGAGCAGCTTAGCAACCGCGCCCGCAATGTCAGGTGACTCTTCATAGGGTACTGCGGCCACGTCGAGCCAGGTACGAATCTCCGACTCTGACCACGATCTTCCCAGGGCTGCTGTAGACATCCCTGCCACTGCGTCGCCTAGTTCCGCTGCCAACAACAGCGCCGCGCCCAGGGCCGTGCCGGCATCCCCAGCCGCCGGCTGGACCCAGATCCTTCGGAACGGGCCTTCTTCCGCGAGGTAGGAATTGGCCACGCAGTTGAGTGCAACGCCACCCGCCATCGTGAGGTTGGTCTGGCCAGTGTGCGAATGCAGCCACTGAGCCAACGAGAGCAGAACCTCCTGCAATCGAACTTGAACACTGGCAGCCAGGTCGAAGTGAATCTGGTCGATCGGCTGCGCGGAGGGACGCTGCGGCGCGTACTGCGCCCAGTCAATGTGATCAACGTGGAAACCCCCGTCGGCTGTCGGGCCGACAAGGCGCCGCAGATCGCCGAGGAACCTTGGCGTCCCGTACGACGCCATCGCCATGACCTTGTACTCGTCCGAAGACCGGCGGAACCCCAAGTGCTCGGTGACGAACTCGTACATCAAGCCGAGCGAGTGCGGCAGTGCCTGCGATGCAAGGATCTCCAGGCCGCCGCCGCGCGCCAGGCCCGCGAGGTGCGAGGTCTTTTCGCCCGCGCCGTCGAGGACGAGCACGGCCGAATCCCTGAACGGTGCCGCGAGATGCGCCGAGGCCGCATGTGCTAGGTGATGCCTCACGAACCGGACGCGCAACGGGTCCAGGCCAGGCAGCATCTCGGCGAGGAACTGCGGAGCTAGCGAGGCATACATGTTACGCAGCGCTTCCCACCCATCCGCTGTAACGTCACCGGCATACGGATCGGCCAGTCGAGGGTCATACGAGTAGGCAACCGCATCAAGGTCTTCGGCCTTGAGTCCCGCCTTCCGAAGGCACCACTTCGCTGCCTGCTCCGGTAGTTCCCATGCCGCAAACGGCAGCGGTGTCTTGCCGTGCTTGCGGCGCGAGAAGCGCTCCTCCTCCGCCGCACTCACCACCTGCCCATCGACCACCACGGCAGCGGATGGGTCGTGAAAGACAGCATTGATTCCCAGTACCTTCGCCATCAGGACCCTTCTACGCTTGGCACTGCCTCGTCGAATTCCCTCTTCGCATCAATTAAGCGATCAACAAGCTCCCGGGCATCCGCCCGTCCCATTCCTGGATTTAGCGAATAGACCCTGAGCGCGACAACCGGCTGGCCGGTCGCGCAGTAGAACGCCGCCGAGGTCTTGCTGACCGCGAGGAATTCGGTCCATGTGCCAGAGCGTGAGGCCAGCCACGAGAAGAAGGCCGAGTTGTAGTCGTTGCCAATCTGTACCAGACGATCTGAGCTCCACTCCAAGTTGTGATCGCGTGGGGCCCTCGCCGGCGGATAGCACCTTATGAACGTATCGGGTCCATAAGACACCTGGTTCACAACCACCAAGTCCGAGATCATCCTACGTCGCAAATGCTCTCGCACAGCTTCGGCGTTCTCCAACGCGTTCCCCAGCAGACGCCGAAGACCATCCCGTCCAAGAGTCCGCAGTGTCAGCCAAGTCGCGATCATATTCGCCGTCGACCGTGACGTCTCGAGCGTGTAAACCCCGGGATTGTAGGCTTTGGGGTCGTGAAACAGCGGGGTCATGTCGCTTCCGTCGCGGCGCAACAATCCGAGATCCCGTCGATCCCTCAGGAGTACCATGCTGGAGGTGTAAGGTACGTATCCGGTCTTGTGAAAGTCAATCCCCATTGAGTCGGCATGACGAAGTGTCCTCAGGCGACTAACAAGTCGGCCCAACTTGACGCACACCGGACGCGAGAAACCGAGAGGGTTCGCCGATAGATCGTAGGAAAGGAACGGCAGGTAGGCCCAGCCCAGGACGGCGTCGGCATGAATGTGAGGCCGGTAATCCAAGGCGTAGTGCCGCACCAACTCGTCCCGCATCGCGGCTATCGCGGTAAAGTCGTCGATCGCCATATTCGACGTCGTGCCGCCCGCACCAATGATGCCGTAGATTCGCGCACCGTCTTCAATGGCGCGGCGGCACGACTTCTCCAGCTCGACCAAGTCGGTTGTCTGATCCGTAAGCGACGGTACCGTCACGTAGCTCTCACGACCGACGCCAAGCCAGGTCGACGCGGTCCGATGACTGTAGTGTGATGGCCATGAGCCGATGTAAACGCCTCGCGTGGTGACGCCATTTAAGGTGGAACCGCGATCGGCCTTCGATAGCCCGACTTTGAAGGCGTAGAGATTGGTCCCCGTACCCCCAAAGGTGAAAACGCCAGCGGCACCGTCCGGTTCATATCCCGCCAGGTCTGCAAGGGCCGCTGCGCACTGAAGCTCGGCACCGAGGGCTGCGGCCGCATCCTCTCCCGTCACGCCATTTCCCATGAACAGAGACGCGGCGGAGTAAGCCGCAAGATAGACGAAGGAGGGCAACGGAATGATGTTCTTCGCCAGGAACGGATGGTGTGGCTTAACACACCCGCGAAGGAACTGCGGGAGCTGGGCCAGTGACTCGTCCGGCGGATTGCCCTCCTCTGGCAGACGCCACAACCCTGAATCCTCATCCTCCTCAGCCAGCGGCCTTCCGGAGTAGAGAGGGCCTTCGCCCTGGTGCATCAGGGCAGCGTCGACAGCGTGCCTTAGCAGCGCATGGAGGGACTCCACGTTGGAGCCGTCAGGAGCCAGAAAGAGTTGCTCAGCGAGATTCCCAACGAGAGCAGCGTTGTCCTTACTCACACCGGCATCCTCCGGTCGCCGCCGGCCGGATTCCGGACCTCGATCCAACGCTCGACCAGGCGTTCCAGAGTCCGTCGAGCATCGCCGACATAGGACAACGCCATAGCGTGGGCACGCTCAACTTGGTCAGATATCGATGTCGGGCGGCTCATTGCCAGCTCTATTGCTCGACAATAGTCACCCACACACCGGTCGAGGCTCCCCTGCTCAAGCCTCGGCACTAACACGTCCCCGTTGAGCTCGAATCCCAGTATCTCCGGGGGTTCAATGAACAGTGCATTATCTTCTCCTGCATCTGGTATGCTGCCAATGCGGTTGGCAACAACGGGAATGCAATTCAACATAGCTTCAATGACCACCCGTGTGGGACCGTCCTCGTGTAGGGACGGCACGAGCAGCACTGATATTTCTTGGTAGAAGTCACGCGGCTCCTGGAAAAACTCTGCCACCGTCACGTTCGAAGGCCCCTGTCCGTACTCATCGATGTCGGGCCAGTTCTTCGCGATCAAAAAGTCCAGGTCGGGCATGCGACGCGCGATCCCATGGAAGATGGCGCGACCCTTGATAGGATGCAGGTTAACCATTCCGACGCGCCGGCATGAGTTGGCGTCCGGTCGACTCGCCACGACCTCGTCAAGAACGAACGGATTCTTGAAGCGAGCGGATGTTATGCCTGATGCATTGTAGAATTTCGTCTCAATGCTATCCGTGAGAGATATCGCCGCGCCTTTCCGCATCTCCTGATATAGTCGCGACACCATACGGGCTTCGTGGCTTTGCTGCGTTGGGAATAGGTGATCGGCGACGACGTGGATCACTTCGGCGCCTGTTTCGTTTGCCCATTTTCGATAGAGCACATCGATTTCACTAAGAAACACCGCAGGCGAATTCATGACGATAAACTTCGGGGCTATTCGGCGTAGAATGGTCGTGGTTTCACGGTGCACGTGGTCTACCTGGCGCACTTGATCCGGGCCGAAGATCTTCTCGTTGACGCCTAAGCCGGCCTCGGTTCTGACGCGTATGCCTGGCGCGGCTGTATCAGGAAACCGGACACGACCAATGTCCACGGTGGAGAACACCCCTACTGACATCTGCTTCCTCGCAAACGCGCGGAGAATCTCCCGTATGATGATAAGAAGGCCGCTCGTGAATCCCTCGTGTGCGAACATCCCGCCTGCGTCGAAGTAGATTACGTCGAGTGGCTGAATGTCGGCCGGTGGCATCTCGGCCTGGCGCCCCTCAAACGTCGCCATTGGACTCCAATTTCTTGATGTTTCTGCTAAGCGACTGTGATCGGCATGAAGGTCGGCCCGTACATTTGCTGTGAAGGAGCATGCACGTCAGGCGATCGTCTGGCCTGATATCGTCCGAGCTCCGCTGCCTGCTGATAACGGCGACGTGAGCAAGGCCGACGCTACCTAAGCCTGGAGGGCCCACCACCCTGTACAGATGCCCTGCTCCAAGTCGGCCTAGGCGACGGGACTCTACGGACGGCGCATGGGGTATTTCACTCGCCGTGCGGCCCCCTGCGCGGGCTGGCCGTACGCCACAGCTGCTGCGAGTGGCGGTCGGTGGCTCATGTCCCTCTGAGTTCCGTTCGACGAGCCGCCTTCTGATGCCAGCGAAGGGCTCAGCGCGGACACTAGAGATCATCTCAGGTCTGCCAGGTTGCAAGGGCTCGCCGGTGCGGCAGCGATGAGCGCCTCGCCGCGGTCGTGACGGCGTTCCCAAGTCATCGCGGGTCGTGGCCTTCGCGCGGGTTCGTCGACACAGGACCTCCTGGCAGATCCATGCGGGTCACCGTCCAGCCGAAGGTAGTGACGTCGTCGCGCACTGTCTAGACAGCGGGGTCGAACTTCCCGCCTCACGGGGTGTAAGGACGCGCTTCTCCCAGATACTGAGGAGACCTGGCTCAATCGTTAGCGGGCCTTCCGCGTGACGTCTAAGTCGGAACGGATTCGGCCCGGCGGGCCGCGAGCGCCGACCCAGCGATGATGGCGGCTAGCCCCGCGACGGCGCTCACGGTCAGCTCCTCGCTGAGGAAGATGGTGCCGAAGGCGACGGCGAACGCCGGCGACAGGTAGAAGGCCAAGGCGGCGCGTGCCGGGCCTGCCTGGGCTATGAGGGTGTAGAACATGACTAGGGGTAAGCCAGTGCAGAGGATCCCCAGAACGCCAACCGCGGCGAGGGCGGCCGTGCTTGGTACTTGATCCGGCAGACTGAGCCCGGCGGGGACGGCCGTGGCGATCGTCGTCACGAGCATGGCGGACGTCGCCACACCAAGCGGCTGCGCATCAGCGTGCCGCTTGTGAATCATGATGGAGCCGGTGGCATAGCCCAGCGCGGCGACCAGCACCAGCGCGCCACCGAGCAGCGCGTGCCAGCCACCGCGCAAGTCGACGCCGAAGAGCAGGATCAGACCGGCGAAGCCGAGGAGGATGCCGAGCACACCTGGCCATCCTTGGGGGCGCTCGGCTGGATCGAAGCGAAGGGCGAGGACTGCCACGAACAGTGGCTGGGCGCCGACGAGAATGCCGGCGATGCCAGATGGGACGTACTGCTGCCCGACCGTGAGTAGCAGCAGCGGTGCGGTGGACTGGACCAGGGCGGTCTCCACGATGGCCCTTGGACGTTTCCACAGCGGGCCAAGGGCTCCATTGCGGATGGCGAGTGGGACGAGCAGCAAGGCGGCAAGCAGGACTCGTCCGAGGACGACGATTACCGGGGGCAGGTCACGCAGGGCGACCTCGATGAGCGGGTATACGGCGCCCCACATCGCGGCGAGCACGAGCAGCTCGGCCCACCCGCGTCGACTCATCGGCGGCAGACGTGCGTCGGGCTGGGCACCCCTCTAGTTAAGCAGCACCTGCCGGTAGAGATCGCGGACGCAGTCGTGTTGTGCCCAGGGCATCAGGTCGACCAGCAGTTGGCGCAGACGGTGCCGGTTGCGCTCGGATCGCGTTCGCCGCGCCAGCACGTCCGCTTGGGTGGCGACGTGGCAGGCTTCCTCGACTTGTTTCAACTGGACGTGAGCGTGCGCCAGGTCAATCAAGGTGCCCGAGCGCTCCCGCACAAACGTGGCCGGTAGTAGCGTCAACGCCTCGTGCAGAGCGCTGACGGCCGCGCCGGGTTGATCGAGCCGCATCAGGCAGCGACCCTTGAGACGGGCGGCGTGACAATCGGCATTGAAGAAGGACAGCCAGACGGGAGTGTTGTCAGCGGTAACACCGTCGAAGCGGCGTTCGGCCGTCGCGAGAGCTGTGATGCCTGGCCGCGGTTCGCCACGGAGGCCGTACGCCTCGCCGGTGGCTTCGTAGATCCAGGATGTGACCGCTGCCGGTACGTCGCGAGCGGCAAGGTCCCTGGCAGTATCGAGCACGCGCAAGGCAGCGTCGCCGTTGCCGGCGTGCAAATGGATGTAGCTGATCACCCCGAGGGTATATGCGTGCAGGGCACGATCGTTGATCTTCTCCGCAACGGACAAGGCGAGCCGGCAGCGGCTCAGGGCATGGTGATAGTTCTGCGCGTCGATGGCCAGCCAACCAGAGAGTTGGGCCGCGTCGGCGATTGCCCGCATCAACCGGTGGTGCGCCGCCGATGTGGTCGTGCGGTTGCTGACCTCAAGCATGCGGCGCAGATGGCCGGCGACGTCGGCGGTCACCCTTCGGGAGCCGGCCCGGTAGTCCGCTTGCCGGTAGGTATCGGTGAGGGCCTCGAAGCCTTCGACCATCTGCGACGTGACCGCCGTGATGGCTCCCGTGGGTACGAGCGCAGCCAGCGAACCCTGGTCCATGCTCGGGGACTTTTCCGAGCTGCCCGCGCCGTCCATCCGGTCGTCGGCGTCAACGTCAATGGCGTTGGCCGGATCCAAGCGGCTGAAATCCTCGCCGTCCAGTAGTTCGCCAGCGCTGCACCGGTACAGGAACGCGAGCTTGTTGAGAGTGTCGGGCGACGGTGTCCGCCCGCCCGCGCCCGGCCATACCTCCCAATAGGAAATGGTCTTGGCGGTCTTCGGCGCTCCCGGCTCCGGCCACTGCTCGTTCCAGCGCTGTGCCACCTCAGCCTGAGTCAGACCGTGCGCGAGCCTGTAGGCGACCCGCGAATTGACTCCGTAGCGATCACGGAGCTGACCGGCAATCTGCCGGTAACTCCAGCCCAACGCGCGCAATCGCTCAACCTCTTGCTGATGGCTGAGAGAGCTCCTGGCCAACGTCCGTCCTGTTCTATCGAGCAGTCGCAATCCGATTGGGATGGACCGTACCGGCTAGTTCTGTGGCGATGGAAGGGCATCCAGCGCTACTCCCCGCCATACGGGGAACAAGCAACCACCGGAGTCATCGCATCCAGGGGTCGATCAATCCCACATTTAGGGCCACGCTTGACCGCGATGTACGGCGCCACCTGCGCATGGTGGCCCTGGCCGTAATTGCTTCCAGAGGTGCGGCGATGGCCAGATCAACCACCTGAGCTGTAGGCGGCTGAGGGAGCGCTGCATGCGCCGCGGTGCCGATCTGCGGTCGGCGAGCGCGAATGGATTCTGGGGAGGACTGATGATGTTCGGCGATGGCTACGCGCCGGTATGGGATCCGGCCATCCGGTCAACAGCACGCCCATCGCGTGGCCGTCCCTTGTGGAGATCCGTCGGCGCGGCGTACACGGTCGCGGTTCGGCAGCTGGGCTGTGCAAGGGCTTGGTGAGAGCAGCGATGACGACGCTGTTGGGGCCGCTGGCCGACGACTTGTGGCGGGTCGGGCATGAGGACACGACGGGTAATCCGTGGATCGACGCGCATAGCATGGCGCTGGGGTTGTCCGCCGCCTTGTTGGGCGAGTTGTGGCTGGGGCGGCATGTTCGCATCGGGCAGGGCCGGCTGGAGGTGGCCGTCGAGCAGCCGTTGCCGGTTGACGGGTTGGGCGAGTCGATTGTGCGGCTGCTGGCCCGCGAGGCCAGCGACTTCACGCTGGTCTCGTGGTTGACGTTTCTGGCCCGGGACTCGTACGAGCAGGTGACCCGACGGATGGCCGAGGCCGGGCACATTGCCCCGCAGCGCCGGGGCCTGACCGGTTCGGCGTGGGTGGCCACCAAGACCCCGGAGGCGTTGGCGCCGACGCTGCTCCTGCGTTACCGGCTGGGCAAGGGCTATCCGCTGGTGAGGTACGAGTTGGCGTTGGTGGGGCTGTTGTCGGCGTGCGGGCTGGAGAAGGCGCTGCTGTACGCGGCGACCGATCCGGCTGTGCTGCGGGAGCGGTTGGCTGAGTGGCTGCGCTGGCCGGACATGCCCCCGGCGTTGGTCGATCTTCTGAAACACACCAGCGCAGCGGCCGGCCGCGCGGTGATGACGGCTCGCACACGCGCCTAATCCCTGACCCATCCTCTACCCGATTCCCCCTCGCCAAGGCTTGGAGTTGTCCGTGTCGACCAGTCGAAGCGCAGCTCGGTTCAGCGTTGCTGATGCTCTGCGGGCAAACCGGCTGGGCACCAGCTCGCTGGTGTTCTTCGCCGTTGCCGCCGCAGCGCCGCTGACCGTGATCGCCGGTGGGGTGAGCACCGGCTACGCCGACACCGGCTTTCCCGGTATCCCGGCCGCCTACTTGGTGATGGCGGTGATCCTGCTGCTGTGGTCGGTCGGCTACACCACTCTGGCCCGGCATATCGTCACCGCCGGCTCGCTGTACGCGTACATCGCCCGCGGCCTCGGCCCCCGGGCCGGCCTGGCCGCCGCTGGGGTGGCGCTGCTGGCCTACCCGGTGATGCACATCGGCCTGGTCGCCGGGTTCGGCGCGGTCTTCACCGAGGTCATCGCGGTGGTCGCCGGAGCCGATGTGCCGTGGTGGGTAGGCGCGTTCGCCGCCCTGGCGGCGATCGCGTTCTTGGGGACGCGGAAGGTGGACCTGTCCGGCTGGGTGCTCGGCGTGCTGCTGCTGGGCGAGGTCGCCGTGGTGCTCGTCTACGACCTGGTGATGCTGACCCACCCCCACCAAGGCCACATCGCGGCCGGGCCGCTGTCCCCACTGCACATCGTGGCCACGGCGGGCGGGTTCGTCGCCCTGGTCGGGGTGACCGCGAGCTTCACCGGCATCGAGCTCCCCACCGTGATGGCCGAGGAGGCCAAGGACCCGCGCCGCACGGTGGCCCGGGCCACCCGCGTGGCGGTGCTGGTCACCGGCGCCTTGTATGCCGGCTCGGCGTGGGCCCTGACCGTGGCGACCGGGCCGGACAACATCCAAACCCAGGCCCAGGCCCACGGCGCGCAGCTCATCTTCGAACTGGTCTCGCCCTATGTCGTGGCGCCGCTGGTCCAGCTCGGCCAGCTGCTGTTTCTCACCTCGCTGTTCGCGGCGGCGTTGGCGTTTCACGCCACGGCCGCCCGCTACCTGTACGCCCTGGGCCGCGAAGGCGTCCTGCCTGGCGTTCTGGGCGCCGCGAGCCGGCACACCGGGGCACCCGCCCGCGCCTCCCTCGTGCACAGCCTGATCGCCGGCACAGTGCTGGTCGGCTACCTCGCCGCCGGCCTGAAGGACCCTTTGACCCACCTGCTGTTCTGGGGCACCGTCGCCGGCGGGTTCGGGGTACTGATCCTGATGACCGCCACCAGCGCCGCGGTGCTGGCCTACTTCCACCGCACCCCGTTCACCGGCGAGACCGCGTTCCACCGGCGGGTCGCCCCGGCGATCTCCGGTCTGCTGCTCGCGGTCGTCTTGGTGACCAGCCTGGACCAGATCCCCATCCTGCTCAGCGTCGATGCCGACTCGCCTGCCCGATGGCTGATACCCGGCGGCTACCTGCTCGCCGCCCTGACCGGGCTCGGATGGGCCATCCGGCTGCACCAGGCCCGCCCCGACGTGCTCGCGCAAGTCGGCAGAGGCGCCGACACCGCCACCGCCGCTGTTCCTGCCCATCTCTAAGCCCGCCCGACGGATGAAGGACGACTACGCCCGTGAGGAATCAGCCCGTGACCGACGTACCCTCGAGCCTGCGCGTCCGCGTCGCCACCAGCGGGGACACTGACCAGATCACCGCGGTTTTGGTCGGGGCGTTCCTAGACACACCGGACGCCCCATGGCTGATACCGGATCGCGACGAACGGCGCACCATCTACCAGCGGTTCTCCCGCGCGCTGGTCGACTTCACCCTGGCGCACGGCTACATCGAGGTCACCGACCCGGTCGAGGCGGCCGCGGTCTGGTTCGACTACGCCTACACGCCACCGGACCAGGCCGCCTACGACAAGCTGCGCTCCACGGCGTGCGGCCGGTACGCGGACCGGTTCCGGTTGCTGGATGACACCTTCGCCGCCCATCATCCACGTACGCCGCACCACTACCTGGCCTGGCTCGGCGTGCGCCCGGACCGGCAATGCTGCGGGCTGGGCAGCGCGTTGCTGCGCCACCGCAATGAGCGGCTCGACGCGGCGGGTCTGCCCGCCTACCTGGTCGCCACCTCCTCCGGCGCCGTCGACCTGTACGCCCGGCACGGCTACCAGCGCCGCCGGGGCACCCCGTTCTTCCTACCCGACAGCGGACCGCCGATGTGGAGCATGTGGAGACCGAGCCGATAGCCACCCAACGGTCGCGCTCCACTATGGACTGTCTGTCCGCCGGATCCCCCCAGACGACGGACAGACAACCGGTCGGGGCCGAAGGAAACGCAGCGGCAGCACCCCGGACCAACCCGCCTCCCGGGCCGGGCGTGCACACGCCAATCCCTGCGCTGCACCCTTCGGCCCCGACCACCACCCCAACCATGGCGCAGCCGCAGACCGCACACCTGGCAAGCCTCATGATCCTGATCAATCGGCAGCGGAACCCGCGTCACCGACGGGCAGGCCGCGCCGAGCACCCCGGACCAGCAGCCAACCCCGGCCGAATGGAACGAGACGGCAATCATGGATAAGCCTGAGGACGACGAACTGATACGGCAGCTGGCGTTGGCCTCCAATCCTGCTCCGGCGCTGCTGGGACCGTCGCAAGCAACCGCGGCCGAGCTGCGCACCCGGGCGGACGCACGCCGTGTGTCTGCGGACGAGGCTGAGACGGTCCTCGAACAGCGTTCGAGGCTTGGGCGGCGGTTGGTCAAGCTCCCCCAAGCCAGAAGGCTGAGCCAGAGCGTTCTCGCGGCCCGGATCGGCCGGGACACCGCAGATCCTGCGTGCCGGTTGGAGACGGGGCCTGCGCCAACGGGTGACCCAGCGGGACGTGCTGGCCCATCGCGGGGCGGTGCGCTGGCCCGCCGACCAGCGGCCCGCTCGGCGGGCGCAGCGAACGCCGGTTCTGGCCGCGAAGGCGCCAGTGGGCAGCCGGTGCTGCGAGTACGACCCGCGCCTGGGCTGTCCGAGCGCCGCGGCGAAGGTGACGTCGAAACGGCCTCGATATGTCGGGTGCGGGAGGCGCTGCTGGGCGGCTACCTGACCTTCCCGGCGGACCGGCAGGTCGCCAGCGACCTGGTCGAGCTGGTGCCGGGAGCGGCTGCGATGGCGCAGGCCGACCGGGCGTTCACCAGCCGGGCGGTCCGGGCGGTGGTGGCCGCCGGAGTGGAGCAGGTCCTGGATCTGGGATGTGGGTCGCTGTCGTCTGCCGGCAGCGTTCACGACACCATCGTCCAGGCCGCGCCGCACGTGCGCAGCGTGCACCTGGACATTGACCCGTTCGCCGCCGCGCACGCCGTCGAGGTCATCGCCGGCAGCGGGCGGCAGGACCTGGCGACCGCGTTCCGCGCCGACCTGCGCGACCCGGGGTCGGTGTTCGCGGATCGGCGACTGACCCGGCGACTGGACCTGTGGCGGCCGACGGCCGTGATCGTCACTGGCGTGCTGGAGCATCTGGACGACGATGCGGTCCACCGGTTGGTGGCCGCCATCCGGGACACGCTCGTGGCAGGCAGCTACCTGGCCGTCACCCACCCAACCAGCGAACTTCACAGCGAGGTCGGAGCTCTGTCAGCGGTGACCGGTGCGGTGCCACGCCACCGGCACCGGGTACGAGGACTACTGGCCGGCTGGCACTTCTGCCCGCCGGGGCTGGTCTGGGCCTCCCGGTGGCGCCCCGAACATCCGGAAGCGCGGGCGAACGTCGACGCGACCGGACCGGCAGTTTGCGAGCCGGCGCAGCGGTACCTACTGGCCGCCCTCGCCCGCAAACCGCCGCGATAGCCGCGTATGCAAAGCCGAGGGCTCGCTGTCGACGCGGCAGGCGCGGCAGGCAAGCGCCTAGATGACCCGTGAGGGGAAGGGGAGGGTGGGTCGAGCATGGAGACCGGTCAGGACGCTGACGAGGCGTCGATCGCGCGTGCCTGGCAGATGGTGCAGCAGCACGGTGCGGGGCACCGCTGCGCTGACTGCCGGCCGTACGGCTGTGACCGGCTCACCGGGGCCCACGACGAGTTGGAGCGGCTCGACGAGGACCGCGACTGGTATGGACAGCGGCTGCTGGCGATCCGGGCGAACATCCGCCACGCCGAGGCGGGCCAGCCGCTGTACGTCAGGCCGGCGGCGGTCCGCTGGGCTCGCGGTCGCGCGTCGCCGGCTGGGTAGGTGGTGCGACGAAGGTGCCGCGGCCCTGGTGCCCGATCGTGTCGCCGGCGGCGGACAGCATCCGCAGCGCGGTTTTGACCGGCTCGGCGCTGCACTCGTATTGAGCGCGGAGCTCATTGATGGAGGGGAGTTTGTCACCGGGTTTGAGCTTGCCGGAGGCGATGTCCCGGCGGATGTCATCGATGATCGTCTGGTAGACGGCTTCGGCGGCAGGCATGAGGGTGTGCGCTCCTTGGTTCGGCGCCCACCATCTGATCACGACCGAAGGTGGAATGCCAAGCATGAACAGCATCCATTGACTTAGAAGCAATAGCATTCTAGGTTGCTGAGCGGGTGGAGGCGACCAGTTGGTTCGGCAACCTCGTGCACTCGCCTCCACCCACCGAAGCGGGTCGGCGGTGGGCGGTACGTGGACTCGGGCTCAGCGCCGAGCCTGCCGGCACCGGACCGCTCAAGCTGCCGCCCCGGACGGTGGCCGGTTTGGAGGGGTTCGGCCACCGCCGTCACCGGCGCGTACGCGGTCCCCGAACGCTGGGGGGTCGTCCATACCGGGCAGCCCTCGTTGTGATCAGTCAACCGCTTTGCCCAGGGTGGCGAAGCCGACCACTTGGAATGAATAGCATGCAGTCTGGAGGGGTGATGTCCTCAGCAGCACGTCAGCCGGTAGCGGCTTGGTGCAGGCGCGGGATCGGTGTGATGGCCGCGGTGGTCTTGTTGGGGTCGGCCGCGTGTAGCGGCGACCCGCAGGCCACCGCCGGTGAGGGTGTGGACAAGGTCACCTACCTGACCGGATTCGGGACCAGTGGCCGCGAGTCCTATGTGCACACCGCGGTGACGAAGGGCTTCTTCCGGGAAGCCGACATCGAGGTGAAGATCGAGCCGGGGCAGGCCGGTCCGTTCAACGACAACGCGGTGGGTGCGGGCCGGGCCCAGTTCGCGGCGGTGGATGCCAGCGGCGCGTTCGTGCGGTTCGCCAAGACGACGCCCGCCGAGCGGAGGGTCCGCACGGTCGCGGCGGTGCAGCAGCGCACCCTGCTGTCGATGGTCACCCTGGCCGACCGCGACATCCGGGTCCCCAAGGACCTGGCCGGCAAGCGGTTGGGCGTGGGTCCGGGGGCGGCGCCGCGCGTGATGTGGCCGCTGTACGCCAAGCTCGCCGGCGTCGGCCCGGCGACGTTCGTGGAGAACAAGCCGGACGCCCTGGCCGGGCTGCTGGTGGCCGGCAAGGTCGACGCGATCGGGCTGTTCGTGGCCGGGGTACCCCAGGTCGAGGCGGCCGAAGCCAAGCTGGCCGCCGAGCAGAAACGGCCGCCTCGGCAGGTGGTGAAGCTGCCGTACTCGGACTACCTGACCGACATGTACGGCACCGTGCTGATCAGCTCCAGCCAACTGCTCGCGCAGGATCCGGACCTGGTGCGCCGGTTCACCGGCGCGCTGATGAAAGGGCTGGCCTATGCGGTCGATCATCCGCAGGAGGCCGGGCAGATCCTGCACTCGATGGACCGCAAGCAGGACCCGGCCACTGCCGCCCGCGAACTGGAACTGATGAAGCCCTTCGCGGTGCCGCCCGGCGGCCACCCGTACGGCTGGATGGACCAGGCACGCGTAGCCCGCTCGATCGCCCTACTGCAGAACCTGCCCATGCCCCTGGTCACGCCGGAGGAACTGGTCGCGTTCGACGTGATGCCCCAATGACGCCGCGAGGGACGAGCGTGACCACGCCGTACCCGTTGGACAACGCCGCCGCCGGTGCCGACGCCCACCATCACGGGCTCGCCCATCTGCTGGACCCCTTCTCCCGGCTCCGGCTGGCCCTGCTGGATGACTGGATCGGGGCGCGGGTGCTGGAGGTCGGCTGCGGCAAAGGCTCCTTCGCGCTGCTGCTGGCCGACCTGGTCGGCCCGGACGGGCACGTCACCGCCACCGACCTCAAACCCCCCACACTCGACCACAACCGGATCACCGTGGTCGCCCACGACCTGACCGGCGATGAGCCACCGCCGGGCGGACCGTACAACCTGATCCACAGCCGGCTCGTGCTGCAACACCTGCCCAGCCGGGAGGACATCCTGGACCGGCTCATCACGCTGCTGCCGCCCGGCGGCGCCGTGGTCGAGGAAGCCTGGTACCCGGTACGCCGCAACCCGGTCATCACCACCCCCAACCCGGACGCCAAACACCTCTACGAGCGGTTCGCCAAAGCCAGCGGACGCGTCTTCGACAACGCCGGCACCGACCCCACCTGGGCCAAACACGTCCACACCGCGATGACCGACCGCGGCCTCGTCGACGTCGACACCCTCATCCACGGCAGCTACTGGCACGGCGGCGGCGTCGGCGCCCGGATGATCGCCGGAACCATCCCCCAGCTGACCGAGGGCCTGCTCGCGGAGGGCATGTCTCGCGTCGACATCGACGCCGTCCTGGAGCTATTGGAAGATCCCGAGCTGCTGCTGCACTCGCATCTGCTGTACTCCACCGTCGGATACGCACCCCACCCGTAGACCCAATTTCACGGGCCACCGGAGGGCGTGCCCCAGACTCGGCCGCCCCCGGCAACCCCAACTAACGGCTGAAGGGTTGACCGCTCGTGCTTTCTGGTCTGCGGCGCCGGCTGGCGGTCTTGCTGCCGGTGGCCGCCTGCGCCGCCGGCATCGCCGGCTGGTGGGCGGCAACCGTGGCGTTCGACATCCCGTCGCTGTTCTTACCTGACCCGCTGCAGGTCGCCGACGTCGCCCGCACCATGCCCGGCTATCTGGCCGGCCAGGCGTGGGTGACCCTGGTGGAAGTCCTGGCAGGGTTCACCCTCGCGGTATTCACCGGCTTGGCCGCCGCTGCCGCGCTCGCGGTGTGGCGGCCGGTCGAACGCGCCCTGATGCCCCCGCTCGTCGCCCTCAACGCCGTACCGAAGGTGGCCGTGGCACCGCTGTTCGTGCTCTGGCTCGGCTTCGGCCCCGAACCCAAAATCGCGATGGTGTGGCTGGTCTGCGTCTTTCCCATCCTGCTCGGCGCCCTGGCCGGGCTCACCTCCACCCCAACCGACCTGGTCGAGCTGGCCCGGTCGCTGACCGCCAGCCGATGGCAAACGTTCCGGAAAATCCGGCTGCCCCACGCACTGCCACAGATCTTCACCGGCCTCAAGCTGAGCATCCAACTGGCCGTCATCGGCGCCGTCGTCGCCGAAGTCACCAGCCCCAACCAAGGACTCGGAGCGTTGATCGTCACCAGCGCGGCACAAGCCGACACACCCCTGGCCTTCGCCGCGATCACCGTCCTGGCCGGGCTCAACGTGGCCCTCTTCTACACCATCGTCGCCGCCGAACGACTCCTGCTGCCATGGGCAACAGAAGTCTCGGCGTGAACAACACAGATCGCCGCCAACGTGGACCGGACGGAGCTGCAGTCCGGTCACGGCCGAGGCTCGATAACTCAGCGACAGTTCGGAGGGGTTACGCGTCAGATTGGTCAACGCCGCGTAGGTTCGCAACGTGAAGTTTGAGCCAGGCAGTCGCGTACGAATCCCGCACAGACCGGACCTTTCAGGCTATCTTCGGGTCGAGTTTGTGACGCGCGCGGGTGACGGTTGGACGATGTTCGTCGAGGAGTCTCCAGGCCACTTCCAGAAGGTCGAGCTGACGGCTGAGCAGGCGGCGGCGTGCGAGGTACTTTCGGAGGACGGCGCTGGCGACTCTGCGGCTGTCCTCGCCGGTCTTTGGACCGCGTGGATGCGTGCCGCCAGCGCGGGCGCTCGATCGGCGGCGTTGGCGTCCTCGCCGCTCAAGCCGTACGCACATCAGATGAACGCGGTGTACGGGGCGATGCTGCCGCAGCCGAAATTGCGGTTCCTGCTGGCCGATGAGCCCGGCACGGGCAAGACGATCATGGCTGGGATGTACATGCGGGAGATGCAGCGGCTCGGCTTCGTCAAGCGTGCCCTGGTCGTGGCCCCGGCGCACCTGGTGACAAAGTGGCAGGCCGACTTCGACAGGTTCTTCGGCGGCGGGCTCCGGGTGATCACAGCCCAGACCGTGCGCGAGCACGCATTGGAGACCGATCACGACCTGTGGATCGTCAGCTTGGACCTCGCGGCGGTCAATCCGACGGTGCAGGCGGCACTTCACCCGGACCGAGCCGGCTGGGATGCGGTCGTGTTCGACGAGGCCCACCGGCTGACCCCGACGGCCGTCTCGTACTACCAGGCGGGCCAGCTCCTCGCGTTGAACACCCCGCGGGCGCTGCTGATGACCGCGACGCCGCACCGCGGCAAGGAGTGGTTGTTCCGCGCGTTGCTGCACCTCGTCGACCCGGACGTATACCCGCCTGTAGCAGCTGGCGAGGAGCCGACCCATGCGGCGAAGCCTGGAAGGGTGCACTTCCTGCGACGCATGAAGGAAGACCTCGTCGACTTCGACGGGGTTACCAAGCTCTTCAAGGGGCGACACGCGGCCAACGAGCCGGTCCGACTCAACCCCACTGAGGCTGAGTTCTACGCTGAGGCGCTCGCCCTTGTGGACAAGTTCTTTCCTGCGAACGCTGTGCCGCTCGGCCGGATGGTCTACGGCAAGCGAGCCGCATCCAGCCTGTACGCGCTCGCCGAGACCCTCAAGCGTCGCCGCGACGGGATGGGTACCGCGATGCCCGCCGCTGCCGCCGCCGAGGCGGACCCGATTGGCGATGACCCGTCCCGGGCGGACGAGGCGAAGGTCATCGTGGAGGCATCCAAGGCTGCGAAGCAAGAACGCAAGGAGATCGCCGGGCTACTGGACCGCCTCCAGCCACTCGTAGACCAGGCCGACCTGGCCGTGTCGAAGTGGGACCCGCTGGTGTTGACCTGCCTCGGGAGAAACGGGATCAAGCCGGGCAACAGCGCGCAGGCCGTGGTGTTTACGGAGTACGCAGACACCGCCGACTGGCTCGTTAGGCGACTAGACGCCGCCGGGTTCACCGCCCGCCGGTACTCCGGGCGCGACCCCCACCCCGTGCGTGACGATGTCCGGGACGCGTTCGCCCGCCGCGACTTCCAGATCTTGGTCTCAACCGACGCCGGCAACGAAGGGATTGACCTACAGACCGCGCACGTCCTGGCGAACTGGGACATCCCATGGTCGCTCGTCCGGCTCGAACAGCGGATGGGACGCATCCACCGGGTCGGACAGACCAGCGACGTCGAGTTGTACAACCTGATCGCGACCGACACCCGTGAAGGCGACGTTCTAGAGGTCCTGCTCCGCAACTTCATCACCGCCGCAAACCAGCTCAAGGGCCGAATGTTCGACTCGTTGAGCCTCGTCGGCGAACTCGTCGGTCTGACCGACGATAAGCTCAACGAGATCCTGGCGGCGGCATTCGGCGACGACGAGCAACGCGCACAGGCCCTCGTCGCGGTGCAGGCCGTCACCGCGGCACGCCTTGAGGACGCCGCGAAGCAGGCCGAGGCACAGGAGGCGACGCTACGCTCCGCGGTCGATATCGCCGCGGCTGTTACCGCACTCCAGGAAGAGCAACTCGAACGGATCAACCCGGCAATTGTCGAGGCGTTCCTCGCCCATGCAGCGGCCGGCAACGCCATCAGGCTCGCTCCGCACGCTGCCGGTGACGGCATCTTCACCCTCACACTCCCCGATGGGCAGCCGCTGCCGCGCGAGTTCACGCCGCCCGGCCGGACTCGGCCGGGACCAGCGGCCACCATCGCCACCAGCGGCGCCGCGTTGGTGGCGGCGCGCAAGGCGAGCGCGGACGTGTCCGAGGTTGTGAGCCTTGGCCCCAGCGAGCCACCGTTTCGATCACTGGTGGCCTTGTGCGCGGACCGACTCGCGCCGGCGATGTTCCGCGGCGGAGCGGTGGTGGACGAAACCAGCACCACGGACTACGACCTGTTCTGTTTCCAGGCCGTCGTGCAGGAGGCTGGCGGAAAACGGACCGGGACGTGGTCCTGCCTGATCCGGGTGGACGCGGCCGGCGCACGCCCCGTCCGGTGGGAGATGCTTGCGAACCTGCGCCCGTCGAGGGCCACTGCCGGCCCGCCGCATCCCGCCCGGGTGAACGACGCTACGAACCGTGCTGTCATGGCCTGCACCGAGGAGCAGGAAAGGCGGGCAAAGGCTCTCGATGCCTGGCTCGCCGTCGCTGACCGAGAACTCAAGCGCCTGCCGGACCAACTCACCGACGGGATCGCTGACCGGGCCACCCGCATCGCCGAGCGTCAGCGGCTGGCGGCGACCACCGCACGTCGCCTCGCCGAACTTCGCGACATGAGTCAAGTAGTCGTCGGTCAGCCGACGCAGGTCACATGGGCTCGAGTCAGCGCAGCGGCCCCAGATCCCGAGCCAACTGAGAAGGACAGCGAGCGGATCTCCATGGCTCACGTCGCGAAGGCTCTACGAGATCAAGGGTTCGCCGTCGCTGACGTGCACACCGAGGACCGAGGTTACGACCTGCACGCGAGCCGCGGACGGGAGCAGCGGCTGGTCGAGGTCAAGGGCGTCTGGCGCGCCGCGAGTAGCCAGGGCATTACCATGACCGGCAACGAGATCCTCATCGCGACGCAGCACGCCCGGGACTACTGGCTCTATGTTGTTGACCAGTGCCGCGACGGGGCGGGGACGCTCTACGGCAGCTATTCGGATCCCATCCGGACCTTCGGTGACCTGGCCACTGGTCAGGTCATCGTGCATGTACCGGGCAGTGCTCTCAAAGCGGCCCGTGAGAGTGAGGAGCAGACGACGTGCGCATGATCGAACGCTGGTTCCCGTGCGCCGAGGTCAGCGAGGCATCCACCAGCGGATGGGGCAGCGGCAAGAGCGAGAAGGCCCTGTTCACGTGGTTTGCCGCCCGGCCGCTCGCGCAAGCCAAAGCAGCGGTCCTGACCAGCCTGCTGCCGTGGCCTGAGGACGAGCCAGAGCAGCGTCGCCTGCAGGAGCTGGTACGCCGCGCGATGACCGGCCGCGACGCCGCGCATGCCGAACTCGTATCCGAGATCGCCAAGGCCCACCCCAAGGGCGCCTCCATGCTCGACCTGTTCAGCGGCCGGGCGATGATTCCCCTCGAAGCCGCCCGCCTCGCAGTAGACGCCCATGGAGTTGACTACTCCCCAGTCGCTACCCTCGCCGGCCAACTCCTTGCCGATTTTCCACTTCGAGATTGGACTTCAGAGCCTTCCTTGCCCTTCGGCGAACAAGGAACCATAGACACCGGGAACGGTCGGCTGCTCGATGACGTGTGCCGTGTACTCGACGAGATCGGTCGCCGCTACGGCGATCGGATGGCTGACGTGTATCCACAAGTCGATGGTGGGCAACCGTGGGGCTACCTGTGGGCCGCGACGCTGCCGTGTCAGGAGTGCGGGAATAGATTTCCGCTTACCGGCAGCCTTGTGCTTAGACATCCGCTTCCGGATAAGGGAGATTCCGGGCAATCCTACAGGATAGACGTTGACCGAGGTGCCGGTGTTTGGTCGATCAGCGTACACAACGGCTCGCCGTCGGGAATTCCAACCCTAAGGGTGATGGCGGGCAGCAACAATGGTGGAAAATGCGCGGTCTGCCCATTCTGTGATCACGTTCACCCTACATCGCTGCACCGTCGACTGTCGGCAGATGGCCAACGAGAGGACGCTCTCCTACTGTCGGCCGACATAGATTCCGCCGTCGGAAAACGATTCCGAACGGTTACGCCAAGCGAGGTCGATGCAGCTAAACACGCCACGCGACTCCTTCGTGCTGAGCAGCCATTTGGCCCCGGCCTGCCTGCAGTTCCCGATGAGACAATCCCCACTGGAAACGGCAGTGTCATTCAGCCATCGATTTATGGAGCCAAGTCCTACGGGCAACTATGCAATGACCGGCAGACACTCGGATTCGTGCGCCTCTCAAGGACGATATCCGAGATGGGCGAGGAGCTCACCGTCAAACACGGAACGAGCGAGCGGTATTCCGCCGCACTGATCGGCTACGCTGCATCGGTCCTCGTCCGAAAAATCCGGCGGTCGACCAGAGGGGTCACGCTGCTGGCTCGGCGGCCGGGCAACTCAAACCGGGTATATACGACCGATCTCTTTGTGAACGAGGCGAGCATTGCCTTCTCGTACGACTATTTTGAGACCGGCTTGGGCGACGGACCAGGTACCTGGCCGTCGCTCGCCGATGACACGATCGCGGTGCTTCGTAATCAAGCCGGGCGATTGAAAGGCAAGCCTGCCGCCATCACACGAGGGTCAGCAGTGACTCTGCCATTTCGCGATGGATCGTTGTCTGCTGTCGTTACCGATCCACCGTATGACGCAATGATTCCCTATTCGGATGCCTCGGACCTGTCTTATGTGTGGTTGAAACGCGCTCTGGTATCCACGCAGCCCTGGTTCTCTTTCACCGCCGACCCGGACGGCGTGCAGGAGAAGGCGGAGGAGATCATTGTCAAGCGCTTTCGCGCCAAGCGAACCGCCAAGCTCGACCACCGAACTGCCGCCTACTACGACGAGATGATCGCACGGGCCTTCACCGAGGCGCGGCGCGTCGTCACGAACGATGGAGTCGTCACGATCGTGTTCGGCCACGGCGACCCTGACGTCTGGCATAGGCTTCTCGGCGCCATTACCCGAGCCCAGTTGGTGCTGACAGGCTCATGGCCCGCGAAGACTGAATCCGGTGGGAGCGCGGGATCGGCGAACATCGTCACGACGTTGACGATGGCCTGCCGGCCGGCACCTTCGAACCGGCCTGTCGGCCGTGCAAACCAGGTGGAGGCAGAGGTCCGCCGGGAGGTCCGGGCCCGGATTCCGCTGTGGGACGCGGCTGGGCTCGCACCGACCGATCAGCGCATGGCATCGGCTGGACCGGCGATGGAGGCCGTCGGACGGTACGCGCAGGTATTGAACCATCTCGGTGACCCGGTCGATCCGGCGTATTATCTTGTGGTTGCGCGCCGCGCCGTGGAGGAGGCTGCAGCGATTGAGATTGACCATCTGCCGCTGGAGACGTTCGACAAACGTACACGTTTCGCCCTGTCGTGGGCCCGCCTTTACCGCCGTTCCGTGGCCCCGAAGTCCGAGGCGCGGTGGGAGGCGCTGACCTCGGACCTGACGGCGGACGAGTTTAAGGGCGTTCTCGTGGATGTGGAGCGTGGTGTCCGGCTCGGCTATTCGAAGGACTGGAAGGGGACGCTAACCGAGGTCTCGGCGACGATCGATGTTGCTATGTCGATGGCGAAGGCGTGGCCGGATGGTCTCGACGCGGTGGCCGATGTACTCGTGGCGGCCGGACGGGACACTGAGGACAACTATCTGTGGGCGGCGATCAGTTACCTGTCGTCATTGCTGCCGGAGGCCGACCCGGACGCGATCGCTTGGACCTCGCTAGTACGGGGGCGGCGGGGAATCGGCGCGGTGACCAGGGGCGTGGTGTCAGCACGCAAGGAGGCGGATAGGGTCAGAGACGCGAGGGGACGGCAGGCGAGTCTGTTCGATGTGGACCTTGAAATGGGGGAGGAGTCCTGATGAGCCCGCAGGTGACGCCCTGGTGGGAGGTGCTCAAGCTCCGCGACGAGATCGTTCACTCGTCTGGGTCGATCGATGATGTGCAGATGTCGCTATTCCAGGCGGTCCATGGCACGGTCAAGGAACGCCCGGCATACGCCAACGCGGCCTACTACGGGGAGATCACCCACCCGAGCCCCCTGTTCACGGATTTGATGGCGAAGGTCGCCGTCCGGCTTGGCGGTGGGGACAAGCACACCCGCGCGCGGGCACTGTGGCGGTTGGACCAGGCGATGGGCGGCGGCAAGTCGCACGGCCTGATCGGGCTGTGGCATCTGGCAGCGCATCCGGCCGCGCTCGGCATGACGGACGTAGGGCGAGAGGCATTCGCGAAGGCAACAGCCGTCCTCGACGGCCCGCCCGCCGCGGACCTGAGTAACCCGCAGGTCGTCGTTCTCGCGTGCGACAACATGACCGCAGGCAAGGGCGTCGCCGCGTTCGACGGCCCCGCGCAGACGTTGTACGAGCGCTTCCTGTGGCGGCTGTTCGGCGGCGACAATGCACTGTACTTGCGGTACAAGGACTTCAACGGCGACAAGAGCAAGCTCATCGAGGCGCTTACTGCGATTGGCCGCCCCGTCCTCATCTTGGTCGACGAGATCATGGACTACATTCGCCAGCTCTCCGATACTGAGCACGCCGACCTTGCGGTGCGGGACATGGCCTTCCTGAGGGCTCTTCTCGACAGCGTCAACGATGTCCCGAATGTCGCTGCCGTCGTCGTCATGATCGCGTCTGAGAAGGACAACATCGACCTGGACGCCGCTGGTCAAAGCCGCCGCAACGAACTCGACGACCTACTGATCCGCAACGGCGAGACAGCGACGATCAACGACAACACCGACTTCGCCGCGATCTTGCGTCGCCGACTGTTCGAGGGAACCGCGCCCGCTGAGGTGCTTGCTGCAACCGCTCACACATTCACGACCCGCATGACGGGGCCATGGCGCGACAAGGTGTTCAAGGCGGTCCCAGCCACTGCATCCCCCGAGTTTTCAGACGAAGTTGCGCGCTGCTACCCCTTTCACCCCCAGCTCATGTCCCTCGCCGAGCAGGAGTGGGCCAAGCTCGCCGGATTCCAGCGGGTCCGCTCAACCATCCGTATCTTTGCCGCAACCGCCCATGCACTACACAAACGCGGAAAGGCCGGCGGATGGACGCCGCTGCTCGTAGGCCCCGGAGATCTGCCGCTGTCGGACCCCTCCGTGCGCGAGGCCGTGATCGGATCCGGTCTGATCGTCGATACGCGTACCCAGGCGAACTACCGCCAGATCGCGAGCGCAGATATTGTCGCCGCCGACGACCACAACGGCGCCGCCCGCATGCTTGATCGGCAGCGGACGGACACCCTGGTGACCAGCGCAAACCCGCGCGCGGCGGAGCGGGCGGCCACGTGCCTGTTCCTGTGCTCGGTGATCGGGGCGCGGGGCGGCGGCCGGCAGGGTGCGACCGAAGCGGAACTCAAGTCCGCAATGTTCGTCCCGGATCCGACGTTTCCGATCGCGGAGGCGGACGCGGTAGTCGCCGAACTCCTCGACGTCGAGGGCGGTGGGCTGGCCAGCGTCGAGCACCTTGCTGGGAAGGGTGGCCAAGCCGCCCGCCTGTTCATGTCGACCCGGCAGACGCTGAACATGCTCGTGCGGTCGGCCCGGACTAGTATCGGCGATTCCGATCGGGATGAAGAACTTGCCCGGACCGCCGAGCGCCTTGCTGCCACCGGCCCGTTTAAGAACAAGCTGTTTGTCTCCGCCGACCTCGACCGGACTCAGCTCGACGTGCTGGCAAACGCCGGTATCGACGACGCCCGCAGCACCCGGCTCGTCGTGCTCGACCCCCGGCAGTTCAGCCTCCTCAACGGTATCGACAAGGAAACCCGGGCAGCTGTACGTGCCGCGATGGGAATCGGCCCCGACAAGCTCCCGGTCCAGTGGGCGTCGTCGGCGGTTTTTGCGGTAGTCAACACCCAACGCCGCAGCAACGCCCGTGGTGCCGCCGCGAGCTACCTCGCCTGGGACCGGGTAGCCCAAATGGACGCCGTGCGCGCCGACGAGGAACTCGCCGAGAAGGCCCGCGAGGAGAAGGCCGAGGCCCGCCGCAACCTCGACACCGCCGTGCGCCGCGCCTACCAGCATGTCCTATACCTCGACCAGGGCGACGAAGCAGACCGCGCCCGAGTCGACCGAACCATCACGTTCGAGCAGGAGAACCAGAGCGCGCTCGACGGCACCGCCGTGTGGAAGGCACTGGTAGACAAGAGCAAGGCATTCGCCCTGAGCGCCCTCGATGCAAAGGCCCTTCTGCACAATCTCAACGACGGCGACTACGGTCGCCCGCTCGATGAGGTACGCGACCTGTTCTGGAGCGCACCGCGGATGCCGCTACTGCCCGGCGGCGATGCCGATCTACAGCAGGCAATCTTCCAGGCGATCAGTGCTGGCAGCCTCCGCCTCGTCGGTGCCGACGATCTTGATCGGGCGGTGACACGAGCTGCGGATATTGGCGTCGGCCAGTCCGGGCTGCGGCTGGCAAAACCCAAGACCGCCGAGCCGCCTACTGGCGGGAATGGCGCCGCTGGCGCAGGCGGGACAGCAACTGGTACCAGTGGCGGCGATACAGGCACCAGTACCGGGACGACTGCGGGCGGTGCGGCCACGGGCGCCGGCAGTACGGGTCCGCAGGTAAGTGAGCAGGAACTCACGTTCAGCCTAATGACTAGCCTGACCGACGAGGCCAAACGCGAGGCCGTCCGACAGCTCCTTCGGGATCTCACAAACGCCGTTGATGAGGGCAAAGTGAGCTATGCCCAGCTGATGCTCAAGGTCATCGTCGACACCTCGGTGGTAGGCACCATCGCTGACGAGGCTCGTGAGGCTGGTGCAACACCAACAGTGAGAGACGTATGAGCCTTCGTTGAGGCGTCTGCGCGATCGCCTGCCGGCCGCGTACAACCCGTGGCCTTCGTGCGACCTCCCCAGCCGGTGGGGCGTCGTCGGGTCCCACGCGGCAGCATTGGGCAGCGATTGAGGAAGGTTGCGCGGGCGTTGGACAACGCCGTGTCCGTCGTCACGCCTGGCGTCGGCGAGGTTGTCCCGCGACAGCGACCGGCCACCACGGGCCAGTTTGTGCGGGCGGCTCGCCCTGCCGGGGATCAGGTGGGTCACGGTGCGGATGTCTGCCGGCGCAGCAGAGAAGTCCAGCCCGGCGTTAGGGCGCCAGCGAACAACTCGTCCGCATCGAGCGGTCGACGGTTGACTAGGCGTCATGCTGCCGTTTGTCGAGGTCTGAAACCAGGTCGGCAAGTACCGACTCCTCATGTACCGCCAGCCCACGGGCCGACATCGCTGCCGTCAGGGCCGGATCCCATGGCGTGGCAACCTTGGCTCCGGTGAGAGCCACGGCGTGGTCGGGATCGAGGCCGTTGACGGCCTTGCGATAGTCGGCGGCGGACATGCGCCAAGGTAGTGCGCCGAGCGCGATGATCCGTCCGGCGATGGCGACGCCGGGCCAGTCGAAGTCTCCGTGGTACCGGAGCGGGTTTCCGGCGGCGATCAGCGCGCGCAGCAGTCGGGTACCGACGGTGGCGGGGTTGCCGGACAGGCACAGCAGCGGTGTCTGCGTCCCGGCGTGTGCGGCGGCTTGGAGCACCTGCGGGTTCTCGCATACCGAGACGGTCTGTCCACCTGCGGCGAACTGGATCGGTCCGGCTCGGTCGAGCTCGTGCAGCGTCAGGTGGCTGACCAGCCCGAGCTCAGCGCGGTCGCACATCATTCGGGACCATCGGTCGGTACCTGGTGGGCGAAGCTGCCACGCGAGTATGGTGCCGGAGACCGAGTCGGTCGCGACGCCCAGCGTCTGCCACAGGTCCCGCCGGTCGGCGGCCGACTCCGGTATCGGCACGCCGAGGGCCTGGGCGGCGGCACGGAGGAGCACTGCGGACGCGAGGACGTTGTCGTCGAGCCCATGAGCGTCCCCGGTTACTCGGCTCGCGAGGGCCGCGAGCTCCCAGCTCGTCGGTTGCGCGGTGGTCGGCCCGAGCAGGATCCGGAGGGCCGCGACGGCTTGGTTCAGCGCGCGAGCGGCAGCCTCGGTGCCGGCGCGGGTGAGTACACCAGTGCGGCGCAGTCCTGAGATCCACTCGGGCACCCAGGCGGCCTCGGCCAGGCCGGACGCGGCCAAGGCAGCGTCCAGCTCCTGCCAGACCTGGGTCCACTGCTTCTGGGCGTCCTGGCGGGCGGCAGCGCGATCGACCAATGGACGTCCGTCGAGGAGCTCCAGGACCGTGATGAGTCCTTGTCCGGCGGCCGAGCGTCGCAGGGCGCTGTCTAGTTCGGCAAGCTTGACGCGGCGTCCGGTACCGGGCTCCACCGGCCGACCGAGCAGCCCGGACAGCCGCTCGGCGGCCGCGTCGTCAAGGTCGAGTGTGAGCGTTCCAGCGGCCACCAGGCCGTTGCGTTCGAGCCGGGTACGGGCGGCTGCCCATACCTGGGCCAGGGCCGGTGTGGACAGGTAGCCCCTTAGCTGCTGCGGCAGCGATGCACCGCTCATGTGGCGTGTAGGAAGTGCCGGTTGCGCCCGTCCCAGCGCACGTGCGCCGTCGCGGCCGGTGTGCCGTCCTCGCGGCAGATCTCGTAGATGTCCAGGGCCGGCACTTGGGGTACGCAGCCCCACAGCGCGTGCCCGGTCATGACGAAGTCCACGTCGAGCCGTACCAGCAGGCCGAGTAGCTCGGCGATGGTCGGCTCGTCGACTTTGGCGAACGCGTCGTCGAGCAGGATGAGCCGCAGGGACATCGCCGTGTTGTCAAGGCCGGACAGGTAGGCGTCGACGGCGGCGAACAGGGTCACGTACGACACGAAGCGGGTTTCGCCTTGTGACAACTTGGCGCGGCGGCTGATTCGGCGTTCGCGGCCTTCTTCGGGGCCGGTGATGATGACTTCGACGGTGTGCCAGGATCGGTAGTCCAGCGCGGCGCGGAGGTGGACGGCGTACCCGGCGCTCGGGTCCTTGACGGCCTCGGCGGCGACGCGGGCCGACATTAGGTCGGTCAGCTCGCTGTCCTGAGTCGGGCTGCGGACGGCTGCGGCGGTGGCGATGAGTTCCTTGATGCGGGTGATGTCGCCGCTGGCGTCGTCGGCGAGTTTCCAGGTCAGTCGTACCCCGATGCCGTGGCTGGTCCTGATCGATTTGAGGCTGGTGTTCATGGCCGTGATGAGCTTGCCTGCTTGGCTGAGCCGGCGCCGTAGTTCCTCGCCGACCTCGCCGAGCACGAACTTGCGGAAGACCTGGTGTTCTCGCTCGGTCAGGGCGGCACGGCCGGCCTCGCACTGCCGGTCGATCTCGACGGCCGCTTGGGCGAGTGGGCGGCGGCCGTCGGCGTCGACCAGCTCGAAGAGGCGCACGCTGGCGGCGATGGTTGCGGTGACGTCGTAGCTGCCGGAGATGGCCTGCTCGAAGACCTGCTGGGCGCGCAGTAGGGCGTTCTCGTCGGACCTGCCGCGACGCAGGGAGGCGAGTAGGGTGTCGGCGTCGGCGATGACGTCGTCGGGAGCCAGGTCGGGGAACACCTGTCCCGGTGGGGTGGGGAAGGCCGTCTCGATGATGCCGGGTTGGCCGAGCTGGGTCAGTATGGCGGTGACCTGCCCGGCCATTTCGTTGCGCAGGTCGCCGACCCGGGCAGCACCTGTCTTCGCCTCCGTGTCGGCGCTGCCGGCCTCGCCGGCGAGGCCCACCAGGGCAGTAGACAGGTTTTCGGCTTCGGCCTTGGTGCGCTCCAGTTCGCGTTCGGTTGCTTCGACCTGCTGCTCGATCTGTCTGCCGTCGGCGCCGATCGCGTCGCTGAGGGTCTTGAGCTTGGTTGCCTCGGTGTGCCATCTGCGCCACTCTGCGGCTGCGACCTGCTCGGCGTCGGCTCGTCGCTTGGCGACTTCGGGGATGGCCTGGACCGCTGTCTTGAAGGTACCCATCGCCGTGTCGAGCGAGCCGGCGCGCTCGACGACCGCGCTGCATCCCGCCGCCGCCCGCTCGGCGCTGGCGTGCAGGTCGCGCAGCGCGGCTTCGTCCACCGGCAGCCCGAACTGCGCACACGCGCGGCGATGCTCGCGGTCCTTCTCCGCCCACGCTCGGGCCAGCCGGTCGGCCTCGCTCCGTAGCCGCCCGGCCTGCGCTGTCGACCGTTCCGCTCGCAGGACCGCATCGTGGGCGCTGGTCCTGGCCTGTGCCAGCTTCATCGACCGCGGTGTCGATCGCTGGCAGTCCCGCAGCGCCTGCTGGCGTTCTTCGATGTGCTCACGTTCTTGCTGGCGGGACTCGGCGGATTCGGCCAGGCGGTCCAGCTCGGTGTAGATCTCGGCGAGGCGGGCGGCGCGGGCTGTAGCGCGCGCGGCGGCGCCGATGTGCCGCGCCGCCGGTACGGTGTGCCGGCCGAGCAGGGGACCGTTGCCCCAGCTGCCGTCGCGGCCGATCCAGGTAGCGGCGGTATCGTCGTCGAGCCCGATCCGGTCCAGGACGGCGAGTACCGGTTCGGCTGGCAGGGGACTGGCGGGATCGAGCGTGAGCACGGTGGACAGCGGTCCCGGTACCCGCTCGCCGGCTGGCGATACCAGGAGTTGACCGGTGGCAGCGGTGAGCTGACCGTCCTGGTCCACGGTCGCGGTCAACAGGCCCGATGCGAGCAGCGCGGCCTCGACGCCGGCGCGCTGCTCGGCGCTGAGGTCCTCGGCGAAGTCCACGCACCTCCACAGGGCAGCCCCGTCCGCGACGGTGACCCAGGCCGGCGGTACCGGATCGGGGTCGTGTGCCTGTTCGAGTCGGGTCTGCTCGGCGGTCAGCTCCTCGACCCGTTGCTGGTCGATAGCGTCAAGCTGAGCCAGCCGGGCCAAGCCAGTGGCGAACGATGCTGCGGCTGCCGCCACCGCGTCGTCGGCCGCGCGATCGAGCTCCGCGAGTGTGGTTGCGCCATCGCCGTCGCCACACAGCACGGTTCGGTCCGTAAGAAGGAGTCCGAGTATCGGGTGCGGCGACCAGTCGGCGACACCGAGCAGGTTGATTGTGGCGGGATCGGCCGTCCAGGTACGCCAGTGGTCGACCAGGTCGAGTGCGATGTCGTCGCGTTTCTCTGCGGCCTTGAGCGCCGCCTGCTGCTCATCCTCAGCGCGGGCCTCTGCGTCCTCGGCCCGTTCTGCGGCCCTGTCGACCTGACGGCGTTCCTCAGAGAGTGAGCGGGCGTCTTCCGCACGGTTGAGCGCCTGCGCCGAGCGCGTTCGCGCGGCGGTTTCGACGCGTCGTGCCGTGGCGGCCAGTCCGGCCAGGTCCGCGGGTAGCAGGGCGAGGACGTCCGGGGCTGGTCGCGTGACTTCCTCGGGTTGGCCTTCGCGGGATGTCCGGGCGAGGTCGGCCGATCGGGCTCCCGGCTGCCGGTCGACGCGTACCTGCGCTGGGAGGTCGTGCTCGGTCAGCCCGATCGTGAGCAGCCGACTCCGAAGCTGGGTGATCTCCTCGGACACTGCGCCGGCACGCTGCTCGACCTCACTGGCAAGCGGTCCGGTATCGGCGACCTTGTCAGCCTCCGTGCGCCGCAGCTCGGCAGCGGTGCCGAGCTTCGCGTCCGCGGCAATGGCCAGCGACCGGACGACCGTGCTGAGTGCGTTGAGTTCCTGGATGCCGCGGTACGCTTCAGACTCCTTGAGGCCCTGCAGCGTCGCCTCGAGCCCGCCGACCTGTTCGTTCAACTCGGCGAGCCGTTTGCGCTCCGCGGTGAGCCGCGCCTGCAGGGTCGCCGCGCGCTTCGCGAGCCGTCCGGCCTCGCCCTCCGCCGCCCGTACCGAATCGGCGCCGGTTCGTGCGGTCTGAAGTGAGGTGGTCAGCACGCCGGTCACGTACTTGCGGTACGCGGCCAGGAACGTGTGTATCTGTTCCCGGGCCGCCTCCAGCCGTCGCTGGTCCTCCCGGGTGCTGGTAAGCCCGTCCAGTTGCTGGCCGGCGTCGGTGAGGGCGTCTTCGGACAGCGGCGGCAGTGCGTCGGCGAGGATGGCCGGCAGCCGACCCTCCTCGATCCGGTTGCCGACATCGGGGGAACGCAGCGTGTGCAGCAGCTTGGCCAGACCGTCGAAGCGTTCCTTGCCGAGGTCTCCCGTCAGCCCGAACACCTCGGTGCGTACCCGCTCGCGGTGCTTCTCGGCTACGTCGGTGATGCGTTCCTCGGTGATCAGCTCGGCCAGATCCTTACGGGACAGCGGCTGCCGGTCGGCGCCGAGCAGCGGCAGCTCCGGACCGACCCGCAGTGGCGCGGTGAAATACCAGACCTTCGCTTCTTTGGTACTGACGGCGAAGCGGACCAGCGCGCCAAGGGTGAGGAACCGAGGCCCTGAGTCGTCGGCCTCCGCCGGGTCGGGATCGCGGCGCAGTTCCAGCCACATGTACCCCAGTCGGCTAAGCTGCTCCCCGGCGCCGGCGCTCATCAGGTCTTCCATCCGCACCGATGAGCCGGTCCCCATGTTGCGCCGGTCGGCGTCCAGCAGGAACGGCAGCAGCATTTCCAGCGCCCGGGACTTGCCGGAACCGTTGGTGCCGCGCAGGATCAGCCGGCCACCGGAGATGTCGAACGTGTTCTCCAGGTAGTGCCACACGTTGACGAATCCCGCACGGGACAGCCGCCACCGGTACGGATGCTGCCGCAGCGGGGTCTGGTCGAAGGTGTCGGTCACGGCATCTCCAGTTCGAGCTGGTCGGCCAGTCGGCGGGCGGCGCGCGTCGGTGGCGCTGCGTGCGGCTGTGGCCGGTACCGGGCTGCGGCCGGGTGGATCACCAGACCCGCCGCGGTAGGGTCCGCCAGGCAGAGGTCGGTGAGTACCGTGACCACCTCGTCCCGCAGCCGGTCGGGTTGATCGACCAGCGTGGCACCCCACGCCTTGCGGTGTTGCGCGCATAGGTTCGCCAGCGCTGTGTCGACCTCGTCCCATGTGACAGCGGTACCAGGGACGGCGCGGCCGTCGTCAAGATTGGCGGTGGTGCCGGCAGTGGGCTGCCGGAGGCCGATCAGCTCCGCCAGCAGGAGCAGTGCGGCCTGCTTTACGGTGCCACTGCCGGGGAATGCGACATCCGTGAGACTGCCGGTGCTGTCGTAGGCGAGCGCACCCTCGGCGCGTACCTCGACGGTCAGCCCGAAGCTGTCCGCCAGCACCCGGGTCAGCTCGCTGCGCTCACGGGACAGCACGTCGCGCTCGGCATCGGTGAGCTCTTCGCGCCGCACGACCGGGTTCTCCACCAGCTTGCGGCGCAAGGATCTCCGCGGCTGGTCAGCGCCCTGCGGGTCGGCCGCGAGCAGCTCGTCGGGGTGGGTCAGGCCCGATAGCGGCCGGGCGAGCAAATGCGGCAACGCCGCAGGGTGGATGGTCAGCAGCGCCTCATCACGGCGCTCGCCCCAGCCGGTCGCCGTACCGTCGGTCTCTGAGAGCACACCCCAGCCGATCAGATGGCCGATCGCGGTCACCAGCGCCCGCCGCTCCGGCAGCGTGTCTCCGATCTGTACCCCGATGCTCGCCGCGTCGGACCGCACCTGATCGATCAGGGCTGAGATCAGGGTCTGCTCACCGGTACCCGGAGCCAGCAGCGCCGAACACAGCAGCGCCAGGAGCGTGTAGGTCGCGGGGGTGAAGGTGCTGTTGTCCGGACGGCGCGCCGGCCGGGCCGGACCGTCCGGACTGACCGGCCCCTTGACCAGCCGGGCGAACGTCGACTCGACGATCAGGTGGTAGCCGAGCACCGTCTTGAACATGGAGCGCAGCGCCGGCGCGTGCAGCCGCACAAGCGCCAACTCCTCAGGGTGCTCGGCTGTGAGCAGCGGGCGCGCAAGCAGCGCTCGGGCCGCATCCATCCGCTCCCGCGCCGCCTGCGAGGCGGTGCCGACGGCGCCAGGGCTCATGCGATCGCCGCCAAACCGGCACCCGAGCCGGTAACGCCGAGTGGCAACGCGACCAGCGTGAGGTCGTCGATCGTGACCGTGCCGTCATCGCCGGCAACCACCGTCGCCCTGCCTTTGGTCGGCGTGGCCCGCAGGAGCAGCCCGAGATCGGTGTCGTGGTGGTCGACTACCGTGCCGGCCGCGGACACGGCAGCGAACAGGACGGAAAGCTTGTCCAGCAGCAGGTCCCGAGCTGCCCGGCTGAGCCGGCTGCGGTGCAGCGAACCAGCGGCAAGCAGCTCAGCCGCCGCGGCCTGCCGGGCCTCGCTCTGCCGGCGCGCCCGCTCCAGCAGCCGCTGCGCGTCCGCACCCGGATCCGGTACCCGCGAACTCCGCCCGCGCGCCGCCCGGTCACCCCGCTCGCGCAGCGACACCGGCACGTCGACCGGCGGCGAATCCCACCACGACATACCCGGCCCCGCAGACACGTCCGGCTCCTCGGGGCCGATCAGCAGGTGCCGGGCGGGATAGCAGCCGAACGCCGCATCGTACAGCCGATGCGCGGTGTCGCTATCGGCGCTGTGGAACCACGCCGCCAGCTTGAGCAGATCAGCCCGGCGAGACAGACCCGTACCCGACGCGGTCAGCATCCGACGCGCATTCGTGATGAGCTGGCCCAGCGCTTGGCGGGCGGCAGCCCGCAGCTGATCCGGCCCGGACCGGGCATCACCTGCCCCATACCAGACAGCGAGCTGTTCCCAGTCCGATCGGGTACGGCCGGGCAGCCGCTCCACCGCGAACGACTGTCCGTCGAGCGCCGGTACGACGGGAAGGTTCTCCAGCACCCGATCGATCAGCCTCAGCAGGGCCCGCAGCCGCTCCAGGATCTCCGGCGCGTTGCGGTTGACGTCGGCGCTGATCAGATCGACGTAGTCGAGCAGCAACGCCTTGAACTGGACGTACTCCTCGCCGGCCAAGTCGTAGCGGGTGAGCACACTGGCAAGGTACGCGTAGAAATCGGTGACCGATTCGGTGAACATTTGGTGGTCGTTGAAGACGCCGGTCACCGCACCGGCGAGCGCCTCCCCGTCAACCGAACGGTTGATCAAGCCCACCTGCACCAAGATCTGGTTGAGGCTCTCGACGATCCGGGCCAGCAACTCCCGCGCCACCTCACGTGCGCCGTCCACCGCCCGGAGGATCTCCTCGGCCTCTCGATGAAGCCGGCCGCCCAGCTTGGATACCTGGTACCGCGACCGGGACCGATGGTAGGCGGCAACCGTCGGCACCCGGGTCTCGCGGACCGACCGGACCAGGTTGCCCCATTCGACCAGTTGCCGGCAGCGGCTCTCCACAGTGTCTGGATCGAGCGGCAGTCCCCGCTCGGCGAGCTGCTTAGCGACCTCCTCCGCGGACAAATCGGTCAGCAGCGTCCCTGTGAACATCCGCATGATCGCGAGATAATCGTCGGCAGCGTCGGCGGTCAGATACGAGAACAAAGCCCGCTGCGATGACGTGTCCCGCGTCGCATCCCCCGCACTCGCACCGCCCGGCAGCCCATCCTCGTCGACCGTCATGACCCCCCTTCCCGGATCGTCCAGAGACGGACATTAGCCGGACCCTCCGACACTTACAGGCGACTACACCCGTCAGAGTGAGGGAGAGGCGTCCGCCGGCAGTCATGTGCGCTACTTTTCGAAAATTAGCCCATAGTCCACTTTTGCCGACGAGTAACGGGGAGCCTTGGAGGCGTCCGGTTCCAGGCAGGTGAGGCCGCCACCCTCCCGGGAGGGCCTGCAGTAGGTCCAATAGCGTGGCCGGCGAAGATGGCGGCAAGTCACGTCCGGGCGTGCCGGTGGCATTCTGAAGTCATTGCTGAATGTCCGTGGCAGCAGAACGATCGGTGTGGTGTCGGGCCCCGAGCCCGTGTACACGCTGGTGACGAAGACCGTGGCGAAGGGGAAGCTGTTCCTCGCGCGGATCAACAGACTCACGCAGGAACTCAGCGGATCGCAGACCACCACGTTTCAACTTGCGGCGAGACTCGTCGATGTCGACGGCGCCGCGGCGGTTGTCGCAGAGCCCGTGTTCTTTGCCATCGTATAGCCGAGCCGCGCGAGCCTTGAGGCGCCTCTGTCGATGATTTGCGCGTAGCACCTTTGCAGCCGATGTCGTTCTGGCAACGGCCTCGCCAGCCGGTTCAGTAGTTGCTTCGGGGGTCACTCCGCCTCCAGCAGCTTCATAAGCGAGGCGACGGGAACGAGGTATCGGCGGCCGATGCGCAGGACCTTGACGGGGAACTGACCGTTCTTGGCCAACTCGTAAGCCTTGCTTCGGCCGATGCCGAGGATCTCTCCGGCGGTCGTTACGTCGGTGGTCATGCCGAGCACGCGGACAGCGTCCGCTGTCCACCGGCGTCTTGCCTGGACTTGATGCGGTGTGGTTGAGGTGGTCATCGAGCTACTCCTCGGATGCGTTGCGGCGTGAGCTACCGAGCGGCCGGGCGGGCTGGCATACGCGATTGGACGTGGTAGCCAGCCCGTCCGGCGCAACGGGGCTCCTACGCCGCCGTCGGACCGATCGGTGGGGCATGTTCTTCGGACGGAGCCACCAATGAGCGGTGGCCGAGGTACCGGGCGAGGCGGTCTTCCGCCTTAGAGCGGCGTTTGGCGCAGGCCCAGTACGACACGCCGGCGCGCTGGGCGGCGACGGCGAGCGGTTGCCCTTCGACGCGTGTGTCGCCGATCAGTTGGGCATCGCCTGCGGCGATGACGCGGTCCTTGACCGCCTTGAGCAGGACGAGGTCGGGGTGGCCTTCCGGTGGGTTGAGTTGGCGGATGGGGGCTGCGGTGTTGTCCAGGTCGGACATGCCGGCGTTCTGTTCGGCTCGCCGGGCGGCGACGCCTCGGCGGTAGGCGGCGCACCACAGGAGGCTTGGAAGGCCCGGGGCGTCGGCGTCGATGGAGCGGAGGGCTTCGAGGAAGCCGAGCAGGACCTCGCTCTGGAGGTCGTGCCGGTGGTAGTAGACGCCGCGGCTGACGCGGGTCGTGATGCCGCGCAGGCCGCGCATCATGACGCCGGCTGCAGCGACCGTCCACGGGTCGGCGTGAAGTTGGGCTCGGCGGACGAGGGCGGACCATGCGGCGCCCTTGAGGGCGTTGGTAGCGGTGCGCGCGAGCAGTAGGTCGCGCAGTTCGTCGAGGGGGATTGGACGGTCGGGTAGGCCGTGGCCGATCTCGAAGCCGTCGAGCGTCAGTGGCTTTGTCGCGCGGGCGGTCAGAGCCAGAAACTGTTGCTCGATCCGGTCGAGGGTGGACGCGGAGCCAGTGCATGACATCGGCTACTCCTTCGTAGATGCCACTATCACAAAACATCATTGAAGGGGTAATTGGACTGGATGCCGCATATACCTTTCGAGTGTCACCTATCCGTAGAGTTATCGAGGCGTACCTACTCCACCAAGATCGCCGCCACCTGGCTGGCAGGAGACTTCCCCGACGAGTAGCGAGGCAAGGGCCTTCAGCATCAGGTCGGGTAGGTGGGGCGCATTGCGGCGCCCCACCCCCCTCAGAACCGGACGTGCGCTGCCAGGCGCATCCGGCTCAAGCAAGCCCCGTGGGGCGGTTCAGGTGCGTGACGATGCCGGTTCCTTGCT
>Ga0272482_10000033_pt1 | contig 45184 bp, 25 predicted proteins | sample RVTome_8_FD_192427 | JGI IMG/M metagenome (GOLD analysis project Ga0272482, IMG submission 192427) | Soil microbial communities from uranium-contaminated site in the Upper Colorado River Basin, Wyoming, United States - RVT160D0 (version 2) ...
GACCTGGATGACCTGGTCCCGCATCTCGTCGGAATGCTCGGCCGCGGGCCGCCGGGCGATCGTGCCGCCGTTGTTCACGAGGATGTCGATCGGCCCGCCGCTGTTGAGATCCGCGGCCAGCCGGTGCACGGCCGTACGGTCGGCGAGGTCGGCGCGCAAGGCGGTGAACCGCCGTCCGGCGGCCCGCACCCGCTGTTCGACCGCGCTGCCGCTGGGCTCGAGGTGGGCCGATACGCCGATCACGTCGGCCCCGGCGTCAGCCAGCGCCGTGGCCATCGCGAGGCCGATCCCGCGCCGGGCGCCGGTCACGACGGCGGTGCGCCCGGCCAGGTCGAACAGCGCGGTCACTCGGCGCTCCCCCGCCAGTCCAGCAGGACCTTCATTACTCCCCCGCCTCGTTCGAGGACGGCGAAGGCGGCATCCACAGCGTGCACGGGCAGGGTTCCTGAGATCAGTTGCGTCGTGGGGATCGCCCCGGCCGCGACCAGCCGGATGGCCTCGACCATGTCGTCACGCTGATAGAGGCGGGCGCCGAACAGCTCCAGCTCCCGCCAGAAGAACCGGTGCAGATTCACCGGACGGGGCTGCGTATGGATGGCGACCATGACGAGCCGGCCCCGGGTGGTCAGGACGTCGACCGCGGTGTCCACGCCGGCGGCGGAGCCGGAGACCTCGAACGCGATGTCGGCGCCGGCGCCGGCGGTGCGTTCGTTCATCAGCGTCACCACGTCGTCGACCTGCGGGTCGACGGCCTCGATCCCGACCTGTCCCGCGATCGAACGCCGGAAGGGGTTGGGCTCGACCAGCATCACCCGCCCGCCCGCGTGCTGGGCCACCAGAGCGATGAGCACACCGACCGGGCCGCCACCCACCACGACCGCGTAGTGGTCCGGGCCGAGACCCGACCGCCGCACGTCGTGCACGGCGACCGCGACGGGTTCGACGAGTGCCGCGTGGTGCAGTGGCAGCGCGTCGGGTAGCGCTAGCACGAGGTCCGCCGGGACGTTCCAGATCGACTGCATGGCACCGGGCGAGTCGATGCCGAGGAAGTCCATCGCATGGCAGATGTGGGAGTCACCGCGTTTGCAGGCGGCACACCCGCCGCACGAGCGCGTGGGCATCACCGTGACGGGCTGGCCGACGGCCCAGCCGGTCACCTCGGGGCCGACCGCGGCGACGCGGCCGGACATCTCGTGGCCGATTACCGCGGCCGGGCCGACCCGGGCATCCATGTCGCCGTGGTAGATGTGCAAGTCGGTGCCACAGATCCCGGTGTAGGCCACCTCGATCGCCACCTGGCCATACCCAGGTGGTGCGGTGGGCCGGTCCTCGATCTCGATCTTTCGCGTGCCGCGGTAAACGACCGCCTTCATCGATCCTCCATCCAAGGGACGTCGACAAGACCCATCGCGGAGGGCATCGGGTGCCGCGATGCCCTCCGCAGTTCGTGGTGATCAGGGCGTGACGGCAAAGTCGCTGAAGCTGAACTGGCCGGTCAGTCCGGCGGCGTGCGACGTGGCGATCATGCCCGCGTCCTGGGTCTCGGCCACGCCGGCCAGGTTCACCGTCGGACCGACCTTGGTCCAGGTGGTGCCGTCGGTGGAGTAGTACCCGCTGACCTCGCCGCCGGAGCGGACCAGCCGCACCCAGACCGGTGCCCGGACGCCGCTGGCACCGCTGAACGAGTCGAGGTAGCCGTTGCCGTCGGAGTCCCACTGGAAGGCCACCCCGTTGCCCGGGGTGACCACGAGGACCGCGTAGCCGGGCGAGGTCCGGGCGCCGGTGAGATCGTTGCGGATGGCCACTCCGGCCTTGGCCCACGGGTTGGTGCTGTCCATCGCCGTGACCCGGGCGGTCACTGTCGACGAGGCCCCGACCGCCCCGCCGCGGAAGATCGCGCCGTACTCATCGAACGAGCCGCCGCCGTCCTGCCAGATGTCGGCCCCGGAGGTGAGGATGGCGTAGCTGCCGCCGGCCTCCCCGAACTGGCTCGGCACCGAGCCGTATCCGGTCAGCGAAACCAGCGGGTTGATCGCGGTCAGGTTCAGCGTTCTGGTCGGGCTGTACGAGGTCTGACCCGCGCGGAAGTCGATCGACGCCGTCACGGCACCCCGGGCCACGGGGGTGGTGAACGCGGTGGGCGCCGTGACCCGCCACGTGACGGTTTGCGAGGCGCCGGCGGCGAGCCGTGGCCGCGGTGCCGGACCGGTGCGTGCGGCCTGCCAGCCCTCCGGCACGGCGATCGAGACGGTCAGTCCGGCCACCGGCTTGTCGCTGACGTTCTCCAGCGTGGCGGTGACGGTGGAGGTGCCGCCCGCGCTGAGGCTGGCCGGGTCGGCCGACAGCGTGGCGCCGACCGGGGGACGGTTGGGGTCGGCGGGACCCCGGTACTTGCCGGTCGGGCCGGCGTTGTAGATGACGCGGCTGGCCTCGATCGGTGGGTTCGCGGCCGTGATGGTGAGGTTTCCCCGGGTGACGTTGCCGCGGCTGCCGTTGGCGATGCCGGTGATGGCCGGGTTGGTCGCGTAGTTGTCGGTCAGGGTGAGGTCGCCGGTGCGGTTGCCGTTCTGGTTGTTCGCGTGTGCCCATTGCCCGGCGGTGTTGAGGAAGACGTTGCGGCTGGCGGTCAGGTATCGGGAGCCTTCGTCGAAGTAGAGGCCGAGCTGGCCGCTGTTCTCGCAGACGTTCTCCTCGATCGTGCTGCGGGGCATCGCCGAGAGGGTGTAGATGCAGCCGGCGTCGAACATCGTCCGCACGACGTCGCGCACGTAGTTGCCGACCACGCGGACGTCGCTCAACGTCGTCGGCGTCTCGTAGATCGGCTGGAAGTCGTAGAGCCCGCGGTTGAGGTACTCGGGGCTGCCGCCCGGGTCGTTGGCACCCCACCCGTAGCCGAGGCCGATGCCGGTGTACGGCGCGTCGGCGATGTAGTTGTGCGCGATGGTGAGCCGGGTGACGTAGGTGGCGAAGATCGGATCCTGGTCGAGGTACTCGAGCAGCGACGCGTAAAGCCGGTTGTCGCTGATGAGGATGTCGCTGTTGACCATGCGGGGGTCGGACGGGTGATGGGCGTCGGGACGCACGCCACCGACGACGATGCCGCCACCGGCGCTCGCGGTGAACGTGTTGCCGACGACCGACACATCGCGGGCGCCCAGCCCGACGCCGGTGGCGTGGGCGACGGCGTCGTTGCCGATCCCGAGCCCGACGGAGCCGAGGTTGACGAAGCTGTTGTCGTGGAAGCTGATGCCGTGGGCCGCGGACACCTGCACCGCAGCCGCCGCCTGCGCCCAGCCGTTGCGGGATCCTTCGAATCCGCGGCAGCCGACCGCGCAGGAGGTGAAGGCGTCGGCCGGCCGGTCGGGTTGCACACCGGTGATGAACACGCCGGTCTGCTGGTTGGCGTATCCGTTGGGCGTGCTCGGGTGCAACCAGGTGGTGCCGGTGAACGTCAGCCCTTCGAAGCGGAGGTTGCGGGCCGGTTGGTCGTAGGTGCCGCCCACCTGGACCAGTGTCTCCAGCCGCGGCAGCTCGACCCGTGCGCGCCGCATGTCCTGCCCCGGCAGCGGCTTGTAGTACAGCGTCCCGCTCGTCGTGTCCAGGTACCACTCGCCAGGCTGGTCGAGGAAGCGTCGGGAGTTCAGCAGGAAGTAGGTCGGCGTCCGGAACGGGGACTGGAGCGCGTCGTAGCCGTAGGTGTTGTTGTCCCACGCGGGCTGCTGCATGACCACCGTCGTGCCGGTGATGCTCTGCACCGGCGCGAACCTGTTGGTGAAGGACTGCAGCGCCTGCAGGTCGATGCGCTGCTGGTCGGGCAGCGTGGCCAGGTAGGCCAGATCGGGGTTGTTGAGTGTGAAGCCGGTGGCGTTGAGCGTGATGTCGGTGCGGGCGAGCGGGATCCGGGCGCGTTGTGCCAGGATGCCGTCGACGTAGAGCTGGCGGGTGTCGAAGCCGGTGCCGACGGGTGCCTTGTAGACGCCGGTCGCGGCGTCGTCGAGCTCCCAACCGGTGACCGGCTGGGCTCCACTGAGGACGGTCGTATCGCGCGCGCCCCGCCAGGTCACGGTGCGGCCGCCGCGTCCGGAGTCGGCGGCGTCGAAGCGCAGGGGCTCGCTCAGCCGGTAGGTGCCGCCGCGCAGCTGGACCGTGACGTCACGGTCGCCTTTGGCGGCTTCCAGGCGCGCCCGCCGTTGCGCTTCCCGCAGCGTCGCGAGAGGACGGCCGAAGGTGCCCGGACCGCGGTCGCTGGCGTTCGCGGTGCCGGGCGGTGCTACCACGATGACGTGTTCTTTGGGAGCGGCTTGCGCGGCGGGTGTCAACACACCGAGTACTCCTGTCGCGGTCACTGCCATGGCGACAGCCACGGCGGCACTTCGGGCCGACGAGGGGCGCACTGCGACTTCCTTTCCTTGGCGGGTGGGATTGGGCTAGCGGACGTCCACCGGGTGTGGTTGGTTCGCGGCGCCGCCCCGGCTTGTGACGGCGAGCAGTTGCCGGCCGGCCCGCTCGGGCCGCACGTGGGGTCCGTCCGGTGCGGGTGTGGTCCGTTGGTAGACAGCGGTGATCGCGTCCTCGTCGACCCGGACGCCCAAGCCCGCCGAGTCGCCGAGGACGAAGTCGCCGTCCTCCACGTGCAGGTCGACGGTCACGCCGATCGGTGGCCGCAGGTCCTGAAGTTCGCTCGCGATGTGGTTGGGCACCGAGGTCGCGGCGTGCAGCAGGGCCACGGGTGTGTTGCCGATCGGGCTGACCGGCAGGTCGTGGGCGTGCGCCAGCGCGGACACGCGCAGGAAGTGGGTGACGCCCCAGACCGCGGCCGTCTGGACGATGTCGAGGCCACCCGCGGCGATCAGCGGACGAAACTGCTCGAGTCCGGTCAGGTTCTCGCCGCTGGCGACCGATGTGCGCACGCCGCGGCTGACGGCGGCCAGGCCGTCGGCGTCCCAGCGCCGGACCGGCTCTTCGATCCAGGCCAGGTCCAGCGTCCGTTCGAGCTCGCAGACGTGGCGGACCGCCTGCTTGCGGGTCCAGGACTCGTTGGCGTCCAGCATCAGCCCCGGCCGCATCCCGCGTGCGGCCTCGGTCAGCACCTCCCGCACGAGCGTCAGGCGGTGGCGGTCCCGCTCGATGTCGAGGCCGCCCTTGAGCTTCGCCGCTCTGAGCCCCCGTTGGGCGTACACCTCGTAGGTGGCGACGAGCTCCTCGTCGGACAGGCCGATGTCGAGGCCGGAGGCGTAGGCGTGGACCGTGCGGTCGCGGCCGCCCAGCAACCGCCACAAGGGCTCACCGGCGGCTTGCGCCTTGATGTCCCACAACGCCGTGTCGAAGGCGCCGATCGTGCCGAAGACCACGCCGGCGTGGCCGGCCTTGAAGGTCTGCCGCAGCATCCGGTCGTAGAGCGCGGTCACCGCGCGCGGATCCTGACCTTCGATAGCGGCGAAGATGGCCTCGGCTTCCACGTGGGGTCCCAAGCCGACTCCGGTGATCCCCTCGTCGGTGTCGACCATGATGATCGGCACTTGCATGACGCCGTCGGCATAGATGCCGTTGGCGTCACCGACGGGTCGGCCCCATTGCTGTGCCGTCATCAGGGTCCGGTATCCGGTGATCCGCATGTCAGCCCTTCGTCGCACCGGCGGTCACACCGTCGGCAATCTGGCGCTGCAGGAACAGATAGGTCACCAACACCGGCACCGCGGCGATCAGGACGCCGGCCGCGAAGGTGGGGATGTCGTCGGAGTACTGGCCGCGCAGGGAGGTGACACCCACCATGAGCGTGCGATGGTCGGCCGACGGCATCATCAGTAGCGAGATGAGCACGTCGTTCCAGCAGAACAGCGCGTTGAGGATGCCCACCGACAGCAGCGCCGGAGTGCCGATCGGCAGCATGATCCGCCGGTAGACGCCGTAGACGGTGTTTCCGTCGATCCGGGCCGCGTCGATGATCTCGGCCGGCACCGCCCGGTAGTAGCTCGTCATCAGGAAGACGGTGAACGGCAGGAACTGCGCGACGTAGGCGAGGATCAGCCCTGGATAGGTGTCGATGAGACCGGTGTCGGCCATGATCCTGGCCAGCGGCACCATGATCACCTGGAAGGGGATGAACAGCGCGGCGAGGCAGACCAGAAACAACGCCGATGAGCCCCGAAACCGCAGCTGGCTCAATGCGAACCCAGCCATGGATCCGATGAGCAGCAGCAGCGCCACGGCGCAGGTCACGACGATGACCGAGTTGAGGAAGTACCGCGCCATGCCGACGCTGTTCCAGGCGGTGCTGAGGTTCTCCCAGTGCAAGGTGCTCGTCAGGGAGAAGCGATCGAGGATGTACTCGCGGCGGGTCTTCATCGCGACGTTGGCGGTGAACAGCAGCGGATAGATCGTCGCCAGGGCGAGGACCGCCATCGGCACCGCGACGAACCACCTGCTCAGCCGGAGGCGGGACATCAGCTTTCCCTTCCCGCGCGGCGCAGCACGCTGATCTGCAGCAGGCCGACGACCAGCATGATCAGGAACAGGGCGGTGGACGCGGCCGAGGCGAGTGCCGGGCGGTTCATCTGTCCCTGCTGGAACCAGATGTAGTACTCAGGCAGGTAGGTGGACCCTTCCGGACCGCCGCTGGTCATGATGTAGAGCAGGCCGAACATCGAGGTCAGCATCCCGATCATGGTGGTGACGAAGACGAACTGGATGGTGCGGGACAGGCCGGGGATGATGACGTGCCAGAGGGTTTGCGGCAGCGAGGCGCCGTCGACCCGGGCGGCGTCCAGGAGTGCGGAGTCCAAGGTCGCGAAGCCGGCCAGGAAGACCACCAGTGCCATCCCGAACGTCGCCCAGATGTGCACGCCCACGACGGCGAAGATGGCCACGTCCGGATCGCCGAGCCAATCGACCGGGCCGAGGCCGGCGCCGCCGAGCACCGTGTTCAGTGGGCCGTCGTAGGCCAGCAGCAGGTTGAATATCGCGCCGACGATCACCGGTGAGAGCACGGCCGGGAAGAAGTAGACGCTGCGGAAGACCCGGTGTCCGGGCACACGCAGGTAGATGAACGTGGCGATCAGTCCCGGGATCGCGACCGCGATCGGGAGCAGCAGCACGAGCAGTCCCACGTTGCGCAGCGCGGTGCGAAACAGCGGGTCGTCGAAGAGGTCCGCGTAGTTGTCGAGCCCGACCGTGGTGCCGTTGCGTTCGCCGTCGCCGGTGAAGGAGAAGTTGACGCCCACCACCAGTGGCCACAGGCGCAGCACCACGATTATCAGTACAGCCGGAGCGACCAGCACGTAGGGAGCGAGGCGCTCGGCGCGCCTGCCGTCCCGGGCCCGCCGCGAGCTTGTCGCCGAGCTCGGCTCCCCCACTGGCTGGCCGGTCGTCGCGCCGTCGGCCCGCCCTGCTTCGGCGGCAGGGCGGACCGGCGACGAACTACCCAATGGCACGATCAGCCCGCCTGGTCGGACGCGGCCAACTGCTGCACCGCCTTGTCGACGGTGACCGATCCGCTGAGCAACTGCTGCGACAGCCGCCCCATCAGGTCGATGGTCTTGGACGACAGGGCGACGTGCAGGGCCGGCTTGCCACCGTCGATCTCGGAGACGATGGTGGCGACGGCCGGGCCGGCGCTGGATACGTCGATGGTGCTGTCAGCGGCGATCGCACCCGCGTCGGCGTAGAAGGACTTCAGCGCGTCGGTCGAGGTCAGCGACCGCACCAGATCGGCGGCGACCTTGGGGTCCTTGGTCCACTTCGCGACCGCGTAGCCGATACCGCCGTCGAACGGAAGGCTCGGGGTGGCACCGGCCGTCACGACCGGGGACTTCATGACGCCGACGTTGTCGGCTTCCAGGAACTCGGCGAAGTCCTTCCAGTGCCCGATGTCCGACATCAGCCCGGTGACGTGCGAAGCCTTGCTGGACTGGAACACCGCGAACGCGTCGTTGAACATCGCGGTCGAGTTGGCCCCGTCGTTGTTCATGCCTTTGTCGTTGACCTCTTTCCAGAGCGCGAAGACCCGCTTGACGGCCGGCGAGCTCCAGTTGCGCTTGCCGGCGATCCAGTCGTCGTACTCCTGCGGCGAGAGGATGCCCGAGCCGAAACCGGACAGGAAGAACTGGATCCCGATGCCTTCTTTGTTGCCCTGGGCGAAGCACTTGGCACGGGTCGCCTTGGTGATGGCCGCGCAGTTGGCGACGAACTCGTCCCAGGTGGCGGCCGGCCGCTCCGGGTCCAGCCCGGCCTTCTTGTAGAGCGCCTTGTTGTAGTAGATCGGGTGCCCCTGCAGGGTCACCGGGGCGGCGTACGTCTTGCTGTCTTTGGTGAAGGCCTCCCAGCCGGCCAGGCGCTGCTTGTCGTCACCGACGTACTCATCCAGCGGTAGGAGCGCGTCCACCCGGTCACGGATCTGGCCGCCGCCGTTGAAGAGCATGACGTCCGGACCCTTGCCGGCCTGGATGGCCGCGCCGAGCAGGGTGTAGTACTGCTCGAACGGCTGCGCGACGAACTCGACCGTCACGCCGGAGTGCTTCTTGGCGAAGTCGGCCTTCGCCTTCTCGATGTATGAGGCCGCGGACGCGTCGCCCGACTTCCAGTCCCAGACCACGAGCTTGCCGCTCGAGCCGCCGGACGGTGGATCGGATTCCGAGGCGCTTCCGCAGCCGGCCAAGGCAAGCCCAGCAACCAGGACCGCCGACCACAGTGCTCGCTGCTTCATTACTCACTCTCCTGATGTGGCCGGCGGACCGGCCGTGGGCGGAGGATTACACGGGAACGTAACTCGTATGACGTATGACGTCAACACAGTGCCGTATAGTGGGTGGGTACTCGCGGTCGCGGCGGGCCACGGAGGGTGATATGACGGCAGCAGCGCAGTCGGCCACCGGCGTGGCCGGGCCTCCCGCCTGGACACGGCGACCGGCCAATCTCGCCACGGCGGTCACGGCGGAGTTGGTGCAGCGGATCGTCCGTGGAGTGCATCCGTCGGGCTCGCCACTACCGTCCGAGCCGGTGCTCTGCGAGACATTCTCGGTCAGCCGCACCGTGGTCCGCGAGGCGGTGAAGATCCTTCAGGAGAAGGGGCTGGTGCAGGTCCGCCACGGCACCGGCACCATAGTCACCCCGCCCGCGATGTGGAACATGCTGGACGAGCTGGTCCTCGGCGCCACCATCGCCGAGGACGAGAGCCTGGCCATCCTCGACGATCTGGTGGTCACCCGCCGCGTGCTGGAGTCCGACATGGCCAACGTGGCCGCCCGGCTGGCCGACGACGAGGCCATCGAGCGGCTGCGCACGTTGGTCGACCGGATGGATGAGCTCGTCGACGACCATGTCAGCTACCACGACTACGACCGCACCTTCCACGACACGGTCATGCAGGCGTCCGGAAACCGCATCGCCCGTGCCGTCGTCCGCGCGTTGGAAAGCCAGGTCCTCAACACCGCCCGCTACATGGGTCGCACCGAGCGCGCCCTGTGCGTGGCCTCCAACCGCGGCCACCGGCGCATCTACGAGCGGATCGCCGCCCACGACCCCGACGGTGCGGCCGAGGCCATGTTCACCCACATCACCGAGGCCTGGGTGGTACGCCGCAGCGGGCCGGACGAGCCGACCCGACTGCGGCGCTGATTCCGAGTTCATCGCGGTGCGCAGTGGTTAGGTGCTTCTGGTCATCGACGGGTCCATTGCTGGTTGGTGCCGCCGTGGCAGGACCACAGGTGAAGTTTGGTGCCGTTGGCGGTGCCCGCGCCGCTGGCGTCCAGGCACAGTCCTGAGTGGACGCCCGTGATGGTGCCGTTGGCGTTGACGTTCCACTGCTGGTTGGTCTGGCCGTTGCAGTCCCAGATGATGGCGGTGGTGCCGTTGGCGGTGCCTTGCCCGTTGGCGTCCAGGCACTTGTTGCCGTACACCATCAGCTGCTTGGTGGAGGTGTAGGTCCAGCTCTGGTTGGTGCCGCCGGTGCAGTCCCACAGCTGGGTCTGGGTGCCGTTGGTGGTGGTGGAGCCCGGCACTTCGAGACACCGGCTGGACGGCACTCCGACGATCCGCGTGCCCTGCGGGGTGGTGCTGCCCTCGGGTCCGGCCGATGCCATCACGGACTGGGCGCCCGACGGCCAGTTGCCGTTGGTGACGGTGACGTTGCCGGAGACGACGTTGCCGCGGTCGCCGTTGGTCACGTTGGTGCTGCCGTTGGTCGACCAGTTGTTGGTGACGGTCCAGTTCCCCATGTTCTCGCCGCCCCAGTAGTTGGCCGTCGCCCAGGTACCGGTGTTCGAGAAGACGTTGTTGGTGGCCGTGTAGTACTTCGAGCCCTCGTCGAAGTAGATCCCGAAGTAGCCGTTGGTCCGCAGGCAGTAGTTTCCACTGATCAGCGCGTTCGGGTTCCACGCGAGCGTGTAGATACATCCACCATCGTTCATCTGCTGCATGACGTCGTGGATGTAGTTGCCGATGAGCCGGTTGTTGGACGCCGTGGTCGCCGTCGTGTACCGCGGCTGGTAGTTGTACAGGCCGCGGTTGGCGTAGTTGGTGCTGCCGCCCGCGTCGTTGGCGCCCCAGCCGTAGCCGAGCGACATGCCGGAGTACGGCATGTTGTAGACCTCGTTGTGGGAGACCGTGGCGTTGGTGACGTAGGTGTTCAGCACCGAGACGATGCCCCGGTAGTCCGCCCCGAGATCGTGGATGCGGTTGTTGCTGACGGTGATGTCCCGGTTGACCATCCGCTGGTCACTGGGATGGTGTGCGTCCGCGCGCACGCCACCGACCACGATCCCGCCGCCCGAGCTCCGGGCGATCTCCGATCGGGTGATCGTGATGTTGCTGGCGCCGAGGCCGACGCCGCTGGCGTGGGCGTTGGCGTCGTTGCCGATACCGATGGCCGTCTGGCCCAGGTTGACAAACTGGGAGTCGCTGAAGGTCACGGTGTTGGCGGCGGAGATCTGCACCGCGGCGGGCATCTGGTTCCAGTTCGGGCGGGCGGCCTCGAACTGCGTGCAGCCGTTGTGGCAGGAGGAGAAGCTGGGCCAGCTCCAGTTTCCGGCGATGTAGCTGCCGGTCTGCTGGTCCACATAGCCCTGGTTGCTGCTGGGTCCCAGCCAGCTCGTGCCGCTGAACGTGATCCCGGTGAAGGTGATGTGGTGCGCGGGCGCGCCGTAGGTGCCGCCCACGTTCACCAGGGACTGCAACGCCGGGAGCTCCACGCTGACGCTGCTCATGTTCTGCCCGGCCAGCGGGATGTAGGACAGCACCCCGGTCCCCGGGTTGAGGTACCACTCGCCGGCCGAGTCGAGGAACTCGTACGCGTTGGCCAGGTAGAGCGGGCCGGCCCGGTGCGGGCTGGTGAAGGTGTCGTAGCCGAAGTTGTTGTTGTTCCACGCCGGCTGCTGCATCGTGAGGAGGTTTCCGCTGATGCTCTGCACCGGCGAATACCGGTCGGTGAACGAGTTGACGCTCTCCATCTCGACCCGGTTCTGGTTGGCCAGGTTGTTGAGGTAGCTCAGGGCGCCGTTGGTAAACCTCATCCCGGTGCTGGAGGCGGTGAAGTCGGCCCGGTTGACCTGTGTACGGGCCCGGGTGGCGGGCGCGCCGTTGACGTACAGCTGGCGGGCGTCGAGCCCTGTGCCCACGCTCGCCTGCCAGATGTTGCGGCCGGCGTCGGCCAGTGTCCACCCGGTGACCGCGCGGGCGCCGCTTATCACGGGCCGCGCCGAAGGCGCCGCCTGCCAAATGACCGTGCGGCCGTTGGAGCCGGAGTCGTCCGCGGTCAGCCGCAACGGTGCCGACAGCCGGTACACACCATCGGCCAGCTGCACCACGATGTCGTCGGACATCGCGTCGTTCAGCGACCGGACGGCGGTCTGCGCGCCCGTCAGTGAGCACGGCTGGGCGCTGGTGCAGCTGGTGCCGGAGCCGGACGGGGACGCGTAAAGGGTCGTGGGAGCCGCCAGGGCGGGGGCGGGCGAGGCGACGACGCCGACCGCGGCGGCGAGCCCCGCCACGGCGAGGCCAGCCAGTAGCTGCCTTCTCAGCGCCGAAGACGCGGAAGCGAACACGTGGTGCTCCTATGCGTGGGGGCGGGGGATCCGCCAATGCTCACCGGACCGATCCGGTGGGAGGTGCGGTCGGTCCTCGATACGGCAGGCTCTATGGGGGTGACGCGCGAACGGAGCGACGGGCCACCCGGCGTCGGGGAATTGCGGTTTCAGCGAACATGACGCGGCCTCCGGTGGAGTCCGCTCTCGCGGCGCCGGTCAACGGACGGGTCGGCGATACCGTCCGAGGATCGTTGCCGGGGATGGGGGCAGGATCACCTCCAGAAGGCAGAGGCTGCATTGCTTGAACCTTGGCCAAGGCATATGACGTATGACGTCACACAGCGGTCACGTTAAGCCGCGGTTACGTGCCTGTCAAGTGACTGCCGTCGATCCGAGGCGGCTCACGAGAGGACCTCCCGCAGGTACGCCAAACCCTCCTGGGCGAGCAGGTCCTGCGATGGGGCGAGCGGGCGCCAGATCGACGCGGCGGTCGCGATGGCCTCGTTCCGCGCGGTGAACGACTCGATGCAAACGGCACCGCCATAACCGGTCCCGCACAGCGCCGCGAAGAACCTGGGCCAGTCGAAGTGGTCCGCGCCGGGCGCGCCACGGTTGGTGCCGCTGACCTGGACGTGCTTGATGTGGGGTCCGGCCGCGGTGAGAGCCGCGTACGGGTCGGCCTCCTCGATGTTCATGTGATAGTTGTCGATCATGATGCCGACGTTCGGGGGCAGCCCGTCGATGAGCTCCAGGGTCTGCGCCACGGTGTTGACGACGCTGGTCTCGTAGCGGTTGAGCGCCTCGACGCCGATGCTGACGCCCCGCTCGCCGGCGTACTCGGCCACCGGCGAGAGCGCCCGGCGGAAGTCCGCGTAGCAGGCCTCGCGGGCCGCCGGCGACATGCGCCAGGTCCGGCCCACCGCGGCGTAGACCGGGCCGCCGACGCATGGTGCTCCGACGGCGGCCGCACTGTCCACACAGGTCCTCAGGTATGCCGCGGTCGACTCCACGACGGCCGGTGGGGCGTTCACGAGGTCACGCCCGGGCGGGGTGACCGCGCAGACGGCGGCCGCGGCCAGACGATGCGACGCCAGCAGGTCGCGGGTGCGGACCGGGTCCCAGTGGCCGGGTTGCTCGATCGGCAGCTCCACCGCGTCGAAGCCGAACGCGGCGATCCGCGGGATCAGGGCGGCGAGGGCCTCGTCGTCGACCGGCGAGGCCCACACCCACGGACTGACACCGACGGCACGCACCCCGATCTACTTCCAGCGCTGCGGATAGCCGGGCAGGTCGGTGCAGCCACACATCGCGTAGTGCAGCGGCGGCATCGTCGGGTCGATGTACTCGTCCAGGTTGTCCTGCGTGATCGTGGGCTGCGGCAGCTTCCACGGGCTGGACACCGGTTGGCCGCCGAGGATCCTCAGCGCCGCGATGATCGGCGTACGCCACTGATAGGTGGGATAGGTCGGGGCGATCGCGGTGAGCTTCTTGTCCTGCCACAGCTTCAGGAAGTCGAGCTGGTCCTCACCGTTGATCGGCGGCACGGGCACGCCCGCGTCCTGGAACGCTTCCACCGCCGCGACCGCGACCGCTCCCGCGTCCATCCAGACGCCGTCGATCGTGCCGTACCGCTGGATGTAGTCACCGACGATCTTCTTGGTCTTGGCCGGGTCGCCATCGGTGAACTCGACCCCGACGACGTTGACGCCCGCCTTGTCGAAGGCGACCTTCGCCGCGGACCAGCGCGTCTCCAGCACGTCGACGCCGGGCAGGATGCGCAGCGCCAGCACCTTGCCGCCGGGCTTCATCTTCTGGCTGACGAACTCCGCCGCGACGTGCCCGAAGCCGTAGCCGCCGATCGGGTTGATGAACGTCACCGGGCACGTCGTGTCGACGCCACGGTCGAAGACGATGACCGGCAGGCCCTTCTGGCACGCGGCCTCGACGGCCGGGGTGAGCGTGGCGGTCGTGTTCGGCGAGACGATCAGCGCGGCGCAGCCCTTGCCGAGCAGATCGTTGATGTCCGCGATCTGCTTCTGGTCCTTGCCTTCGGCGTCGACGTGGACGAACTCCTTGATCTGGCTCCGGTGCGAGTCGACCTCGGCCTGCATGGTCTTGAAGCCGACCTGCCGCCACGGGTTGTTCAGCCCGGCGTTGGAGAAGCAGATCTTGTACGGACCCGGCTTCTTGAACTTCGCGGTCTCCACCATCTTCGGGTTGAGCACCTGCTCCCACGGCTTGTCGGACGCCCCGGTGGCGGTGGCGTCGAGCAGCGCGAGCTCGTTGTCGTAGTCGGCCTGCACGAAGAACTTCGACTGCTCCCCCGTGCCCGACCCGGCGGACTGGGACGCGGTGCTCGATGCGGCGGTGGTCGGCTCATCGGTGGCGCAGCCGGCGAGCGCCAGCAGCGCGCCCACGGCCAGCGTCGCTATGGAGCGTTTCACTTGTATCCCCTTTACCTGGACGAGGAACGCACGGACGAGACCGCCACGGCGAGCAGGATGATCGCGCCCTGGACGGTCGACTTGAGGGCGCCGGAGACGCCGTAGAAGTTCATGAGCGTGAAGAGCAACTCGAGGGTCAGCGCGCCGAGCATCGCGCCGACGACGGAGCCACGGCCGCCGCCCAACGCGACGCCGCCGAGGACCACCGCGGTGATCGCGCCGAACTCGAGGCCGGCGCCGGCCTGGAACGAGACACCGCTGTATCCGCCGAGCAGGACCGCCGCGAGCGCCGCCGCGAGTCCACTCAGGACGAACGCGAGGGTCTTGGCGCGCCAGACCCGCACGCCGCTCAGCTCGGCGGTCCGCGGGTTGCCGCCGACGGCGACCAGGGTCCGGCCGAAGTCGGCGCGGGTCAGCAGCACGGCCAGTCCGGCGGCGGCCAGCAGCACGAGCAGCGCGTACGGTACGCGGCCCAACCCGGGCACGTCCTCGAACGCACGCCGGCCGAACCGGCGGAACTCCTCGGAGAGCCCGCCCTTCGGGGCGCCGTTCGACCACAGGTACACCGCGCCGACGAGGATCAGGAACATGCCGAGGGTGGTGATGAAGGAAGGCACCCGAAGCCGCGTGGTGATCAGGCCGTTGACGAGGCCGACGATCGCGCCGAATGCGAGCAGCAGCAGGATGACCGGCCAGGTGCGGGAGGGCTCGTTGTCGATGAGCCGGGCGGCGACGACGACCTGCGCGGTGACCAGGGAGCCGACGGAAAGGTCGAACTCGCCGGAGACGATCACGAAGTACTGCCCCGCGGCGAGCAGGATGATCGGCGCCGAGCGGCCGAGGAAAGACATCAGCGACGGCGGCGAGAGGAAGTCGGGTTGGCGGATGGTGAGCAGCGCCAGCAACACCGCGAGGATCACGAGGATGGGTACGACACTGCCGGGTCGAAACCGCGGGAGCCGCAGTGGAAGCCGGCGACGTTCGGCGATCTGCATGGCTAGGACGCCGCCTTCCGCATGGCCCGGCGGGCGTAGATGGCCACGGCCGCGATGATGATCACGCCGCGGATCACCTGTTTGAAGAAGGCGTCGACCTCGAGCTGGTTGAAGATGGCGTCGATGCTGGCGAGCAGCAGCACACCGCCGACGGTGCCGGCGACGCCGCCGCGCCCGCCGGCCAGGGCGGCACCGCCGAGCACCACCGCGGCGATCGACTCCAGGTCGTACAGTCCCTCGGTGCCCACTCGCGGCGCGCCCGAGCCGAGCCGGCTGGCGAGATACACCCCGGCGAGGCCGGCGCAGAGCGAGCACAGCACATGGGCGGTGATCAGCACCCGGTCGTTGCGCACGCCGGAGAGCCGGGCGACCTCCGGGTCACCGCCGACGGCGATCAGGTGGTGGCCGAAGCGGGTCCGGGTGAGGGCGAACCAGGCCGCGCCCGCGACCGCGAGCAGCAGCAGGAACGACACGGGCACCGGGCCGATGCGCTGGTACCCGAGGCTCTGCACGAGGGCGGGTGCGGTCTTGCCCGCCGGGCCGTCGTAGCCGTTGTCGAGGTACCCCTTCAGCAGCAGCCCGACGCCCACCGTCGCGATGAACGCGTTGATCCGCGCCTTGGTGACGAGCACGCCGTTGAGGAGCCCGATCGCGGCGCTGACCACGAGCGCCAGGCCGATCGCGGGCAGCAGCGCTCCGTCGCTGCCGTCCATGGCCTCCGCCGCCACCAGGGTGCTGAGGCTGACCACGTACGCCACGGACAGGTCGAGCGAACCGCCGATGATGACCAGGGTCTGGCCGACGGCGACCAGCCCGAGACCGGTGGCGACGTGCAGCAGGCTCACCGTGGTCGGCTGGGTGAACAGCTGGCCGCCGTCGATCGTGACGACCAGCCAACCGACCGCAAGGGTGAGGGCCAGGGCGAGGAACACCCCCGGCGCGCTCCGCCTGGCTGGCAAGGGCAGCGCGGCGCTCATCAGGCCACCTCTCGCGTGGCCCCGAGGGCAAGGCTGAGCACGTCCTGCTCGCTCGCGCCGGCGGACAGTTCGCCGGCGACGCGGCCGTCGCGCATGACGATGATCCGGTCGCTCATGCCGAGCAGTTCGGGCAGCTCGGACGAGACCATCAGCACGGCCGCGCCGTCGTGGGCGAGGCGGCGGATGAGATCGTGGATCGCCGACTTGGCGCCCACGTCGATGCCCCGGGTCGGCTCGTCGAACAGCAGGATTCTGGGCCCGAGGGCGAGCCATCTGGCCAGTACGACCTTCTGCTGGTTGCCACCGGAGAGGAAGCGGATCTCCTGGTCCTCCCCGGCGGCACGCACGTCGACGGCGGCGAGCAGCTCGCGGACCCGGGCGGTGCGGGCACCGCGGCTGGGCCAGGAGGGAAGGACGGCACGGCTGGCCAGGAGCGCGTTGTCGAGCACCGACTGCCCGCCGACGATGCCCTCGCCCTTGCGGTCCTCGGTGACGTAGGCGATGCCGGCGCGCATCGCGGCACGCGGCGAGCGCAGCCGGACCGGTGCGTCGTCGACCATGACCTCGCCCGTGGTGAAGGGCGCGGCGCCGAACAGCGCGCGGGCCAGCGCCGAGCGCCCGGAGCCCTGCAGGCCGCCGACGCCGAGCACCTCGCCGGTGCGCAGCCGCAGGTCGACGCCGCGCAGCTTCCGGTTGCCCCCGTCGCGGACGCTGAGCCGGACCGGGCCGAGCTCGTCCGGACTGGCCCGGTCAGGGTAGTAGCTGGACAGCTCGCGGCCGACCATGTGCCGCACCAGCTGGTCGGCGTCGGTGTCCGCGGTGTCCAATGTGGTCACCCTACGGCCGTCCTTGAGCACGGTGATCCGGCTGGCCAGGTCGAAGACCTCTTTGAGGCGGTGCGAGACGTAAAGCACGCCGATCCCCCGCCGCTGCAGCCGCCGGACGAGCGCGTAGAGCTGCTCGACCTCGTGGTCGGCGAGGGCGGCGGTGGGCTCGTCCATGATGAGCAGCCGCGCGTCGAGTGCGAGCGCCTTGACGATCTCGACCACCTGCTGCCGCGCCACGCCGAGCTGCCCCACGCGGGCCCCGGGCGGCAACGATCCTTCCCCGATCGAGGTCAGCAGCGCCGCGGTGCGGCTGAGCATCGCCTTGCGGTCGACGAGCCCGCGGCGCATGGGTTCGTGACCCAGGTACACGTTCTCCGCGACGCTGCGCTCGGGCAGCAGGTTGAACTCCTGGTGGACGATGCCGATCCCGGCCTGTTGGGCGTCGCGCGGGCCGTGAAACGACCGCGGCGCGCCGGCGAACTCGACCGTGCCCTCGTCGGGCGCGTACACACCGGACACGACCTTCATGAGGGTGGACTTGCCGGCGCCGTTCTCACCGACGATGGCGTGCACCTCACCCGGCAGTACATCGAGGTCCACCCCTTCGAGGACGCGCACGCCGAGGAACGACTTGCCGATGCCCCGGAGCGCGAGCAGCGGCGACGGCAGAGCGTCAGACATCAAGGACCCCTACGATGCGTAGTCAGCAAGATCGAGCCGTCGATGGTCGAATCGTTTGCGTACGGCGTGGAGCAGCAGGCTCCTGCTCGCAGCTTTCGCCGAATCGCTACGAACCTTCACCGAACGCGATCGGGCATCGCGCTCACGAGAGCGTAGATGCTCCAAAGGGCGCTGACAATCCCGCGATCTTTCCCAGATCGATGAAAGATTTGGTGCCCAAAAATGTGTTATCGAATCGATCCCACCAGGGTCGTATTGACATTCTGCGATACGTGGCCGCATGCTGACCACGGCAGACCACGGGACAGGCGGCATCTGATGTGACGCTGTGTCACGTCCCGGAGGGACCTGACTGCCCGTCGCGGCGGACGGCATGACGATCTGACCGGCACACGCACGCCTTCGATAGGCCAGGCACACCTGGCGCGTCGGAGGTGTAGCGCCGCGTGCCCGTGGTCGCAGCCTCGTTGCCCCCCGCCGAAATAGGAGACGGCATGCGTCGCAGCACATTGATCATCGGGGCGATCGCGGGTCTACTGCTGTCGCTCGCGTTCGCCGTTCAACCGGCATCAGCGGCCCCAGAGTTCCGCGCCCTGCTGTTCACCAAGACCACCGGCTACCGCCACGACTCGATCCCCGCCGGCGTCGCCATGTTTCAGGAGCAGGCCGCCGCCAACAACTTCGAGGTGGTGCATACCGAGGACGCGAGCGTCTTCACCGCGGCCAACCTAGCCACCTACGACGTGCTCATCATGTTCCAGACCTCGGGCATGGTGTGGACCACGGCGGCCCAACGCCAGGCGGTGGAGGGATACCTGGCCAGTGGCAAGGGCATCGTCGCCATCCACAACGCCACGGACATGGGTATCGAAGCCGAGTACCCGTGGTGGGACCAGACCATCAACGCCGGCGCGCACATGCCGGAGCACTCCCCCGGCGTGCTGCAGGGCACCGCGATCGTCGCGGACAAGAAGCACCCGTCGACGGCCGGCCTGCCGGACCGCTGGGTCCGCAGTGAGGAGTGGTACAACTTCGACAAGAACCCGCGCGGCGACGTCCACGTCCTCGTGACCGCGGACGAGCGCACCTACAATCCGGGCTCCCGCGCGATGGGGCCCGATCACCCGATCTCCTGGTGCCGCAACACCGCCGGCGGCCGGGTCTGGGCGACCGGCATGGGTCACGCGATCGCGTCCTACAGCGAGACCAACTTCCGCAACCATGTGCTGGGTGGCGTCAAGTGGGCCGCCGGCAACCAGGCGGGAGACTGCGGCGGCACCGTCTGGGGCAACTTCGAGAAGCGCACGCTCGACGACAACACCGCCGACCCGATGGCATTGGCCGTGGCACCGGACGGACGGGTGCTCTACGTCCAGCGCGCCGGCCAGCTGAAGATCTTCAAGCCGGCCACGAACACCACCGTCACCGCCGGGACCCTCAGCGTCTACACCGGCGGCGAGGACGGGCTGACCGGACTGGCACTCGACCCGAACTTCGCCAGCAACGGCTACGTGTACCTCTACCACTCGCCGGCCAGCAGCACGACGGACGTCAACCGGGTCTCCCGCTTCACGCTCACCGGCGACAGCCTGAACATGTCCAGCCAGGTCAACATCATCGACATCCCGGCGTACCGGGACCGTACCTTCCCGGAGCCCGGGCACACCGGTGGATACATCGAGTTCGGGCCGGACGGCAACCTCTTCATCGGCACCGGTGACGACACGCCGCCCAACCTCGACGCCAACTGGCAGGGCTACGCCCCGCTGGACTGGCGGTCGGGCAAGGCCAACCTCGACGCCGCCCGGACCGCCGGCAACACCAACGACCTGCGCGGCAAGCTGCTGCGCATCCGGCCCTCGGCTGCCGGCGGCTACACGATCCCGACCGGCAACCTCTATCCACAAGGGACGGCACAGACCCGGCCAGAGGTCTACGCGATGGGCTTCCGCAACCCGTTCCGGTTCTCGGTCGACCCGGCCAACGGGTGGGTGTACCTCGCCGACTACGGCCCGGACCGGGGCGGTCCCACGACCAACCGCGGCCCTGAAGGCCTTGTCGAGCTCAACGTCATCAAGACGGCGGGCAACTACGGCTGGCCGTTCTGCCACGGCGACAACCAGCCGTACGCACCATTCAACCCGGACACGGGCGTCGTCGGCGCGAAGTTCAACTGCAACTCGCCGGTCAACAACTCGCCCAACAACACCGGCCTGACCAGCCTCAAGCCGATCGTCGCCCCGAACATGTGGTACGGCTACGGCACCTCGCCGACCTTCCCGGAGCTCGGCGCCAACGGTGCGGGCCCGATGGGCGGACCGGTCTACCGCTACAACGCGGACAACCCGTCCGCGACGAAGTTCCCGCCGTACTACGACGGCGTTCACTTCTTCTACGAGTGGACCCGCAACTACATCAAGGAAGTCCACTTCGACTCGGCGACGGCGGTCACCCGCACCAACCCGTTCCTGCCGGCGGGCAACTTCATCAAGCCCATGGACATGGAGTTCGGCCCGGACGGCTCGCTGTACCTGCTCGAGTGGGGCTCCAACTTCGGCGGCGGCAACAACGACTCCGGCCTCTACCGCATCGACTACGTCCACGGTGGCAGGGCGCCGGTCGCCAAGGCCACTGGGACTCCCACCAGTGGCAACGCGCCGCTGGCCGTCCAGTTCAGCAGTACCGGCTCGGTGGATCCCGATCCGGGCAACACGCTCACCTACCAGTGGACCTTCGGTGACGGCACCACGTCCACCGCGGCCAACCCGTCGCACACCTACACCGCCAACGGCAACTACACCGCACAGCTGAAGGTCACCGACAACACCGGCAAGGCCTCATTTGCGAATGTGCAGATCACCGTCGGGAACACGGCGCCGGTAGTCACCATCACCGTCCCACCCGACGGCGGCATGCTCAACTTCGGTGACCGCGTGTCGTACACCGTCAGCGTCTCCGACCCGGGCGGCGCGGCGATCGACTGCACCAAGGTCTTCGTCAACCCCGCTCTCGGACACGATGATCACGCGCACCCGACCACCGACTACCCGGGCTGCACGGGCACCATCCCCACCGACCTGCTCGGCGGCCATCCGGACGGTGCCAACCTGTACTACGTCCTCAACGCCCGCTACACCGACAACGGCGGCACCGGCGGCGCGGCACCGCTCACCGGCTACGCGACCGCGATCCTGCAACCGAAGCACAAGCAGGCCGAGTACTACACCAACCAGTCCGGGACACGGGTCGTCGACCAGGCCGGCGCGGAGAGCGGCAAGCGGATCGGCGACATCTCCAACAACGACTGGGTGGCGTTCAGCCCGATGAGCCTGTCCGGCATCACCAGCGTCAGCTACCGGCTGTCGTCGCCGAACAGCGGCGGATCGATCGAGCTGCGCGCCGACTCACCGACCGGCACGCTGCTGGCCACGACGACGGTGCCCAACACCGGCGGCTGGGACAACTACCAGTCAACGCCGGCCGTCAACACCGCCGCCCTCTCCGGGACCCACACGCTGTACATGGTGTTCAAGGGCTCCTCCACGAGCCTGTTCGACGTCGACTCGTTCACCTTCGGCGGAGACGGCGTGGGTGTCGGCGGGACCAATCCAGGCGGTGTGGCCGGCCGGACCTGGACCGTCACGGCTCAGCACAGCAGCAAGCTCATGGATGTCAGCGGTGCCTCCACCGCCGACGGCGCCCAGGTCGTCCAGTGGGCGGCCACCGGCGGCAACAACCAGAAATGGCAGGCCGTCGACGCCGGCAGTGGCGCGGTGTACCTCAAGCCGCTGCACAGCAACAAGTGCCTCGAGGTGACGGGCGGCTCCACCGCCCAGGGTGCGTTCCTGCAGCAGTTCACCTGCAACAACAGCAACCAGCAGAAGTTCCTCGTCACACCTACGGCGACGTCCGGCGTGTACACCGTGAAGAGTGTCCCCAGTGGACTATGTGTCGACGTCAACGGCGGTGCGACGACCGACGGGGCACGGCTCCTGCAATGGAGTTGCCACAGCGCCGCCAACCAGCAGTGGCGATTCAGCCCCGCATAACCCCCTCTGGATCGGTTGCTCCGGTGTGCCGGGCGCGCGCCGGAGCAACCGTTCCCCACCCCACGTAAGGACTCGCCATGGTCGTTCCGAGACATCGGCGTCGCCAGTACAGGCGACTGCTCGCAGTGGGCGCCGCGTTCGCCCTTGCCCTCGTCGCCGGCACCGCGGTGGCGGCGACCATCCAACCGGGGCAGAGCGCCCCGATCACGGGCGTCCAGTCAGGACGGTGTCTGGCCGTCCCCAACTCCAGCACGACCAACGGCACACAGACCCAGTTGTGGGACTGCGCCGGGGGCGCCAACCAGACCTGGACGTACACGTCGTCGAAGCAGCTGATGGTGTACGGCAACAAGTGCCTGGACGCCAACGGGCGGGGCACCGCCAACGGCACCGCGGTCATCATCTGGGACTGCAACGGGCAGGACAACCAGCAGTGGAACGTCAACTCCAACGGCACCATCAGCGGCGTGCAGTCCGGCCGCTGCCTTGACGCCAACGCGCAGGGCACGGCCAACGGCACGAACGTCATCCTTTGGGACTGCCACGGCCAGAGCAACCAGCAGTGGAACTCGCCGACCACCACCCCACCGACGACGCCACCGACCACGCCACCGACGAGCCCACCCCCGACCGGCGCCGGCCCGTGCGACATCTACGCCTCCGGCGGGACGCCCTGCGTCGCCGCGCACAGCACGGTGCGCGCGCTCTACGGCTCGTACAACGGCAACCTCTACCAGGTGCGGCGCTCGTCCGACAACACGACCCGCAACGTCCCCGTCCTGAGCGCGGGCGGCGCGGCGAACGCGTCGACCCAGGACTCTTTCTGCGCCGGCACCACCTGTGTCATCACCGTCGTCTACGACCAGTCCGGCCGCGGCAACGACCTCTGGTACCAGGGATCGACCGTGGTACCCGGCTCGCCCCAGAGCCGCCCGGCGACCGCGACGTCCGAGTCGCTGACCGTCGGGGGCAACAAGGCCTACTCGCTCTACATCAACCCCGGTAACAGCTACTGGCGGGACGGCCACCTGACCGGCGTGCCGACCGGCAGCGCGCCCGAGGGCATGTACATGGTGACCAGCGGCACCCACGTCAACGGCGGCTGCTGCTTCGACTACGGCAACAGCGAGACCACCCGGTCCGCGGACGCCGCCGGCGCCATGGACGCCATCAACTTCAGCACGCAGTGCTGGTTCGGTGGATGCTCCGGCAGCGGTCCGTGGGTGCAGGCCGACCTCGAGTGGGGCCTCTACCCCGGTGGCAGCCAGTCCTGGAACCCGAACCAGCGGGCCTTCAACAGCAAGTTCGTCACCGCGACGCTCAAGAACAACGGCACGTCCCGCTTCGCCATCAAGGGCAGCAACGCACAGTCCGGCAGCCTCTTCACGCTCTACGACGGTTCCCTTCCGCCCGGATACAGCCCGATGAAGAAGCAGGGCGCCATCATCCTGGGCAGCGGCGGCGACTGCTGCAAGCCCAACGGTGGCGCCAACCTCAGCGCCGGCACCTTCTACGAAGGCGCCATGGTCACCGGTTACCCGTCCGACGCCACCGAGAACGCGGTACACGCCAACATCATCGCCGCCGGCTACCGCTGACTCTCCACCACGAGGAAAAGGAGCACCAATGCGACAAGGCATCAATCGTCACCGGTGGCGCACGCCGCTCGCGGTCGCCGCGACACTCGTCCTCGCCAGTGCCGGCGTCGCCGGCATCCGGCTGGCGACCGCGGCCGCGGACGTCAGCACCCTCGCGGCGACGGCCGGCTGTGGCAAGGCCCCGGGGTTGAACAGCGGCACGCATACGATCCAGAGCAGCGGCCAGAGTCGCAGCTTCATCCTGCGGGTGCCGGCCAACTACAACAACAGCAACCCCTACCGGTTGATCTTCGCGTTCCACTGGCGGGGCGGCACCATGAACGACGTCTCCTCGGGCGGGACCAGTGGAAGCACCTGGTCCTACTACGGGATGCAGGAGCAGTCGAACAACAGCGCGATCCTCGTCGCGCCGCAGGGCCTCGGCAACGGCTGGGCCAACTCCGGTGGTCAAGACATCACCTTCGTCGACGACATGATCAGGCGAATCGACGACGCCCTCTGCGTCGACACGACGCAGCGCTTCGCCCTCGGTTTCAGCTACGGCGGCGGCATGAGCTACGCGATCGCGTGCGCCCGGGCCAACGTCTTCCGAGCGGTCGCGGCCTACTCCGGTGCGCAGCTGAGCGGGTGCAGCGGCGGCACCCAGCCGATCGCGTACTTCGGCCTCCATGGCATCTCGGACAACGTCCTCAACATCTCTCAGGGCCGCTCGCTGCGTGACACGTTCGTGCGCAACAACGGCTGCGCCGCCCAGAGCCCGCGCGAGCCGTCGCAGGGCAGCGGGCAACACGTCACCACCCTCTACTCGTGCCGGGCGGGATACCCGGTGCAGTGGGCCGCGTACGACAGCGGCCACGGGCCAGCTCCGGTCGACGGGTGCTCCGGCTGTGAGGACGGCGCCCGGACCTGGACCAAGGCCGAGGTGTGGCGGTTCTTCGCCCAGTTCCAGGGGACTGGCCCGACCACCAGCCCGACCGTGAGCCCGACGTCGTCGTCGACCCCGAACCCGACCACGTTCCGGCTGCGCGGCGAGCCCTCCGGCCGGTGCCTGGACGTCAGCGGCGCGAGCTCGGCCAACGGCGCCCAGACGCAGATCTGGGACTGCCACGCCAACGCCAACCAGCAGTTCACCCAGAACGGGCAGGAGCTCCGGGTGATGGGCAAGTGCCTGGACGTGGCGTCCAACGCCGCGGCCGGCACCCGGGTGCAGATCTGGGACTGTAACAGTGGCGCTAACCAGCGGTGGAACCTCAACAGCAACGGCTCGATCAGCAGCGGCCAGACCGGCCTGTGCCTGGACGTCAACGGCGGCAGCACCGCCAACGGCGCGGCCGTGATCGTGTGGAGCTGCCACGGCGGCGCCAACCAGCGCTGGGCCCGCGCGTAGCGGTGGACGGATGAAGGCGGTCCCGCATGGCGGGGCCGCCTTCACTGTGTCCGCGTTACGTGGCGGGCGGGGACGGGTCCACCAGGACTTAAGGCACTTTTTTGACGGCCGCCACAGATGTGACTAAAGTATCCAGCGATACTAATCGATGGATGGTGTGGACCCGCGGGCCGCGCGGCGGCTCCACCCAGCCGGACCCGACCGCGGAGGAGGAGAGTTGACCGGGAGACAATGGCGGGGACGTCATCGCGCCGCTCTGGTGTTCTCATGCGTCGCAGGCGCGGCCGTCGTGATGTTGGCGGCGACCGCGATGCCGACGGGCGCCGCCCTGAGCCCAGGGTCGGATTCGGGTGTCGGCATCCTTGCCGCCAGCGCCGGATGCGGCAAGAATCCGACGCTGAACAACGGCACCCACACGATCCAGAGCAACGGCACGCAGCGCAGCTTCATCCTGCGGCTGCCCAGTGGCTACGACCGCAACCGTCCGTACCGATTGATCTTCGGCTTTCACTGGCTGGGCGGCAACGCCAACAACGTCGCGAGCGGCGACTACTACGGGCTCGGCGCCCTGTCGGGCAACAGCGCCATCTTCGTCGCACCCGAGGGTCTCAACAACGGCTGGGCCAACTCCGGTGGCGCGGACGTCACCTTCACCGACAACATGATCAGCACGATCACGAACGACCTCTGTGTCGACACGGCCCAGCTTTTCTCCCTGGGCTTCAGCTACGGCGGCGGTATGAGCTACGCACTGGCGTGTGCCAGGGCGAACGTCTTCCGCGCCGTCGCGATCTACTCCGGCGGCGTGATCAGCGGGTGTAGCGGCGGCACGCAACGCATCGCCTACCTGCAGGCGCACGGGCTCAGCGACAACGTGCTGGGCATCTCCGGCGCACGGTCGATGCGCGACAGGTTCGTGGCGAACAACGGCTGCACCGCGGCGAGCCCACCGGAGCCCGCGCAGGGCAGCGGTCGGCACACGAGCTACGCCTACTCGGGATGCGCGTCCGGGTATCCGGTCGTCTGGTACGCGTTCGACGGCGGCCACACCCCCACGCCGCAGGACGCGGGCTCAGGGACCTTCTGGCTGCCGGGCGAGACGTGGCGGTTCTTCGCGCAGTTCTCGAGCGATCCCACTCCGCCCACGAGCACCACGATGTCGCCGCCGCCGGTCACCACCTCCCCACCGGGCGGCTCCGGCGCCTGCTCGGCCACCTACGCGGTCACCGGGCAATGGAACGGCGGCTTCCAGGCCGAGGTACGGGTGACCGCCGGCACCGCCGCCATCCGCGGCTGGACGGTGACCTGGACCTACGCCAACGGACAGCGGGTCTCCCAGGCCTGGAACGCGACGGTGACGACGAGCGGATCGACCGTGACCGCCCGCGGCGTCGACTACAACAGCGCGCTCAACGCCGGAGCCAGCGCCACGTTCGGTTTCATCGGCTCCTGGAACGGCAGCAATCCGGTGCCGGCCACGACCTGCGCGGCTACGTAATCTGGGCTGGGTGACGGCGGCCGTGAACACCGCGGCCGCCGTCACCCATCCGCTTACGCTCGGGCCCAGCGCTGGTTGGCGCCGGTGTGGCAGCCCCAGACCACCACCGCGGTGCCGTTGGCGGTGCCGGCGCCGTTGACGTCCAGGCACAGTCCGCTCTGGACGTTGCTGATCGTGCCGTTGCTGTTGAGGTTCCACTGCTGGTTGGTGCCTCCGCCGCAGTCCCAGATCCGCACCCGGGTGCCGGCGGCGGAGTTGGCGGGCACGTCCAGGCACTTGCCCATCACCCGCAGGGTCTGTCCACTTAGGGTGAACTGCTGGTTGGTGTTGGCGTGGCAGTCCCAGATGATCATCTGAGCGCCGTTCGCCGAGCTCGCGCCATTGACGTCCAGGCACCGGCTGGCCGACTCGCTCCGCAGCCGGAAGGTCGTGGGGTCCGGGTTCGGGTTCGTCTCACCTGTGAAGAACTTCCACACCTCGTCCTTGACCCAGCTCCTGGCGCCGCTCTCACAGCCGGCGCACCCGTCGACGGGACCTTGCTGGTGACCTCCGTCGAACGCGGCCCAGACGACCGGATACCCCGCCCGGCACCCGGCGTAAGCGGTGCTGATGTGAGTGCGGCTGCCCGCCGCGGGCTCGGGTGCGTTCTGCGGGGTGCAGCCGTTGTTCCTGACGAACGTGTCCCGCAGCCCCCGTCCCGCACCGATGTTGTCGCTGACGCCGTGGATCCCCATGTACGCGAAGGGCTGGGTGCCGCCGCTGCATCCGCTGATCGCTCCGGGGGCGGCTATGGCGGCGACGGCGCGGAAGACGGTCGCCCGGGCGCACGCGAGCGCGTAGCTCATGGCGCCGCCGTAGCTGAAGCCGAGGGCGAAGCGCTGCGTCGTGTCGATGCAGAGGGCGTTGTCGATCCGGCTGATCATGTTGTCGACGAAGGTGACGTCTTCACCGCCGGAGTTGCCCCATCCGTTGTTGAGGCCCTGTGGCGCGACGAAGATCGCGCTGTCGTTCGCCAGGCGGCGCAGCCCATAGTGGGCGTAGACGTCCCCGTCGCTCCCGCCCCCGGCGACCTGCTCCATGGTGCCACCCAACCAGTGGAATCCGAAGATCAACCGGTACTGGCGGTTGCTGTCGTAGTTGGTGGGGACGCTCAGGATGAAGGAGCGGTTCTTGCCGTTGCTCTGGATCGTGTGCGTACCGCTCGCCAGCGTGGGGGCCTTTCCACACCCGGCCGTCGCCGCGGCCGCGACCATATCGGTGGGCGACGTGCGGGCGCCGGCAGCGTTGCCTTGCGCCGCGCCACCCGCTGCCAGGACCATGAGTGCCGCGAGCACGGCCGATCCGAAGAAGGATCTTTGGTGCGACATCGCGCGACTCCTTCCGTGAGCTAGATGCGTTGGAGCTGGAATCGTTGGTTGGCGCCGGCGCCGGGCGTCCACTGGGAAATGCGCGCGCCATCGGCGGTGGAGGCCTGCCACACATCCATGGCCAGGCCGCTCTGCCGGTTGACCAGGCGGACCACCCCGCCGCCCTGGTCCTCTACCCGCCACTGCTGGCTGGCGGCGTTGGTGTCGGGCTGCTGGGTGATGTCGGCGCCGGTGTTGTTGCTGGCGACCTGCAGCACCAGACCGCTGTGCCGCGCCCTGATCCGGTGGTAGCCGCCGTCGGAGGGCAGGAACTCGAACTGCTGGTTCAGTCCGCTGCCGGTCTGCCATTGGAGCAGCGACGCGCCGGCGGCGGTGGAGGCACCGTTGATGTCGGCGGCCTTGCCACTGTGCTGCGCCAGCAGCCGGTACTGCACGCCAGCCTCCACCGGGCCCGACCTGGCCGCGGACGCGCGATAGGTGTGGCCGGCCTGGCCGGCGAACTCGATGAGATCGGTGTCGAGCCGCGTGGACTGGACCTGGACACCGCTCGTCTCGTCGCGCAGCTCGAAGGTGCCGGTGAAGACCCGGCTGCGAACCCGGACGGCACCGGCCCGGTCCGGCGTGATGGCGAGCTCGGTCTGGCTGCTGCTCCACGCGGCGCCGACGGTGTATCCGCCACGACCGCGCAGGCCGGTGACGCTGCCGGTCGGCCAGACCGACGGCAGCGCGGGCAGCACATGCAGCTCGCCGTTGTGGCTCTGCAGCAGCATCTCGGCGATGCCGGAGGTGGCGCCGAAGTTGCCGTCGATCTGGAAGGGCGGATGCAGATCGAACAGGTTCGGCGCGAGCCGGTCGGTGCGCACCAGATCGCGGATGAGCTTGTGCGCGCGGGCGCTGTCTTCCAGCCGCGCCCAAAAGTTGATCTTCCAGGCGAGTGACCAGCCGGTCCCGTCATCGCCGCGCAGCTCCAGCGTCTGCCGTGCGGCCTGGTGCAGCTGGGGAGTGCCCCGCTTGGTGATCTGGTTGCTCGGATGCAGGCCATACAGGTGGGAGACGTGCCGGTGAGTCCGCTCCGTCTCCACCCAGTCGGCGAGCCATTCCTGGATGTTGCCGCGGGAGCCGACCCGCGTCGGTGGCAGCCGGTCCCGGGCCGCCAGCACCTGCGTGCGGAACGTGCCGTCCACGCCGAGGACCTCGCTGGCCCGCGCGGCGCCGTTGAACAGGTCGCGCAGGATCTGGTTGTCCATCGTGGGGCCGGCACACACGCTGGCGTTCGCGTGGTGCGGGCTTTCCGGGGAGTTCGACGGGTTGGTGACCAGGTAGCCGAGCGTCGGGTGGGCGACCAGGGTGTCGAGGAAGAACTGGGCGGCACCCTTCATCGCCGGATAGTTCGCACGGAGAAACTCGACGTCCCCGGTGAAGAGGTAGTGGTCCCAGATCATCGTGGACAGCCACGCTCCGCCGGTCTGCCACATGCCCCACAACGCGCCATCGACGACCGAGGAACCGCGCCACGCGTCGGTGTTGTGATGGGTGACCCAGCCGCCGGCGCCGTACTGCACCTGGGCGGTGCGGGCACCGGTCACGGTCAAATCTTTGATCATGTCGAAGACCGGCAGGTAACACTCGGACAGGTTCGTGGTGTCGGCCGGCCAGTAGTTCATCGGCAGGTTCGCGTTGATGGTGTACTTCGAATCCCAGGACGGCGCCATCTGGTCGTTCCAGATGCCCTGCAGGTTCGCCGGCTGGGTGCCCGGCCGCGAGGAGGCGATCAGCAGGTAGCGACCGAACTGGAACAGCAGCGCGGAAAACTGCGGGTCGTTGACGCTCGCGTGCTGTGCGATCCGCACGTCTGTCGTCTGGTCGGCCGCGGCGGTGCGCCCCAGGTCGATCGTCACCCGGCTGAACAGCGCCTGGTAGTCGGCGACGTGGCGGGCGCGCAGCTGGTCGAAGCCGACGGTGCGGGCAGCGCTGAGTCGGCTGCGGGCGATGCCCTGGTAGTCGCCGTTGACCGTACGGTAGTTGACGTAGCTGGAGCCGATCGACACCAGGACGGTGACGCTGGTCGCGCCGGAGACCCGCAGCGAGCCACCAGAGCTGGTGACCGTGCCGCCGGTGACGGCGGCGTTGGCCAGGGCCAGGAAACGGACCTTCCCGGTGATGCCTTCCATGGTGCCGGAGATGCCATCCAGCGCGATCGTCGCCGAGTCCGGGCTCGATACCGTCGTCTGTTGTGGACTGTCGAATGTGGCGGTGAACGTGATCGAGTTGGCCCGGTCGGCGGTCAGCCGGATCACGATCACCTGGTCCGGTGCGCTCGCGAAGGTCTCACGCTGATACCGCACCCCGTTCAGCACATATGTCGTGGTGGCGGTGGCCGTGGTGAGATCGAGCGTCCGGTTGTACTGCGAGGCCCCGCTGGCGCTGCCGAAGGCCAGCCGGAGGTTTCCGACGGGCTGGTAGGCCAGTTGGCCGGCGGGGCTGCCGAGCATCGTCTGGTTGATCAGATCCTGCGCCTGGGTCCACTGGTCGGCGAAGACCCGCCGCCGGATCTCGGCCAGGTTGGCCGCCCCTCGCGTGTTGGCCGAGTCGTACGGACCACCGGCCCACACGGTGTCCTCGTTGAGCTGCAGCCGCTCGGTGTCGATGTTGCCGAAGACCATGGCGCCGAGCCGGCCGTTGCCGATCGGCAGGGCCCGCAGCCAGTCCGTGCCCGCCGCCTCGTCGTACCAGAGCGCCAGGTCGTCGGCGGCCAGCACCTGCGGCGGCGCCGCCGAGCCGGCCTGGGCGGACGCGCTCCACCCCACCGGCAGCAGCGCGGCTCCGGCGCCAACCGCACCAGCGGTCAGAAGCTTCCTTCGCGTCACTTCAGACATCTGTTTTCTCCAAGCAGCCGCGTGATGTCGTCACGGGAGGGTCCAGCGCTGGTTGGTGCCGCCGTGACAGGTCCAGATGATCAGCTGGGTGCCGTCGGCGGAGCTGCCGCCGTTGGCGTCCAGGCACTTGCCCGACTGCGGGTTCACCAGCGAGCCGTTGGCTCCGGAGGTCCAGGCCTGCCCCCCGGCCCCGGTGCAGGTCGACAGCTGCACCAGGCCGCCGTTCGCGGTGCTGCCACCGGCTACGCCCATGCACTTGTTGAGCGAACGCAAGGTGTTCGCGTTGACCGTCCATTGCTGGTTGGTGCCGCCGTGGCAGCTCCACAGCTGGATCTTCGTGCCGTCGGCGGAGCCGGACCCGCTCACGTCGACGCACTTGCCGGCGGAGCCGGTGATCGGGCCGACCCGGGGCACGGTGCCGCCCGACTCCTTGATCCGGATGTTGCGGAACGACACGTCGTCACCGGTGCCGTGGTTCTGGATGCCGATGTAGCCGGAGGCCAGCGACCGCACCGGATCCGTGTTGGTGAAATCGTTGATCTTCACACCGTTGAGGAAGACCTGCAGCCGCTCCCCCTCCACCAGCAGCTCGTAGGTGTTCCACTCGCCGGGCGGGTTCAACGCGGCGTCGCGGGCGGCGATGTCCGCCGACTTGACCCCGTAGATCGAGCCGGTGGTCTTGTCCGCCGTGTCGGTGGCGTCGATCTGCACCTCGTACCCGTTGCTCATGGCCGAGTTCGGGTCGCTGCTCGCCGGAAACCCGACGAGCACGCCGGAGTTGTCGTCGCCGGGCATCGTCCAGTCGAGCTTCAGCGAGTAGGAGCGAAACTCCTTGGTGCTGTACCACAGCATGCCCAGCCCGCCGGAGGAGGTCAGCGTGCCGTTGGTGTTGCTGAAGCTGCCCGGCCCGGCCTGGGACCAGCCGGTGGTGGCGCCGTCGTAGAGGGTGGTGTAGCCGGTTTCCGGGCGGCAGTCCGCCTTGGTCCGGTTGGCCGCGTACCTGATGCCGCCGAGCACCAGCGCCCGGAAGCCCGCCTCGGTGTAGCTGGCCTGGGTGTGCCCACTCCCGGTGTAGAACGACCGTCCACCCTGGAGGGTCTTGCACCAGGTGTGCGGGTGGTCGGCGCCCATCCCACCGCCGGAGTAGCTCGACTCGTCCAGGTTGGCCAGGACGCGTGCCGAGGACCGGGGGTTGGTCCGGAAGTTGTACCACTCGTCGGTACGCACCAGGGTCGGGCTCAGTCCGGCCGTCGCCGCGTGCGCCCGATTCTCCACCCGGACGGTGGCCTGCTGGATCGCCGGGTGCGAGGCGAAGTACGCGCCGACCAGCTCGCCGTAGAACGGCCAGTCGTACTCGGTGTCCGAGGCCGAATGCACGCCCACGTACCCGCCGCCGGCCCGGATGTAGCTCTCGAAGGCGGTCTGCTGGGTGGCGTTCAGCACGTCCCCGGTGGTGTTGAGGAAGACGACCGCCTCGAATTGGGCGAGGTTGGTGGCGTTGAACTGGTTCGAGTCCTCGGTCGCGGTCACCGTGAAGTTGTTGGCCGCGCCCAGGTCCCGGATCATCTGCGTACCGACCGCGATCGAGTCGTGCCGGAAGCCGGCGGTCTTGGAGAACACCAGCACGTCATATGGCGCGTCCGCGGCACTCGCCGGCGTGCCGCCGGTGCTCGCCAGGATCACCAACGCCGCCGCCGCGACGCCGAGGATGTTGCGCGTAGTTGGTCGCATGGCCAGGATTCCTCTCATGGCAGGGTCCAGCGTTGGTTGGTGCCGCCGTGGCAGCTCCAGATGATCAGCTGGGTGCCGTTGGCGGAGCTGCCGCCGTTGGCGTCGAGACACTTGCCTGACTGGGCGTTGACGAGAGATCCGTTGGCGCCCGCCGTCCAGCTCTGCCCGCCGGAGCCGTTGCAGGTCGACAGCTGCACCAGGCTGCCGTCGGCGGTGGCGCCGCCGGCCACGCCCATGCACTTGCCGAGCGACCGCCAGGTGTTGCCGTTGCGGGTCCATTGCTGGTTGGTGCCGCCGTTGCAGGTCCACAGCTGGATCTTGGCGCCGTCGGCGGAGCTGGCCCCGTTGACGTCGACGCACGCACCGCCGGCGGCGACGATCCGGCCGGTGCCGCCGCCACTCGGGGCCGTGCCGAAGGTGAACGCGTCCACGTCGAAGAGCGTTCCGGTGCCGCCGTGGAAGGTCAGATACAGCGTGGTGGTGCCGGCCGGAGCCGCCGACAGCGCCGTGGACACCTCGGTGAAGGTCTCCCAGCCACCCGTGGCCGGCACGGTGACCGAGCCGAGCACGGTGCCGGTCGGCGAGCCGGCGCGGACCGAGAGCGTGCCACCCGAGCCGCCGGAGGAGACCCGGGCCGTAAACTGGCTCTCCCCCGCGAGTGCGTAGCGCTGGAACGCGATCCAGTCGCCGTTGCTGATGTCGCCGACGGTCTGCCCGCCCTCCGCCGTCGCCTTGCTGAACAGGCCGGTGCCCGACTGGGTGTCACGGTGCTCGGCCTGGCGGTGCCGTGGCTGGAGGACGTGCTGGGTGTGCGTGGTCAGCGCCGGCTGGCCGTTGGCACCGCGGTCGGCGTACTCGGCGTCGAAGACCGCGAACAGGTTGGCCGCCGTGTCGTGCTCACCGTCCACCGGGATCTGCAGCGTTCCCGAGCACCCGTTGCGCGAGGTGATCGAATGCGCGTGGTCGTCGTGGCCGAGGAAGTAGGTCAGCTTCACCCGGTCACAGTCGACCGTGCCGTCCTCCGGGTCGGACACCGTGATCGTGTACGGCACGGTGTCGCCGAAGTTGAACAGCGCTCCGTCGATCGGCGTGCTCACTGTCACCGTGGGTGCGGTATTGCCGACCGTGATGACCACCGACGCGGCGCCGGTGCGGCCAGCGGGATCGGTCACGGTGAGGGCGACCGTGCGCTGGCCGCTGCCGGTGAAGGTATGACTGGGGTTGGCCGCCGTGGACGTGCCGCCGTCGCCGAAGTTCCACGAGTAGGTCAGCGCCCCACCCTCGGGGTCGGATGATCCGGCCGAGGAGAAGTCGACGGTCAACGGCGCGAGGCCGGACGTGCGGTTGGCGCTGGCCCGGGCGACCGGCGCCTGGTTGCCGGCCGGGTTGTACTCGATGCGGTACAACGCGGAGCTGGCGTCGCCGCTACCCCAGCCGGTGCCGTAGTCCAGCACGTACAAGGCACCGTCCGGGCCGAAGGCGCTGTCCATGATCTGCGTGCCCCGCCACGGGAACTCGCTGATCTGCCCGGCCGACCCGTCGGAGTTCACGTCGATCGTCTTGATCCAGCGCCGCCCGAACTCCATCGCGAAGTAGTGCCCGTCCAGGGCAGGCGGGAACTTGATCGAAGAAGTGTTGGCCGCGTCGTAGCGGTACACCGCGCCGCCCATCGGCGATTCCGAGCCGCAGCCGAACGCGGCCAGCGAACAGTTGTCGTACTTGATCCACGCCGGGCGCGCGGCCGGCAGGTTCGTCAGGCCCGTGTTGCGCGGGGAGTTGTTGACCGGCGCGGCACAGTTGAACCGGTTCCCGGATGGTCCGGACGGGAACACGTAGTCCACATAGGTCTCCGCGCTCGTGTTCGTGCCGGTGCAGTACGGCCAGCCGTAGTTGCCGGCGGACGTGATCCGGTTGAACTCGACCTGCCCCCCGGGGCCGCGGGTGGAGCTGGCCGCGCCGGCGTCGGGGCCGTAGTCGGCCACGTACAGCGCGCCGGTGGCCTTGTCCACGCTGATCCGGAACGGGTTGCGGAAGCCCATCGCGTAGATCTCCGGCCGGGTGCCGGCGGTGCCGGCGGCGAACAGGTTGCCGGACGGGCTCGAGTACGTGCCGTTCGCGTTCACTTTGATCCGCAGCACTTTGCCGCGCAGGTCGTTGGTGTTGCCCGCGCTGCGCTGCGCGTCGTAGACCGGGTTGCGGTTGGACCGTTCGTCGATCGGGGTGAAGCCGGCCGAGTCGAACGGGTTCGAGTCGTCCCCTGTAGACAGATACAGGTTGCCGGCCGCGTCGAAGTCGATGTCGCCGCCGACATGGCAGCACATGCCGCGGCTGGTCGCGACTTCCAACACGGTCACCTGGCTGGCCGTGTTGAGCGTGAAGTCCGCGTTGAGGGTAAACCTGGCCAACCGGTTCACGCCGTTCCACGCGGAGAAGTCCGTGCCGGTGGCCGGCGCGTCACCGCCCGGAGTGGACAGTGGCGGCGCGTAGAAGAGGTAGATGAACCGGTTGCTGGAGAAGCCCGGATCCACCCCCACGCCCTGCAGGCCCTCCTCGTCATGCGTGTAGACCTGGAGGGTGCCGATCACGTTGGTGACGCCGGCGGCGGTGGTCCGGCGCAGCACGCCGTTACGGGCCGTGTGCAGCACCGAGCGGTCGGGCAAAACCGCCATCGACATCGGCTCGCCCAGCTCAGCCACCCCGCGGGCGAGCTCGACCTGCTGGAAGTCGGCCGAGTTGACCGGGTGCGCGGCGGCCGGCGACGAAGGGCTGAGGACGGCGGCCGCCGCTCCGGCGGCCAAGAGGACGGCAGCCGCTGTCGCGGCCATCGCGCGTGTTCTCATAGGACGGTCACACCTTTTGGTCGTCGGCTTTCGGCTCGAGCACGCGTTTACCTGGGGATCGGAGCGCGGGCTCGCCGTGCCGTCGGGCGAACCCCACGCCGACCTACCAAGCAAGGGCTGGGAGGGGCCGCTGTGCTCGAAGCTCGTAAGACGTCATACGTTATACGGGCAGATAGGAGACAGTCAATACGCTGGCCGCCGTACACTCCAGCCGTGATCCAGCAGGGCCAACCAGAGCCACAGGGCAGGGGACGTCGCGGCGACGTGCCGATCGCGACGATCGCCGAACTGGCCGGCGTATCGCGTCCCACGGTGTCCAAGGTGCTCAACGGCCGCAGTGGGATCAGCGCCCACACACGCCAGCGGGTGGAAGCGCTGCTACGCGAACACGGATACCGGTGGCCGCCGCCCGCGACCACGCCCTCCATAGAGGTGGCGTTCCACGAGATGCTCGGCTCGATCGCGATCGAGATCTTACGAGGCATCGACGAAGTAGCCAGCGCACGCGACTGCACGGTCGGGTTCACCGACATACGTCAGCACGTCGCGGTGGGCCTGCCGTGGATCGAGCCGATGCTGCGCCGGCGACCCATCGCCGTCATCGCGGTGTCATCCATCGTCACCGTCGAGCACAGCGAGCGCTTGGCCGACAGCGGGATCCCGCTGGTGGCCATCGACCCGGTCGGCGACCCGGCCCCCACCCCCGCCGTCTCGTCGGACAACTGGAACGGAGCCCGCGCCGCCACCCGCCACCTGCTCGACCTCGGCCACCGGCGGATCGGTCTGGTGACCGGACCGGTCCGGGATCTGGCCGCCCGGGCCAGGGTCGAAGGTTTCCGCGCCGCTCTCGACGACGCTGGCATCCCGTTCGACGCGATTCTGGAGCGGCATGGTGTGTTCACCTTCGACGACGGCCTGCATCTGGGGTTGCAGCTGTTGACCCTCCCCCAGCGACCGACGGCCATCGTGTGCGGCGACGACCTGCAGGCACTGGGCGTCTACGAGGCAGCCCGGCAGGCCGGCCTGCGGATCCCCGACGACCTCAGCGTCGTCGGCTTCGACGACATCAGCCAGGCCGCCTGGGCCGCACCGCCGCTCACCACGGTGCGGCAGCAGTTCGCGCGGATGGGGGCCACCGCGGCCCGGCTCGCGCTGGCGCTGGCTGACGGCGAGCGGCTGACCCAGGACCGGCACGAGCTGGACACCACTCTCATCGTGCGCGGCAGCACCTCGACCCCACCGGCGGGGCCGCGCTCCTCACTACCCCGGCCCCCACTTCGGTAGGGTGGGCACCACGACTCGCATCGAACATCGGCGATCAAGTGAGGGCTGATGGCAGACGATCCGGCACAGCGGATGTTCAACCCGGCGACAGAGATGGAGACCGCGGTCGCGACCGGCCCGCCGACGCCTTCGCACATCATCGAGCTGTTCGCCGGATTCATGGTGTCCAAGACGCTCTTCTCGGCGGTGGAGTTCGGGTTCTTCGCCGCGGTCGGGCCGGATGGTGCCACCACCGCGGAGCTCGGAGAGCGCTGCGAAATTCCGGAGCGGAGCGCCCGCGCGATCGCCGACCTGATGACGGACGCGGGATTGCTCGTGCGCGACGGCGACCGGTTTCACAACGCCCCGGACGCCGAGGCGTTTCTCGCTGGGCGCGGACCGTTCGATCTGCGCCCCCTCGCCCGATACTGGGACACCGTCAGCTATCCGACGTGGACAAACGCCGCGACGGCGTTTCGCACCCGGCAGGGGGTGCGCTCGGAGCTCACCGAGGCGCAGACGGAGGCGTACGAGTCGGCGGTCGCGCTGGTCACCGCTGAGACAGCCGCCGACCTCGCCGGTGCGTACGACTTCACTGGCCACCGCCGGCTGCTGGACGCCGGCGGCGGGCTCGGCACCTTCGTGAAGCCGATCCTGGAGCGACACCCGCACCTCGACGCGACCGTCGTCGACCTGCCTGAGGTGGCCGCGGTCGTGGCCGCGGAGGCGGCGACGGGCCCCTTCGCCACGCGGCTGACGGCCGTCGGCGCCGACCTGTTCGCGGACCCCGTTCCGGGCGACCACGACGCGATCCTGGTGGCCAATGTGGTGCACCTGTTCACCCCCGAGCGCGTCGTCGAGCTGCTGCGACGGCTGCGCGAGGTGATCTCGCCCGATGGCCGGATGCTGCTGGTGGACTGGTGGCGCACCGACGTGGCGCCCCACCCGTCGGCGCGGTTCGGCGCCGGGGAGTTTCTCATGATCGGTGGTGGCGACCTCTACCAGGTGGACGAGGTCGCACGGTGGCTCGACGAGTCCGGCTGGCGCTTTCTCGGGCTCCAGCCGCTGCCGCCGCCGTCCGGCGTCATCCTCGCCGCTCCCGCGTAGCCGGCCGGGAGCGCCGCTGACCTACGGCGTCGGCGCGGCGGTCTTGACGCGGTTACGCCCGGCGCGTTTGGCTCGGTAGAGCTCGACATCCGCCTGCTCGATCAGGTGGTCGGCGGTGGTGCCGGGCGCGGGGATGGCGGCGGCGACGCCGATGCTCGCGGTGACGACCCGGGTGGCGACCGTGGGGTGTGGCACGGCGAGACCGAGCACGGCCGTACGCAGACGTTCGGCGATGTCACCGGCGACCCGGATGCCGGTGTCGGGCATGATGACGGCGAATTCCTCACCGCCGTAGCGGGCGGCCAGGTGTCCGGCGGCACTGGTTTGCTTGAGCAGCTCGGCGAGGCGGTAGAGGCATTCGTCGCCGGCCGGGTGTCCATAGTGGTCGTTGTAGCGCTTGAAGTGGTCCACGTCGAGCATGGCGAGCGCGAGCGGGCTGCCGGTCCAGATGGCGCGGTCCCATTCGGTGTTGAGCACTTGTTCGAAGCGGCGGCGGTTGGCCAGGCCGGTCAGCGGATCGGTGACGCTCAGTCGCTCGAGGCGCTCGTTGGCGACCGCCAGCTGCCGGGTCCGGTCAGCCACCTTGCGTTCCAGCGACGCGTACACCAGAGCGTTGTCCAGCGAGACGGCGAGCTGGCCGGCGATGAGCATCACGCCGTCGAGGCGTTCGGTCGAGAACGCGCCGCGAATGAGCCTGTTCTCCAGCAGCAGCAAGGCCCGCATCGTGGCGCGGTTGAGGATCGGCACCGCCAGCAACGAGCAGCAACCGTGGCCGTCGAAGTACGGATCCCGGGCGAAACGGTCGTCCGCGAGCGCGTCGCCCAGCAGGAGGGGTTCACGGGTGCGTTCGACGTACCGGACCGCGGAGACCGGGACCAGACGCCGCTGGACGGCTTCGTCAAGGGAGATCGCGACGGACTCGGCGGTGGCCGCGGGCACGTACCAGGTGCCGGTGCTCGCATCCCAGAGCAGCAGCTGCACACCGGTGGCGCCGGTCATGGCCGAAAGCACGTCGACTACCCGCTGCCGCAGCCCGTCGAGGCTGGTCTCGGAGCTCAGCGCCTGGGAGGCGGCCAGGATGCCGAGCAGGTCGATCGCGCCGGTCATGATGCTGGCGCGGTGCGCGGGCACGTCAGCCGCCGATCCGGGTACCGGCAACGTGCCGGCGCCCTCGGCGGCGAGCAGGTCGGGGTTGGCCTGCCGCAGCTGGTTGACCTTCGCCACCGCACCCCAGTCGAGGTAGGCGCGGCAGGCGGCGGCGAGCAGGGCGCGACCGGTGTGCTCGACGCCATGGGCGAGATAGAACCGGGCCGCGCGTTCGGTGATGAGTGCCTGATGCCACGGGCGTTGCCGCGCGCTGGAGTCGCGCTGCGCGGCGTCGAAAGCCGAGACGGCGGCGCGGAAGTCGCCCATCGCCCAGGCCCGTTCGGCCTCCACCAGCTGCCACAGGTGCCGGAAGTTGGTGGGGGCGTCGGCCGCACGCGCTGTCCACCAGGCGACGACGTCGTCCAGCTCCGCCAGCACCGACGTGTGCTGGTCCGAACCGGGGTCGGCGCTCCGGACCTGGCCGGCGAGAGCCAGCGCCCGCGTCAGGTAGGCCGACACCGACAGGTAGAGGTTTTCGACGAACGGGAGCAGCGCCATCGCCGCCGCCGAGTGCCGCTCCAGCTCGGCCCGATCCTCCAGCACGGCGGCGGCGAGCGCGCGGGTGATGTGGACGTTGCTGGCGACGGTGGGGTTGCCCGCCAGCTGATCCGGATCGGCGGACTCGTCGGCCGGCACGTCGATCGGGGCACCGCGCAACGTGGACAGCAGCCATGCGTACGGTCGGGTCAGCTGGGCGCTGTGCTCGTTTCCGGTACGCCGGGCGATGCCCAGCGCCGCCTCGACCTCGGGGATGTAGGCATCCAGAGAGGGCGCGCAGTCCAGCAGCGCGTACACCAGGACGTTGGCGGTCCAGCACGCGTTCTGCACGTCTCCGCCCTGCAGCAGCCCTTCCCACGCTCGGCGGGCCTGCGCGATGCACTCTTCCAGCGGCGCGAACCAGTGCCCGGCGACGAACGCGTACAGGAACCGGGCCTGGGCGGTGTCGGGCTCGTAGCCACGCGCCTCGCTCACCGCGAGGACTCGCCGCATCAGCCGGTGTCCGGTGTGGTAGTCCTGCCGGCGCCGGGCTGTCGCGAACGGTAGGTGGGCGACCGGGCCGACCAGCGTGCGGCCGGGACCGTGCTCGGCCCACATCCGCACCGCCTGCAGCACCAGCCAGACCATCGTGGCCGGGTCGCTCTGGAACGCCGGTGGCAACATCCGGTTGATCAGTGCGGCGGCGGCGAGCAGCGACGGATCGGTGATCTCCGGACGGGCCAGGTCGTCGGCCTCACTGGTCCGATCCAGCCACTGGTACAGCGCGTCGAGGCCCCGGTCGACCTCGGTCTCGAGCTGCCCCGTCGCGGGCATGGCGACGCCGAGTCGCCGCAACACGTCGATGCCGAGCTCGATCGCCTCCTGCGGGCGAGACCGGTTGGCCAGGCTGGACACCTGGACCAGGGTCGCCTCGGTGCGCTGCACCGGATCTGTCGCCAGGGTGTCGATGACCTGGTACACCTCGTCGGCGTCGTCCAGCCGCCCCAGGCCGTACAGGGCCGTGAGCCGGCCGGTGTGCAGCTCGATCAGCGTGGCGTGGTCTTCGTCATCGGCCAACCGCACCGCCGCCGACAGCAGCCTATCCACGAGGGGGTAGTTGCTGACCAGCCGCGCCTCTTCCGCGGCGTGGCGGAAGAGCGCTACCGCCCGGCGGCGCTCGCCCGGGTCCCGCACGAACTCGACCAGGTGCAGGTACTGCTGTGCGGCCACAGTGGACAGCTCCGGGCGGACCGCCAGCCGCCGGGCCAGGTGGGTCCGGACGGTGCGCTGCCGCTCGGGTGCCAGGTATGCCAGCGCGCCTTCCCAGACGCGGTCGTGCCGGAAGCGGACCGCCTGCTCGCTGGACTCCATCACCAGCAGCCCGTCGTCGAGCGCCGGGGTGAGCCGCTCCCCCACCGCGGCGGCGGGCAGGTCGGTGGCGGCCCGCAGCAGGTCGACCTCCACCCGGCCGCCCAGGCACGTCATGACCTCCAGCAGACCGCGGGTCTCGCGGGGAAGAGCGGCCACCCGCGCGGTCAACAGGTCAGGCAGGTCCACCGGCCCGCCACCGTCGCGCAACGCCGACGAATCCCACTCCCAGCTCTTGTCCGCGGGCCACAGCACACCCTCGTGTCGCAGCCCGTTGAGCAACTCCACCGTCTCGTAGGGGTTGCCGTTGGTGCGCCTCAGGAGTGCCTCGGCGAGCTCGGCGACCTCGTCGACCTCCATCCGCAGCATGTCGGCCACCAACACCGCGAGGTTGTCGGCGGTCAGGTCGCCGAGCCGCAGCTGTACCGGTCCGGTGTTCTGCCGCTGCCACCGGGAGATCATGGTGGCCAACGGGTGGTCGGCGTCGACCTCCCGGTGGGCGCTGACCAGCAGCAGCCCGTCGACCGTCTCTTCTCCGCTCAGCACCATGTCGACGAGGCCCATCGGGGTGCGGCCGGCCCATTGCAGGTCGTCGACCACGAACACGACCGGCCGCTCGCGGGAGGCCACGGCGCGCAGGATCTCCAGCGAGTTGCGCTGTGCCCGCGCCTCGACGGTCAGCGGATCTCCCAGCTCCGGCTCTACCCGCAGCAGTGTGGCCAGCTCCGGCGTCACCGCCGTGGCCAGTCCGGCGCTGTGCCCCAAGGCGCGCAGGATGCGGGCGCGGGTGTGCGCCAGCTCCTCCTCCGGTAGCGCCAGCAACAGCCGGCCCAAAGCCCGGAACGCCTGATGTACGCCGTCGAACTCCAGGTCACGGCGGTACTGGTCGAACTTGCCGGCGACGAACCAGCCACCGCTCGCGGTCACGAGGGGTCGCAGCTCCTCGATCAGCGTTGTCTTGCCGACGCCGGGAGCGCCGGAGACGAGCACGCCAGGACACCGGCCGGCCTTGCTCGCCTCGAACGCCGCCGCGAGCGTGGGGATCTCGGTGTCCCGTCCGACGATCCGGGACGGCGGCCGCAACCGCAGCGGGAAGTCGCGCTCGCCGATGTGCAGGTGCTCGGCCGAGCCTTCGCGCACCCGTACCAGATCGTGGATCAGCCCTTCGGCGGTCTGGTAGCGATTGTCCGGTTCCTTTTCGAGCAGGTGCATGATGATCGCGGACAGGGAATCGGGCATCGCCGGATTGACCTCGGCCGGCGCAGCGGGCACGCGGGCAAGGTGGTCATGGACGAGTTGGAGCGGGTCACCGGCACCGAACGGCGGTTTACCGGTCGCCATTTCGTACAGCGTGGCGCCCAGCGCGTAAAGATCGGCGCGCTGGTCCGCGGCATGCGCGGTGCGGCCGGTCAGCTCCGGCGCCAGATATGGCAACGTGCCGACGATCTTTGTCGCGGCCAGGTCAGGACGATTTTGCGCGAACGTCGTCGCCAGGGCGAAATCGATCAGGCAAGCGTCCCGCGCCGCGCCGCTGACGACGACATTCGTCGGGCTGATATCCGTGTGCATGATGCCCCGGCGATGCACACCGGCGACCGCCCGCGCCAGCCCTATGGCCAGCGCGATCAGGTCGGCTGGGCGCCAGGGCGTCGCCGTGCCGCCGAGCGAGATCCCATCGATGTCGGTCAGCAGGATCGCCCCAGGTCGCGCCGGCGCCGGTGCCAGCTGCACGACGCCCGGGAGCCCGGACAGCCGGGTCAGGATCGCGAGCTCGTGGCGCAGGCGGCGGTCGGCGTCCGGGCCCAAGGGCTCTTTGCTGATCACACTGCCATCAGGAAAATACAGTCGCATCACTCGGCAACGGGCGCTTTCGTGCAAAAGCGTCGTCTGAGCTCCAGGCCCGCGTTGATCCATTACCACCGCTTCGCCGTTGCCTCCATCCGCCGGGATCCGGGTCGCACATCTCCAGCCGTATCCGATGTGACCCAGGGGCGACGACGCCGAAGATTACCATCAGTCTAGGACTCGCGTTAACGTTCACGGGCCTTCAACCCGATACCGGAGCAAGTTTCGGCTTTTCTGGTGAGCGCCGGTCGCCGGCAGCGCTACTCCTGGGCCTTGCCGCCGGTGATTCGGGAGACGACCAATGCGACGAGGATGATCGCGCCGTTGAGGGCGCCGATCCACTGTGCCGGTACACCGGCGAGCGTCAACACGTTTTGGATCATGAATAGCAGCAGGATCCCCGTGAACGCGCCGAACATGCTGCCCTTGCCGCCATTGAGGCTGACGCCGCCGATGACGGCGGCGGCGAAGACGGTGAAGATGGCGCCGTTGCCTTGGGAAGCGGCGACCGACGCGAGCCGGCCGGAAAGCAGCAGGCCGCCGAGCGCGGCGAGAACGCTGGCGCCGACCAGGGCGATCCACAGCACCCGGTCGGTGCGGATGCCCGCCGCCTTCGCCGCGTCGACGTTGCCGCCGATCGCGTACAGCGAGCGGCCGAAGCCGGTGTAGCCGAGCAGCACGATGCCGGCGGCGAAGAGGGCGACGCAGAGCCAGATCGAGGCCGGCACGCCGAGCCAGACGGCGGTACCCAGGTACATCATCGACTCGGGCAGGTTGAAGAAGGTCTGCCCACCGGAGATCCCGGTGAGCAGGCCGCGCAGGACGATGAGCATGCCCAGCGTCACGATGAACCCGTGCAGCCCGAACCGGACGATCAGCGCCGCGTTCGCGACCCCGATGAGCGCGCCGACCACCAGGGTGATCGGGATCGACCAGGCGCCGGACAGCAGTCCGGTGCCGTGGCCGGCTCCGACGGCGACCGTCATCCAGGCCGCGACGCCCGGTGCCAGCCCGAAGGTGGACTCCAGGGAAAGGTCCATCTTGCCCGCGACCAGGACGATCGTCTGGGCCAGCACGAGCAGGGCGACCTCGGACATGGTCTGGGTGATGTTGATGAGGTTGTCGGGCTGGAGGAAGACCGGGTTGATGATCTGGCCGACCACGGCTATGAGCGCGATCGCCGGGACGAGGGCGAGGTCTCGCAGCCGCGCGATGGCCAGCCTTCCGATCGCCCGGCGAGGTGGTGGTCCGGCCGCGACGGTGGAGCCGTCGGTCGCGGCGGTCACGGCGGTCACGGTCTCAGGCATCGACGGTCAGTCCTTCCATGGCGGCGACAAGATCCTGGTCACGCCAGCCGCCGGGCATCTCGGCGGTGATCCGCCCCTGGAAGATCACCAGGACGCGATCGCAGATACGAAGGTCGTCGAGCTCGTCGGAGGCCACGATGACGGCGGTGCCGGCGGTCGCGACCTGGTCGACCTTGTCGAGGAGGGACTCTTTCGACCGCACGTCCACGCCCGCCGTGGGCGTGATGAGCACGAGTACCTTCGGGTCGTTGGCGAGGGCGCGTGCCATCACGACCTTCTGCTGGTTGCCGCCGGAGAGCCCGGATACGGGCAGGTCCGGCCCCGGGGTCTTGATGGCCAGGGCGTCGATCAGCGTGTTGGCGACCGCGTCGCGGCGGCGCGCGCTCAGGAAGCCGGCCGCTCCGAGCTTTTCCGGGATCGTCATGGTGGCGTTGTCGGCGACGGACATGCCGGCGACCAGGCCCTGGTGGTGGCGGTCCTGCGGGACGAAGCCGACGCCGCTGGCGAGGGCCGCGCCGACGTGGCCGGCGCGTGGGACCTGGCCGTCGACGGTGATGGTGCCGGCGTCGGGTGTGCGGAGCCCGACGATGGTCTCGGCCACCTCCGTCTTGCCGCTGCCGCCGGCGCCGGCCAGTCCGATGATCTCTCCAGCACCCACCTGGAACGAGATGTCGTCGAACACGCCGTTGAGGCGCAGGCCGGCGACGTCGAGGACCACGCCGGCGCCGCCGGTGGGCGCCGTTCGTGACCGGGGGACGTCGAGGGCCGTGGCCTCACCGGTCATGGCCGCGACGAGTTCGCCGCGTGGAAGGTCGGCGACCGGTGCGGTGAGGATGTGGCGGGCGTCGCGGAAGACGGTCACCATGTCGCAGATCTCGTAGATCTCCTGCAGGTGGTGGCTGATGAACAGGAAGGTGACGCCCTGGGCCTGCAGGTCGTGGATGTGGCCGAAGAGCCGGGCGATCGCGCCCGCGTCGAGCTGGGCGGTCGGTTCGTCCAGGATGATGAAGCGGGCGCCGAACGACAGCGCCCGCGCGATCTCCACGAACTGGCGCTGCTCGACGCTCAGGTCCTTCGCCTTGGCGTCGACGTCCACATCGACCGACCAGACGGCCAGGAGCTCGCGGGCGCGCCGCCGCAGCGAACGCCAGCTGATGAGGCCGAGACGGCCCCGGTCGTACCGGTTGAGCAGGAGGTTCTCGGCCACCGTCAGCTGCGGGATGATGGTGGACTTCTGGTAGACGCAGGCCACGTGCCGCCGCCACGCGTCCCGGTCGGACGGCCGTGGCGCCGCTGCGCCGGCGAACCGCACCTGCCCCGTGTCAGGCGCCTGCAGGCCGGTCAGGATCGCCACGAGAGTGGTCTTGCCCGCCCCGTTTCGGCC
>Ga0272482_10000034_pt1 | contig 45096 bp, 45 predicted proteins | sample RVTome_8_FD_192427 | JGI IMG/M metagenome (GOLD analysis project Ga0272482, IMG submission 192427) | Soil microbial communities from uranium-contaminated site in the Upper Colorado River Basin, Wyoming, United States - RVT160D0 (version 2) ...
GAGGGTCTCAGCAACTCCATGATCACCGAGACGGCCACACCCGCCTCACACCACCCTGGACCGTCCACATAGGCCCAGGTCAACGACATTTCCCCACGACTACGCAATGGCCCTGATGGATCGGTGGCCGGCTGAGACAGTCGGATCGTGATGTGCGCAGGATCTAAACGGACGGCGGAGGCGTACGCGCGGGCAGATGACGAGCCACAAGAGGCGCTGCGCGGCGTTAGTACGTCCTTTCGATCATTTGCGCTGTGTCACTCCGTGTGCCGAGGTATCGACGACGATGTCAGCTCGGTCACGGGTTCCGTCGGTAGCGAAGAATTCGTCTTCTTCGAGCATCCACCGGTTCCACAGCTCTTCCTTGTCCGGGAAGGTGCTGTCCCTGGCCATACCGCGAGCGAGCCGGAGTTCTGCGGGCGCCTCGACCCAAACGGCGTAGGTAGTCCGGCCAATGGTCTCGCGCCGCGTGCAGGTAACACCCTCAAGGATGATCGTCGGCGCCCACCATTGGGTCTTCCACTCGCCCAGCGACGAACCGTACCAATCACTCCAGTCCCTGGCCTGGAACCTCGCGTCTCGGCCCGCCAAGAGCGGCGCAAGGACCTGGGTGTCGAAACGTGGCCACCAGCCGGCGAAGCAGTCCCAGGAGACAAAGTCATCGATTTCAATGATCGGGGCGGCCATCAGAGTGGCCAGGCGGGCCGCGAGGAAGCTCTTGCCGGAACCACTCCGGCCGTCGACGCCGACGATCCGGATGCCGTTGACCGGCTCCCGCTCCGCAACGGCAGCTGCGATCTCCGCCACAACATCGCCAGTCATGCAGCCTCCCCCACTGTGATGCGAATGTAGCGAGGATCCACTGCGCAGTGGGCGCCGGGTCCGCGTACTCGCGTCGAGTCACTCTCTTCGGCCATTGAGGTTGACACGAACCTGGGTTGGTATCGCTGGTGGTTGGGTGTGTCTCGGCTGCGGCCAACCGGGTCGGTGATGGTGATCAGAAGGTCGGTTCATCGGGGGTGGTCGTTCTCGTCGGGTGTCCATGCGCCGATCTTTCGCGTGGTGACCTCGGTGACGAGGGACTGCTGGGCGATGTCGGGCCAGTCCGGCGGACGGTAGTGCACTCTCTGTCAAGATCACCTGAGACACCGGGATACCGGATCTTGTGAAGCGGGGCGAGACGGGATGATCAACGATCGTGACCTTGAGCATCGCTGACATGGGTACCGGCCTGGACGAGGATGGGCTGGTGGGATCAGCCTCTGCGCCGCGGGCGGACCGGCCGAAGCGCCGCACGTTCACGGCGGAGTACAAGCTGGCCATCGTGGCCGAGTACGACGGCCTGACCGAAGCCGGAGCGCGGGGTGCGCTACTGCGCCCCGAGGGGCTGTATCACTCACACATCATCGAGTGGCGCCGCGCCCGCGACGCGGGTGTGCTGGCCGGTCCGGCGCCGAGGCCGGGCCGGCGGCCGGGCAAGAGTGCGGAGCAGGTGGAGAACGAGCGGCTACGCCAGGACAACGAACGCCTCCTGGCCGAGCTGGCGCGCACGAAGGCCGCCCTCGATGTGGTGGGAAAAGCACACGCGCTCTTGGGGCTGCTCTGCGAGAGCGCGGAGCAGACACACGAGCGGCGGCCGCGCAGGTGATCGACGACGCGTTCGCCGAGTTAGCGCCGTTGACCTCGACCAAGCGGGCCTGTGCGCTGCTAGGCAAGTCGCGGGCCACCCACTACCGGCAGGCCAAGCCCGACGCACCGTCCACCTCGGACAGGGTTCGCACCAGCCAACCGATCGGACGGCACTGAGGCCTACAAACTCAAACCGCCCGCAACTAGCGGACCGGCAGCGAGTGGCACATCTGGTCGACCATATACATCCAGTGCGTTCCCCCCACCGCCATCAACGGCGAAACCTGCCGCGGCGGTCCATGCGTCGGCCGGACCGTCATCCTCATTCGAACCGGGTTCGTCGGCACACCAGCCCGGCAGTCCACGACCACCCGGACCGGAACGGCCAACACGCCCGGCTGCACCACCCGGGGGGTCTGCTCCATCTCCACGGTCAGGCCGCCATCGGAGGCGTGAACGTCACTGACCTCCACCGGCATTGGGCCACTGTTCACCATCGCCATCGACGCCTCCATCTCCACTGTCCGGCCGCCGTCGCCGCCGGCGGACCCCACCATCGAGCCGGCGACAACGACGTGAACAGAGACGACCGACTCCCGTTCCTGGTGCTGCTGGCGCAGGTCCCACCAATGCATGAGGACGCCACCGGCCAGGCCACCAAGTACGAACACCGCCACCACGAACGCGCGCGCCTTCAACGACGCCCGCCGTCGCCGCCGCACCTCGACCTCAGACGACGCGCCACGCGGCGGGAGCGCCCCCAAATCGACCAGTGGCTCACCGCCTGCGGCTGCCGGTGGCAGCTCAGCTCGCTGACTGTCGTCGCGATAGTCCAGCACACTCAACCCCGTCCATCCTCGTTACGCCCTATCATCCCGCACCGCCAAACCTGAACCGAGTCGGCGGGTCACGGCGGCGATACCACAACCGCGTGCACGCCAGCACTACGGCTAGCGCATCCGCCAACCGCGCCAGCCTGACAACAGCCGGCGCTCGCGCTGCGGTAACGCCTCCGACAACGGTCGCGGCCCACCATCGCACCCAGACGGCAACCGCCGCACCGGACCGTGCATCATCAGCTGGTAGTCGAGGCGGTCGGCGTCGGTGCCCGGTCGAATGTCGCCGTCACGCGCCGCCAAGGGAGCTGAACTGGATGCCGGCCAGCCGCCAGCCCCCGGGCAACTCGACCCAGGTCTGGCTGACGCGGACGGCCAACGCCATCTCCTGCCCACGCCAGGCCGAGTGGCTGCGCTGGACGCACCGGACGATGGCCGCGTGACCGTAGAAGCACACCTCGACGTCGCTGCTCTCCAGGCTGGTGTAGGCGAACTCGGCAAACTTGCCGACCCATTGTGCTTTATCAAGCACGTAGCCCTGCTCGCCAATGGACCGGAAGTCGTCGGCCAGCAACGCGCTCAGCGCGTCGGTGTCGGCGCGTAGCTCGGCCTCGTCGAAGGCACGCTGGAGCCGGTGGACGTCAGAGATCACGAGCAGATCCTGCCCGACCATACGTCCGGGTGGAAGCCGACCCCGCGAAAACCGATCGGCGCGCACGATCCAGCACGCCACGAGGCAACCGCTCATCGGCTAAATGAGGACGACACGAACCTGTGTCTGGTGTCGCTGATGGCTCAGTGCGCCTTGGCGGCAACCACCTGGGCGGGTGGCACTGTGTCCTCCTCCTCCGAGACAACTACGGAGGACGGAGATACGCACGGTCGCGAATCAGACCAAGGTCGCTACCGCCGAAGGCATGCGACGTCGTGAGACACTGCCGAACCCTGAAGAGAAGAGTTGACCCATTCCCAAAAGAGATGACCATGGTTTGTCCCATGGGTCACATCGATGAGAACCGCATCGCCGTGTGCCCATTCTCGCGTGCCCTGGCCCGTTTTCATTCGAGTCGGCTCGATTCGGCAGGCGCGCGCCAGGTTGAGTGAGACAATAAAGATCAACTCTGCCACTCGGCCGAGTCGGCGCTGGTGAAGGGTCTCCACGCCGAGGCCGCAGAACCCGCTTGTCGAACCAGTTTCGATGAGACGCAACCAGCGAACGGGCCTCGCGGGCGAACTTTGCCTGTGAATCTGGCCGCCGATCGTCTCACCGTTCTTGTCCTACCTCAGCTCACGGCTTGATCATCTGTCAACCTCGATGAGAAGGGACAGCCGTTAGACGAACAAAGGAATCAGTGTGCTCTCGAAGGAGGGGGCGTCGATGACCGAGATTCCCTGTGCTGTCGCGGCGTACACGAAGCGGCCATTTGGGCTGTGTGTTATCCCTAGGGCATTGGCGCCGACTTTGATCGCTCTCGGGATGACATGGCCTTCATTGAGGTCGATGGCAAGAACGGCGTTGGACCAGCCGTCGGTGACGTAGGCGTGGCTTCCGTCCGGGCTGACCGCGATCCCGGACCATCCATCAACGAGGGCAGCCTTGCCTGCGGTGTGGATGCTGACGTCGAATGGCTGCCCGACGATTCGGCCGGTCGCGGTGTCTACCACCGTGACGCCTTCGTCGGTGAAGTTCCATAGGCCGCCGGTGGTGATGTAGAGGCGTTGGCCGTCGGCGCTGAGGGTTAGCCCTTGTGGATGGTTGGCTACGGCGATGGGTTGCCCGACTGTCTTGTTCGTTGCTGTGTCGATCACGGATACCTGGTCCGAGCCGCTGTCGGCGACGTAGACGCGTTTGCCGTCTGGGCTGACCGCGAGTTGTCTGGGTTCCTTGCCGACGAGGATGGGTTGGCCGACTGTCTTGTTGGTGGCGGTGTCGATCACCGAGACGGTGCCGGAGTCGGTGTTCGACACGTAGGCGTGGCGGCCGTCCGGAGCTACGGCGACATCGGAGGGTCGTTTTCCGACGGGGATCGGGTTTGCGACGATCGCGTTCCGTTCGGTGTCGACGACGCGGACGGCGTCGGTGCCGCGTTGCGTGATGTAGGCGCGGTCGCCCTGCGGGTTGAGCGCTATTCGGTCGGACGCCTGCCAGCCGCCTCCGAGCACGATTGGCTTGCCGATCGCGCGGTTGGTCGCGACGTCGATCGTCCACAGGCGTGTCTCGCCAGCCGCGATGACGTCTCCCAGGGCGAAGAGGCGATGGCCGTCGGGGCTTGCGACGACAGCGGTGAAGAGGGCTGGCTTTTCGTTGTAGCGGACCAGGATCGCTGACCCGGCGGCGATGGTTACCGCTACGAGGACCAACGCGGCGAACGTGTTCGTTCGGCTGCGCCAGCGCCACGCGGGAGCCGGTCCGGGATCGGCGCCGCGTAGCCACGCCCCGCCGGCTGCCAAGAGGATCAGCAGTGTGCAGGCGAAGCCGATGACACCGGCGCCGGCAAGCGACTCGCTGTCCCAAGCGAGCACCAGGCTGCTCGCGGTGATCGCCGCGCCGCCGGTGATCCACCCGGCGAGGATGGCCAGCCCTAGCCTGCGTGAGGTGGTGACCGCCACCGCGGGTAGAGCGAGTGCAAGCACCGCGGTGACCAGGTACGGCCCGGCCCAGACCCGAAGAGGCCAGTCCACCCGCTTGGCGGCTGCCACCTCCACCAGTTGGACGAGCAACGCGAGCATCCCCAGCATCGCCAGGACGAACACGGCCCGCCTGACATGCCTCGACGGCGGGTTGGCCCTCTGCCGGGCGACGGGATCCATCCACGTCGCGAAGCCCGCGGCCAGACCGGCCAACAGCAGGATCACCTGTCCCGCGGGCGCGACCCAGTAAGCTCCCGAATCCCGGTCGAATGGATAGTCACCGACGACGAAGGCCAGAGCCCATGTTGAGGCGCCACCCGCACCTATGATCAGGCCGGGCCCAATGAGGGATCTCGTCCACGGCAGCAGCGTCAACACACCGGCGATGACGGCCAGCGCGGCCGTGCCAGCCGTGTAGGCCACGAGGATCTCGCCGGCGGTCCTCGGGAAGCCGAAGAACTCGGAGTAGAGACTGCGAGAAGGCCGGCTGGATTCGTGCCACATGGCCAACCCTGCGGTCAGCAGGCCACCGGCGACGACCGCGAGGACCCCGGCCGCAGGCCGGGCAAGCCGGGGCAGTGCCTGGACGATTCGGTGGTGCATCCGGGCGCGGGGTTCCGCCTCGGCCGACGAGGGTCGAGCGGGCAGCGCCGGATCCGTAGCCGCAGGGGGCGTGCCCGGTTCATCAGCCTCGACTTGGGACGCTGGAGGCTGTACGTGTGCGGACGGTGATTCAACTGGTTCGGCGGCCAGGGACCGCAGGCGGGCCGATGCCTCAGCCGACACCTGCTTGCTGTCGTCGTCGACCAGCCGCCGGATCTCCTCGACGACGACGGCGCGCACCCGGTTGTTGCCAACCCGGTGCAGGTGAGCCAGTCCGTCGAGCACACCGACCCGATCGGTGGCGAAGGGACTGTTGATGGCGCTACGCACGTGGCCTGGCAAAGACCAGTGGATGTTTTGTGCGACGACGATGCGGCCCTCGACGTCGTCCTGCTTCTTCGGACGCTGCTGCGGCATCTCGTCCACGACGCGTTCGTGCGCGTACTGGTACAACTCGTCGACGGTGATGTCGCCGTCCCCATCCAGATCTGCGCTGCCGTCGCGTAGACCCTCGACCAGGTAGCGGGTGAAGACCGACTGGGCCGCCTCGCCGTGGAGTTGGTCGCCTTCGAAGGAATATTGTGTGGAGTCCGAAGCGGTCAGGACTGTTCGTCCCCGACCACCGAACCGCTCCAGCGAATGCACCTCGGGATCGCCCTTCGCCAACCGTCCCGCCGGAAACGCACCGCTGTAACAGCAATCGAGGATCAGAACCTTCTGCCGCGAGGCGCAGCCGTCGATCGCCTGGTCGATCTGCTCGGCGGACAGAGCCGTGAACAACAGACCGTCGCGGCGCGTGTTGGTCATCGCGAGGAACAGCCGGCCTTGGTCATCCTTGAGACCGTGGCCGGTGAAGTACAGCAACGTCAGGTCGTCCCGCCGCCGATCCCGATAGAAGTCACCGATCGCCTCGCCCGCCACGTGGTGCGGTTCGTTGATCAACGCAGTGACCTCGAAGCCGGCGATCTGCGGGTCACGCAGGACGGCGGCCAGCGACTCCGCATCATGGGCAGGCGACGTCAACTGACGCAAGCCGGGATCCTGATACGTGTAGCTGGCGATCACCAGCGCAAGACGCCGTCCCATTGGATCAGGGCGCCGAATGGCGGCGCACGTACGCCTCGACAAGATCGCGCCGTTCGCCAGCTGACGCACGCTCCAACTCGATGGTATCGCCGTCGATCGTCACCGAGACCCTATGCCTTCGCTGCTGTCGGCCGAGCCAATCCCGCACCGTTTCGATCAGCGCCGACACGATGCCGCCCGATGCGCTCAACGCGACCACGATCGCCCCAAGGGTGACGGGATCACCGGCCTTCGAACCCGCCGGGACCGTGCCGGCCGCAGCCATGCTGATCGACTGGACGTCCAACTCGGACAGTTCGGCGCGCAACCGCCGGACCAGCTGGTCACCTTCCTCCGACCCAGCCTCACCATCAGGAAGAACAACCAGCGCCACGTTGAGGTCCTTGGCACCCACGCGCTCACCCATGCCCATCCCGTCAGCAGACTCGTACGACCCGATCATCCTCTCGGCCGGTCGATACCGACAAGGGGCGCTGATGTCGGACTTTGGGCAATCAAGGACGGCGGGAGCCGATCCTTCGGGTGGCGGCGACCGGCTGGATCGTGCACGGAGGGTGCGAGGCACAGATGCAGCCAAGCCAGCCCGATCGAGCACTCTGGAACCCCAGCCGAGCCGGCTCCCCAACACCTCGCCTGCGAGGTTTCGTCAGAGTATGGTGGCGACCATTCGACATAACCGCTGATGTCGGCATTTACCCATGCCGGCAGTGGGGACCAGGCCATTTCGTGCCCCTATCAGAAATGTAGTTGGCAGTTAGGCGGTTGCCAGCTGCCCGGCTCCGGATACGTGGACGAGACGGTGGCCCCGTGTGGAGTTCGCCCGCAGGCTGGCGCTGCGGCATGCGGCCGGCCTTTCCGTGCGACAGCTCCTCGGCGCTCATCGCGGATGCCCGCGTTATCCGTCGGCTCGCGGCGAGCGCCAGAGGTAGAAGGCGATGGCGATGATGGCGACCGTGGCGGGCAGGCTCGCCAGCCAGGTGATGGTATGCGATGTGGCCACGGTCCCGAGCGTCCCGACGATGAGGGCGAGTGGCACCCAGACTGGAACCGCGTGGGCACGCCACAGACCGACGCCGATGAGGATGCTGCCCACGGCCATGGCCGCCAAGCCGATGAGGAGCAGCAGGTTGATGTGTGTGCTGTGGGTGAACATGTAGTGCAGCAGCGGGGCCCCCGCGGATTCGGGCACTGCGGCTGTATTGGTCGCGTAGTGGTAGGTGGCTCCTTCGGCGGCTAGCCCGGCGGCGGCGCCGATCCCACCGACGAAGTTGAATGCCGCACCGACTGCGGCGAGCCGGCTGCCGGGCCCGCGCCGCAGAAGCATCGCGGCGCCGAGGCCGAATACCACGAAGCCGAGGCCCATCGCTGGCCCGCCCAGGTAATGCGAGAACCACCAGGCGTCCCGGACTTCCAGGACCTTGTCGTACGGCACGACCTCGTCCTTGTCGTACGGCGCGTGCCAGACAAGGAACGCTGTCTTGGCCAGGACACCGAGGACCATGGCCACCGCGACCGTCGTCACCCGTCCACTGCCCGCCCGCTCGGGTGAGGCGGGTGGGACCAGATCCGCACTGCTCGTCGATTGCCTCGACATGACATCCTCCTCAGGATTGGATCGTCGATGTTCATGCTTGTACCGCGGGCCCAGGCCGGACATCGTGGCTTGTGCTGGAGCTTTCTCCGTGTGATCACGGAGGCGGGCGGCCGGTCGGCAGGCCTACGCTCTGGATGTGTCGAGGGTTCGCGCCAGCGTCTGGCTGGCCGTGTCGATCACCGCGCTCGCGCTTGCCGCGCAGGCCGTCGTGGTCACCGTCGCCGGGCACTCCAGCGAGCGTTGGGCGGTGCTGCTGGCTCTGCTCATCGGCGTCGGGTCGAACGCGCTGGGGTTCCTGGTGGTCCGGCATGAGCCGGCCAACATCACGGGTCTGCTCCTGGGCGCGTTGGGCTGCACCTACGCCCTGGCGACGCTGGTCGATGTCTACATGGCCGCCCGGGAACACCGCGGTGATCTAATTCCTCAGCTGCCCGACCTCGCGCTGGCTCTGATGATGACCGGGTGGGTGTGGCTGTATGCCGTGATCTTCCTGCTCGTCCTTTTCTTCCCCAACGGCCGGCTGCCGAGCTCCCGCTGGCGCGCGGTGGTGGGCGCAGTGATCGCGGTTGCGTTCGCGATCGAACTCTCGATGCCGGTGCTACCGGGGCCTTATCCGCCACCGTTCGATGCGGTGAGCCGTCCGTACGGGGTGGTCTCCGAGGGCATGGGCAGGGTGCTGACCGGTGTTCTGTTCCCGCTGTTCGTGCTGCTCGGAACCCTCTGCCTGGCGGCGGCCTGGACCCGGTACCGGCGCGGGAACGCCAAGCTGCGGGCTCAACTGAGGTGGTTCGCGCTGGTGGTGGTGGTCGGGGTCCCCTGCATCCTCGGCCTCAGTTGGGTCGGCTACTGGGTCCTGGGCACCCACGAGCTCGCCGGCGTCGGGTTCACCCTCGTTGCCCTCAGCCTGCCGGTCGCGACGGCCGTGGCGATCTTCCGGCATGACCTCTACGACATCGACCGCGCTTTGAGCATGGCGATCACGTCCGTCGCCTGCGCCGCAGCGCTCGGCATCGTGTTCGGACTCGCGACCTTCGGGACCGGGCTCGTGCTGGGGCAGGGCTCGCGCACGGCCGCGGCAGCGGTCACGGCCGCCGTCGGCCTGGCGGGAATACCGTTGTTCGGATCGCTTCGGCGCATGGTCGACCGGCGGGTGTATCCCCAGAGGTTCGATGCCCTGAAGGCGATCACCGATCTGCGGACCAGCATCGACGCGGGTCACGCCGCTCCGGAGCAGCTCGAGGACGTCCTGCGGGCGGCCCTTCACGACGACCAGCTCACGGTCGGCTACCGCGAGCCCGGTACGGACGCGTTCGTTGACATCGACGGCCGGCAGCTGGTGTCGCGACCGGGCGCGGTCGCGGTGACCCTGGCAGGTCAGCAGGTCGGCCTGTTGCAGCCGTCCGCGACGGTGCCTCAACCACTGCTGCGCGAGGTCGCGCAGTGGTCGGCCATGCCGGTCGAGCTGGTCCGCCTGCGGCTGGCCGCAAACCGGGCCCGGCACGATGCCGAGGCGAGCCGTGCGCGACTACAGCGGGTCGGCTACCAGGAACGCCGCAGGCTGGAACGGGACCTGCACGACGGCGCCCAGCAACGGCTGGTCTCCCTCGGTCTGGCCCTGCGGTTCGTGCAACGACACCTCGACGACGATGCGATCGATGTATCCGGAATGCTCGACGAATCAATGGCGGAACTCGGTGTGGCCGTCGCCGAGCTGCGGCGGCTGGCGCATGGGATCCGTCCGAGCTGCCTCGACGACGGCCTGCAGCCAGCCCTGTCCTACCTGGTCGACTCGATGCCGGCGTCGGCGCCCGTGGAACTCGTCGTGGATGCCGGCAACGACCTGCCGGACGACATCGCGACGACGGTGTACTTCGTCGTCGCCGAGGCACTAGCGAATGTGGTCAAGCACGCCGGCGCGGAGCAAGTCAGGGTCGAGGCCGTCCGCCACGACGACGTGCTGCGGGTGCGCGTCGAGGACGACGGGTGTGGCGGCGCCCTGGCGCAAGCGGGCTCCGGGCTTACCGGGCTCGGCGACCGGGTGCTCGCCGCCCGCGGGCGGATCAACCTGGTCAGCCCACCCGGGCAGGGGACCGTGCTGGAGGTGCAGCTGCCATGCGCATCGTGATCGCTGAGGACTCGACGCTGTTCCGCGAAGGCTTGTCGCGCCTGCTCACCGACGCGGGACACGAGATCGCGGCGAAGGTCGGCACGGCCGGGGACACGATCACGGCGGTCCGACGCGAACAACCAGACCTGGCGATCATCGATATCATGATGCCGCCCGACAACACCGACGACGGCGCACGCGCGGCGCGGACCCTGCGTGCGCAGATGCCGTCTTTGCCCATCGTGTTGCTGTCGCAAAAAATCGAGACCAGGCACAGCGTCGAGCTCGTCTCCTCCGGCTACTTCGGTTACCTGCTCAAGGACCGGCTGTTCGACGTCGACGACTTCCTGGAGGCGCTGCGACGGGTAGCCGGTGGGGGATCCGCCCTGGACCCAGAGGTCGTGTCCAGGCTCCTCGGCCCCGGCCGGCGCAACGACCCGCTATCAACCCTGTCCCGTCGCGAACGCGAGGTGCTCCAACTCATGGCCGAAGGCCGCAGCAACCGTGGGATCGCCCACAAGCTGTCGCTAACCGGACGCACCGTGGAGACACACGTCTGCAGCATCCTCGCGAAACTCGGACTGGTCGAAAGCGAACAGGACAACCGGCGGGTCCAAGCCGTTCTCGCATACCTGGGCGCACGCAGATAGCGCAGAAAGCCGCGATACCGGCCGCGGACAACAAGACGCTCAATCCGCCACGCTGAGCCGACAGCCGCGGCGACGATCCCGTGCCTCGACGATTGTTGGGCGCCACCCCGCACACGTCGGCGCTCTACCCGCAGGTCCCAGCCGGATGCCGCGCGGCTGCCCTTGGGCGTGGGAATACCGCACGGTTCGAATATTGCCCGCCGCCGGTCAACCCTGACCCCGTAGGTTCTCATCGGCGGCGGTTTCTCATCGATCTGTCGGCGTACTTGGCGGATCCGCCAAGTACGCGAGGAAACTGCTGGTCACGGTCTCCGGTCTCGCTGGAGTTGGCGGATTCTCAGGCTCCGCGCCCAGGTTGCCGTAGCTGGACACCCAATTGGAGCCCGCCGTGCCGTCGGGACCGCCGCCCCACTTGCGTCACCGCCCCTTCGGTGCGGAAGAATGCGCTCATGACCGAGTACCGGGAGTTTCCCTCAGACTCCAAGCTGGACATGACGGTTCCGCACTCGGCGCGGATCTGGAACTACTGGCTCGGCGGCAAGGATAACTTCGCAGTCGACCGGGCCGTCGGCGATGAGGTGATCGCACACATCCCGGACATCCCCATCGGGGCGAAGTCCGAACGCGCGTTCCTCAAGCGTGTGGTCAGGTTTCTCGTCGAGGATGCCGGCATCCGGCAGTTTGTCGACGTCGGCACCGGGCTCCCCTCAGCCGACAACACCCACGAGGTCGCGCAGTCCCTCGACCCGTTCTGCCGGGTGGTCTACGTCGACAACGACCCGCTCGTCATGGTGCATGCGCGTGCGCTCCTGACCAGCACGCCGGGAGGCAGCTGCGACTACGTCGAAGCCGATCTGCGGCAGCCGGACACGATACTAGCGGCCGCGCGGCAGACGCTCGACTTCTCGCAGCCGATCGGGCTCATGCTCCTCGGCGTCGTCAACCACCTCATGGATGACGACGAGGCGTACGGCTCCGTCGCGCAGCTGGTGCAGGCGATGCCCACCGGTAGCTACCTGGTGCTCACCCACTCCACCGCGGAGATCCACGGCGAGCCGATGCTGCGCGTGATGCGGGAGACCACCGAGCGCGGCGGCACGCCAATCCGCGCCAGGACGAAGATGGAGCTCGAACGCTTCTTCGACGGGTTGGACCTGCTGGAGCCCGGCGTCGTCACGTGCTCGCGCTGGCGCCCCGACCCGGAGTCCGACGAGCCGGAGGTCTACCTGTTCGGCGGCGTCGGCCGCATCGGCTGAGCTGAGCCTCTCGACGCCGGTCAGCCACGAGGGCAACCTACTCGCGGGCACGGGGGTGACCGCTGGATTAGCGGCCACGGGCCCGTCTCGCGGCGACGAGCTCGCAGCGATCTCCATCGAGGAATCCGCCATGTTGGGTGAGAAACCGGGCCGCCACACCCGCTGATAAGCCACCGGCAAGGGCCAGGTCAGCGGGCGTTGCCGGCGTCGCTGGCGGTCGCTCCGGCTACGATCCAGGGGCGCGCGACCGGCATAGGAATGTCCGGACCAGCACCGTGCGGCCGAGAGGGCTCGCCATGATCCCCAGACCGCGTGGATGGACCCGATCAGGAGGGTGCCGCTGATGTCCTGGTTCGTTGTCCACAGGGACCAAAGCAGACGTCGCCTCGTCTGGTTGGCGGGTGAGAACCAGCGGTGAACGGGCCTCGATGGCTCGATAGGATGAACACCATGCCAGCTGACCGCGTGATGCACAGGATGCTGGACTGATGTCGCGATCTGTCCGCCCGCCGTCGTTTCGCTCGTTGCGGGAACGGCTGGACGCGAGTATCGAACGACAGGATGCCGGTCTGGCCTTGGACGCGCATGCCCTGGTGGAAGCGACCGATGTGCTCGACCTCGCCTTCCGACCAATCCGGGAACGTGTCAAGGCGTCCGCCGTGGACGTCCAGGGCGTCCTCAACGTGGCGCTCCTGCACATGATCCGAGGGTTAAACGGATCCGACCGCGCCCAGGTACGCGCCGATGGTGACGCGGCGACCGCGCTGTACGTGGTCGTGCACCTGGTCCAGCCGGAGATGGTGGCACCGCAGGTCCGCGACGGCGTCACTCGGGCCTTGGCCGAGGGTGCGCCGCAACGGCTGGACGGGGCTGCGGTTTGGGCGGTCGAGTACCACTCGGTGGTCCTCCGCGAGGTCTGGGACCGCGTGCAAGGAAGGCCACTGGCCGACGCCTACCTCAAGTCCCGACAGCTGGCTGTCGCGCTCGCACCGGCCGGGATCCCCGGAATGGACGGCCTATTGAAGGAACTGGCCGAGGCTCACGTGCTGCACTACGACCAGAGCGGCGCATTAAACGATCTCGACGCGGCGGCTGCCGCGCTGGAACAGGCCCTTGCCATTACCGACGATCCAGAACGAGCGACGATGTTAAAGCTGGCGCTGACTGCGGTGCAGAACGCCCGACCAACCTCGTCGGGCCAGCGCTGACGCTTGCCGAAGTTGCACGTAAGTACAGCCTTGACCTCGGTTGTACACGGTGCATTCGGACGGATATGCGGCGGAGCGTCCGGACGTACTCTGCAAGATCCTTCGACGTGGCTTGCTGCCGGTTGAGCGCGGGTACGCCTGACAGCGCCGGTCAAGAGCCGATGGTGTGCTGGTCGTCGGAGGCTGTTGCCCAGGTCCCGTCCGGGTTGAGGCCATGGCGGACGAAAGCGGCGAATTCATCGTGGCGTCCCAGCGCATGCAACAGATCCCGGAGCTGTGACGGCTTCGAGGTCGCCGGTGCAGCCGGCCACACGCGCCGGTGTTGGTCGCGGACGTCACCGCTGCTCCAGGCTGGCGCGGAGTTTGGCAGCCAGTTCGGTAGTTGCCTGGGCGGGTTCGGCGTCCAGGTCGGCGAGGGCCTTGGTCAGCGCCCGTAGCAGGGCGCGGATCCCGTCGGCGTCGCCGAGGGCGTGACGGGCGTGCATGGCCGTGCGGTACAGCTGTTCGTTGTAGCGGTCCAGGCCGATGGCTTTGTCGAGCAGGTCGGAGGCGGCTTGCGGGTCGGATTCGAGCAGGTCGTCGGCGAGGAGCAAGTGGGCTTCGGTGCCCCATCGGCGGGCGGTCTCCCGGTGTGTCTCGACCCATTCGTAGTCGCAGCCGTCTGCCAGGGGTGCGGTGTAGATGTTGCAGGCTTCCTGGAGCAGGTCGGTGCGGGTGGTTTTGGAGGCGAGCTGGGCGCGGGTGAGCAGGTCGCGCAGCTGCCACAGGTCGACCTGGACGGTGGTCGGGTCGAGCCGGTACCGGGCGTTTGTGCCGCGTTTGAGCACGTACCCGCCGGTGATCGGTTCGCCGGCGCGGCCGAAGACGTGGCGCAGGTTGGAGGCGTTGGTGTGGACCTGCTGCTTGGCCTGCCGGCGTCGGAATTCGGGTACCAGGTTTTCGGCGATGGTTTCGGTGTCGGCGCCGTCCGGGTGGCAGGCAAGGTAGACGGCCAGCTCGGCGGCCCTGCCGCGTAGGTCTCGTCCGGGCAGAGTGATGTCCTCGACGGTGGGGGCGCCCAGTACCCGCAGACGGACCCTGGTGTGCGGCCTGCTATCAGCTGCTGGCGGAGGCGTGTCGAGCTGATGCTCCTGCGGTTGGGTCTCGGCGACGCTGCTGGTGGGCTCGCTCGCGGCGGGCAGAACCGGGCCGGGATCGCCGGCCGGTGCGGCGGGCCGCGGTGTGGCAGGTGCCCAGAGGACCTGGTTGGGTGGTTCGCCGGTGTGGGCCTCGCGCAAGGTGGTCAGGATCGCCACGGCTTCCCCTGTGGCGAGGACAGCGACGCGTTCGCCGATCTCCTCGACCGCCGGGCCGTTGACGACACGGGTGTGCCCGTCGGCGGTGACGTCGATGGTGGTGCCGTGCGACCACTCGCCCAGCAGCAGGGCGGACACGTCCAGGCCGTTGCCGAGGCCGAAGCTGACCCGGGCGCGCGTCCGCGCCCCGGCCGGGGGTGTTTGACAGATCAGCAGTACCGGCGGGAGGGCTTCTTCCTCGGGGGCTTGCTCGCGCAACGAGTCCAGGTCGGTGAGGTGGTGTTCGTCCAGGACGCGAGCGCGGTGCAGCAACCTGGCGTCCAGGATGGACAGGGCGTGGTCGAGGTCGTCGGCGATGTGCAGCCTCGGCCACGAAACGATGGCCTCATCCGTTCCGCAGAGGCTGTGCAGGGTGGCGGTGTCGATGACCACTTCGCCGCGCTGGTCCGGGTTCCCCGGACCCCCGGAGGCCAGGGCGGCGACAAGCGCGGCGCGGGCGGCGGCGGGGGCGCCCGCGCCGACCAGGCCGAGACCGCCGGTCGGTAGCTTGGGCAGGGCGGGTACGGCCGCGGCACGTTCGCCTGGATCGGTTGGGGTGGCTAGATCTGGGTTTCGGGCGACCTGTCGGTGCAGTTCCAGAACAGGTGCGGGCAGCGCGGGCGGCTCGTCACCGGTGCCGTCCGCGGTGGGAGCGTAGCGGCGGCGGCGGTGCAGCCAAAGCATCGCGGCGGCCGCGGAGATGGCGGCGGCGAGCGTCCAGGGCACGAAGCTACCGTCGGGTAGCCGTATTCCGTCCTGGTCACGCGATGACTGGGCGGGAGCCTCGCCGTCCGTAGGAGCGGGTGGGCTGGTGGACTCGGCTGCGTTTTCCGGGCTCGCAGTGGTGGTCGGTCCGGGCTGGGGTTCGACGACGCCGTCCGGGTCGACCGGTACGGCCCGGTCGGGCTTGGGCGCGACTGGTCGCGCAGGTCGGGCGGGTGTAGCGCTGGGCGGGGGCGTGGCGTCGGCGGGTAGCCGCAGGTCCCAGCCGGGGTAGATCAGGTCGCAGTCGTGCAGGGTGCCGCCAACACCGGGGAAGTGACGGTGGTGGTTCAGGCGGCAGATTTCCGGCCACCGGTCCGGGCTGCCCAGCCACTGGCGGGAGATCTTCGACAGGGTGTCCCCCGGTTTGACCACGTACCGGTAGCTGGTCGCGCCCACGTGGACGGTCACCGGCGCCCGCCGCACGGCAGTCGTGGCCTCACGTGGGCTCGTCTCGGTGAACCGGTTGTCGTCGAGCGTGGCCGCCGGGCCGCCGGTATCCACGACCACGGGGCCGGCCGTGGAGCTGACCGCGGCGGTGCCCATGAGGGTGGCGGTGAGGACCTGCGCCGGCTGCGGCACCTGCAACCGGGGCAGCCGGCGCCGCCGGGTCACCCACCGGCATACCTCGACGACCGCGACGGCGAGCAGGATCAGCCAGGTCAGCCAGATCAGCGCCGCGATGGTGGCGGTAATCGATCCGTCGGTGAGCGGCTCAGCGACCCAGTTGGCGACGTCGGTGCGGGAAGGTATCCGGTTCGGCGATGGCCAGCCTTCCAGCCGGACCAGCACGACCGGGATACCGACCAGCATGAGGACGGCCCAACCGTCGATGGGTGCCTTCCGCCGCATCTTCGCCGCCTACCCGGTGCTCAAGCTCCTGCTGTGGATGGCTTCGACGGTAGGGGCACACCCCGGCGGGAGGGCAAGGTGTTGGGACCTCACACGACCTGACACGAACCTCACACGACCTCACACGCCCTGGTCAGAGCCCTGCGACGGGTTGGGTGGCGGCGAGGAGCCGGGCGTGCTCAGCGCTCAGCGCAGCAGCCGTATCGTGTTGGCCGGCGGCGGTCAGGGCGCGGACGGCTTGCTGCTGCACGTGCTCGTTGACCGGGTCCACCCGGGCGGCGTCGTGCCACAGCTTGGCCGCCTCATCCGGGTGGTCTGCGGCGAGCTGTGCATAAGCGTTGATCACCTGGCGGCGTAGGTGTTCGCGGAGCGGGGCCGCCCAGGGCCAGGGGTGCCCGGCGGCGAACTCGCCGCGATAGCGGCCGACCACCTCACGCAACGCCATGGCTCGCTGCGCCGAGCTTGGTGCGGTGGTTGCCTGCCGTGCCGCGGCCAGCAGGTGACCGAGGTCGGTGTCGGCGACGGTGTGGTCGAGCTGGTACCGGTCGCCGGTATGGGTGATGACCTCACGCCCACCGGTGGCGGTGCGCAGGATCCGGCGTAGCTCGCTGACGGTGGTGTAGAAACGGCCGGCGGCGGCGTGCGGGCGCAGATGCGGCCAGATCGCCGCGCACAGCTCGCCCGTGGTGGCACCAGCCGGATACACGGCCAGGAACACCAGGATCTGCATGGCGGCCGTCCGGCGGACGGTCACCAGCCCCTGCGCGGCGGTGACGGTGACCGGGCCGAGCATCGTGAGTCGGATCAGCGCACCCTCGGCTCGGCTCGCCTGCGCTGGGATCATCGATCGCGGTGCTGGCTTGGTCGGGTCCTGCCCGGTTTGCAGCTTCGCCAGGGCGAGCAGGTCAGTAGCGGCGGTGCGCGTAAGCATGGTCAGCCGCCCAGCGCCGGTGTCCATGCCGCCGTCGGCGTCGATGTGCCAGGTCGTGCCGTGCGGCCAGGTGCCCAGGATCAGCCCGGTCAGGCCTTGTTCCCCGCCGAGGGTGAGCAGCGCCGCCAGCCGGTGCACCAGCCCGGCATCTCCCGGCATGGCGGTGAGGATGGTGACCGGGCGTCCCGGATGGTCGACCACCATCGCGTCTACGGCCGCGCACGCCTGCGCCAGGCTGCCGGCGACGTGCAGACCGGGCGGCCACGGCCCGGCTGCGTCGGCCGTGCCGAGCAGCGCCTCCACATCGTCGTTGGTCGTAACGACCCGCGGATGGGCGGTCCGGTAGGTCAATAGCAGCGCGACCAGAGCGCCACGCGCGGCGGCGAAGGCTCCGGGACCGGCCAGCCCGACGCCACGCGGTGGCAGCTCGTACCCGAACGGCGCCACCGCCGGGCTTGCGGCCGGCGCGGTGTCGGCGAGGGCGGCCTGCACGGCGCCTACCGTCTGCGGCAGCGGCGCCAGATCGCCGTCCTCGGCGGCGTCAGCTGTGGTCGGGCGATACTGCCGGCGGCGGCGCCACCAGACCGCCGCCGCTGCCGCATCGACCGCCTCCGCGACCGGGGTGGGAAGCCAACCGCCGTCGGGCAGCTCCACCGCGCCGGCAACCTCGTACTGCGGCCCGGGAAGGGCACTGTGTGGTGCGGGCCCGTCCAGGGTGGACGTCGTGACGGCGGGCGGCGCCGTCTCGGTGCCCGTTTGAGCGGTGACCGCGACGGCGCCGAGCATCCCACCAGCAAGCCCCTGCATCGGGGTGGGCAGCGGCAATCGGGGAAGTCGGCGCAGCCACCGCACCCCGCGCCGTGCCCATAGCCAACCCTCGGCGACCGCGGCATACAGCAGGCCGATCCAGATCAGCCACGCCACAACCGCGATGGCGGCGTAGATGTTCTGCTCAGACAGCGGCTCGGCCACCAGCGCCGGAAGGTCCCGGCGGGCCGGCAGCGGATTGCCGACAAGGCGGACCAGGACGACGGGGATGCCGACGAGCAGTACCGCGAGCCAGAACCCGGTCCACAGCCGTTTGATCACCGACCGGTCACCTCCGGCCCGGCCGCGGTCAGGCTGCCGGTGGTGTGGCCGGTCACGTGCCGGGGAGCCATCGTTGCGGCGGCCGCTGCCACAGCTGCCACGCCCTCTGCAGCCACCACAACGTGACCGCGAGAATGTAGACCACCGCGAGGACGCCGATCGTGCGGAAGTCGGTGAGCGCGGCGGTCACCACCCCGACCGGCCCGGCCAGAACAAGCCGCCACAGCCACGGCTGCACAACCGCCAGCGCGATCCCGACGCCGATCAGCAGGCCACCGAAGCGTTGCACCAGGTTCGGCAAGGTGAAGTCGCCGTAGTAGGCGCTCGTAAGGTCGACCAGCAGCATCCCGACCGCCGTCGGGATCGTCGAGATGACCGGAAACCCCAGCCAGCTGTGCCAACCCTGCGCCGGCCGCCGTCCCCACCGGGCCACCAGCGCGGCAACGGCCACCACCGTGGCCAGCAGCGGCGCGATCGGCAGCAGCGTCCACCGCAGGAACGGTTCAACCGGCGCCCCGAAGAACAACGACGGGCCGACCGCGTACACACCCGCAACTGTCGCACCTAACCCGGCCGCCGCCAGCAGCCCACCGGCCAGCTGGCTCGCGTCCGAACCGGCTGGAGCGCGCGGACCAGCCGCGACCGGCAGCACCGAGGCGATCATCGTGGCGGCGGACAAACACGCCACCACCATCAACGTGGCCGCCAACGCCAACACGCCCCAGTGCGGCGACGCAGTCCACAAATCCCGGCCCCGGTAATCCCTGCCCAGGTACAGCTCATACCAGTCGTACGGGCCCTCCGCCCGGTCTTTCACCGCCAGGAACGCGGCGAGCAACAGCAGCGACGCCAACCCCGGCACCGCCAGCGCGCCGGCCCGCTTCAGCGGCGGCAGCGGCGGCCCCACCGCAGGCGGCGGGTCTACACCACCGGTGCCGGGCCCGGCCGCCTGCGCCGCACCCCGGACTGCCGCCACCGCGGGATCGGCGACCACGACCGGCTCCCGGTCGACCGCCTCGCCGACCACCCGGGCCGCCAGCGGCATAGCCGCCCCGCCACCGGCCAGAAACACTCCGGCCAACCGTTCCGGACCCAGGTCGGCGGCGGCGACCGCCTCCACCACTAGCTGCGCCGCGCGTTCCAGCACCGGCCGCGCCACCGCCTGCACCTGACCGGCAGTCCACACCACCGGAGGCGAACCCACCGTCACCGTCGGATGAACCGAGGCCGTCTCCTTCGCCGCCCGCACCGCCGCCACCACCTGCCACCCGCCGGCGCCCGCGCTGGGGTCGGGTCGGTGGCCGTCCAGCTGCGCCACCAGCAACTCATCGACCCGGGACCCACCCGCCTGCTCATCGGCCAGAGTGGACAGGATCTCGAACCCCGTCGGGCCACGGCGCAACACGCTCACCTCCACCCCGCCGCCCAGGTCACACACCGCCAGATAGGAGCCCACCGGCAGACGCACACCACCAGCGAGCAGATGCTGCGCCACCGCGACAGGCGCCGGCACCAACGTCACATCAGCCAGGCCAGCCCTCCGGGCCGCCTGCCGCAACCAGGTCGCACGACGTGGTCCCCAACCCGCCGGCACCACCAGCCGCACATCCTCCACCGGCCCACCGGCAACCCGCGTCGCCTCGCCCACCGCCTGCCGCAGCGTCGCGGCGACCAACTCGGCGACCGGCATCTCCACACCCGACAGCACCAGCCGGTCCTCACCCGCACGGCGCACCGGCGCCGGCACAAACCCCTCAGGTGCGGACTCCGCTGCCAGCCAAGCCGCCTGCCCCGTCGTCACCCGCCCATCCGACCTGACGTGGGCCGCGCTGGACAACCACGGCCAACCCTCCCACTGCAACGGCAGCCAGCCACCCTCCCACGCCAACACCGCGACCGTGGTCACCGAGCCGCAGTCCACCGCCAGCCGTAGCTCCCCGTAACGCATAGATCACAGTCATACCACCGCGAGTCGCCAACCGTCGCCCCGACATCTCCCACCCCATCCGTTCCGAAGGCAAAAGCTCGGCGGCTGTCGCAGCACCGGGGCCTAGCAAACGATCCAGGAGGTAATGCCGGCCGAGCACACGCTCGGCCGGCAAATTTCCGTTTCCAGCACGACATGAAGGAGGCCCACCATGCACGACACCACCCGACCAGCGCCGGCATCTTGGACACCGATAGCCGGCAACCCACCTCCCACGCGGGACGCCTATGGCTGAAGACCCGCAGCCCACCGACAGCCACCAGCGGCCGGCTGGGCGAAGGAAGCGATCAGGCTCGATCCGAGTGCTACCACCCGACGTGGTCCCCATGAGCAAGGAGGACGAACAGCAAGCCGTCGCCGCGATAGCGGCGATGATCGCCACTTGGTGGCACGACCACCAACATGACCCAGACCAGTAGGAAACAGAGCACGAAAAGGGCCGGTCCCGCCGCAGGCGGGACCGGCCCTTTTCAGCGTTCGTGACGCCCTTCACCGAACCTTGACCACCGTCCTAGATGGAGCGACGGTCGACGGTCACCAACCAACAGATGATCAAGGAAGTGATGGCCATGGCCAAAAAAGTCCGCACCCCACGCAGGGTCCAACAGATGGCCGACGACGGCACCCGCCGGGTCGCCATCTACATCCGCCGCTCCACCGACGAGGACCACCAGCCATTCAGCCTGGAAGCCCAAGAAACCAAACTGCGCGCGTTCGTCGCCTCACAACCCGGCGATTGGCAGATCGTCGCCGTCTACCCCGAAGACGCCTCCGGCGCCACCACCAACCGGCCGCAGCTCCAGAAAGCACTTCGGGCCGCTCGCGCCGGCCTGTTCGACATCCTGCTGGTGTACCGGGTCGACCGGTTCTCCCGCCGGCTGCGTGACCTGACCACCCTGCTGGACGACCTCGACGAGGCTGGCGTCGTGTTCCGCTCCGCCACCGAGCCGTTCGACACCTCCACCGCCGTCGGTCGGATGCTGGTCCAGATGCTCGGCGTGTTCGCCGAGTTCGAACGCGAAACGATCATCGACCGGGTCACCAGCGGCATGGAACGCAAAGCCGCCAAGGGCTTGTGGACCGGCGGCGCCCGCCCCATGGGCTACCTAATCGACCGCACCCTCGACAAGCTCGTCCCGGACCCAGCAGAAGAAACGATCGTCCGGCGAATCTTCCACCTTTACACCGCGGACCGGCTCGGCACCCAAACCATCGCCAGCCTGCTCAACAACGAGGGCCTGCGCACCCGCAAGGGCAAGCCATGGTCACAGCACACCGTCGAGCTCATCGTGACCAACCCGGTCTACCTCGGCGAGAAACGCTTCCGCGACATCGTCGTCAAGGACGCCCACCAGGCGATCATCAGCGCCGACCAGTTCGACCTCGCGCAACGCATCCTCGGCAAGCGGTCGGCCGAGATCGGCCAACGGGCCGCCAACCCCTCCGACTACACGCTCACCGGACTCATCCGCTGCCCCCAATGCGGGCGAGGCTACATAGGGACCGCCGCCCGCGGTCGCTACCGGGTCTACCGGTACTACACCTGCTGGAGCCGCGCCCGGTACGGCACCAAAGCAGGCTGCGACGTCCACCGCTTCCACGCCGACGAAATCGAGACCGCGATCAGCACCGCGCTACTGGAGTTCTACACCGCCAACAACAGCCACGTCATCGCCACAGCCGTCGCCGAGTTCCAAGCCCAACACGCCGCCTCCACCCACGAACTGCGCGCCCAGCTCACGGCGGTCACCCGGGAACAGCGGGAGGCGACCGCGGCGATCGACCGGTACCTGACCGCATTCGAGAAAGGCACGCTCGACGACGATGATCCCGACGTAAGAACCCGCCTCCGCAAGCTGAAAGACCAGGCCAAGCAACTACGCGCCCGCAAGGCCCAACTAGAGATCGAACTAGACCAGCCGCCCCAGTCGATCACACCCGGCGACCTCACCAAGATCAGCAGTCGAATCCGACAGATCCTCGCAGATAGCGCACCAGCCGCCCGCAAGGCCATGTTCGAGGCCCTCATACACGAGGTAACCATCACCGCCGACGACACGGTCAAACCGATCTTCAAACTGCCCCTCGCCGGCAACGAAGAAGGGCTGGCCCTCGACGGACCAGCCCCAACCAGCCAAGACGCGGTTCGCGCACTCCCAACTGTGGTGGGCGATACTGGGATCGAACCAGTGACCTCTTCGGTGTGAACTGCTGGCAGTGTGATCGCGTGAGGTCCGTTGCGAGACCAGACGGCTCGATCCACCCTGGCGCAGTCGGGTTCGGGTGCTCGCGTTGCTGTACTTCGCTGCTGTACGCGTCGCAGAGGGAGGCGGTCAGGTCACCTTAGTCACTCAGGGCATCTCGGTTGGCATCAGCCTTTGAACATGCCGAAGATGCCGGTGATGGTTCCGATCAGGCCCGTGACGGTCGCTAACTTGGCAGCCGGCCCCATCCAGATTCCTCGCGTATTCTCTCGCCACTTCGTGGCCCACCAGATGTTCTGGAGTTTCTGCCACTTGTGTTGGCGCACCCGGTTGCACCCGAGCAGGAGACCCGAGGAATTGTTTCGGCAGTACTCGACCGGGGCGGAAGTGCGGGAACGGTTGACAGCACCGCACCACATGGGCGCTTGAAACAGCACGTAGAAGATCAGCAAAGCGATGAGCAGCAGGTAGACGCCGGGACCAAGCCCGTTCGCGGTGCCCAAGGAGATGATGATGACGGCGAAGGGGATCAAACCCCAGTACCGCCACAGCTTGGTTGCACTACGAGAGGCCACGAGCACGCAGCGTACCGAGTTGGCTGCGGAAAGTGAAGGACTTCGATCATCCTTCCGCGCCGATCGACGGACGATCAAGAAACCCCTTGACCCCAGGCAACGATCATGGCGATAACGACCAGCACCGGGCGCGCCCTGACCTGGGCATAGAAGTCCGCTGGCGTCCATGGGCGTCCCGTCGAGCGTTCCCCCGTTGTCACCCAGTTAGTCACTCGTGACCCCCTCTTCGGCGTCGCCTGGCTCCTCGGACGTCGCTGGCTGAGCTATGGGCGTCACGGCCTCGCTCGATTTCTGTGCCGCAGCAAGTCGTTGTAACTTTTCGCGATCGGCGGCTATGAGGGCTAAGGTCTTCCGCGTAATTACCCAGGCTTTTCTCTCGATCTTCTTTCCCGAGCCAAGTTCAACAGCACATGTTACCTGCTTACCGAATATTCGATCAGGATCGAAGCGGGCCAACAAGATAAAGGGAAACTGCCATACTTCGGAGTGATGACCGTCCAGCTTATGAGGAAGTTCCGGCCCATAGAGATCAGAGGGCCTTATCTTCAAATGAGGATACGGTTGGACCTGAAAGTCGATGTTTGTAATTTGCGCGGAGGCGAGGCCCTTGTTTGTAATGGCGACTCTTAGGCCATCTAACCAAAAGCTTCGGTCCGTGTGGTTAATCTTGGCATATCCCGTTTCGATGCTAATTCTCGCCCCGCCTCTTCGATAAGTGAGTATCGAAATAGCCAGGCTGCACAGCGAAACAAATAGGGCCGCAAGTGCAATCACTCGCGTGAGGGCGTCTCGCATTCCGCTATGTTGTCATGTCGGATCTTTGTTCTCCAGCAGAGCGGACAGTCGTATGGCAGACAGTTCATCGTCAAGGGCTCCTTGACGCCGAGGCTCCGTTGAGGCTGTGGCGGGGCGGGCGGCGCGCGCAACCTGGGCAGGCCCCGGCCTGCCGGCGATAGCCGGCCCCAGGGGTCGCAGAGGCTCCAAGGTCAAGGGCGGCCGCTCGCGGCCGTCGCTTGCGACGCGTAGCGCCCTTGGCGTTGGTGGGGCGGCCCCGCACACTCCGCGCCGCCCGCCCTGCCACGGCCGGCAGTGAGTCGCGCCACGGCCGCAACCCGCGAGCACGCCGCGCCCAGCTCGGCGCGGCGTCCGGCCGGCTGCCGGCCTATCAACATCAACACCCTGGGAACGGTCGGAGTCTTGGCGGCCCGGGTGTTCGCATCTTCGCGCCAGCCGACGGGCGTTAGGCGTGTCCGCCGCAGAGCGACAGCGGCAGCGGCGGGCGCGCGCCCAGGCGGCGGCGCGAGCGGCCCGTTTCGGGCCGCCTTGAAGACGTACAGAAAGTTCTCACAGCATCGCCGGCAGCCGGCCGCCAGTGAGGTCCCCGTATCGGTGTCTCCGTGCACCGCTCGCTCGCCCGATCTCCGGTACGTCCGCTACGCCTGAGACAATCGATCCGTGACTCAGACGGCGTCAAACTCAACGGCTGGGCAGTACGACTTCCTCCTCGTCGCAACCGCGACAGAGACCAGGGAGGAGGCAGAGCAACTTGCGAAGCTAGCCGTCCAAGGAAGGTTCGCAGCAGGCGCTCAGATCCTTGGGCCTACGGTCTCCGCGTTCTGGCACCTGGGGGAGTTCGGTGTCGGCGAGGAGTGGCGTCTCTCTCTTCCGACGCATGTGTCGCGGTTCTCTGAGCTTGAGCAGCTGCTCAGAGAAAATCACTCGTGGACCAAGCCCGAGATTTCAGCGGTGCCGATCGTCGCCGGATCAGCGGACTACCTTGACTGGATCCGGAGGTCGGTCCTGCCTGAGGCGGCCAACGGAGCGACGTAGGCCCGAGCTCTCTCCACTGCCTCGGTCGCCGCCGGTACGTCCTTGTGTCCTTCGAGCAGCGCTATCACGGTCGCTATCTGTTGGCGGGGACGTACGGAGGCGACTCCGGTCGCCAGATCCAGCACACGGATAGCCGTTGTGGCGGCCTCTTCGACTTCGCCCGCGGTTAGATAGGCGTCGGCTAGCCAGCATGAGTAGAGAGCCTTGTCCCTGGCATGCGTGTCGCTGAACTGGGCCAGCGCGGCGCTGAGGACTGGAACGGCTCGTAGCGGACGCTTCAGCTCGGTCCAACAACGCCCCGTCATGATCTGCAGCTCGACACGATCGACCCAAGCAGACCAGTCAGGCGTGGGCTCGTGTCCGCTGGTGGCCAGTGCCGCCTCGGCCATCTCCAACGCTCGTTCAGTCTCGCGGACGTTGCCAGCGGTGGCGTGTGCCCAGGCCCGACGCTCGTGGAGCAGAGCACCCACGGCCCCGGCCGGAGTGCTGTGCGAGTTGCACGACGCCGTAGCCAGCTCGACAGCTGCCGAGGGGTCCTTGCCGATGGACTCGTAGGCGAGGAATGCAAGAGCGTTTCCGGCGAGGTCGGCGTCACCAGCATCGACCGCAGCGGAGTGGCTCGCCTGGTAGAGCTGCCTCGCGCGCTCGTGCTGCCCACCATCGAAGGCAGCCCAACCGGCCTGCTGTGCCTGCTCCGAGAGGACCGACAGCAGATCCCGGCCAACCGATTCGCTATAGGCCGCTTGCCGAAGTACGACTTTCGTACTCTCGTATTCGGCGTGGTAAAGGCTGAAGGTATCGCCGCCGCCGAGAACGTTGTCCAGCTCACGCAGACGAGCGGCGCGTCGGCGGAGAGCCGCAGGAAAATCGGCACCCAGGCGTCGTCCTTGCCTCGGTAGGTCCAGAGCCGGAAGACCGAAAGCAGCTCCCAAGCCCAGCGCGGACGACTTGATGAATTGCCTTCGAAGCACGTTGCTGTCTCCGTTCCGGGGCCTCTCCGCTGGTGGGGTAACACCAACATCCTCCCACGCGCGGGGTGCGAGGCCGAGCATGTAGCCCGGGATCCGCATCACGTCGGCTATACGGGCAATCTTCTCGAATGAGGTTATGCGGCCCTGTCCCCGAGCTAGTGTCCCGACTCGTTCGGGCTTGATATCGCATTCCTCGGCGATCTTCGAGAAGCTAATTCCGGCCCACTTTCTGGCGAGGGCGAAGAGCTGGCCGAAGTCGTGTCGTGTGATTGCGTCGCGGACATCGGCGCGTTCCAACACGTCTGGCGGTAGCGCCACAGCCGAACGCTTAGAGATCATCGGTGTCCTCTGCTCGTCGTACGCCTCCCCTCAATTGTGCACGATCTATCCCCATCATGGGTAGTCCCTTTGTGGGCAGGTTGAGCCGCATGCCGTCGTGTTCTCTTGAATCGGCGAGCAATTCGCACGCCAATGGCGAGCAGTCGTCCACTGAGGACGCGCTCAATCCAAGGAGGGGTACATCGTGAAGTTGTACGTGGATGGCAAGGGCAAGCAGGTGACGGTGTCGATGGACCCGACGCCGAAGAACGACCAGAACGGCAATCAGCGGTCGGAGAAGGGTACGGGCCGGCTCATGTGGTCGACTCAGGTCTTCGTGCTGGACGAGACCGGTGGCGAGGTCATCACCATCACTACGGCTGGAGAGAAGCCGAACGTGACGGTGGGGCAGCTCGTCAACCCGATCCAGTGGGAGGCGATCCCGTGGGCGACTAACGGGCGTTCCGGCATCGCGTACCGCGCGACCGAGCTGAAGCAGGTGGCTGGCGCCTCGGCCAAGTAAGTCCATCGCACATCGTGCTGTGTTCGCCATCGCTGTCCGTGGCCTGCACGCACTATCCAGCGGCCTGACGGTCCGCTGAGCCAACTCAGACGGCTCGGGAACGGATCTTCCGACGTTTCCGGTCCATCGATCACCAGCGGTGATCGCGAAATCTCCGTCAGACGTGGCGAGGGGTCGGCACTGGCGTCCAAACCTGCCGACCCCCGCCTTTTCATCCAACCCGCAAGGGAGGACTCATGCTGTCCAAGTCTAACCCTGGTCGCCTGTTCGGCGGCAGAGGCAAAGGCGCAACGGTGACGGTCATCGAAGACCGAGTGCACCGCTCGTCCGCCCGGAACGCCAAGCTGGCGTTCATCCTCACCATCGCGATCGTGGGCATCCTCGCCGCCACGGTCGCCTCTTCCTACATGCACCCGATTCTCGGCCTGCTGCTGGGCCTGGTCCTCGGCGCCGTCCTCGGCACGATCGTAGGAATGCTTGTGCTGGCCTGGCCAGTACTGCGGGTGCTGTGGTGGTGGGCCACCGAAATCCTGCTCGCCACCGGACTCGTCTACGGCTGGGTCGCCCTCGCGACGCAGACCAGCCTGATCGTGCACATGATCGTGGTCACGGTCCTGACCGGTATCCCCACCTGCGTGGGACCGATACGCCGCCGCATCATCGCCGCCGCTTGGTGCGTGATCGTCCGGCACCGGCTGCGGGTGTGCTTCAACCAGTTCATCATCGCCAACCGGTCCGGCTCGCTGCCCCTGATCCTGTGGGCACGGCCCACGCCGGTCGGGGAACGCGTCTGGATCTACCTGCGCCCCGGGCTGTCCGCCAAGGACCTGGAAACCCGGCTCGACAAGATCGCCGTCACCTGCTGGGCGGCATCCGTCACCGTCGAACGCGCCTCCACCAGTAACGCCGCCTACCTGCGGGTCGACATCAAGCGCCGCGAGGTGCTGACCGTCAAGGTCGCCTCTCCACTGGTCGACGAGATTCCCGACATGAACGACCTCGGCATCCCCCGCACCAATAAGCCGGCGGCGACCGCCACCGTGGGCGGTCTGGACCTGCCTGACGTGCCAGCCGACGAACCCGTCACCGCTTCGGCGTCCCGGCCGTCACGCCGGCCGCAACCCACACCGGCAGCCGCTGCTGCGGCCACCAGCGCCGACGGTGAGGACATCACTGACTGGATCTGAGGAACAGGTCCCGCGTCGTCACCATCTGTCCACACCCGACCGGGCGCGAGGAACCCTGTGCTGTTGGGGTTTCTCGCACCCCCGGCTCGCCTCAACCGAGGGAGCAAACCACGCCATGACCACAACCGATCCCCCTGGGAGGGAACGGGTACCGGTTGCGCCGTCACTGTCCATGTTCGACCCCATGTTCGCGGGCATCGATGAATTCGGCGAACCGGTCTACCTCGACATCGTCTACCACAACCTGCTCGCCGGCGGAGAGTCCGGCGGCGGCAAATCCGGCCTACTCAACAACGTGGCGTGTACCGCCACCCTGGCCACCAACACTCGCATGGTGCTGTTCGACGGCAAACTCGTCGAGCTCGGCGCCTACCGCGACCTGGCCGACGCGTTCGTCGGCCCCGACCTCGACCACGGCTTGTCCGTCCTGCAGCGGCTGCTCACCGTCGCCATCAACCGCTACTACTGGCTGCTAAGCCAGCGTCGGCGCAAGGTCCTACCCACCGATGACCTGTCCGTCATCGTCACCATCATCGATGAACTCGCCGTCTACTGCACCCTGTTCGGCACCAAGGAGCAGCAGGACAAGTTCGCCACCCTGCTGCGGGGTCTGGTCTTCCTCGGCCGCGCCTGCGCCATGCCGGTCGTCGTTGCCACCCAACGCCCGTCCTGGGACATGATCCCGGCCAGCCTGCGCGACCAGTTCGGCTACCGTGCTGCGTTCCGCTGCACCAGCCGCAACAGCTCCGACATCGTCCTGGGCCAGGACTGGGCCGACCGCGGCTACAACGCCGTCGACATCCCACCCACCAACCCCGGCGCGGTGCTACTACTCGCTGAGCGTGGCCTTCCCCGCCTCGTCAAAACGGCCTACCTGACCGACGAACAAATCAACAACATCGTCGACTACGCCGAATGGATCCGCCGCCCCACCAACCCGGCCGGCCGCAACGGCCACCGCCGCGAGTGGGACATGGCCGCCTAACCGGCAACCCCAAACACGGCCGACAGCACCGGACCAAGCCCTGAGAAAGCAGCCGGCGCTGTCGACCTCCACCAGCCCTTTCGAAAGGACGTGGCTGCCATGAAGCCTACCCACAACCCGTCCATCGCCGACGTCACCGACGTGACACCGGCCGACCTACTGCGCGGCGCTGCCCTCTACCTCCAGCTGCACGGCTGGCACCAGGGCTCGCTCTACGCCGATGACGACCCGACCAACCCCACCCCGGCCGCCTGTAGCCAAGGCGGAATCGGCATGGCCGCCTTCGGCCAGCGCATCCCCGAACACGCCCCGACCAGCCACCGCAACGAGTGGCGGGACTTCAAGCGCGCTTCCGACTTCTTCAACGACTACCTCAACCTCACCGGCGCCAAGCCGGCACCCGCCGAGGACCAAGAGGACTGGGAAGGCCCCTCGGTCGGCGACTGGAACGACGAACCCGACCGCACAGCCGGTCAGGTCCACGCGGCGCTGATCGCCGCCGCTGACGAGTTTGAACGCACCCACGCACCGCTTCCCGTGCTGAACCTGCCGGGCGGTGAGAACGCATGAACACCGTCAAGCCGAACTTGACGTCGAAGACGGCCCGGCCTCGCCGCCGCATGGTCGTGGAAAACGACGAGTTCGCCGCGTTCGCCCGCCGCATCATCCGCGCCCACGGCAAGCGGGTCGCCACCGGCGACGTCGAAGCACTTATCGACCTGGTGGCCCTGTCCACCCTCCTCGACATCACCATCGCCGACGCCGTCAAAGGCCTACGCCGACACGGCTACGCCTGGGCCGAGATCGGCGCCCGACTCGGCATCAGCCGCCAGGCCGCTCAACAGCGGTGGGGCGGTGACGACTCATGACCCACACCTATGCCTACAGCACTGACCCGTCGTTCGAACGGGCCTGCCACTACGCCGGACTCCTCGGCGGCATTCGCGGCTGGCTGGATGCCACCACCACGGATGCCCGCTTCCCGGACCTGCCCATCGTCAGCCCAGAACAGGCACTGACCGAGATCCGCCGCCTGGTCGACCAGTTCGACACCGAACAGGCGGACACCCCCGGCGGTGATCGCCGATGACTGCCGCCGCCGATGTGATGCTGCGGAACCGGGACCTTGACTTCCTGGTCGACCACCGCGGCTTCTTCCTGGAGTTCTACGACCCGACTGGCAAAAGGTTCGGGTTTCCCACCTTTCCCTACCACTGCGCCCCGGACGGCCTCGTCACCCGTCGCCAACTCCGCGCGGCTGGTCTGCGCCCGGCTGGACAGCCGGTCGTCGCGCAAATCCTGTGGCGACACCGCAAACACCGCCGGATCGCCTACCTCTACCGCCGCGACCTAGCCAAGCCCAAACGCCAGCCGACCGACGCGCAGCTCATCGCCGTTTCCAAGGCCCTGCTGGCCCGCCGCACCTGCCCCACCTGCGAGCAGGTCAAGGACTACTACATCCCCCGCCGTACCGGCGAATGCCTCGACTGTGACGGAGGTCAATAGTTATGGGACTCGAACTTCCAGTAGGCGATCACACTGGCCTTTCGATCGGCGTTTCCAGCCGGACTCCGCTCGGCACTCAGCAGGAACACGGCAGCGCAGGCCACGTCCTGGTTCTGCACCGGTCGTGGCAGCCGCGGATCGGCTTCCCCGACGACCTGGCAGCCGTCACTATCTACGAACCGCATTCCGGCGTCAGCCTCTACATCCACCTCTTGGATCAACGCGACCCCGCCAACATGGTCGTCGGCTTCCTATATCCGGACTCCGCACACTGCATGTGCGATGAGGCTCTCATCACAATCCGCGTCGCCGTATGGGCAGGCAGCGAGATCGCCGAAAAGCGAATCGCACGCGAACTCGGCTACGGCCTGGATTTGGTCGCCGACGAAGTCGACATCAAGGTCCCCTGCCCCGTATGCCGCACCCATCAATACCTCACCGCGATGGACATGCTGCCCACCCCTATGCCCGCCAACCCGGCCGAGAATCACCCGGACCCGGAGGTCAGCTGATGGACGGCCTCATCTTCGCGCTCATTTTTATCGCCCTGTTCGTGTTCTGCGTCCTGTTGACGAGGCTGCCATGACCATTCCTGACCCCATCGACGCCACTCCAGACGTCCCCGGCTGCCACTGGTGCTTCGAGGGCAACACCCCCAACGGCATCCACCCTGTCCTCGGGCCGGTCTACATCCCCTGCCCGTACTGCTTCGCCCGCTGCGACGGCTGCCGGGGCTACGGCCTGTTCCCGGCCGATTTCCAGTGTCTGGGCTGCCTAGTCGAAGACCTCATCCGCCAGCAGATGGCACCGGTCTTCTGTCCCACCTGCACCGGCGTGGTCGACCTGATCTGCATGTTCACGCCACCGGAGGTGAACTTCCATGTCCTCCACCATCACTAACCGCCCCGGCCGCGCTCAGCGGCTTGAGGGTGTGGTCCTGGTCCTCATCGTCCTACTCGTCGGTCTGTTCGCCGGTGCCGCGTCGTTCACCCACGTCAAGGACTGGACCCTCGACAACTCACCGGACGGCACCGGGCAGTGGTTTGGCTGGGCCAACGCCGTCATCTCCGAATTGGGGCCCATCGCCGCTCTGCTGACCATCCGGCGTCGGAAGCGCACCGGCGGCCCGATCGGCTATCCCTTGGCCTTGCTTATCGCCGCCGCATGCCTTTCCTTGGCCGCGCAGCTCGCGGTCGCCAAGCCCGGCCTGTCCGGCTGGCTGCTGTCCGCCGTCCCGGCGCTGGCCTTCATGGCCTTGGTCAAACTCGTCCTGGCCCCGGTCAGAACCTCCACACCGGACACCCCGAGCGACCACCGGCCACAGTCCACCGAGGACACCCCGCACACCACCACAACGGCCACCAACCCGGACCCGGCACCCACGCCGGCTACTACCCCGGTCCCGGCGTTCACGCCAGACGTCCCAACACATCTGCTGCCAACCGCCCGCTACGCGGTCGTCAACCACCGGCAGACCACCGGCCAACCCATCACCGCCGACCAGCTCGGCGCCCGGCTGTCCATCAGCCCGGACATCGCCGGCCAGCTCCTTACCGAGCTGGGCGAACCCGCCACCCCACACACGCCGGCACTACCGGCCCGGGTCAACGGCACCCGCCTTCCGGCCGACCACTAGGCCACACGCGAGTACGGGAAGCCCACCCCACATGTGGGCTTCCCACCCGCACCCCGTCTGTCTAAGGAGGACAAACCGATGACCAACACGACCACCGCCATCGAATGGACCGACACCACCTGGAACCCGGTCACCGGCTGCACCCCCGTGTCCGCCGGCTGCGACCACTGCTACGCCGACGCCATCGCCACCCGGTTCGCCGGCACCCCCGCCTTCCCCAACGGCTTCGTGGTCACGCTGCGCCCGGAACGCCTACCCGACCCACTACGCTGGCGCACCCCTCGACGGGTGTTCGTCAACTCCATGTCGGATCTGTTCCACGACGCTGTGCCGGACCACTACATCACCGAAGTCTTCGCCGTCATGGCCCTGACACGGCAGCACACCTACCAACTACTGACCAAGCGGCACGGCCGCATGCGCTCCCTACTGTCCCGTCCCGACTTCCTGCGCCAGGTCGCCGAGGCCGCCTCCGAACTGATCGGCTCCGGCGTTCGCACCAAAGGCATGGGCGACGGCTGGATCGCCACACCAAACAGGCACGGCCACATCTGGACGTCACCATGGCCACTGCCCAATGTGTGGGTCGGCGTCTCCGTCGAAACCCAGCAGTGGGCAGACATCCGTGTACCCGCCCTGCTGAACACCCCGGCCGCTGTCCGGTGGCTGTCCTGCGAACCACTACTCGGCCCGGTCGAGCTGCGGATGGACTGGCTTCGACCGGTACCCGGCTGCCGCTTCGCCAGCCCTGAAGACGGCCTCTGCGCACATCCGCAAGCGGCCACCCCGGAATGCCACCGGTTCAGCGACTGCCCGGCAAGCCCCGACATCTACCAGGGCATCGACTGGGTCGTGGTCGGCGGCGAATCCGGCCCGGCCGCCCGACCCATGCACCCGACATGGGCGACCAGCCTGCGCGACCAATGCCAGAGCGTCAGCGTGCCGTTCTTCTTCAAGCAGTGGGGCACCTGGGCACCCGCCGCACCCGACCACGGCATCCCCGGCCGCGCCCAGCTCCTGCCGGACGGCACCCGCTACGAGTCGGTTCCCGACCAGCCGACACCATCCGGCGCCGTCTACATGGCCCGCTACGGCAAAACCCGCGCCGGCCGCACCCTGTACGGCCAAACCTGGGACCAATACCCGGCCGCCGCTGGTGGTGATCTGCCATGACCATCCACGTCACCGCAGTCCACCACACCACCCACACCTGCCCAGCCGACCCCGACCCGCACGTCGTCGACACCCGCCGCACCGTACTGGCCATCATCGACGGCGGCCCCTGCCGGACACCGGTCACCATCCGTTGCGGCAACACCACCGCCGAGATCCCATGCGGACGTCACGAACCGCGCGAGCGGCAATGCGGTGCCTGCCGGACCATCGTCACCGAACACACCATCACCAGCACCCACCTCCACACCGAGGCCGCTGCGTGACCGCTTCGACGCTGACCCCCGCACCCCGACCCACCACGGGCCGGGGTGCGACGGCCAACGCCGAACCGGCACCCATCCACACCTACACCGCCACCGGCTCCGCCCTCGCCCGCGCCGGACGTAACGACTACCCCGCATGGCTTCACCACGTCCGCGCCGCCGCCGGCTGCACCCGCCCCATCCGGCTCGTCGGCGACATCTACGACGTCGTCCGCAACGGCGATAGCGCGACCGTCATCGGGCACAGCAGCACCGACCACATGCCCGACGCCGCGATCTACAAGGCGTGTGGCAACCGCCGCGCCCGGGTCTGCCCCGCCTGTGCCGGCGTCTACCAAGCCGACGCCTACCAAATCCTGCGCACCTTCCTCATCGGTGGCCGAGGCGTCCCCGAAACCGTCGCCAAGCATCCCGGCGTGTTCGCCACCTTCACCGCCCCCAGCTTCGGCACCGTCCACCGCCGCGCCGTCAACCGGCACACCTGCACCAACCGCCGCCGCTGCGAGTGTCGACCCGACCCCTGCCACGCCCGCCGCGACACCGGTCTGTGCGAACACGGCCGACCCGCTGTTTGCTGGGCACGCCACGAACGCGACGACGCGGTCCTGGGCCGGCCGCTGTGCCTGGACTGCTACCAGCATGGCCACCAGGTCGTCTGGAACCTGTTCTCCGGCGAGCTATGGCGCCGCACCAAACAAGCCGCCGAACGCCACCTCGCCCAGCTCGCCCGCGCTCGGGGCATCCCGTACGTCGAGATCCTCACCGAATCCGGCAACATCCGCCGCGTCCCACCGGTCCGACTCGCACACGGCAAAGTCGCCGAATTCCAAGCCCGCGCGGCCGTGCACTTCCACGTCATCCTCCGCCTTGACGGCGTCGACCCCCTCGACCCAGCCGCGGTCGTCCCGCCACCGGCGGGCATCACCGCCGTCGACCTCGACGACGCCATCCGCCACGCCGCCTTGGTCGCCTTCCACACCCCCGGCCACGTCGACCAAGCCGGCGGGTGGCCGATCGCCTGGGGCGACCCCGAAAAGGGCATCGACGTACGGCACATCACCCTCACGGGGAACGGCGACATCACCGACAGCATGGTCGCCGGCTATCTCGCCAAGTACCTGACCAAGGACACCGAGGCCACCGGCCACGTCTCCGGACGTCTCACCCCCGACACTGTCGACCAGTTCGCCGACCCTGACGGCGACCACACCGCCCGCCTCATCGACGCCTGCTGGCAGCTCGGCCGACCAACCCACACTCCCGAGCCTCTCCACAGCCGACCGATGGTCGGTCCTGAACCGGGCGAGCGGCGGCCCTTTGACACGCCCTGGACGTGCCCGGACTGCGGCACCCACACCCGCTACGCAGCCTGCCCCGTCTGCGTGGCCAAGCGTCAAGGCGCCCTTGACACCAAAACGCCGAACGGCGTGGGCCGTACCATCTGGACAGGGCTACGCCGATGGGCACACAGGCTCGGCTTCGGCGGCCACCCACTGACCAAGACCAGGCGCCACGTCGTCACCTTCCGACTCCTGCGCGACAACCGGATCACCTTCCGCCGCGCCGAGGAGCACGACGACCAGGACCACAGCGTCGTCCGCACCGCCGACCACACAGGCGAGGAAACCACCCTCACCGTCGGCATCCTCACCTACGCCGGTAGCGGCTGGCACACCACCGGAGACGCCCTCCTGGCCAACACCTCCGCTGCACTCGCCCGGGCGCGACAGCAAGCCGGCCGCGAAGAAATCGCCCACGAAATCGGCTCCACTATCGCCGGCGTCACGCCGGTCGCTGCCTGACTCGAACGTGAAGGAGGACAACACCATGGGCAGCCAGCCCGGGCCGCTCACCCCGAAGTGGTACTCGCCGGCCGAGGTCGCCGTGCTCCTCGGCTATGGCCTGTCGAAGGTCAAGATGAAGATCGCGACCGGAGAACTGCGGTCCATTAAGGACGGCAAGTATCGGCGCATCCTGCCTGAGTGGGTCGACGAGTACATCCGCAACCTCGTCGATCAGCAGGAGGCTGCCTGATGCCCAGCCGCAAACGCTCTAACGGGGAAGGCTCGATCTTTCCGTACCGCAACGGGTTCGCCGCCTACGTCTGGGTTACCAAACCGGACGGCAAGCGCACCCGCAAGTACGTCTATGGCAAGACTCGCGAGATCGTCCATGACAAGTGGATCAAACTTCACCAGCAGGCCAAGGCCGGCCCGGTGGCGACGTCCGTCCCGACCGTCGGCCAGTTCGTGACGCGGTGGCTCGCCGAAGTCGTCAAGCCGAACCTGGCTCCGCTGACCTACGCGACGTACGAGACGTTCAGCCGGCTCTACATCATCCCCGGCCTGGGTGCTAAGCGCCTGGATCGGCTCCAGCTCCGCGACGTACAGGTCTGGCTGAACAACATTCGCGATACCTGCCAGTGCTGCGCACAGGGCAAGGATGCCGCCCGCAGGTCCGCCAAGCGTCGCTGTTGTGCGGTCGGGCAGTGCTGCAAGGACTTCGTCTCTGGCCGAACTATCAGCGACATTCGCGGCGCCCTCCGGTCCGCGCTGAGCCGCGCCATCACCGAGGACCTCATCAGCAAGAACCCGGCCGCCGACGTCAAACTGCCCGCGGCTCGCTCCCGCAAACGTAAGGCGTGGTCCAGCGACGAAGCCCGACGCTTCCTGGAATCTGCCAGAGCCGATGACGACCCGTTCTATGCCGCCTACGTCCTGGTCCTCGTGCAGGGCCTGCGCAAGGGCGAGGCACTGGGACTCACGTGGGATGACGTCGATCTCGACCAGGCCGAGGTCACCATCAGCTGGCAGCTCCAGCGAGTCGGCGGGCAGCTGCTGCACCGCGAGACCAAGACCGAGGGTTCGGATGTGACCCTGCCTCTGCCACCCATCTGCCTGGCGGCGCTCCAGCTGCGCCGACGGCAGCAACAGGAGGCACGCTCGGCTGCGGGCAACGCCTGGCAGGCTTCCGGGCTGGTCTTCACCACCCGATACGGCACACCGATCGAGCCGCGTAACTTCAGCCGGTCCTATGACAACCGGATCGACAAGGCCGCCGTCCGGCGGATCACCGTGCACGACGCCCGGCGCACATGCGGCACCCTGCTCGCCGACCTCGACGTGCACCCCCGGGTCGCCATGGCGATCCTGAGGCACGCTCAGTTCTCGATCACCATGGAGATCTACACGCAGGTCTCCAGCAAGGCCACGCGTGACGCGCTCAAGCGGCTGGGAGACAGCCTCGATGGGTGAAAGCTACTGCTGTACTTCGCTGCTGTACGGCATGAAGAAGGGGCCGAATCATCGATGGATTCTGGCCCCTGACCTCGGTGGGCGATACTGGGATCGAACCAGTGACCTCTTCGGTGTGAACGAAGCGCTCTCCCGCTGAGCTAATCGCCCTCAGCGCGCACGACTGTACCCGATCCGCTCCCCGCCGCGCACCTCAGCCCTCCCGCGCGTCGCGACCCAATGAGCGAGGCCCAGCGCACAACGACCATCACACGCGGTCGAGGATCTCGGTCACCAGGTTGATGTCGAAGCTCAGCCAGACCGACGCCCACACCACCGCGCTCACGAAGACCATGCCGACCAGGCCGATCGCGATGCGGACGGCCCAGGACTGGCGGGTCACCCATCTGGTCCACATGCGGAGGTAGCGGCGGGTGAAGCTGAGCAGGCGCCGCGCCCAGGAAAACTCGATGGCCCAGATGCCGAGTCCACCGAGGACGATCAGCCATCCCGGGCCTGGCAACGGGATCAGCAGCGCGCCGACGGCTACCACCAGGAGGCCGGCCAGGGCGACGGCGACCTTGAGCACCACGCGGCCGGTCGGGTTGGCGCGGATGACTTCGAGTGTCGTCCTCATGCGGTCGCGCCGGCTTGGCTTGCTGAGCAGGTCGGTGTCGACACCCGCGTGGTCCTCGTCCGATGGGTCGTCGCCCGAAGGGCGGCCCGCTCCTGTGGCGTCTACCACGTCCGTCTCCGTCATCGCCGGTCCACCCCCCGGAACCACGGCCGGGCGCCTCTACCGCAACCCAGTATGGCCTCTTTTGGGGCCATTTCGCCTCCGCAGTCTCGTCCCGCCCGTCACTCATCCGGACCACTGGACGTTACCGGAGTGAGTCGACGTCTGAGCCACACCCGACGCCGGGCGGCAACCACCACGAAAAAAGAACCGGACATCCTATCCGAAAGCGGTTCAATCTTGTGGCAAAACGGGGCCGTCTTCCCACTACTGGGTGAGATCAGCGTATGGCGGAGCGTAATCAGGAGTATCCACTGAGTATGGGAGACGCGGGGCAAATGCGTCCCGCAGCGGTGCCGGGGGGAGAACGTCCATGAGTGTCATCCGACCGACGACCGTAGAGGTCGAGACGTCACTGCGGCTCGTCGCACCGGATGCGACGGCGCTGCCGGTACGGGCCAGCTTGCGCTATGACCCGGCCGATCCGTACGCCGTTCACGTGCTGTTCCACGCCGAGTCCGCGGGGGGCGAGGCGGTCAGCTGGTCCTTCGCCCGCGAGCTTCTCGTCACGGGCCTGGACGAGCCGGCCGGGATCGGCGACGTGCGGGTGTGGCCCTGGGCCACGCCGCGCGGGGACTTCGTCGCGCTGGCGCTGTCGTCGCCCGACGGCAACGCGCTCTTCGAAGTGCCACGGAGCGTGCTGGTGCGGTTCCTGCGACGGACCTACGTCGTGGTGCCGCGGGGGCGCGAGACCGATCACCTCGATGTCGACGCGGCGGTCAGCCGCCTGCTAGCGGGTCGCTGACCCAGATACACCCGAGCGCCGCGCGGAGTTGCCGTCTCCGCGCGGCGTTGCGCTGTCCGGAGCGAGCAGACATCGACGTTCCCCTCTTGTGACGTGGTTAATACCTACGCTACCGTTCAGTAACATATTCGTGGTGGCGCCACCGCGGCTCGCTCGCCGGACCCGGCCGTCCTCCGGGTCCGGCCAGTCTCCCGCGAGGTCACCATGGCCCACCCCGAAAACACGGCCCACCCCGGCAACGAGCCCGTCCCACCCCGGCGGCCCAAACCAGCACGAGCCACACTCACGCGCACGCTCCTCACCGCGGTACTAGCGAGCCTCACCCTGCTCGCCGCGGCGGCGGCACCGGCGCACGCGGCACCGACCACCGCGTTCCGCCTCGTCGACCTGCCGGCGCGCGACGGCGCGGTCCTCAAGGCCAACCTCATCTCCCCCACCGCCCCCGGCCCGCACCCGGCGATCGTCTTCATCTCAAGCTGGGGTCTGAACGACGCGGAGTACCTCGCCCAGGCACGCTCGCTGGCCACGGCCGGATACGTGGTGCTCTCCTACACCGCCCGCGGCTTCTGGGGCTCCGGCGGGCAGATCGACACCGCCGGGCCGAAGGACGTCGCCGACGTCTCCGCCGCGATCGACTGGCTGGACGCCAACACCACGGCCGACCCCGCGCGGGTGGGGCTGGGCGGCGTCTCCTACGGCGCGGGCATCGGCCTCATCGCCGCCGGCCACGACCCCCGGGTACGCGCGGTCGCCGCCCTCTCCGGGTGGAGCGACCTGGTCGAGTCGCTGTACGCGGGCCAGACCCGCCACCCCCAGGCGGTGTGGCTGCTCGCCGCGACCGCACAGTTGCTCGGGCGGCCGAGCGCCGAGTTCGAACGAATCGTGTCCGACTACTTCGCCAACCGGAACATCGACGGCATCACCGCCTGGGGACGGATCCGCTCGGCGGAGACCTATCTGGACGGTCTGCGCGCCAACCAGCCGGCCGTGCTGCTCGCCAACGCGTACGGAGACTCGATCTTCGGTCCCAACCAACTGGTTGACTTTTTCGGCGACCTGCCGGGTCCGAAGCGGCTGGAGTTCTCCCCCGGCGACCACGCGATCCCCGAGCTCACCGGGCTCGCCGGCCTGCCCAATGAGGTGTGGACCAGCGCACGCCAGTGGTTTGACCAGCACCTGCGGGGCGGGCCGGCGGGCGGCGCCCCGGTCGTGCTGCGAGTGCGCAACGGCGGGGTGGAGTCGTACACCGACTGGGCGGACGTGACCGGCTCGACCACCCGTCACCCGCTGTCCGCGGCGAGCTTCCGGGCCAACGGCGACACCGTGGCGAACGCCGGCGTCGTGCTGCTGACGAACGGCCTGGAGGCGCTCACCGGGATACCGCCGCTGGCCTGGCTGCCGGCCGTCGACCGGTCGCGGGCCGCGGTGTGGCAGACCGGGCTGCTGTCCGGCGGCGCGGCGGTGCGCGGCATCCCCCGCGTCCACCTCGACATCACGCCGGGGGCGGGGAGCGGCACGGTCGTGGCCTACCTGTACGACGTGGACCTGCTCGGCACGGGGCGGCTGGTGACGCACGCGCCGTACACGTGGGTGTCGGGCGGGCGGCAGGTGATCGACCTGGCGCTGCCGGCCACCGCGTGGAACGTGCCGGCCGGCCACCGGCTGGCGCTCGTCCTCGACACGGAGGACCCGCTGTACCTCGACGCCAACCCGCGCGGCGCGGCGATCGCGGTCACCGGGTCGAGTTGGGTGGATGTGCCAATTCGCTGAGCAACCGGCAGCTTTGCCGCCATGACGTGCGAGGTCACGCCGCTCCGGCTACGGTCGGTTGGATGGTCGGTTTCGGTCAGTCCCCTGCTGGAGCGGGTGGCGCCGGGATAGCCACCGGCACTCTGCGTGACCTCTCACCACACCGTGCGTCCATCTTGGACCACCATCGGCTCATGCTGGTGACCAAGGGGCACGGCACGCACGAGGTCGACTTCGAGGTGTTCCAGTGCCGCCCGGGCTCGCTCCTCTGGGCCCGGCCCGGCCAGCTGGTCCGGCCCGGCGGTCAGCCCGGGCTCGACGCCACGCTGGTGTGCTGGACGCCCGGCCCGGACCTGCCCGAGGGCGGTCCGACCCACCGCCAGCTCGCCGGTGAAGACGAGGACGCGGTCATCAACGAGGTCAGCCAGCTCGTCGTCGACTGCGAGCGGGAGCTGTCGCCGGAGCTGTTGCGGCAGCAGCTCGCCACGCTCCTGCTCCGCGTGCGCCTACTGGGTCCACAGTCCACCGAGGGCCCCCAGCCGGCCGACGACACCCCCGAGAGCGAGGCCGAGACCTACACCCGCTTCCGCGATCACCTGGAGCGGGGCTACGCGCGGACCCGCCGGGTCGAGGACTACGCCGACCGGCTCGGCTGCTGCGTGCGCACCCTGACCCGGGCCAGCCTGGCCGCCACCGGCCGCAGCGCCAAGCAGGTGATCGACGACCGCGTGACCCTGGAGGCGAAGCGGCTGCTGGCCGGCACCGACCTACCGGTGGCTGAGATCGGGCGCCGGCTGGGCTTCCCCGAGCCGACCAACTTCGGCCGCTTCTTCCAGCGCGAGGTGGGCGTGAGCCCCGGCACGTTCCGCGCTACAGCCACTGGCACGCCCTCCGACGACCCCAGTCCGGGCGCCGCGGACGCGGCCGCCGAGGGTGCCCGAGCGCCCGTACCTGCGCCGCGACCACCCCTCGACCCGGTTCCCGGGTTCGTGCAGGCATGATGTAGGCGTGCAAATCTCCGCCCGCGGTGACTACGCGGTGCGAGCCGCGCTCAGTCTCGCCGCCGCCCACCCATCCCTCATGTCCGCCCAAGCGATCGCGCACGAGCAGGACATGCCCCGCAAGTTTCTGGAGGCGGTCCTGGCTGATCTGCGCCGCGCCGGCATCGTGCGCGCGCAGCGGGGGGCCGAGGGCGGATACACGCTGGCCCATTCGCCGCGGGAGGTCACGATCGGCTCGATCCTGCGGGCGGTCGACGGCCCGCTCGCCGGAGTGCGCGGGCTGCGGCCGGAGGAGACCAAGTACGAGGGGGCGGCGGAAAACCTCCCCCGCCTCTGGGTGGCCGTGCGGGCCGCGGTGCGCGAGGTGGTCGACGAGGTCAGCCTCGCCGAGATGGTCAGCGGCAAGATGCCCGCCCACGTCCGCAAGCTCACCACCCGCCCGGACGCCTGGGAGCCCCGCTGACCCGCGGCCCCGCCAGCTAAGGCAGGGCGATCACCACGTCACCGCCAAGGCGGCCGCGCTCCGGGTCGCGGGTCACCGTGCCGGCGGTCAGCAGCGCGCTCAGCACGCGCACCGTGTCCGACGCGCGGTAGACCGTCTGGGTCAGCGTGAACTGCCGCAGCTCCGTCACCGTCCGCGCGCCGGCCGCGCCCAGGTGGGCCAGCAGCTCGCGGCGCAGCGGGCCGGGGTGCGGGCTGAGCGAGATGTCCAGCAGGTGGCCCTCGGGGTCGCGGGGGTCGCGGTAGCGGACGCCGGCGTACTCGTCGACGGCCCAGAGCGCGTTCTTGAACGCCTCCAGCCCTTTCCCGGCCGTCGTGGCGAAGGTGACCAGCCGGGCGCCCGAGGTGTTCACCAGCTCCACGTGGGCGGTCAGCGGCATCGGCGGGGCCGGCAGCTCACCGGTACCAGAGACGAGCAGGACCTCCGCGGGCTTGCCGGAGCCGGCGGCGGCCAGTGACGCGGGCCCGGCGCCGTCCAGGAAGGCCAGCAGCGGGGCGCCGCCCGCGCCCGCGGCCTTGAGCGCGGCGGGCAGGCGCTCGTCCAGCGGGCCCTCGACGGTGTGGACGCTCAACGCGGGCGGCGTGCCCAGCTCGGCCTGCACCGCGTCCAAGGGGGCGCCGAGCGATCCGGCGGAGGGCCCCACCAGCACCACCGCCAGCCGCCGGCCCCGGAGGCGGTCGGCGAACTCCGCGAACACGCGCAGCGCGGCCTCGGCGGTCGCGGCGTCGGGGGCGGTGGCCCAGCCGTACGCGAACGTGGCGCCCCGCGCGCCATGCAGCGCGCCCGGGGTCCAGGCGTCGAGGTAGCGCACCAGCAACTCCCGGAGGGCTCCGGCGATCGCGCTCATGTAGCTAAGTTACGCGGAAACGGAGATCCCCACGCCGCCCCGGGTGGTGGCGCCGTACCGCTCCTTCTCGCGCGCCAGGTCGAGTGGGCGGATCCGCTTGCGGGCCTCGATGGCCGCGGGGTCCAGCAGGTCGGCCGGGATCAGCCAGACGACCTCGAACTCTAGACCGTCCGGATCTTTGCCATAGAGGCTCTTCGTGGTGCCGTGGTCGGAGGTGCCGACCAGCGCGCCGGCCTCGGCCAGCTTGCCGGCGACGCGCTCGAGCTCGTCGAGCGTGTCGACCTCCCAGGCGAGGTGGTAAAGGCCGACCGCGCTCCGGCCGGCGGGCGAGGGCCCGGCGCCGTCACCGATCTCGAAGAGGCCGAGGTCGTGGTCGTTGGTCGAGTCGGCAGCCTGCAGGAAGGCGGCACCCTTGAAGCCGTCCGGGGTCATCGCGATCGGGCGAAAACCCAGGACGTCACGGTAGAAGGCGACGCTACGGTTGACGTCGCGGACAAAGAGGACGGCATGGTTGAGCCGATGTACACCCATGACCACCACGGTACCCCGATAGTTGAGCGCTCAACAGTATTGTTAGGCTTTCTCACATGACCCGGTGGCTGAACGAGGAGGAGCAGCGCACCTGGCGCGCGTTCCTGCACGCCTCCCGGGCGCTCTGGGACACGCTCGACCGCGAGCTCCAGCGCGACGCCGGGATGCCACACGCCTACTACGAGATCCTGGTCCGCCTCTCCGAGACACCCAACCGCATGCTGCGGATGAGCGACCTGGCCGAGGCCACCTCGTCGTCCCGCAGCCGGCTCTCGCACGCGGTCTCGCGGCTGGAGGAGTACGGGTGGGTGCGCCGCGAAGACTGCCCCACCGACCGCCGGGGCCAGCTGGCGGTGCTCACCGACGCCGGCTTCGCGGTGTTGGAGTCAGCCGCGCCCGGGCACGTCGAGGGCGTGCGTACGCACCTGTTCGATCAGCTCACGCCGGAGCAGGTGACCCACCTGCGCGAGATCAGTGAGGCCATGTTGGACCATCTCGACCCGGGTAGGCCCTTGTACTGATCGTTGCCGGTCCAGCACGATGAGGCAGATGTCTACTGGGTTGGCCGAAGTGACCGCGCGGGCGTACGACCTCTTCGAGGCGGGCGATCTCTCCGCCGCGCAGTTGCTGCTCGGCGACGCGCTCGCCGCCGCGGACACCGATCCGGGCAACGCCTCCTCCGCCCTGGCCGAGGCCGCCGGCCTCCACTCGCGCGTGCTCGCGGGGCTGGGCGAGCCGCACTCGGCGCGGGCCTGGGCGACCTTCGCGTACGAGGCGGAGACCCGGCTCTACGGCCCGTCCCACGAGCGCGCGATCCGGGCCGGCGCCACGCTCGCCTCGGTGCTGCACCGCACCGGCAACCACGCCGACTCGGCCGCCCTCTACGGTTCGGTGATCGAGGGGCTCACCGCGCTGGAGGGGCCGGAGTCACCGCAGGTGCTGGCCGCGCACGCCGATCTGGCCACAGTGGAGTACGCGCGGGGCGAGTGCGACATCGCCCGCGCCCGCCTCGCCGAGGCGTGGGACATGACCCGCGAGGCCTATGGAGACGCCCACCCCGCCGGCATCCGCATGCTCGCGAGGCTGGGCGCGATGGAGCGCGACTGCGGGCGGTTCACCGAGGCCCACCAGCACCTGGCCCACGCCCGCGAGCTGACCCGCGCCTACCTGGAGCCCGACCACCCGCTGGTGGCGCAGATCGCCGCCCTCTCCCGCGCGCCGGCCAACCCGCACCACAACTGCGGCGGCCCAGCCCTGCCGACCGCTCCGGCCGACGACGAGGCCTACCCCGACCTGCAGGCCGTCGACGGCTCACCGCTCGACCTGCCGCCGGCGCCGGGCGAGCCCCCGCGCAGCCGCCCGCAGCCACCGGTGCCACCGGACGTCGCTGACACGTGGCCCCCCGAGGAGAGCACCGGCAACCTGCCCGTACACGTGCCCCGCCAGCGCAGCCGCCGTCGCAGCCGCCGCGGGCCCGCGCCACTGGTCACCGGGGCACTGGTCGCCGCCGTGATCGGCGCGGTCGCGGTCGTGGTGGGGCTCGCCGCCATCGACCAGGGCCAGGACCCCGAGGAGACCGCCCCGCCGACCGCGAGCTGGCCACCGCCCCCGGCCACCAGCGCACCCCAGACCAGCGCGCCCCCCACGACCAGGCCGCCGGCCAGCCCCACCACGCCCGCCCAGGCCCGCCCCGGCACACCGCCCAGCCGGGTGACGATCGCGGACGCCCGGGAGACCATCACGCTGCGCTGGGCATACCCGCTGGGGGCGAAGGGCAAGGTGCGGGTCTCCGGCGCGCCGAAGGGGCAGCCGCAGCGCCCGTTCGAAGACCTGCCGGCCGGCGCCACCAGCTACGTCGTGCACGGTCTCAACCAGGACGACGACTTCTGCTTCGAGATCGCCGTGGTCTACACCGCCACCACGATCGGCCGCGCCAAGCCGGTCTGCACGACCCGCGCCGGCT
>Ga0272482_10000035_pt1 | contig 45041 bp, 65 predicted proteins | sample RVTome_8_FD_192427 | JGI IMG/M metagenome (GOLD analysis project Ga0272482, IMG submission 192427) | Soil microbial communities from uranium-contaminated site in the Upper Colorado River Basin, Wyoming, United States - RVT160D0 (version 2) ...
AGCGGGCGTACTACGAGGCCAACAAGGACGAGATCGCCGAGAAGCAGCGGGCGTACCGCGAGGCCAACAAGGACGAGATCGCCGAGAAGCAGCGGGCGTACCGCGAGGCCAACAAGGACGAGATCGCCGAGAAGAAGCGGGCGTACTACGAGGCCAACAAGGACGAGATCGCCGAGAAGAAGCGGGCGTACCGCGAGGCCAACAAGGACGAGATCGCCGAGAAGCAGCGGGCGGGCGCGGCCCGGCGCGTCGCCGAGCTCGCAGCCGACCCCGCTCTGGTCAACCGTGGCGCGGTCGACGCCGCCGTGGAAGCCGTGCTGTCGGGGGCCACCGCGAAGGGCCTGCCGATGACGGACCGGGCGGCCGCGACGCTCGAGCTCCTGCGTCGCGGTGCCCGGTCCGGCACCATCCAGCGCCTTGGCTGGTCCGGTCTCTACGCCGGCGCGTGGGTCGCCTGGTGGGAGCAGCGGTGACAGTCCTCGCCCCGCACCTCGCGCAGGCCGCCGCCGACGCTGCGGACGTCGACGTCGACGTGCTCCTCGACGCCGTCCAGATCGCGCTCGGCGGCGGTCCCGACGAGACCGCTCCCGACTGGATCAGCTGGGCCTCGTGCCGCACCGAGCACACCGACACGTACTTCCCCGGGCGGGGCCAGGACTCCAAGCACGTCGTCGAGGACTGCAAGGAGCGCTGCGCCGTGCAGGCCGAGTGCCTCGGCGCCGCGCTGGCCTACGGGGAACGCGAGGGCGTGTGGGGCGGCACCTCGAGCGCGGCGCGGCTCCGGCTCCGCAACGTCCTGCGCGAGGCCGGCCTGCTCGGTGTCACCGGCGAAGACGCCCACATCGCGTGGCGCGAGTCCGGCGCCGACCACGAGCCCCCCACCCGCCTCGACGTCCGCCGGATCCGCAAGCCCTGGCCGCACCAGCTGCAGGCCGTCGACGCCATCGTCGACGCGATCCGTGACGGCGGGATCTGCCAGATCGCCATGGCCACCGGATCCGGCAAGACCTGGGTGTCCTTCGCCGCGGCCGCAGAGCTCCAGGCGCGCACCGTCCTCGTACTCATGCCCAGCCTCGCGCTCGTCACCCAGAGCGCGGCGGCCTGGCGCGCCGACGAGCGGTGGGCCGACACCCCCATGCTCGCCGTCTGCTCGGACACCGGCGGCTCGGGCCTCGAGGCCACGACCGACCCCGACCGCGTCTCGGAGTTCGCGGCCGGCGGGGGAGTGGTGTTCGGCACCTACCAGTCCTCCGACGTCCTCATCGCCTCCCGGGTCTGCTTCGACCTGGTCATCGCAGACGAGGCCCACCACCTCGCCGGCGACGCCGACAAGACCTTCGCCGCGATCGTCCGCGGCGAGATCCTCTGCGACCGCACCCTGTACATGACCGCCACACCCCGCCGGTTCCTCAAGAAGCGGTCCGGGCCCGACGTCGACGTCGTCTCCATGGACGACCACGCCGCCTTCGGGCCGCGCGTCTACGAGCTGTCCCTGTCCGACGCCGTCGACGCCGGCGTCATCGCCGACTACCGCGTCGTCGTCGCTGCGGTCGACCGGCACGTGTTCGACAAGATCGCCGAGCACCCCGACATGGAAGGCGTCGACCCGCACCTCCTGGCCGGGGCGATCGCCATCGTCGAGGCCATGGGCACCATGCGCCTCACGTCGTGCGTGTCGTTCCACACCCGCGTCGAACGGGCCCGGTCGTTCAGCCGCCTCGTCGGCGCCGTCGCCGACCTACTGCCGGGGATCCGCCCGATCCGCCCGGGCTGGGCCGGCTACATCAGCGGCGACACCTCCGTCCGGATCCGCGACCGGCTCCTCGCCCGACTCGCTGACCGGACCACCTGGGGAGTCCTCGCGAACGCCAAAGCCCTCGGCGAAGGCGTCGACCTCCCCGAGCTCGACGCCGTCGCCATCGTCGACCCCAAGAACAGCGAGGTCGACGTCCTCCAGGCCACCGGCCGCGCCCTGCGCCGGCCGACAGGCACCACCAAGGTCGGCACCGTCCTGCTCCCCGTCCTCGTCGACGAGGGCGCCGCGATCGACGACCCCATGTCCGGCATCGACGAGCGGTCCATCGGCCTCGTCGCCGGCGTCCTCCGTGCCCTGCGCACCTACGACACCGAGCTCGGCGGCCGCCTCGACGCGATCCGCCGCGGCAACGCACGCCGGTCGATCGACCCCGAAGCCACACCAGAGCTCGTCTACGCCATGCGCGCCAGGGCAGCCCGCGGGCTCCTGCAGTCCCGCGTCGAGCTCCACCTCCCCGGCGGGGCCGTCGGCGACCTCGCCGGCGCCATGGCCCTCCACCTGGTCCGCGAAGCCACCGCCTCCTGGGACGAGGCCTACGGGAGGCTCCAGGCCTGGGTCGCCGAACACGGCCACTGCCGCATCCCACAGTCCGCCGAGGTCACCATGACCGCCGACACGACCTCGACCCTCGGCCAGTGGGTATCGCGCCAACGGACCCTGCACCGCCGCGGGCTCCTCGCAACCGAACGAGTCGACGCCCTCGAGAAGCTCCCCGGCTGGATGTGGAACGCCCGCGACGAAGCCTGGTGGGAGAAGTTCGACGTGTTCGAGGAGTTCGTCCGCTCCCACGGCCGGTACCCAACCCAGTTCGAGGAATGGCACGACGTCAAGGTCGGGAACTTCCTGTGGGGCATCCGCGCCGGCGTGAAGCCCAACGACGACGCGTGGCTCACCAGATTCCCCGACCGCGTCGCGGCGATCGAAGCGCTGCCGGGCTGGACCTGGGACCCGCGCGCCGCGTGGTGGGAAGAGCACTTCGCCCAGCTCGAGCGGTGGGCCGCCGCCAACGGACACGCCCACCCCTCCCAAGGCGACTGCGCCGAAGACGGCTTCGACCTCGGCAAGTGGACCGCCAAGGAGCGCGGGAAGATCCGGGGTGGGCGGCGCACCCCCGACCAGGCCGCCCGGCTCCGCGCGCTCCCCGGGTGGGTCGACGACTTCAAGCAGGTCAGCACCGACATGTGGGAAGACGGGTTCTCCCGCTGCGCCGAGTGGATGGCCACCAACGGCGGGATGCCACCCCAGTCGCTCCGCCTCGACGACGGCTACCGCCTCGGCACCTGGGTCGCCAAGCAGCGCGAGTCCTACCGCGGCCGCCGCGCGGCCAGCACCCTCTCACCCGAGCGCATCGCCCGCCTCGAGGCCCTCCCCGGGTGGACGTGGATACCGCACGACGAAGGCTGGGCGCGCGCCTTCGAGCTGCTCGAGCGCATCGCACCCGCACGCCAGACCGCCGACGGCGAGCTGCTCCTGCCCACCGACGACGTCGACGGGTTCGGCCTCAGCGCATGGGCGTACAACCAGCGCCGCGCCTACGCCGCCGGCGAGCTCTCCACCGAGCGCACCGCGCTGCTCGAGACCATCCCCGGCTGGGTGTGGGACGCCCGCAAGGGCCGCCGCCTCGCCAGCGCGTCGTAACGACCAGACCAGCAAAAGGAGATCACCATGACCACGACCACCATCGACCTCGACGCCCTGCACCTCGAGCACGGCTCGCACAAGAACCCCGACGAGGGCATGTGCGTGATGGAGGCCGTCTCCCTGATGGCCGGCGAGCACTTCACCGACGCCCCTGCGTGCGCGTCCCCGGTGATCCGGGCGTTCATGATCGGCTGGAACGACGCGCTTCCCGATGGCGATCGGCAGCAGCTCAAGCAGTACATCCCGCGCCTCATCGGCACCGCCGGCACACCCGAGCTCGAGGTCCGCCGCTCATGGATCGCTCTCGACTGGCTCGTGCGCGTGCAGGCGCCCGCGTGGCTGCGCCTCGCCGGGCTCGTCGACCAGGCCGCCCTCCTCGAGGGCATGCCCGAGGTCACTGCGGCAAGTGCACCGTCGATCAAGGCCCCCCTGCAGGCAGTCCGCGACGAGGCAGCGGCGAAGCGGGCCGCCGCCAGGGACGCCGCCTGGGCCGCCGCCGGGGACGCCGCCTGGGACGCCGCCTGGGACGCCGCCTGGGCCGCCGCCGGGGACGCCGCCGGGGACGCCGCCTGGGCCGCCGCCTGGGCCGCCGCCTGGGCCGCCGCCAGGGCCGCCGCCAGGGACGCCGCCTGGGCCGCCGCCGGGGACGCCGCCAGGGCCGCGCTCGAGCCCACCAAGGTCGAGCTCCAGGCCAAGGCCCACGAGCTCATCGAGCGCCTCATCACCGCCGAGGTCGCCATGTGACAGATCTCGTCGACCCGCTCCTCCCTCCCGGCGCGCGACCGGTCCCCAACACCCCCGACGACACGGGGGTGGCGTCGCGCAACGGGCACCACCCGCCCCGCCAGGACGCACCCCCGCACGACCTCCAGGCCGAACGGTCCCTCCTCGGCGCCGCGATGCTCGGCAACGCCGGCCCGCTCCTCGAGCTCCCCGAGGCCGCGTTCTACAAGCCCGGCCACGGCCACATCGCGCACGCCATCCGCACGCTCGCCGGCGCCGGGTCCTACATCGACTCCCTCACCGTCCGCGCCCACCTCGAAGCCCAGGGCCTCCTCGACCAGGCCGGCGGGCCCGTACTCCTCGCCGAGATCCTCGCCGAATGCCCCGCCGCGTCCGGCGCCCCGACCTACGCCGACATCGTCCGCGACCACTGGCGCGCCCGCACCCTCGCCTACGCCGGCGAAGAGCTCCTCCGCACCGTCCGCACCCAAGGCCCCGACGCCGCCTACGCCCTCCTCGGGCCCCTCCTCGACGCCGGTGCCCCCACCCGCCGCAGCGACCGGCTCAAGCCCGGCTCCTGGCTCCTCGACTCACCAGCCACACCCCCCGCGATCTGGGGACGCGACCACGAGGTCCTCTGGGCCGCCGGCGAACCATGCCTCCTCACCGGACCGCCCGGCGTCGGCAAGACCACCCTCTGCGCCCAGCTCCTCCGCGCACGCCTCGGACTCGACGACCAGGTCCTCGGCTGGCCCGTCCAGCCCGAAGACCGCGGCGGCGTCCTCTACCTCGCGTCAGACCGGCCCCAACAGATCCGCCGTGCCCTCGCCCGCGTGTTCACCACCGCCGACCGCCAGATCCTCGACGACCAGCTCCAGATCTGGACCGGACCGCCCCCCGGCGACCTCGCCAAGAACACGTCCCTCCTCGTCGAGCTCGCCCAGCGCGCCGGCGCCCACACCGTCGTCCTCGACTCGCTCAAGGACATGGCCATCGGCCTGTCCGACGACGAGGTCGGCGCCGGCCTCAACCAGGCCATGCAGCTCGCCATCGCCAACGACATCGACGTCCTCGCGCTCCACCACCAGCGCAAGGGCACCGACGGCAAGCGCCCCAAGACCCTCGAGGACCTCTACGGCTCCACCTGGATCAGCGCAGGCGCCGGCTCGGTCCTCCTCCTCTGGGGCGCCGCCGGCGACTCCATCGTCGAGCTCCACCACCTCAAGCAGCCCGCCTCCGACGTCGGCCCCCTCAAGGTCGAGCACGACCACCACACCGGCGCCACCACCGTCTTCAAGGGCTTCGACATCGTCGCCTACCTCCGCCACCGCCCCAACGGCGTCACCGCCACCGACGTCGCCCGCGCCTGGCTCGAGAAGGACAAGCCCACCGACAACGAACGCAAGAAGGCCCAACGCCGCCTCGAGAACCTCGTCCGCCTCGGCCAGGCCCACAAGGTCCAGACCGACACCCGCCAACCCGACGGCACCGTCGCCCCCGCCCGCTTCTACCCCATCGACACCCGCCACCCAGACCCCGACCAGCCCCCCCTCCACGACCTCGAACCACCCCCCGACGAGCCCACCGACGACACCCCACCGGTGCCGTTCGAAGAGGAGTTCTGATGCAACTTGAGTCACCCATTGATAGGGGGGGTCGGACCCATTCTCATTACCGACCCCAAAACGAGAACCCCAGGTCACAGCCACTGCCACCATCCACGGACATCCACGGACACTCCACGGACACGATCCACGGACATCCACGTCCACTTTTCGCAAAAGCCCAGGTCACAGCCACTGCCACCCCACAGCCACTCCGGACACCAGCCACGGACGCGACCCTCTCCCCCTTTAGGGGGGAGGGGCGTGTAGCTCCCCCGACGGCCCCACGATGACCGACCCCAACCCCGACCTCTGGGGCGACCTGTCCATCGCCGTCGTCCGGTCCATCCTCACCGACCTCATGGGCGGCAAGGTCGCTCGCGGACCCATCGCTGCCAGGGCCATCGCCGCCACGGGCTGCGCGGCCGGTACCGCCACCGGGCTCCTCAGCGCGCTCGGCCATCTCGGCGTCGTCGACCGGGCGGCCAAGGGCAAGCTCCGGCTCACGGTGCTGGGTCGTCCGTGGGCGGAGTCGTGGCTCGAGGCGAACCCGTGAGCATGGTCCCGGCCGTCGAGGTCTGTGAGCGGTGCGGGCAGGTGCACGAGCGGTGCGCAGCGCACAACCGGCGGGGTGGGCCGTGTGGGGTGGCGCCGATGGCGGGGCAGCGGGTGTGTGGGACCCATGGAGGGAGGTCGCCCCAGGCGAAGGGCGCGGCGGCGCGGCGGCTGGAGGAGCGGCGGGTGGAGCACGAGCTGGGCCAGGTCCTCGCTGACCTCCAGGAGGACGTGGCGCGTCGGGGCCCGGAGGCGGTGCTGCTGGATCAGGTGTGGCGGGCGTGGGCGGTCGCGTGCGTGCTCGAGGTTCGGGTGGCCGAGCAGGGCGAGTCGGCGCTGGAGGGTGATCTCGGCCGGGAGCTTCGGGAGTGGACTCGTGAGGCGGCGCGGTTGTCGAAGCTGGCTCTGGATGCGGGGTTCGAGCGGCGGCAGGTCGAGCTCGCGGAGGCGACGGCGGGGCAGCTGGCTGGGGCGTTGCAGTTCGCGGTGGATGCGGTGGTGGCGGCGTTCACGGAGCGGGGGGTGGCCGCCGCGTTGGCCGCGGAGGTGGCGGAGCTGTCCCGTGGGCTGATGCGTTCTGCGATCGAGCAGGCGCGGGTGATCGATGTGACCGAAACACGAGGAGGATGACCATGGGAGGACGACCGGTGCGCGGTGGCCGTGACGGGATCCGGCGGACGCGCTGGCGTGAGGATCCGATCGCGGGCGACGACCAGCGGCCGAACCCATCGCACCCGGCGCCGCGTGACCAGTGGGCGCGGGACTTGGGTGTCGACCCGTCGACGGTCCCTGCGGGGCAGCCGTCGTCTCAGCTGCTCCGTGCCCGGGCCGCCGGCGCAGCGATGGCCGCTGGACGGGCTCCGGTCCCCGCCGACCGTCCGGGGTGGCGCGCTGTGTTCGCGGTGGCGTTCGCGTGGGCCGCGGTCGGTGGGCTCGCCGTCGTCGCCTTCCTGCTCGGCCAGGCCAACGTCGACGAGCCGCCGCCCCGCGTGTACGTCGTCACCGCGGAAGCCGAGCCGGCCACGACCACGAGCACGCCGTGAGCGCTCTCGCCTCAGTCGGACGAGGCGCCCTCGGCCTGTCCAAAACGATTGCCCGCGCCCAGGAGCACGCAGCGATACTCGAACGCGCCCGCGCCGTCGGCGGCGACGCTCACATGGAACGCGCGACCCGGTGTTACCTGTGGTTCGACGTCACCACGGACCAGGCCGTGTCACTCGCGCCCAGCCTCGCGGTGTTCGAGTGGATGGCGAGGCCAGGCCGCTGATGGGCTACTGGTGGGAAGGCCTGAGCGACGACGAGCTCGTCACCCGGCTCGAGCACCGCGGCCTCGGCGCCGGACAAGGCCGGCTGGCTCGTCCGTCACCGCGACGACGAAGCCACCCTCGACGCCATCGACCAGGTCCTCGACTAGTGGCCAGCGAACGATCCCGGCCCGTCCGACTCATGCTCACCGCCTACGGCATGCGCACCCACGCCCTCGAACAGGAGGCCGCCGCTGCCCTCGCTGACACGGTGTTCGCGTTCTTCGCCGCCCTGGAGCCCAGCGAGGAGTCCGCCGTCCGCATGCTGGCCGCCTACGACCTCGCCATCAGCGAGAGCAGGCACACCTGATGGCCGAGCTCGGCAACCCCACCTGGACCGGCGTCGTCACCGCCATCGACCAGCTCCCCGAACGGATCCTCGTCGAGATCCAACTCGAAGGCGCCGAACGCCACCGCCTCGAGTTCCCCGCTGGCCACCCCGTCCCCGGCTTCGGTGACCGGGGTCCGCCTCACCCTCACCATCGTCGTCCCCGAGCCCGCGGCCTGATGGACGAGCTCGAGCATCTCGAGGTCGAGACGATCAACGGCTCCCGCCACGTGCTCGCGGTCGAGTGGGCCTGGGAGAACCTCGAGGGCTGGACGTTCGTCGGCCCCCCTGGTGGGCCGCGGCCGAAGCTCATCATCACCGTCACGCAGATGGACGCCTGCACCTGATGGCCGGCCGCTACGGGACGTCATCCACTGCGCAGCTTCCCGTCGGGATGAACGGGCATGCCCTCGCCCGCATGTACCAGCCCCAGCCCTGGAAGGCCGCGGCCGCGTGCAGTGGTGTCGACCCCGATCTCTTCTACCCCGAGTGGCCCCCCACCGCCGAGTCCCGCGACCAGGCCGCCGAAGCCAAGCGCGTCTGCCGCGCCTGCCCCGTCCGCCTCGAGTGCCTCGCCTACGCGCTGGCGACCGGTGAGGAGCTCGGTATCTGGGGTGGCCTCAACGAACGCGAACGCCGACGCGTTCGCCGGCTCATGGTCCTCGTCCGCAAGCAGCCGGCGGCGGTCGCATGATGGTTTCAACGATGGAGGTGCTGTGATGGTGGTCGTGGTGTGGCTGCTCGTGATGCTCGCTGTGCTCGTCGTCTACCTGGGGGCGCGCGCCGGGATCGCCTGGATGGCCCGGGAGGTCGAGGCGCACCCCGAGCTGCTCGACGACCCGGAAGTCCGCTGGCTCATGCGGTTCGGCACACGACGGCGGCCGCGCTGATGCCGACCTACGTCCTCAAGGCCACACCGGAACGCGACCTGTACTGCCTCTGGTCGACCGGTGTCGACGGTCCAACCTGGTGGGGCACCCGCGCCGAGATCCTCGAGCTCCTGGTCGAGCAAGACGAGAAGAAGGAGCAGCACGCGCGTCCCGAAGTCGAGGCCCGGCTGGCGAGGGCTGACGCGACCGGCACCTCCGGGATGCATCCCGGCGCAGGCCAATGGGACGACGACCTGATCTTCCAGATGGCCGGCACGCTCCCACGTGCCCGTCTCGTCGACTTCCTCGACAGCTACGCCGGCTCGACGGACGAGGACGGCGTGCACGATTCGTGGGACCTGTCGCTCCTCGAGCCGTTCGATCCGTGACGACGACCGACCCGTGGGCGCTGGCCGCTGACCAGGTCGACCCCCCGCCGGCGCCGCACGTCTTCGAGCTCCTCGGCTACCGCCCCCACCCCGGCCCCCAGGCCGAGTTCCACCAGATCAGACCGTTCGCCGACGGCGGACCCTGGGACGTCCTCTTCGGCGGCGCGATGGGTGGCGGCAAAACCGAGGCGCTCCTCCACGACGCGCTCGCCAAGGCCCACCGCTACCCCGGCATCGAGGTGTGGTTCGTCCGCGAGACCTACACCGACATCACCCGTGACATCGTCCCCCGCCTCGAGCGCATGGGCTTCGCCGCGGCGATCGGCGGACGATGGAACGGCGGCAACTACACGTTGCGCCTCCCCAACGGCTCGCGCGTCCGGTTCCTCCACGCCCCCAACACCGCAGCCGCAGCGTCGATCCGTGGCGAGTGCCAGTACCTCATCGTCGACGAGAGCACCCTCATCGACCCCGAGGCCCTCGACATCCTCGCCCTCCGCGTCCGCTCCGGCGACGCCCGCATCCCCGTCATCGGCATCCGCCGCGGATCCAACCCCGGCGGCATCGGCCACGGCCGCACCAAGGAAGCGTTCTACGACCCCGCACCCCTCGGACGCACCCCGATCCCCATCGTCGACGTCGAGACCGGGCTCCCGGTCACCACCGACACCGGGCGCGTGCTCGAACGCTGGTTCCTTCCGTCGCTGGCGAAGGACAACCCGTCCCTCGACTCGTCGTACACGACCCGGTTCCAGCTCATGACCGACGACGTCCGCGCCGCGTTCCGCGATGGCGACTGGTCGAGGTTCGCCGGCATGCGCTTCCCCAAGATCGGGAGGTGCATCGTCGAGGCCGGCCAGCTCGGCGACCTCCCCCTCGGCGGGGTGCGCCGCGGACTCGGCATCGACTGGGGCATGGCCGCACCGTTCGCTGGCGGCTGGGGCCTGGTGCTTAACGAGCAGGTGATCGTCTACCGCGAGCTCCACGAGGCCGGCCTCTCCGTCACCGAACAAGCAGCGCTCGTGCTCGCCTCGGAGATGCCGGGGGAGCGGCTACCACAGCGCCCGATTCCGACGTGGCTCGACCCGGCGTGCTGGACGAGGGATCCGCAGAAGCCGATGTCCAAGCCGATTGACGCTGACGCCCCGCCCCCCGGGTCGATCGCCGCGACGTTCCGTGCCGCTGGCGTGCCCGTCGAGAAGGCCTACAACGACCGGATCTCCGGGTGGACGCTGATCGACGAGCTGCTCGGTGACCTGCCGGATGGCCGCCGGCGGATGCTGATCTCCGACGCCTGCCCCAACATCATCCGGTCGCTGTCGAACGCCCCGAGGTCGAAGCGCAACCCGGAGGACGTCGACGAGAACTACGGCGACGACCATGCTGCCGACGCTGCGCGCTACCTGCTGACGGGGCTCATGCGCCGGTCGATCGTCACGACACGCCGCGGCAGCGGAGGATCTGGTGCGCGGGGCGCCACCAGCGCCGTCGCTCGGGCCGGGACCTAGACAGCTCTGGACTGAACGGCACCAACCCGCCTCCACTGAGACCAGGTAGGACGTAGCCGGGGCCTTGCTCGCCCCGTCGGGCATCGTCCCGGCGTGGCCCTCAAGGACGCACCCACCGGCGAGATCGGCGCCCCCGGCATCGCCTCCAGCATCGACGGCTGGATCGACTCCTGGGACGACAACCCCCTCCTCCGGTGGCCCCACAACGTCCACATCTACGACCGCATGCGCACCGACGCCCACCTCGAGTCCGGGCTCGACGCCATCCACCTCCCGATCCTCCAGACCCCCTGGGACCTCACCCCCGACAGCGTCGCCGAATGCCGTCCCGAGGTCGTCAAGCTCGTCCGCGAGGACATCGGCATCGCCGAGAAGGGCACCCGGCTACGCCGGCCACGCAACGCCGTCGTGTTCGACGACTTCCTCCGCCACGCGCTCCTCCAAGACGTGTTCGGGCACATGGTCTTCGAGCAGTGCGCCGAGGTCATCGACGGGAAGGCCCGCCTCCGGAAGCTCGCACCCCGCATGCCCAAGACCATCCAGGGCTGGGACCTCGACCGGCACGGCGGCCTCCAGGCCATCAAGCAGCTCATCCCGCTCCCCAACGGCCAGTGGGACGAGAAGCGCATCGCCATCAACCGGCTTGTCGTGTTTACCCGCCGCAAGGAAGGGTCCGACCCCACCGGCCGCTCCATCCTCCGGTCCGCGTGGGTGCACTGGATCGACAAGGTCGGGCTCCTCAAGGTCGACACGATGTCCGGCGAACGCAACGGCATGGGCGTCCCCGTCGTGTACTACGACCCCAACCGCATGACGAAGAAGGAGGCGCTCGACATCGCGTCGAACGTGAGGGCAGGCGAGTTCGCCGCCGCAGCGTTCGAGGAAGGCGCCGGCCGGCTCGAGCTCCTCGGCGTCGATGGCCAGGTGAAGGACCTCATGGCGTCGATCCGGTACCACGACCAGGAGATGTCGCGGCGCATGCTGGCGATGTTCCTCGACCTCGGCCACGACAACGGCGCACGGTCCCTCGGCGAGACGTTCGTCGACTTCTTCGTCATGGCCGTCCAGGCCGAAGCGAAGCACATCGCCGGGGTCATCAACGAGCACGTGATCCGCGACCTCGTCGAGTGGAACTACGGGCCCGACGAGCCCTGGCCGCTCCTCGAGTGCGACGAGATCACCGCGGACGCCGACGTGACCGCGGCGTCGCTCAAGATGCTTGCCGAATCGGGCTACATCATCCCGGATCCGGCCAGCGAGGCGGTGCTCCGCCGCCGGTACCGGCTTCCCGAGTCGCCGATCGGCGCGCCCCCTGGGATCGCTCCGGTCAACCGTGTCGACCAGCCCGACGAGACGCCCGACGACGGCACGATCGAGGCGCTCGAGCAGCAGGTGGCGCGGCTCAAGGCCGGGCCCCGGGCTGTGCCGACTCGCGTAGCATCAACCTGACCTAGGAGGCCGTCGTGCTGGAGTTCGTGATCTGCCAGGACCTCCGAGGCGAATGGCGGTGGCGGCTCGTCGCACCGAACGGCCGGGTCATGGCCGACTCCGCCGAGGGCTACCTGGATCCGACGAACGTCCGCGACGCGCTGGACCGGATCCTGTCGGGCATCGGCGACCGCGAGTACTCCATCGTCGACGCGGCGTGAACCACCAGCACCTCGCAGACCAGCTGAGCGCGGCCGAGCTCGAACAGCGGATCCACGTGATGCGCTCCGACCTCGCCGCGGGCACCGTCCCGGCGGGGATGCGCCGCCCCCTCTTCGACCACGAGGTGCAGGCCCGGACGAACTTCGCGGGGATCGAAGATGACGTGCTCGCCGAGGCCGGGATCATCGGCGCCCGACTCGGGGAGTCGAGGATCAGGTTCATCGAGCTCGTCATGGCCGAGCTCCGCCGTGTCGTGTTGATCGCGTCGCCGGTCGCGCCGATCCAGCGGATCGCCCAGAGGATCTTCGACGCCGACGGGCCCGACGGGCTGCGCGCTATCTCTGGCGCGGCTGAGCTGCTCGAGAAGGACGCGCAGTGGCACCGCGGGCGGCTCACGGTGGCGGGGGAGAAGGGGTTCCGACAGATCCTCCGCGAGGCCGCCGCGCAGGCGTTCCCCGTGCCGGAGGGCCTGGCGCTCAAGCTCGATGCGGACCAGGCCGACCATCTCGACCTCGCGGCGCGTCGGTTGGCGCAGGCCCCGCACGTGGACGTGATCCGTGCGCTGCGTGAGCAGGTGTACGTCGAACCGCGCGGGTTCGTCCGGCCCGAGCAGGTCATCAGCTCACTCGACGTCCACGCCCGCGGCCTGTCACCGGGGCCGTTGCAGCAGTACGCGTCGGACGCGTCCGCGCAGGCCACCGGCATCGGCAGGATCGCCACTGCGACGGTGATGCCCGACGCCCGGGCCTACTACGCGTCCGAGCTCCTCGACCGTGCGACGTGCGGGCCGTGCTCGCTCATGGACGGCCACCAGTTCCGCGACCTGCTCGACATGCGGGCCGACTACCCCTTCGGCCAGTACCGCAAGTGCGAAGGCGGCTCGCGCTGCCGGGGCACCCCCGTGATCGTCTGGGCAGCCGAGGCCGAGCCCACGTTGCGCACCGCCGGCGACCGATAGCCGGGGCCTGACACGGGCCCGCTCGCACGCTGTGCGGCATGCCCGAAGCGACCGGCACCGTCACGATCCCGGACGTCACGATCCTCCGGCCAGGCACCTGGGCCGCGTCCACCGGACCCGTCACCGTCACCGCCGACCACATCGCCGACGCACTCGCCGCGTTCGCCGACCCCCAGATCGACACTGCCCCCCTCAAGCTCGGCCACACCGGCAAGCTCTCCGACCTCGGCGACTCCGAACCCGGCCTCGGCTGGCTCGACAACCTGCGCCTCGCCGACGACGGCGCAGTCGTCGCCGACCTGGTCGACATCCCCGCGTCACTTGAGCCGGCGATCAAGGCCGGGTTCAAGCGCCGTTCCGCCGAGCTCGCCTGGGGCGTCACCACCACCGGCGGCAAGAAGTACTCGATGGTCATCGACGGCCTCGCTCTCCTCGGTGTGCAGCGCCCCGCGGTAAAGGGCCTCGAGGACCTCGGGAAGCTCTACACCCCCGCCACCCTCGCGTCCGACGGCCTCGAAGCTGAGTCGCACTCGCGGCTCGCGTTCTACGACATCGCCCCCGACGAACCGACCCGGCCCGAGAAGATCGCCAACGCGGCGGAGTGGGCGAAGGAGTCCGTCGCGCGCCTCGCCGCGCTCGTCGGCGTGACCGGTCTCCAGGCCGCGTTCGACGCCATCGACGCGATGACTCGGACGGATAGCCGGGGCCTCCTCGCCGCCGGCCCGCAGAGTGACCCGCATGCACCGCAGCCTCCCGGAGGGAAGCCGATGAGCACCACCCCGACCCTGAGCGCTGAGCAGCTGGCCGAGGCCCGCACCAAGCTCGGCCTCGCCGACGACGCCACCGACGAGCAGGTCGTGGCCAAGCTCTCCGAGCTCGACGCCCTGGTGACAGCCATGCGCCCTCCGTCCGCCGGCACGGACGCCGGCGATGGCGGTACGGGTGACGGCACCACCACGGGCGAGCCCGCCACCGCCGGCGCGGCCCTGTCCGCGGACCAGCTGCAGGCCGCCGGGCTCGTGACCCTGCCCGCCGCCGCCCTCGCACAGATCCAGGCCGACGCCGCCGCCGGCAAGCAGGCCGCCACCCACCTCGCCGAGAAGCGCCGCGACGACCTCCTCGACGAGGCCGAGCGCGCCGGCAAGTTCGGCGCCGGCGACGCCGCCAAGGCCACCCGCACGAACCTCGCGGCGCTCCTCGACACCAACTACGCGGGCACCAAGGCCCTCATCGACGGGATGCCCGCCCTCGTCCCCGTCGGCGAGATCGGCAACGACTCGCCCGGCCCCGCCCACTCCGAGCTCGCCGCCGGCCAGGCCGACGCCTGGGCCAAGTGGGAGGACGAGGTCTTCGGTCTCACGGAGGAGAACGCCTGATGGCCAACGACTGCTTCCCGCTCTTCGACGCCGGCGCCAAGCCGACGTGCCACTGCGAAGCGGCCGTCACGGGCAAGCGCTTCGTCGAGGTCTCCGGCCCGATGGTCAACGGCCTCATCCAGATCTCCCACGCCACCGCGGCGGGCACGGTCTTCGGCGTCGCCTTCCGCGACACCGCGATCGCCGGGACCTGCGGGGTCTACACCGACGGCATCGTCCCGGTCACCGCCGGCGGCGCGTTCTCCGCCGGGCAGCTCCTCGAGGTCGGCGCCGACGGCAAGGCCGTCGTGCTCGCCGCCGGCATCCCGGTCGCCAAGGCCATGAGCGACGGCGTCAACAACGCCGACGCGTTCGTCCAGCTACTGCGCACTCCGGCCTGAGCCAAGGAGAACCGATGCCCGCCAACCCGCTTGCCTACGCCCCGCTCGTCCCCACGGTCGACGCGAACGGCATCATCGGCAACCTCGAGTTCTGGCTCAACCAGCCCGCGCGCGTCCAGCGCGTCGCTCGCAGCCTCGTCAACCAGCGGTTCGTCGCCGACGTCATCTTCGGCACCGGTCCCCAGGCCAGCGGCGGCGCGGTCATGTACGACCAGGTCACCGAGAACGACCTGTACCTCACCAGGGACGTGCAGGAGATCCAGGCCGGTGCGGACTACCCCGTCCTCACCGACGAGGCGCCCACCCCGAAGATGGCGGCGGTCAAGAAGTGGGGCGGCCGGGTCTTCGTCACCGACGAGGACCGCGACCGCAACGCCTACAACGTCGTCACCCGGGAGCTCACCAAGCTCGGCAACACGGTCATCCGCAAGGTCGACGGCGTCGCCATCGCCTCGCTCCTCGCCGCCCCGATCCTGAGCGACGTCGGCACCGACTGGTCCGATCCCGTCGCCGGCGACCCGATCGGCGACATCGTCAACGGCCGCCAGCTCTCCAACGCGCTCGACATGGGCTACGAGCTCGACACCGTCCTCATCAACAGCCAGGAGGAGGCGTCACTCCTCGGGATCAAGACCTTCCGCGAGTCCCTCTCGGACCCGTCGAAGGACGCGATCGTGCGAGGCGCCAACCTCGGCAAGGTCATGCGGATGGACTTCATCGTCTCGAACCGGATCACCCCGGGCGAGGCGATCATCCTCGAGCGCGGCACCGTCGGCGGCATCTCCAACGAGGTGCCGTACCAGACCAAGACCTACCGCGAGGAGGGGGCCGACAAGACGTGGGTCCAGGGCTCCCGCCGGGTCGTGCCCTACGTGACCGACCCGAAGGCCGTCGTCCGCCTCACCGGCCTCGCCGGCTGATCCCGAAGGGACCACCTCCGCCATGACCAAGCGCATCGTCATCACCGACGGGTTCACCTGGCACACCCCGACCGGCATCAACGGCCTGCCCCGGAAGCACCGGGCCCTCAAGGGCGACGAGATCGACGTCGACCTCGCCACCCTCAACGCCGCGCAGCTCGCCGCGCTCGCCGACCCATCCGACGCGGCCACGATCGAGGCGTCGCAGTCCGACGGGTGGGTCCAGAAGACCGACGACGAGATCGCCGGCCTGTCGGTCGAGGAGATCGTCGCCTACCTCAACTCGGCGCCCGAGGACCTGCACGACAGCGAGACCGAGCGCCTGGTCGTCCTCGAGGAGCAGGGCAAGCAGCGCAAGAGCGTCCTCGCGCTCCTCGGGCCCGTCTCCGACGACGAGGACTAGGCGCAGGCCGCCGTGGCGGTCGACCTCTACGGCTGCACGCTCGACGACGTCGACGCCCTCCTCGTCTGGGACGTCAAGCGCGCGGACGAGCCGGGGCCACCTGACGTCGAGACGTGGATCGTCGCCGGTGCGGCGGAACTCGCCGGGCTGATTGGCGAGATCGAGCCTTCGCCGCCGGTGCCCGACCCGCCGGCAGAGCCCGACCCGGACCCTCCCTGCGGTGGCGACGGATGGCGTTCCCGGGCCAGGCTCGTCGTCGCGCTGTACGCGGCGGCGATGGCCGAGGACGCGCACTTCCCGGAGCGGTCGAAGCGTGCGGGGTCGGACTACGGGCAGCGGCTGTGGGAGCGTCACAAGGAGCAGCGCGGCGCTCTCGTGTCGGCGCTGGAGGCGTGCCGTGACGGGCTGAACCCGGGGGCGGCGCACGGCGGAAGTGGGCACTCGTTCCCGTACCCGCCGCTGTTCACCCGCGACATGGGCGTGTAGATGCCGGCCCGCCTGCGGTTCTCGTTCTACGGCGACGCGCAGATCGACCGGACCCTCGACGGCTTCGAGCTCCGTGCGGACGACGCCTCGCCCGCGTGGGAGGTTCTCGCGGACCGGTTCCTCGACGCTGAGCGTCGCCAGTTCGCCTCCGAAGGCGGATACGGCTCCGGCGGGTGGGCACCGCTGTCCGCACCGTACGCGGCATGGAAGGCCACCGCTGCGCCGGGCGCGCCGATCCTCGTGTTCAGCGGTGCCCTCAGGGACAAGCTGACGGAGGGCCCTGAGATCCGGGTCATCACCCCGTCACGGATGGTTGTCGGGGCCTCAGATGAGGTCGGCGGCTACCACCAGAGCGGCACCGACAAGATGCCCCGCCGTCGCCCGGTCGAGTTCCCGGACGATGAGCGCACCACGTGGGGGCGGGTCGTCCACCGCTTCATCGTCACCGGTGAGGCCATCTGAGTGCGCGGCTCCACCACCGTCCGCCGCGAGATCATCGCCCACCTCCAGGAGGCCGCTCACCTGCCGTCGCGCATCGCCGCCCTCAGGGACGCCGGGGCGAACGTTCGCCAGATAGCGGAGGGCGAGTGGCACCCAGCCTGGAAGCCTGAGGAGAACTGCACCAACTGGCCGACCTTGTGCATCACCACGAGGACCTCGACCAACCAGGGCCGCGAGGACTTCGTCAACGGCGACCCGGAGCACCGGTGGCTGCGCACGTTCCGGATCTTCATCTGGGAGCGCGGGGACGGCTACGAGGAGTGCGCTGACCGAACCGAGAACATCGCTGACGCTATCGCCGAGGAGTTCCTGGCCCGACCTGGGATCGCCGACGGGGCCGACTCGATGTACGTCCTCGACGCTCCGATGTCGGTGGCGCGATCCACCTACGTGGACCGCGATGGAGCCTCGATAGCCGGGGCCTACATCGAGTTCGTCGTCAGCATGACCGAGACCGCCACCATCCCGCCCCTGTGGGACGGCGGAGAGCTCGACCTGGACCTGATCGTCGGACCGAAGGACCCTGCATGACGAAGCCGGCGTACAACACCAGCGGCGGACCTGTCGTGATCGACGACGACGGCCACACGCTCGCCGCGGGGGACTGGGGCGACGTCGACCCCGACGCCCCGCGCGTGGTCGAGCTGGTCGCCGCGGGGCACCTGGTCATCAACGACGAGTCCCCGGCCGCTGCGCCGGCCACCGACACGGACGAGAAGCCGATCGGCGAGCCGAAGGGCTCCCGGAGGAGCAGCTGATGGCACCCGCCGCCCCGGTCCCTCACGTGTGCCGCCCCCACCGAGCGAAGTCGCGCCTCGGCCGAGGCCTCGAGCGCATCACCGCACCGTTCCTGCTCGTCGTCGGCCTGCTTGGCGCCCTCTTCCACCTCCTCGCCACACGGCTGGCGATGGCCGGCCCGGGCGTGTTCGTCGAGACCGCACCCACCGCCACCCCCTCCGACAACCAGGCCGCCCCCGGGGCAGCGTTCTTCCTCGTCGGGCTCTGCGACCGAGGGACCACCACCGGTGTCGTCACGGTCCGCTCGTACACCGAGTTCCTGAACGTGTGCGGCCCCCACGTCCCCTACGGGTCCCTCCACGACCAGGTCCGGCTCTACTTCGCGATGGGCGGCAACCTCGCCCACATCGCCCGGGTCGTCGGCGGCGCAGCGACCGTCGGCACCCTCACCCTGCAAGACCGCAACGGCACCCCCGCGAACACCGTCCGCATCGACGCCGTCTCGGCCGGCGCATGGTCGGCCAACATCGCCATCGAGATCACCAACGGCGAGCTCGCCGACACCTACACGATCAAGGTGTACGTCGACGGCGCCACCGTCCCCAACGAGGTGTACCCCAACCTCGCCACCCCGGCCGCCGGTGTCACCGCGCTCCTGCAGTCGAGCTACGTGCGCGGCACCGACCTCGCCTCCGGGTCGACTGCGCCGGCCAACAACCCGGCGGTCCTCGTCAAGACCGCCCTGTCGGCCGGGTCCGACGACCGCGCCGCGGTGAACGCCGCCGCGCTGACCGCCGCGCTGGCCCGGTTCACGACCGAGTTCGGTGACGGCATCGTCGCCATCCCCGGCCACGACTCCTCGACGGTCGGCGCCGGCCTGATCGCCCACGCCCGCACGTTCAACCGGCTCACAGCGCTGGCCACCACCCGCACCGCGTCGGTCGCGCACGCCAAGTCCGCCGCGACCGCGTTCGCCGCGTCGAACACCGGCGCCGAGCACGCCATCCTGCTGTACCCGTGGGTGAAGGTCGACGACGGGGCCGGCGGCCAGCGGTCCATCTCACCGGAGGCCTACCTGGCCGGCGCCCGGGCCCGGGCCCACATCCAGGTCGGCCCATGGAAGGCGGCCGCCGGCGAGATCTCCGTCGCCGCGCAGGTCCTCGACGTCGAGACCACCCTCACCGACACCGAAGGCGCCGACCTCAACGACGCCCGCGTCGCCGCCATCCGGAAGATCTCCGGGCGCGTCCAGCTCTACGGCTACCGCACCCTGTCCCTCGACCAGGTTCGCTACCTGTTCCTCACCACCCGCGACGTCCTCAACACCGTCGCCCACCGCGGGAAGCGGTCCCTGCAGCGCCTCGTGTTCGGGGTCATCGACTCCCGCGGCCAGTACCAGGCCGAGGTCGAAGGCGAGATCATCGCCATCCTCGACCCGATGCTCAACGCCGGAGGGCTCTACGAGCTCACCAACGACGACGGCGAGGTCATCGACGCCGCCTACGCCGTCGACGCCGGGCCCGGGGTCAACCCGCCCGACCAGATCGCCCAGGGCATCTTCGCCTGCAACGCCGCGCTCCGCGTCGCCGGTGTCGCCGAGCGGATCCTGCTCCGCATCACCAGCGTCGGCTTCGACGAGACGCTCTAGGAGGACCTGAACGATGGCAGGGGATCTCGTCACCGAAGGCCAGTGGCTCGTCACCGTCGCCGGCATCGCCGGGACGTTCTCCACCAAGACCGGTGGGGCCGTCTCGGTCGAGCACACCAAGGACTACGACGGCGGCGCGCTCAACCCCGACGCCGCGCAGGGCAAGCCTCAGTTCGAGGACCTGACGGTCGGCCGCGGGTTCAAGAACCCCCGCGACGTGCAGCTCCGCCAGTCCCTCAACGCCGTCCTCGCCGCGGGCCGCCGGTTCCAGACCACGATCACCTGCGTCCCGCTCAACGAGCAGCAGGTCGCCGCAGGACCCGCCGAGATCTACACGGGCCTCCTCCAGCGGGTCACCCCCGCCGAGTCGAACGCGGCGTCCGCCCAGCCGTCCCGGATCGCCCTCGTCTTCACGGTGCTCTCGGCCCGATGACCGCCCCGTTCGTCCACCCCGGCGTCGGCGGCGCCCCTGCACCCGAGTCGCCCGAGGCGGTCGCCGCCCAGATGGCCGCCCCCGGTGTGCAGCACGCATGGGAGGCCGAGCTCGCCGCCGAGCTCCACCGCGACACCACCCGGCCCAACGTGTTCCTCCCCGTCCCGGACCGGCCGGGCTGGGAGATCGAGTACTCCGTCATGTTCGACAAGGACCAGGTCAAGGCCCTCTTCGCTGGCGTCTCCGCCGAGGACGACCGGTTCGACGTGATGCTCCTCACCTTGGCGTCGCAGTGCCGCGGGTTCCGCCGCAACGGCGAGCCGGTCACCATCCGGGCCGAGCGCATCACGTTCACGAGCACGTGGCTGGCCGAGCAGTACCACCCCACGGGCATGCCCTCCGAGCTGTACGACGTCCGCGTCACCGTCCGCGGGTTCATCGGCAACGACCTGGTCGTCGCGTCGATGTTCGACGACCTCTCGACGGTCGCTGGGAAGGGCCGCCTGGACCCTACGGCCGCGCCCTCCGCCTAGCGGAGATCCTCGAGGGCCGGCCGGAGACCGAGGTGATCGCCGGGGTGGCCGGCGCCTTCAAGATGGACCCCGCTGAGGTGCTCAAGGGCAGCGACAAGGACATCGCTGTGCGCCTCGCTGCCGAGCGTGTCTGGGCCCGCATGCTCACCGAGGCGGTGAAGGCCCGTGCCTGACGAGGACAACGAACTCGTCATCCGTGCGGAGCTCCGCAACGACGTCACCCCCGGGGCCCGGTCGGTCCGCCGTGACATCCGCGGGATCTCCGACGAGGCCGAACGACTCGAACGCTCAGGCCTCCGCGGCGCACGCGGGCTCGACCACCTCGACCGGACCGGTGCGCGGACCCGTCGCGGGATGGGTGACCTGCACCGCAGCCTCCTGTCCGTCTCGGGCGCCGCCGGCGACCAGCTGTGGCGCGCGAGCACCCGCGGTGCGCAGGCCCTCGGCATCCTGACGACCGCGACCGCCGGGTTCGGGCTCAAGGCCGCATCGAACCTGCAGCAGGGCCAGATCCAGCTCGAGACGCTCCTCGGCTCCGCGCAGGAGGCCACGCGGGTCTTCACGTTCCTCAAGCAGCTCGACCCCAAGGTCCCGTTCGATGTGGGCCAGCTGCAGCAGATGACCGTCCAGCTCGCGAACGCCAACATCACCGGGAACGAGCTCTTCCGGACCCTCCAGGGCGTGTCGGACGTCGCGGCCACCACGGCGGACCCGAACCTCGCCGCCACCCGCGTGGCCCGGGCCGTCGCACAGATGAAGTCCGCCGGGGTGATCCTCGCCGAGGAGATCAACCAGCTCGTCGACGCCGGCGTCGCTGTCGGTCCCGCGCTCGAGAAGGCCTACGGCATCACCCTCGCCCAGTTCCGCAAGCAGCAGTCCCAGGGCGGCGCCCAGCTCGCTCCGGAGCCGCTCTTCGCCGCGCTGTTCGGCATGCGCATCGGCTCGGCCGAGCGTGTCGCCACCGAGACCCTGGCAGGCCTGTGGTCCGGTGTCCGCTCGAGGGTCACCCTCAAGCTCGCCGACGAGTCCTCGCCGCTCGTGCAGATGCTCATGTCCGAGCTCCCCCAGATCGAGGGCGCGGTCGGGCTTCTCCTCGACCAGGCCGGCCCCGAGCTGTTCGGGTTCGTCGGCGACATCATCGGCCTGCTCACCGACGCGCTCCCCGCGGCGGCGCCGGTCCTCACGGCGATCTTCGGTGGGCTCGGCTCGCTCCTCTCCGCCGCGGGCCCGGGCCTGCGCGCGCTCGAGCCGCTCGCTGGTGAGGTCGGTGACGGCATCGCGGACGTGTTCCGCGAGCTCGCCCCCCTGATGCCCGACCTGGTCGCCACGTTCGGGGCGTGGCTCGGGATCCTCCCCGAGTTCCTCGAGGTCGGCGGGGACGTCGCCCGGGTCCTGCTCTTCATCGTGGGCGGGGTCACCGACCTCATGGGGATCATGCCCGGCGGCGAACGCGTCGCCGCAACGCTCCTGTGGACCCTCCTGGGCTACCGGGCTCTCGCCAGCATGGCCACCGGGCTCCGGTCGTTCGGGATCGCTCTCGGGTTCATCGGCAACCAGGCACAGACCGCTGGCGTCAAGGCCCAGGTGGCCTACGGCCGGTTCCTGCGCCTCGGTGCGGGCATCGCCGGCGCGGTCGGTGTCGCGTCCGGCCTCGGTGGCGCGGCCCAGGGCACGAACAGCGGCCTGGACACCCTCGGGTTCATCGGCTCCGGTGCGCTCGTCGGCGGCTCCATCGCCGGGCCCTGGGGCGCTGTCGCCGGCGCCGGCGTCGCCGCCGGGGTCACCGGTCTCGGCATGCTCTTCGGCGACCCCGTCGTCCCCGGTCACACCATGGCCGGACACCTCGCCGCCGGCGGCGGGGCACCCGGGCTGCAGATCACGTCGGGCATGCGCGACTGGGGGCTGCGCTCCGGTGCGTCCGGGCACCTCAACGGCTCCGCGGTCGACGTCGTCGGCCCGGGCCTGACCGGCTACGTGCAGCGCGTCCGTGACCGGGGCGGCTGGGCAACGATCGAGGGCGCGGGCACCGGCGGCATGCACGCCCACGCCCTGCCCGCCGGCGACCCCGCCGTGCCGTCGTGGGCAACCAACCGTGGTGCCACGCGGAGCGGCACCGGTCGCGCTGCGGTGTTCAACAACTACGGGACGATCGTCGGCGTCACGGACTTCAAGCGGCACATGCGCGACGTGATCCGCGAGACCGAGCTCGAGGACGTCGCCCGGTCTCGCGACCCGATCCGCGGGCGGAGGACCTGATGCCCTCGCTCTCGTTCCTCTTCCCCGGCTCGTCGTCCTCGCCGCCGGCGCACCGCAAGGCCACGATCACCGACGACATCGGCGCGCTGACCTACACCGTCCCGGTCCTCGCGGATTCGGGGATCGACGAAGCCGCGTCGCGGTGGAACCTGACCGACCGCCCGGGCCTGCACCCGCTCACGCAGTGGGCCGGGCCCGGGGCGGTCGTCGCGTCGCTCACGATCCGGATCGGCAACGACCTGGTCACCTCGATCGAGCGGGACATCGCGATCCTGCGCGGGATGGCCCGGTCGACTCGGCCGGTGGTCGTGGCGCTCGGCCAGTTCTCCCGCTGGTCTTCCACCGGGTTCTGGGTGATCACCACGGTGAAGGTCGACGACCAGCTCCTCATCCAGGGCAGCAACGACGCGTGCCAGGCCGTCGTCACCCTCGGGCTGACGTCGGCGATGACGCCGAAGCTCGTCCAGACGACGGGGAAGTAGCCGGGTGCCGGTCATCACGGTCGACGCGTGCGCCGAGTACGCCTTCGCCGCCGGGTTCCGCGGTGAGGGGCTCATCACGGCGGTCGCAGTGGCGGGGGCCGAGTCGCAGCCGCCGTACAACACCACGTCGCACAACCCCGACGCCTCGACGGGCGACGACTCCTACGGACTGTGGCAGATCAACATGCTCGGCAGCCTCGGTCCGGCGCGCCGCAAGCAGTTCGGCCTCTCTCGGAACGACCAGCTCTTCGACCCGGCGACCAACGCCCGGGCCGCCTACTCCATCTCCTCGGGCGGCTCGAACTGGTCACCGTGGACCACCTACAAGAACGGCAAGCACCGCCCCTTCCTCGACCGGGCCCGCGCCGCAGCGGACGCCGTGTCACGCCGCGGTGGCGCAGCCATCGCCGCCGGGGCCCAGCCAGTCTCCGCCTCCCAGCCCGCCGTGATCGCCGGCGAAGTCCTCCCGCACGGCGGATCGATCTCCGACGTCTCCGGCGTTTCATCCCTGTTCCCCGGGGTGCAGCTCACCGGGGTCTCGACAGCGGACGCCGACAAGATCCGGCGCATGGGCATCAGCGGTCAGGTGTCCCTCTCGATCGCCGAGACCGCCCAGATCGAGCTCACCTACGCCGACCCCCGCGGGTCGATCGAGACCTGGCAGCGGTTCGTGTCGCTCACCACCGCCCGGCTCGGTGACCTCGACATGCAGGTCAACTCCGTCGGGTTCGGCGCCCAGTCCGGTCTCGAGGTCCTGGCCGTCACGCTCCGGCCCCGCACGGTCGAGAAGATGCGCCAGCCCGACCTCAACAAGTCGCGCACCTGGGCGGACCTGTCACCCACCGAGGTGCTGAACGAGCGCGCGCGTGCGGCGTCGATGCGGTTCTACGGCAAGGGCACCGCACGGCGCTCCCAGATCGTGCAGCTCGGCCGAGACGACGCCACCGGCCAGCAGGCAGAGACCGACTGGGACCTCGGGCAGCGCCTCGCCCGAGAAGAGGGCTTCTGGTTCTTCGAGTCCGCCGGCGCCCTCTACTTCGCGCCGCCCACCTGGCTCCTCGGGAAGGGCACCGTCGTCCAGGCCCGCTACCGCTCGCCCCAGCACCAGTGGAACGTCCTCGACGTCCCCGACGCCAAGCTCACCGTCGACGAGGTCATCAACACCCGCGCCTTCTCCCGCGTCATCCGGCTCAAGCTGCCCCGCTGGCGCGGCGAGCAGGTCCGCCCAGGGATGACCTGCCAGTTCGACGGGCTCCCGATGTTCTCCACGAAGCTGTTCGAGAAGGGCCCCGCGCTCTACATCGTCACCGACGTGTCCTGGCCCCTCGACGGCGGCATCGCACCCGTCGACGTCGAGATCATGGAGGCGATCGACCCGGTCCCGCAGCCACCCCCGCCGGACGTGACGGTCACCGACGCCACCGGCCCCGCCGGCGCCGCACCCTCCGCCTCCGCGCCCGCGGGCGGGAACGTGTCCAACCAGGGCAAGGGCTCCTACGGCTGGCAGTACGACGCCCCCGGCGGCACCGCCAGCGGCCCCCAACCCGGAGCGATCGTGCTCCGCGACCACCTCAAGTCCCGGTACAACTTCATCGGGACGACCGGGATCTACGCCGACCGCAACGTCAACGGCACCTCATCGAAGTCGGCGCACGCCGAAGGCCGCGCCGTCGACCTCCACGTCCCCCTCTCGTCGGTGCAGGGCTCCCAGCTCGCCGCCTACTGCGTCTCCTACGCCTCGAGGCTCGGGGTGCAGTACATCATCTGGAACAAGCGCTCCTGGAAGGCCACCGACAACCCGCGGGACTGGAAGACCTACCGGCCCCCCAACGGGAAGACCGACGCCACCAGCGAGCACCGCGACCACGTGCACGTCGAGCTGTGCTGGGAAGCGGCCCGCTACCTCAACCACGACGCCATCAAGGGCATCGGAGTCGGCCCCTGATGCCCCCCGTCGTCCCCGCCGGCGTCTACCGAGCCACCATCCGGGCCATCGACGGCCCAGTCGCCAAGGTGCAGGTCCACAACCTCCTCGGCGCCAACATCCTCCCAGCGCGCCTCACCGTCTCCGCGGGGATCGTCGACGCCGCCGTGGGCGCGGTGGAGGCGCCGGCGGACGAGGGCACGGTCGCTCTGCGGCCACTGCAGGTCGACGACGAGGTGATCGTGGGGTTCCTCGAGGGCCGGATCGAGAACCTCGTGATCCTCGGCCGCCTGGCCTGATAGCCGGGGCCTCACGGCCCTCCACGGCCATCGTCAGGCCGTGGCGCAGCGTGTTCTCTCCTACCCGTTCCGCATCGACCTCTCCGGAGCGGCGGCGACGGTCGAGCAGGACACCGAGCCGCACCTCCGCGAGCAGATCGCCATCCTCGCCCTCACCAGGGCGGGGGAGCGGGCGCTGCGGCCAGGGTTCGGGCTCACCGACCCGGTCTTCGACGGGTTCCAGCCCTCCGAGCTCGCCGCGAAGCTCGAGCTGTTCGGCCCCCCCGTCGAGCTCGGGAACATCGTCGTCACCCCGCAGTCGGTCGACGTGCAGCACGTCGAGATCAACTTCGAGCCCGCCACGGTGGTGGCCGCCGCGTGAGCGACATCTCCCCCGACGCCCTCCCGTCCGCGGAGCTGCTCCTCTACGACCGGTCACCTGAGGAGCTGCGGACCCTCGCGCTGGCGCACGCCCAGACGCTCATGCCCGAGGCGAACTTCCGGGAGGCGTCGGTCGAGACCAACATGGTCGACGCCCACGCCCTCGTGTTCTCCGAGGTCGTCTTCGCCATCAACCGGGTCCCGAAGGCGGTCCTCGAGGACGTCCTGACGCTGCTGGACATCACCAGGGACGCCGGGGCGCCGGCGACCACCACGGTCCTGTTCAACCTGGCGGACGACGACGGCCACACGATCCCCGCGGGGACGCGGGTACGGCTCGACATCTCCGGTGAGGCATGGGTGTTCGCCCTCGACGTCGACGCCGTCGCCGCTCCGACCGAGACCACCGCAACCGCAGCGGCCACCGCCGAGGTCGTGGGCGCGACCCCGAACGGCATCGCCGCGGGCACCGCCGTCATCCCGGTGGACCAGCTCTTCTTCGTCGACTCCGCCGAGATCGACAGCGAGATCGCCGCCGGCCGCGACCCCGAATCCGATCTGGCCTGGACCACGCGAGCCGGGCAGGCCCTCCGGCAGCTCTCGCAGGTCCTCGTGCTCAACGGCCAGTTCACCGCCGCCTCGCTGCTGGACCCGGCGGTGTTCCGGGCGTTCACGATCGACACCTACGACGGTACGGGCGGGCCCCCGTACACCGACCCGGGGCACGTCACCGTCGTCGCCCGCGGCGTCGCCGGGAACCTCTCGGCCCCGCAGAAGGCCGCGCTCGAGGCGTCGCTCGAGGCGAAGGTCGTCGCCGGCGTCGACGTCCACATCATCGACCCCACCATCACGTCCGTCGCGGTAACCGCGACGGTCGGGATCAAGACGGGGTTCGTCGAGGCCGACGTCCTCGCCGCGGTCGAGACCGCGCTGCAGGGCTACCTGTCGCCGGACACGTGGGACTGGGGCGGGACGGTCCGCCGCAACGAGCTCATCTCCCTGATCGACCAGGTCTCCGGTGTCGACTACGTCGCCACCCTCACCGCTCCCGCCGCCGACGTCGCCCTCTCCGGTGACGGCCCGCTGGCTGACGCCGGGGCGCTCGACATCCAGGCGGCCGCCTGATGCCCGCCCCCGCGGTCGCCGAGGCGACGCTCGACCTGTACGGCCGGCTCCCGGAGCACTTCCGCACCGCCGATGTGGCCACCGGGTACCAGCTGCTCCGCTACCTCGACCTCCTCGGGTTCCAGGCCCAGGAGGTCCGCGACGTCCTCGAGCTCCTCGGCGCGGGGCAGGCGGGGATGCCGCTGACCGCGCCGGGGGCGTGGCTGGACTGGATGGCCCAGTTCGTCAACCTGGACACGACGGCGATGCCCGAGGCGGAGAAGCGCATAGCGATCGACGCTGCGTCATCGCTGATCGCAGGGTCGGAGGAGTCGATGCGCCTCACGATCGAGGCGCTCCTGGGCGGCGAGAAGCGCTACATGATCGAGCGCCACGCTGACGGTGAGCCGTTCAAGATCAGGATCTACGTGAACGTCGACGACGCCGGCGGGACGACGTGGGACACGTTGGCGGTGGACTACCCGTCGTGGAATGCCTGGGAGGCGGTCACGTCGTGGGATGACCTCGCGACCGTGGCGCCGATCAACGAGCGCGCCGCGCTGCTCGCGGTGAAGCCGGCGTGGATCGTCCTGGAGATCGAGGCGATCGGGTCGGGCTCGATGTGGCTGTTCTTCGAGCAGACCTACGAGACGTGGGACGAGTTCGAGGCGGCGTTCGCGACCTGGGATGACTTCGAAGCGGAGGTGTTCGGATGGCTGTGACCACCACCGAGCGGCTGGAGCTGCCGCAGTGGTCATCGGGGTCCGATCCGCCCGTCAACCGCGTCCAGCTCGATGGTGCCTTCGCGAGTCTCGAGGCCCAGGTCGCGGGGCGCCTGCAGGACGTCGCAGCCAACCGGCCGGCCGCCGCGGCCGAGTACAACGGCTTCTTCTTCTGGGCGACCGACACCGAGGTCCTGTCGTACTGCGACGGCGACGAGTGGGCCACGATCCCCATCGGCGCCTTCCTCGCGCTCGCCGGCGGGACGCTCGCCGGCGCACTGAACATGGACGGCAACGAGCTCCAGGCCGCCGTCGTCCTCAACGCCAAGGACAAGAAGACCACCGCCAACGTCTCCGGCGCGGTCGTCATCGACGCCAACACCGCGGCGCTCCACGTCCTCACCATCACCGGCAACGTCTCGAGCGTCACCATCAACAACCTCGACGACGGCGAGACCATCCGCGTCCTCTGGATCGAGAACGCCACCGGCAACTTCACCGTGGCGTTCCCCGGCACCCTCAAGTGGGTCGGCGGCGCAGCGTCCGGCGGCACCGGGTTCAAGACGACGCCCAACGCCGAGAACTACATGGAGTTCATGAAGATCGGCGCAACGATCTACGCGTTCCTCGGCGCCGACATGAAGGTCTGACGTGAGCACCCTCACGGCCAAGAGCGCGCTCCTGATGGGCGCTGGCGCTGTCCCGGTCCTCGTCGGCCAAGCAGCTGCAGCCTTCCTGAACAACGGGGCCACGAGCAGCACCGCGACACTCACCGCAACCGCCCCCGCCGGCCGCCAGGTAGGTGACCTCCTCCTCGACACCGGCTACGTCGAGACCGTCTTCACCCCGCTCCCACCCACGGGCTACTCCGACCTTGGGGCCGGCGCCACCGCGGGCTCCCGGATGTTCAAGCGCTCAGCGAGCGCCACAGCAGCAGACGACTGCTCATGGGCCCCCAACGCCTCCAGCCAAGCCCACGCGAGCCACCTCATCGTTCTCCGGGGGGTGGGGGCCACCGTCACCCGCGGCGACCAAGGGGCCGGGAACGACATGCCGGGCTCGGCCGGATTCGCCGGCGGCGCAGCGACCGTCTCCGTCCCTCCGTCCACGACGGGACGCCCAAACGCTCCGGGACCGGGCTGGGAGTTCCTCACCGTCCTCCTTGCAACGTCGTCGGGGGCCAGCTCGTCGTTGGCCTACGGGGCCCCACCGGCAGGGTGGCTCAAGCTCGGCGAGCACTTGTTCTTCACACTCCAGGGGCGCGAAGGCCGGTGTGTCGTGCTGGCGCGCCGCATCTTCGCTGCGGGCATCACTCCGGACGACACCGTCCAGATCAACCTGACCAGGACCCCGACCTCGGCCACGATGGGTGGGGTCGCATCGCGATTCGCGGTGACAGCCTGATGGGCTACGGCCTGGTCTACGACGGCCCGCCCACGAGGTGCGCGAAGGGCCCTCGCCCCGGCACCAAGGCGCTCGAGAAGGGCGTCATGGAGCGGTTCGGGTGCGGCACCCAAGGCATCTTCAACTGCCGCCCCATCCGCACCAAGGGCAGCACCGTCCTGTCGTTCCATGCCGACGGTCGCGCCTGGGACGCCAAGTGCTCCGGGGAGCTCAACCGGCGCATCGCCGACTGGCTCGTCGCCAACGCCGACGAACTCGGCGTCCAGGAGGTCATCTGTACCGGCCGGCGCCGCTGGACCTCGAGGACGCGCACCTGGGCGCACTACGGCGGCGACGACGACCACTCCACCCACGTCCACGTCGCCCAGTGCATCCGCGCAGCGAACTCGCTCACCCTCGCCACCGTCCGCGCCATCGGTGGCGAGGGCCCCACGCCACCCGACCAGGAGGACGACGACATGCCCAAGCTCTACCGAGTCGACAGCGGCCCCGACAAGGGCAAGATCTTCTGGGTCGGCAACGGCGACCGCGTCTACGTCGACGACCCGGCCAAGCTGCCCGAGCTCGAGCGGCAGTACGGCAAGGTCACCCCGATCAACGAGGTCGCCTGGTGGTACGAGGTCCAGTCGACCGCGCTCAACGAGGAGGGCGCCCGCTCGATCCCGCCCAAGCAGGTCGACGCCCTCGTGAAGCGCATCGCCGACGCGCTCAAGGCCTGACGTGGATGAGACCGCCTCGTGAAGACCTTCCTGCTTGCCTCGGCCGTCACCGGCGCCGCCTCCGTCCTCGCGGAAGCCGGCGACTCGATGCCGCCATGGGCGCAGTGGGGAGTGCTCGGCGCGGTCATCGTCGGCCTGCTCATCACCAAGACGATCGTGCCCGGCTGGATCTACCAAGACACCCGCGCGGAGCTCATCGCCGCCAAGGCCGACATCAAGACGCTGTCTCAGCAGCTCATCGACAGCCAACAAGTAGCACTGCCTGCGCTCCAGACCTCGTCGCAGGTGATCGCCGACGCCCTACCCATCGTGCGCGATGCGTTGCGGCTCCGCGATCAGCGACGAGGGGAGTAGATGGCCATGGCCTTCTGGAACAAGGACAAGCCCAACGCGGACGACATGCGGGAAGCGATGGATGCCGCCGCGAAGAAGCGCCGGATCGTGCAGCTCGGCCGCCAGAACGAGATCTACGCGTCGCTGCTGCTGGAGAAGGCCCGCGAGCTGAGAGAGGTGCTCGAACGTGATACCGCCGCCGGATGAGGAAGCACGCACCAAGCGGGCGCTAGCGGAGTCGCGCGCCGAGACCGACGCGGCGCACCACGAGTCGGATCTCAACACGGCGACCGTGGTCTCCATGATCGAGGAGTTCGCGATCCAAGCCGAGCGCATCGCCGAAGGCAACCGCAACCTCCAGGCCGAGCTCGTCGAGAGCCTCGTTGCCGAGAACCTCGTGTTCAAGCGCCGCAACCGGGTGCTCGTGATCCTCGCTGGGACGATCGCAGTGTGCTGCCTGGTCCTGGTGGCCGGGATGGGGTTCCTGTTGTACCGCAGCCTGTTCCAGACGGGCCCGCTGATCCGAGAGACCAACAAAGCGGTTGAGGCCACGCTCGACGCACGCAACGAGACCATCGCCGATCAGGAGATCGTCATCGGTCAGGCGGTCGCTGCGATCCAGCAGATGGCCCAGCAGATCGTCGATCTCGGCGGGACACCTCCCCAGATCGTCCTCGACCCTGATCGGGACGATCCGGCGCCATGACCGCCCACCAGATCCGCGACGCCGTCGTGGCCACCGGCAAGGTCGCCGTCGCCCTCGCCATCACCGCCGCGCTCACCTACCTCGTCGCGGCCGCGTTCGTCGCCTGGACCGTCCCCGCCAGCAGGTACCGATGACCACGACACCACCCCCGACCGGCCAGTGGGAGCCCCAACACCTCACGGCCGAGCCCACTCCGCCCACGGAGCGCCAGCTCGAGGACCTCGGTGACCTCGACCGCGGGAGCCGCGTCGGCCGAACCGCTGTCCAGGTCGGCGTCCCCGCCGCCATCCTCGGCATCGCCACCTGGGCCGCCCGCCTCGCCGGCCTCGACCTCGACCCCGGAGCCGGCGTCGACCTCCCCGCCGACGTCGCCGGCTACTGGGTCGCCATCGGCACCTTCGCCATGTCCCTGCGCATGAACCGGACCCGGCCGTGAGCTGGCGCAGCTGGGTCGTCACCATCGGCTGGATCCTCCTCGCCGTCGCACTCGGCATCTGGATCGCCGACTACGCCGGCTGGATCGAACCCGGGACCGGCTAGCCCATGCCCGAGACGACCGTCACCGAGGACCTCGTCCTCCCCAACGGGGCGGCGCCCTCACGCGCGTCGGTCACCTACCGGCTCGTCGGCACCGGCGGCCACCCCATCGGCGAGGCCTACGTCGACGGCACCACCATCGTCTCGTTCCTCCAGATCACCCCCAACACCGAAGGCGAAACATCCGTCGACCTGTGGGGCAACGACGCCATCACCCCCGCCGGCACCCGGTGGCGCCGCGACATCAACCCCGCCAGCGACACCGCCGGCCGCTCCTCGGCCTACCTCGACGTCCCCGACGACGGCGGCACCTACCGCGTCGACCAGCTCCTCGACGACCCGCCCGGCACCATCGGATCCTCCGCCCTCGCCGTCCACGCCGCCCTACGCGGCCCCGGCGGCCACCTCCCCGACGGCACCCCCGACGAGGGCGACACGATCGGCTGGAACGACGACGACGGGATCTTCGAGTACGTCCCCCAGACCGCCGCCGCAGCCGTCCTGACCGTCAACGGCCGCATCGGGAACGTCGTCGGTCTCGCCGAACAGGTCGACCTCACCGCCGAGGCCGACGAGCGCGCCGCCGCCGACCTCCTCCTGATCCCCCTCGTACAGAAGGGCGCGGCCAACGGTGTCGCCCCCCTCGACGCCGGATCGAAGATCCCAGCCGTCTACCTCCCCGCGATCGGGATCGTCGACGTGTACGTCGTCGCAGACATCCCGGCCCGCGACGCCCTCACCGTGCAGGAAGGCGACGTCGCAGTCGTCGTCGATGCCACCGCCGACCCCGGCGTCGACGCCGGCGGGGCCTCCTACATCTACGACGGGACCGCCTGGCAGCGACTCCTCACCCCCACCGACGCCGTCCTGTCCGTCGACGGGCGCACCGGGCCCGTCACCCTCTCCGACCTCTACGACGCCATCGGCGCCGCGGCGGCGGCGCAGGCGTTCGCGATCCAGCGCGGCAACCACTCCGGCAACCAGGCCATCGCCACCGTCACCGGCCTGCAGGCCGAGCTCGACGGCAAGGTCCCGCTCGCCCTCGTCGACGCCAAGGGCGACGAGCTGCTCGGCACCGCAGCCGACACCCTCGCCCGCCTCCCCGTCGGCACGACCCGCCAGGTCCGCACCCCCGACCCCACCGCGGCCACCGGCCAGAAGTGGGCCGCGCCCGACACGCTCCTCCAGTCCCTCTACGCCGGGGTCCGCGGCACGATCTACGGCGACTCCTGGTCCGCCGCCGACACCTACACCACCCCCGGCGCCCGCTGGTGGAACCTCCTCCAGCGCCGCCTCGACCTCGGCAAGATCACCAACAACGCCGTCAACGGCACCGGCTCCATCCAGCACCTCCGCGCCCTCATGGTCGGCGCCGTCGCCTGGACCCTCGACCAGAACCGGCTCGTGTTCCTCAACGAGGGCACCATCGAACAGACCGGCGGCGCCGACCCCGTCGCCGGTGTCCGGGTCGCCCAGACGTTCCAGGACACGGTCCGCAACAGCCTCCGCCGCCTCGGCGCAGGCACGGTCATCGAATCGTCGACGTGGACCGAAACCGGGGCGTGGAGCCCCTCCGGCACCGCGGACGCCTACTCGGCCGGATCCGGCCGGGCCACCACCACCGCCGGGGCCAAGGCGTCGTTCCAGTTCACCGGCACCGAGGTCTGGATCCAACTCGGCGCGGTCGACGCATCCGTGCTCCGCGGCCGGCTCATCGACATCGTCGTCGACACCGTCACCGTCGTCTCCGGCCTCGACCCCACCCGACTCGCGACCGCGGCGGCCTGGTCGGCGTTCGCGCACGGCGGGATCAACACGTTCGTCGTCGAGATCTCCGGGCTCACCAACGCACTGCACACCGTCGAGATCGTCGCCGGCGCCAACTCGCCGATCGGCGCCGGCACCGGGGTGGTCCTCACCGACTGCGCCATGGTCCCCTCCGCCACACCGCCCCTGGCGGTGGTCCTCAAGGCTCCGCGACTCCCGGTGTTCGCCACCCAGCCCGAATGGGACGCCTGGTCCGCGGCGCTCGACGCCGCCGCCGCCGGGATCGGCTACGCGGTGGTCGTCAACCTGAACGACGGGTTCGACTCGGCGACGATGCTTGGCGCCGACGGCGCCCACCTCAACGACATCGGCACCCAGCACGCCTACCGCAAGGTGCTCGAGGCCCTCGCCGCCCGCACGTCCCTCCCGTGGGGCACAGCGGTCGCCGACGCGCTGGTGGGGGAGCGTCAGGCCGCCCTCCCAGTCACCGAGGGCGGCACCGCGCTGACCAGCCTCGGCGCCGCCAAGCGGCAGCTACGCGTGAACGCGGCCGCCACCGCCTTGGAGTACGCGCAGCCCCGGTCCGTCATCGTCGCATCTGGTGTCGACTCCACCGTCATCAACACGGTGGTCGAGACGACGCTCATCACCGCCGCGGTCCCGACCGATCTGGTTGCCGGGGACATGCTTCGCCTCACCATGTTCGGCACGCTCCTGAACAACTCGGGGGCGAGCGTCACCTACAGCCCAAGGTGGAAGCTCGGAGCCACGACGTTCCTGAGCAGGACCCCCAACAACCAGACCACCAACGCCCTGGGAGCAGCGTTCCACTCCACCGTCGAGATCGTGGTCGGCAACCCGGCCTCCTCGCAACGAGCGGGCGTGATCTCGCTGCAGGGCGGCGTCGCCGCCGACGGGGCCGTGGCAGCCAACGGGGCCCTCCTCATGTCGTTCGTCGGCCGCAACGAGAGCCTCGCCGAAGACCTGACGTCCGCGAAGAACCTCGTGTTCACCATCGAGATGGGCACCGCCGCCGCGGCAGCATCGTTCACCGTCCGAGGCTGGGCGCTCGAAGTCATCCGAGCCGCCTAGGCCCGTCTGAAACACGTGGGCGCCCTCGCGGCAAGTACCTGGTGATGGCCTTCGAGACCGACCTCAGGAACCGGCTCCTACGAGCAGCTCGGCACCAGCGCAGATGGCGCATCTTCGCCCGCTGGGTACCGCCTCCCACGACGTCCACGCCCGCAGCCACAGACCGTCCGTCGACCGGCCACACACCGGCGTCTCCGGGCGGCCAGGAGGCCCAGGAGCCATCCGATGCGCCACCGCCCGCAGATCCCCACGAGGCCCCGTAGCCCACACCACGAGCCGATCGTCGCGCGGGCTCAGCCCACCCGTCGACGGTTGGCCGCCATCCACGGGTTCGCCCGCACCATCGACGCCGTCCGTCGCCGCGCGCTCTCGAGCTCGCCCTCGGCGACCAGGTCCAGGCCCAACGACCTGGCCAGCTGGATCAGCGTCGCCTCCGACGGCACCACCCGACCCGCCTCGATCGCCTCGAGCAGCTCTACGTCGACGCCGGCGGGCACCGGCCGGTAGCCACGCAGCCGACGCAACGTCGGTCCGAGAGGTCCAGTACGAGCCATGAGGTCACGCTACGAACCGGGTGTGACAGGCCTAGGCCGGCACCCAGCGGCACCCCGACTCCGTACGAAGCGCCGCCGTACCCGCGGGATCGATCAGGATCTCGGCACCCGAGCTGCCGTTGTAGACCTGACCGGCGAGATCGAGCAGCTCCCACCGGCACGCAGCACCGTCGGTCGTCACCCACCGTCCCGGCTCAGGGTCAAGGAACACCCAGGACAGCTCGTCGGTCGCGTAGTGGGCATCAGGGTCGGTCGAGTCAGGCGGATCGATGTTCGCGACTGGGTCCGAGTCCGTCGGGTCACCCGGAGGGGCTGCGGCGTCGCCGCCGGACAAGGGGTCCACCCAGTTCTCGTCGCACGAGCGTGCCGCCTGGACGAGGAGCCGCGGCATCGGGCCGCCGCTGAGCAATGCCTGCTCGATGGCCAAGTACCGGCTCAGCTCGGCGCGGTCTTCGACCTCGTCGAGAGTGCACCCGCAGAAGTCCTCGGTGCTGGCCCCCCGGCTGAACCCGGCGCAGCTAACCAGGAAGGCATCCCGGACGCTGTCCGGGTAGTCCCGCGTGTCGCGGGCGTCCCACCACAGCCAGCCGGCCGTCGCGCCGACGCCGATCAGCAGCGTCAGGAGCACGGCGATGATGGCGGTCTGGGCCCGGCTCATGAGGTCGTCATCCTGCCGCGCTCAGAGCCCGGCCGCATCGCCGGCGCGCCGGGCGCCCTCGGTGCCGGGGTGGGTGTAGATGGCCAGGGTGACGTTGGCGTTCGCATGGCCGGCCCGGGCGGCGACGTCGTGTACCGGGATCCCTTGATCCAGGAGGTAGGTGCACATGGCGTGACGGAACGCGTGGAGCCGGACTCCCTCGAGCCCGAGGCGGCCCCGCCAGCGGCGCCAGCGGAGGCTGAGCGCGTCGGGTGACATCGGCGTGAACGGCTCGGCGTCCGACCGTGGGAAGACGTAGCCACCGTCGATCTCGACCTCGAGCTGACGGCCTCGGTCCTTCCATCGCAGGCGGTGCTCGTCGAGGACCTGCAGCGTCCCGGCGTCCAGGGCGAGCCGCCGGGCCCGGTGGCTCTTCGTGTCCTCCTGGACGACGAGCCGGCCGCGCTCATCGCGGACCACGGTGCGCTGAATCGTGAGGAGCCCGTCGTGGAGGTCGCTCCATCGCAGGCCCACGAGCTCGGCTCGGCGTGCGCCGACGACGGCCTCGAGGTGGAGGAGCGCGGCGAAGTCGGGGTCGACCCTGGCCACGGTGGCCACGGCCTCAGCGACGGCCGCTCGGGCAGGGACCTTCACGGGCCGTCGTCGCACGGATGGGGGCTCGGCCCGGTCGGCCGGGTTCCAGGGCAGCCAGCCCCACCGCACGGCGTCGTCGAGGGCGTCGTGGAGCATGACGTGGACCTTGTAGACGGTCGCCGGCGCAAGGCGCTGGAGCAGCTGGGCGTAGAGCAGGTCGAGCCAGTCCGGTGTGATCTTCGAGATGGCCCGGTCGCCGTGGGGCTCGAGGTAGAGGCGCCGGTAGGTGGCGTACCCGCGGCGGGTGGCCGGCGCCCATGTGGGGGAGGAGTGCGTCCACCACCGGTCCAGAAGCACGGTCAGGGCCGTGTCGGGGCCTCGGTGGGCGCCGGCGTCGAGCTCGGCCAGGAGCTTCGTGAGGGCCCGCTCGGCGTCCTCGCGCCGGCCACGGACGGTGCGCGACACGAGGCGCCGCCGCCCGGTGACGGGGTGGGACCCGGCGCTGACCCGGATCTCCCAGGCGTCGCCGCGTCGTCGGATGTGGCCACGGCTCATCGCTCACCGACCGTAGGCACGGGGGTGTGACAGGCCGTCCGCTGGCGACCTGGTAGCCGCCCGGTAGCAAACTGGCCGGGCGACTTGCCCTCGCGGGGCTCTGACCAGGGTGGGCGCAAAGGGACTCGAACCCCTGGCCTCTGCCGTGTGAAGAGACCAACGCTGGTCCAGGCCTGTCGCGCCCCGTGTCTGCGTGTCGCACCGTTCTTCTGTTCCCGTGGGCGCGGTCCAGTGCGAGGGCCGTCTGAGCGGGCATCCGGTAGCGCCGCTGGTAGCGGGCGGACTAGAAGCCGGCGGCCAGCCGGCGCAGCGCCAAGTCTGCGACCTCGATAGGAACCTCGAAGTCCTCGGCCACGTCGCGCGCGAGCACCATTCCCTCCTCGGCGCGCCGGCGGACATACCGCTCGAGCTGCTCAGGCGGCAAGAGCTCGTCTGCGACCAGCGCCTCGACGTGGCGCTCCTCGCGGAGCGTGACGACCCGGAGCAGGGGAGGGGCATCGGGATCGTGGCAGCCACCACCTCGGTCGTCATGGTGGAGCTCATGGCAGATCGCGGCCAGGCGCTCGGCCGGGTCGAGCCTCCGACTGACGAGGATGGCCCGATCCGGGCCACGGCGCGCGTGGATCGCCTTGACCCCAGGGGGCAGGTCGCACAGCACGAACTCGATCTCGGGGCGCTCCCTGAGCACCCGCCACGGCCTCTCCGCCATCCTCCGGACGCTACGACCGGGGTGTGACGGTCATCCCTTGCGGCGGTCACGTGCCCGATCGAGAGCGATCTCCGCCTGGCGGATGATCGCCTGGTAGGCCTCAGGGTCCAGCCGGCGCAGCTCGTCGAGATCGACCCCCGACGCGCTGATTCGTACGCCTCGGCCGCCCGCCTTGCCTCCACCCTTCACCGAAGCCTTGCCCGTGACCTCAGTCGGCGGTTCGTACCCGAGGAGCCGGGTGAAGTGGCCCGGGAACAGGTCGAAGATCCGCTCGAGGGCGAAAACCTTGTCCCGGGACGGCTCGGACTCGCCACGGCACCACTCACCGACCGCGCTCCCCGTCACCGTGATGGCCTCGTCCTGGGCGAGGACGCTGGCGACGTGCGCGTAGGACCACTCGCGGGCCTTGCGCCACTGGTTGAGCTCGGTGGCGAAGAGCTCGAGGCGGGGGTCGGGGGTGGCCATCGTGGTGCGCACTCTCCGTGACCACCCGAGGGCTGTCCACGGCCAAAGAAAAGTGTTGCTTGCGACTGTAGTTCCCTGCCTGTAGTTCACTGTCGGCCGCAGGCGCCGCCGATTAATCACAAGTTGCCCTTGCACAAGGACGCCCCATGGGTTACAAGTGGTCCTTGTGAATGCGCCCGTGACCCAGATCGGCACCGAACCGGACCCTGCCGTGCGCCTCCGCCAGCTGTGGGGTCGCAACATCAGCCGTCTCCGCGAGCTCCGCGGCATGACCCGCGCCGAGCTCGCCCTGGCCTGTGACGTGTCCGAGGCCGCCGTCGGCCAGTGGGAGAGGGGCGAGACCACCCCGCGGCCCCACAAGCAGATCGCCGCGGCCAAGGCCCTCGACGCTGAGCACGGCGTCGTCTTCCCGATGGTGGCCGCGTGAACGGCGCCCTCGCCTACACGGTGGCCGAGGCGGCCCAGGTCCTCGGCGTCTCGCGGTCCCACCTGTATCGGGTGGCCAAGCGTGGCCAGGGCCCGCCGCGTCTTGAGCTCGGCAGCCGGATCCTCTTCCCGAAGGCCGCCCTCCACCGCTGGCTCGAGGAGAACGCTGCCACCCCCGCGAGGAGTGCGTCGTGACCGCACTCATGTCCTCCACGCCACGCGTTTCTACGCGCTCCGGCGGCGGCCACCGCGCCGGGATCGGTCCGCTCGAGCGTTCCACGGGCTGGGCCGTCGACCGCACCGGTGCGACGAAGCGTCAGCTCGACTACTGGGGCCGCGGCGGCCTGCTCGGTGAGGACCATCACGCCCTCGGCTCCGGCAAGCGCCGCCGCTACAGCGACGCCGACCTCGAGGTCATCGTCGCCCTCCGCCACCTGGCCGCTCTCGGCGCGACCGAGGAGTGGCTGCACGCCGGCTCCGGCGCCGTCCGGGTCCGGCGGGTCGCGCCGGGGGAGTGGCTCACCGTCACCCTCGACGGCGTCGTCGACCGGTCCCACCGGCCCTTCATGCACGGCCGCCACCCGGCATGGACCGTCCCGCTCACCGCCTTCGATCAGGGGCGTCCGCTGTGACGACCCTCTCCATCGCCGGTTCGGTGCTCCTCTCGGAGCTCGGGCAGGTGCCGCCCCTCGACACGCCACGGACCCAGGGTCGACTTGGTGACGGCCGTGTCGAGGGGCTCGCTCCACGAGCCGTGTTCGCACCGGCGGGCCCCGAGGCCCTCCGCGCGCTCGGCCGGATCCACCACCGGATCACCAACAGCAAGACGCCGTCAGGCCTCCCCTCCAAGAGCGGCCCGACGGCGTCCCGACACCACAGAGGTTAGGTCATGGACATCAGCCCCATCGGGGTTCAGGCGACCCTTCGCAGCGACGCACGCGCCGCTCTCACCGGTCACGAACACGAGACCGCCACCATCCACCCCGCCGGTCTCGGCTACGGGCTGTCGCTCCACTGGTCGACCCTTGACGACGCGATCTCCTGGTGGCACGACCTCGGCGACAAGCTCGTCGAGGAGCAGCTCCGCCGCCACGACGCCGAGCTCGCGCTCGCTGAGATGGATGAGGCGCTTCGCAAGGCCGGTGCGCGGTGATGGGCGCCCGGATCCTCATCGCCGACGACGCGCAGGAGAGCGGCCACGACGAGTGGTGCTTCCTCGCTTGCCCGCACGCGTCGCCTCCGCTCCGGTGCTACTGCGGGGCGAGGCTCGACCCTGACTACGAGGTCCTCGTCGAAGGGACATGCGGTGCACCGGCATGCCTGCGCATGGCCGGCCTCGACGCCCGGGGGCTGATCCCGTGACCGCCACGCTGATCGGTCACTTCGAGCCCGGCTCGGCCGAGTGGAACGCCGCCCGCGCCAACGGCATCGGCGGATCCGAGGTCGCCCCCATCCTCGGCCTCTCACCGTTCGAGTCGCGGTTCTCGCTGTGGCACCGCAAGGCCGGCTACGTCGGTCCTGTCCAGGAGTCTCCTGAGATGGAGTGGGGCAAGCGCCTCGAGCCGGTGATCCTCGCCAAGTACCGCGACGAGCACCCCGAGCTCGACTACCGGACCCTCAACGGCACGTTCGCCAACGACGAGCGTCCGTGGCAGATCGCCAACCCCGACCTCCTCACCGCCGAGCGGGTCGTCGAGGTGAAGTTCTCGATGTTCGGTGACGGCTGGGGCGAGCCCGGCACGGACGAGATCCCCGTGTACTACCGGACCCAGGTCCTCTGGTATCTCGACTGCCTCAGCTACGAGCGGGCCGATGTCGCTGTCCTCGTCGGTGGCTGCGACTACCGCGAGTACCACGTGCTCTACGACCAGGCCGAGGCCGAGGAACTGCGCGCCGCCACGGTCGAGTTCCTCGACACGATCGCTGCCGGCGTGCTCCCCGACATCGACGCGCACTCGGCCACGTACCAGGTCATCCGGGAGATGCACCCGCTCATCGACGAGGCCGACGTCGAGCTCGACAACGACGTCGCCCACGCCTACCTCGCTGCCCGCCTCGCCGTCCACGACGCCGAAGCCCAGGAGCAGCTCGCCAAGTCCCTCATCGCCGACGCCATGGGCAACGCCAAGCGCGCCCTCTGGGACGGCCAGACCATCGCCACCCGCCGCGCCCGAGGCGAGGGCACGCCCTACGTCCAGGCCGAGCGGAACCTCCACGACCTCGCAAGGAGCGTCGCAGCATGAGCACCACCGAGACCGCCACAGACAACGGAGCTACCCCCACCGGGCAGGCCCTCGCCGTCCTCACACCCAAGAAGATGGTCGCGCAGTACGCCGCCGACTTCGCCGCTGTCCTCCCGTCGCACATCAAGGCCGAGACCTGGGTCCGACTCGCGCAGGGTGCGCTCAAGAAGGGCAAGCGCCTCCCGTCCGGGCAGACCGAGCTCGAGGCCGCCGCGCTCAACAACACCGGCGCCTTCATGGCGGCGCTCCTCGACTGCGCCCGCCTCGGCCTCGAGCCCGGCACCGAGGAGTACTACCTCACCCCCCGGAAGGTGAACGGCAAGACCGAGATCCTCGGGATCGTCGGCTACCAGGGCATCATCGAGCTCTTCTACCGAGCCGGTGCCGTGTCGTCCGTCGTCGCGGAGTGCGTCTACACGAACGACCGGTTCCAGTACTCGCCGGGCCGCGACGAGCGCCCGATCCACGAGATCGACTGGGACTCCGCCGACCGCGGCGACCTGCGCCTCGTCTACGCCTACGCGGTGATGAAGGACGGCGCCACGTCCAAGGTCGTCGTCCTCAACCGCGAGTCGATCAACCGGATCAAGGCGAAGTCCGCTGGCTCAGATTCGAAGTACTCGCCGTGGCAGACCGACGAGCCCGCGATGTGGCTCAAGTCCGCGGTGCGCCAGCTTCGCAAGTGGGCGCCCACGTCGTCGGAGTACATCCGGGAGCAGCTACGCATCGCGCGCGACGTCGCAATCGAGGGGCCCCGCATCGACGCTCCTGATCTGCCTGCCGGCGCCGACACCGACGGGTACATCGACTCCGACATCATCGACGCCGAGATCGTCGAGCCCGGTGACGAGGACGAGCCGCAGTACGCCCCGGGCGAGGAGCCCTTCGAGCCCGAGCCCGGGTGGGACGGGTGATGGCCGTGGCACCCGTCCTCGCTTTGCCCGCCGCGCTCGACCAGGACGAGCGTTGGATCCGCGGCGAGCCCCTCGTCGACATGGACCGTCACCACCGGGCCAACCTCATCCCGTTCCTGCGGCGCAACGTCGTCGTCCTCTACGCCGTCGCTCACGATGTCACCCAGGACGAGTTCACCCCGGCCGAGGCAGAGGAGTGGCTGGAGCAGACGCCGCTCATGCGCCGCCTCGTCGAGCTCGAGGCCGGCCGGCCGCTCGAGGAGCGTCGCGAGACCTTCGAGCGCAACCAGACGCACCAGGCCGAGACCGGGTACCAGAAGATCCAGCTCGTCGACCCCCGCGAGATCGAGCGGCGCCGGCGGGAGTTCGAGGACGCGTTCGGTGACGACGGGTGGTGGGAACCGTGACCGCCTCGTGGGTCGACGACACCTGGCTCGCCGTCGACTGCGAGACCACAGGCGTCGACGTGTGGTCCGACCGCATCGTCGAGATCGCCTGCGTCGAGGTCCGCCCCGACGGCACCATCGGCGAGTCCTACAACACGATCGTCGACCCCGGCGTCGAGATCTCCGACGAGGTCGCCGCGATCCACGGCATCACCACCGCCCGAGCACGTGACGAGGGCATCGCCCCGGCCGTCGCGCTCACGGAGGTCGCACGCCGGATCTTCGCCCACGGCTACCGCCCAGTCATCGGGTTCAACATGCGGTTCGACTGGCCGCTCATGCTCTCGGAGGCAGAGCGCCACGGCGTCGACTTCCCGTTCCTCGCGCCCGTGCTCGACCCCTACCTGATCGACCGGATGGTCGAGCGCTACCGGAAGGGCAAGCGCAAGCTCACGCTTGTCGCCCAGCACTACGCGGTGGAGCTCGACGAGGCTGACGCCCACGGCGCGCTCGCCGACGCCATCGCTGCGGCCCGGGTCATGCGGGCGATCGTCGCCAGGCACCCGAAGGTGGGGGAGCACTCCCTCGCCTCCGCATACCTGCGGCAGGTCCGCGGTCACGAACGCCAGCGCGTCGACTTCGTCGACTGGAAGCACAAGAACGGCGACCTGGCGTTCGACGAGCCACCGGGCTGGCCGATCCCAGCGCTCGTGAACGGCGGCCTGCCCGTCGTCGACCAGCCCGAGACCCAACCCGCCTGAGGAGGCACCCCATGACCACCGCCGCTGACACCACCCTCGGCGACTTCGAAGGCGACGCCGTCGAGTCCGTCGGCATCGAGATCCCCTCCGCCGCCGGCGGCCTGCGCGACGCCTTGGCGATCGACCCGATCGTCATGCACAAGGACGACGAGTCCATGGTGCTGCTGCGCTGCAAGGTCCAGAAGATCCGCCACGACCCCGTCAAGGACTCTGACGGGTGGCGGCGCGTCCACATCCTCGAGACGACCTCCGCGACGATCGTCGACGGCGACGTGTTCGAGGAGGCCCTCGCTGCGCAGGCCGAGCGCATCGAGAAGGCCAAGGCCGAGGAGCAGCGCCGCAAGGACGCCGAGGCCGGCCAGGGCCGCATCGATGACGCCGCGGTCGACGCCGCACACGACGCCGGCGACCACGCCGGCGGGCTCGTCGTCGGCTGCTCCAAGTGCGAGGCCGAGAAGGCCGCAGTGGAGGCCGAGGACGCGTGACCCGGCAGGACCGGGTCGTCTACTGGATCGCCGGCGTCGCGTTCCTCGGCGCGCTCGTGCTGCTCGGCCTGCAGGGCCCGGAGCCCTGCCTCGACCCGCACAACACCGCCTGCGCGGTGCCCTACCGAGAGGAGCCCTGATGGGCACGACCCTGACCTACACCGAGCAGCTGATCGTCGAGGAGTGCCCGACGTGTGGCTGCAAGCACGGGATACCCGCCGGCCTCCGCCAGCGCGCGCTCGAGAACCCAGGGCCGCGCAACAAGCTCTACTGCCCGAGCGGCCACACGTGGTGGTTCACCGGCAAGAGCGACGCCGAGAAGCTCCAGGAGCAGCTCGACGCCACGGAGCGGAAGCTGGCGGCCGAACGGGCCCGTCGCGACCAGGCCGAGGCGGACGCCGAGCACGAGCGCCGCCGAGCCAACGGCTACAAGGGGGCCGCCGCCAAGACGAAGAAGCGCGCGGCCAAGGGCGTGTGCCCGGCGCCGGGCTGCAAGCGCTCGTTCGTCGACGTCGCCAAGCACGTCGCCACCTGCCACCCCGACCTCGAAGCTGCGCCTGTCGAGCCCGTCGGCGCTCCATGACCGTCGCGCACTGGGACCACGACGGCGTCGGCGGGCACAGCCCGTCCGAGCGTCTGCCGTGCGGGCACCACAGCAGCGACGGGGAGTGCCGCGAGTGCGACGAGCTCGGCACCCCTGACCCGTGGGCCCTCGCCGGCGGCGACGAGCTCGAGGCGACCACCCCGTGATCTCGACGCAGCCCGTGCACGACCCTCGGACCTGCCCGACCTGTGGGCCCATCATCGCCAGCGAGGCCTACCGGCGCGGTCTCGAGCGCGCCGGCCGCATGGACATCCCCCTCGTGGTCGATCGGGAGCCCGTCCGGTGACCGTCATCGTCGACTTCACTGCCATCGGCACCCCGCGTCCCCAGGGCTCGAAGCGGGCGTTCATCGCCAACGGCCGCGCCGTGATGACCGAGACCAACCAGGCCGGACACCGCGACTGGCGCGCCACCGTCCAGCAGGCCGCCATCGAGGCCATGGCCGGGCGGCCTCCTGTCGACGGGCCGATCGAGACGCTCGTGACGTTCGCTCTCCCGCGCCCCGGGTCGCACCCCAAGAGCAGGCGGACCTGGCCGGTCAAGCGCCCCGACTACGACAAGCTCGTCCGCGCCGTCAACGACTCGCTCACCCACGTGGTGTGGCGCGACGACTCGCAGATCGTCGACGCCCGCGTCCGCAAGGTGTGGGCCCACGTTGACGTCGCCATGGCCCCGGGTGTCCGCGTCGTGGTCCGCACCGCGGAGACCACCGAGGTCGCCTCGGCCGACGCCGGGCAGCTGCAGCTCGGAGTGAACGCGTGAGCGCGCCCCGTCCCGTCCTGGCCCGGCTATGGCTGGGCTCGTTGTCGCTTGCGGTGACCGCTGGCGTGATGGGGCGCATCGCGATCGACCCGCCCTCGCCGTTCATCCTCGACCGACCCGAGGTCGAGATGCGCGAGGCACAGCGGTGAGCGCGGCCGAGCACGACATGACCGACCGGCCAGCCGACGCCGCTGACCTGACGTGCCCCGAGTGTGGGTACGTCGCCGCCGCGCCACAGGGCCTGGGCGCGCATCGTCACTACCAGCACGGGGTCACGGGGGACATCAACTATGGACGACGGATCGCCGAGAAGCAGCGGGCGTACTACGAGGCCAACAAGGACGAGATCGCCGAGAAGAAGCGGGCGTACTACGAGGCCAACAAGGACGAGATCGCCGAGAAGCAGCGGGCGTACCGCGAGGCCAACAAGGACGAGATCGCCGAGAAGCAGCGGGCGTACTACGAGGCCAACAAGGAC
>Ga0272482_10000036_pt1 | contig 44135 bp, 35 predicted proteins | sample RVTome_8_FD_192427 | JGI IMG/M metagenome (GOLD analysis project Ga0272482, IMG submission 192427) | Soil microbial communities from uranium-contaminated site in the Upper Colorado River Basin, Wyoming, United States - RVT160D0 (version 2) ...
CCCCGGTGAGCTGCCGGGCGACGGCCGCGGCGTGGGAGACACCGGTCACCACCAGCGTCCGCTCCGGGGCGGTCAGCGGCGCCAGCCGCTGGACGGTCGCCTGCAGCAGCGAGGCGGCGGTGCCGGTCAGCGGATGCAGAAACTTAGGGTGACCGGCTCGGGACAGCGGCCACAACCTCGTGCCACTGCCACCCGCCGGAATGACGGCGAAGAGCATCAGCCCATCATGCCTGCTGTGAGTTACGGCCGACCGCTCAGGCGGCGGCGCGGCTCCACGCGGCGACGTGGACCTCGGCGCTCGACTCCCAGGTGAACTCCTTGGCCCGGTCGAAGCCGGCCTTGGCCAGGGACAACCGGCGAGCCTCGTCGTCGAGCAGCGCGCCGAGGTCGGTCGCGATCTGGTCCGGGTCCTCGCTCGTGTAGGCCACGGCGTCACCGCCGACCTCGGGCAGTGACAGGCGCGGCGTGGTCAGCACCGGCGTGGCGCAGGCCATCGCCTCCAGGATCGGCAGGCCGAAGCCCTCGCCGTACGACGGGTAGGCCGCGACCAGGGCGCCGCCCAGGAAGCCGGGCAGGTCGGCGTAGCGCAGGTAGCCGGGACGGAGCAGGCGGAGGTGGGCCGGCACGTCGGCGACCGCGCGGTCGATCTCGTCGTCGTGCCCCTGGCCGCCGGCGATCACCAGTGCCGGCGGATCGGTGCGGTCACGCACCGCCTCGGCCCAGCCACGGATCAGGTTGGGAACGTTTTTGCGAGGCTCCTTCGCGCCGAGGAACGCCACGTAGCCGCTGCCGCCGAGGCCGAGCCGGGCGCGGACCCGGGCCTTCTCCTCGTCGGTCGGCGGGTGGAACGCGGCGTGGTCGACCCCGTGGTAGGCCACGTCGATGCGGGTCGGGTCGGCATCGAGCAGGCGGATCAGCTCGTCGCGGGTGGCCTTGCTCGGCACGATCACCCGCTCGGCCCGCCGGAGGGCGGTCTTGATCGCGCTGCGGAAGAACGTGCGGCGGGACTTGTCGTAGTGCTCCGGCTCGGTGAAGAACGTCGCGTCGTGGACGGTCACCGTCACCGGGCAGCCGGCCCGCAGCGGGCAGGTGTAGAACGGCGAGTGCAGCACCTCGGCCCCGACCTGCTGGGCCAGCAGCGGCAGCCCGGTCTGCTCCCAGGCGAGGCGGGCCGGGCGGTGGGCCACGGCCGCGGGGGCGGAGATCACCTCGGCGGCCGGCAGCATCCGCCCGTAGCGCTCGACGTCGGTGCGGAGGGACACGACGGCCAGCTCCAGGCCGGAACCGATGACTTTGGCGACCGCGCCGAGCAGCCCATCGACGTATCTGCCGACGCCGCCCCGGTCGGCGGGAACACTCGTAGCGTCAACGAGCACGCGGGGCGGACTACCGGGGGTCACTGGGCTTCTCCTTGTGGGTGCTCTTCGCTCGTGGGCCGGTTGTTGCCGGCTGTGTTCAACAACACTTACGTAAAGCCTACGCCCGACGGTTCGGCCACCGTTGTCTGCGACGCGACGGTAAGACTTTTCCGAAGTGAGTGAGTCAGGAGTGAGTACTGTCCGGCATTGTGATCGAACGCTTTGCCACCGCCGCCGCTGATGATCCGGCCCGGCCGCTGCTCACCTGGTACGACGACGCGACCGGCGACCGCACCGAACTGTCCGGCGCCACGCTCGACAACTGGGTCGCCAAGACGGCGAATCTGCTGGTAGACGGCCTGGGAATGGGTCCGGGAGACCGGGCCGGGGTGCTGCTGCCGCCGCACTGGCAGACCGCGGCCGTCCTCCTCGGCGCCTGGGCGGCGGGGGTAGAGGTCGCGAATGAGAAAATTTCCGTCGATGTCATCTTCGCGTCGGCCGATCGGGTGGGAGACGCGGAGGAATGGGGTGCCGGCGAGCGCTTCGTCCTCGGGCTCGCCCCGATGGCCCTGCCCATGCGGACAGTGCCGTCCGGTTTTGTGGACTACGTGGCTGAGGTCCGGAGTTTCGGCGACCACTTCACGCCGGCCCAGAACCAGGCCGGACGGGACCTGGTGGAGCGGGGGGCCGCACGCGCGGAGGAGATCGACCTGAAGGCGGGCGACCGCGTGCTGGTCGACGCGGCGAAGCACCCGGACCCGCTGGACTGGCTCCTGGCGCCGCTCGCCGCCGGCGCGACACTGGTGCTCTGCGGCGCGCTCGACCCGGCGAAGCTGGACGACCGGGCGGCGGCCGAGAAGGTCACAACTCGGCTGGTATGACCTCGCGGAGCGCGTCCTCCTGGGTCCACACGTAGAAGCCGGCCCGGTCGCTCAGCCACGGCCGGGACCGCGCCTCGCGCTCGTCCAGCACCTTCTCCTCGACCTCCAGGAGCACGTAGCGGGAGCCGTCCGGGTTGCCCTCGCGCCAGCCCGGGCCGTAGAGCGCGTCGAGAAGGCGGTCGCGCCGGCCGGGCGCGAGCCCGCCGTCGACCACCCAGTCGCTCGGCACCCGGTACCAGCACGTACGGATGACCTTGGCCATCGGGCTGAACGCGTGGTTGCCGTCGACCCACACGCCCAGCGTGTCGGTGACGGTCAGCCGCAGGTACGCGCTCATGGCCAAAGAGACGCGCCGGAGTCACCGCATCGTTGTCGGCCGACTAGTCAGTGCTATCGGGCGAAACGTCGGAACTCCTCCAGCGACTCCGGGTTGGCGAGCGCACCGGTCGCCGCTGCTTCCTGGATGGGTGTACCAGTGAGGATCCGCTTCACCGGCACCTCCAGCTTCTTCGCGCTGAGCGTGCGCGGCACGGCCCGTACCTGATGGATCTCGTCGGGCACGTGGCGGGGCGACAGCGCGGTCCGCAGCTCCCGCGCGATCCGGCCGCGCAGCTCGTCGTCGAGCTCGCGGCCGGCGGCCAGCACCACGAAGAGCAGCAGCTCACCCTGGTCGTCGCCGTCAATGTGGACGACCACCGAGTCGACCACCTCGGCCAGCCCCTCGACCACGGAGTAGAACTCGGCGGTGCCGAGCCGCACGCCACCCCGGTTGAGCGTGGCGTCGGAGCGGCCGGTGATCACGCAGGTGCCCCGCTCGCTGATCAGGATCCAGTCGCCGTGCCGCCACACGCCGGGGAAGACGTCGAAGTACGCCTCGCGGTAACGGCTACCGTCCGTGTCACCCCAGAAGCCCACCGGCATGCTCGGCATCGGCGCGGTGATCACGAGCTCGCCGAGCTGGCCCGTCACGGAGTTGCCGGCCGGATCGAAGGCCTCGACGCGGGAGCCGAGGCAGCGGCAGGAGAGCTCGCCCTCGTACACCGGGACGAGCGGGCTTCCGCCGATGAAGCCGGTGCACACGTCGGTGCCGCCGGAGAGTGACTGGAGCTGGACGCCGGGGCCGAACACCTCGTACACCCAGGCGAAGCCCTCGGGCGGCAGCGGCGCGCCGGTGGAGCCGATCCCGCGCAGCTGGGCCCCCGCGTGCGGGGTGAGGCCCGACTTGCGGCAGGCGAGCAGGAACGGGGCACTGGTGCCGAAGTACGTGACGCCGGCCTCCTCGGCCATCCGCCAGAGCGCATCGAGGTCGGGGTGCCCAGGATTTCCGTCGAAGAGGACGATCGCGGCGCCGACCGCCGGGGCGGAGACGAGGAAGTTCCACATCATCCAGCCGGTCGTGGTGAACCAGAAGAACCGGTCGCCCGGGCCGAGATCGTGGTGCAGGGCGAGCATCTTGAGGTGCTCGAGGAGGATGCCGCCGTGGCCGTGCACGATCGGCTTGGGCAGCCCGGTCGTGCCCGATGAGTAGAGGACGTAGAGCGGGTGGTCGAAGGGGACCGGCTCGAAGGTGAGCTCCTCGTCCGTCTCTCCCGCCAGCTCGTCCCAGTCGCCGCCGGCGTGCAGGTAGGGCAGCGTTACCGTGTGCCGCAGCGAGGGCAGCGCCTCCCGGATGGCGGCCACCTCGGCGCGGCGGTCGATGGCCTTGTCGCCGTAGCGGTAGCCGTCGACCGCGACCAGCACCGACGGCTCGATCTGCCGCCACCGGTCGACCACGCTGCGGGTGCCGAACTCGGGCGCGCAGGAGGAGAAGGTGGCGCCGAGGCTGGCGGTGGCGAGCATCAGCACATAGGTCTCTGGGATGTGCGGGGCGTACGCGGCGACCCGGTCTCCCCGGCCCACCCCGAGCCGGCGCAGCCCCGCCCGCACCCGCCGCACCTGCTCGCGTAGCTGCGCCTTGGTCAGCGTGACCGGCTCGCGGGTCTGCGAGTACGCGATCACGACCGGGTCGTCCGGAGCCAGGCCCGGCATCCGCAGCACATGCTCCGCGTAGTTGAGCGTGGCGCTGGGGAACCAGCGGGCGCCCGGCATCACCTGCCGCTCCAGCACGGCGGTCGGCTGGTCGTACGCGACGATCTCGAAGTACTCCCAGATGGACCGCCAGAATCCCGGCAGGTCGTCGACCGACCACTGCCACAGGTCGGCATACCCGGCGAAGTCCAACCCACGGTGCTCGCGCAGCCAGCGTAGGTAGTCCCCGATCCGGGACCGCTCGCGCACGTCGGCCGGTGGCGTCCACAACTCCGTACCCGCGCTCATCGGATCATCTTGCCCGCCTGCCGCGTGACCGGCGAAACCGGTACGGTGCGCGCATGCGACATCTATGGAGTTTGCTCGCGGGCGTGGTCGCCGCGCCGCTCACCTGGGTGCTCGTCTCCGTGGGCCAGGCCCGTTCGTCCAGCACCGTGGCCGGTTGGGCGGAGGCCCGGCGTTACGACACCCTGGATCTCATCGAACCGGCCGTGTACCTCGCGGCGGCCGGCATCCTCCTCGGCGTGATCGGCACGCTGCGCTTCTCGCCGCTCGGCCCGCTCGTCGCCGGGCTGCTGCTGATCGCGCCCTACGCGGGTCTCTTCGCCGACCCGCTGGCCGTGCGGGACACGGTGCCGGACAGCTGGAGCCTCCTCGACCGCGACATCCCGCTCCTGGTGCCACTCGACAACGGCACCCTCCTGCTGCTCGGCGCGCTGCTCGTGGTCGCCACCTTCAGCGTCCAGCGGTGGCGGCGGTGGCCGCTGGCGAGCGGGTACGCGCCGGAGCCGTTCACACCGAAGGACGAGCCGGACACGCTGCCCGACGTGATCAACGCCCCGTCGTCGCTCTCCTCGTTCCATGCCTTCGGCACCCAGTCGCTACCAGAACCGGACGAGACGCCCACCGTCCCGAGCCGGCCCTCCGGCGGCACCCCGTGGTCGGCGCCACCGTCCAGCACCACCACGCGCACCGACGGTAAGTCCTAGCAGTTCACGGGCTTGCCCCGGCGGGGTACGGTGCCCCTGCGGATGATGATGGGGAGGGCACATGCGCCACGCGGGTTCGCTCCTGCTGTCGCTGTTTCTGGCGCCGCTGATCTGGGTCGGGACCGGCTACGGCCTGACCGAGGTCAACAAGGCCCGGGCCCAGCTCATCAGCGGGTTCGAGATCGAGATCGTGCTCGGCCTGCTGGCGCTGCTGGCCGCCGGCGGGCTGTACGCGCTGTTGACGATGGCGCGCCTGTCTCCGATCGGGCCGGCTCTCATCGGGCTGATCTTCGTCGTGCTGGCCACGTGGTCGGCGTTCGACCCCGCGTCGTACTTCGACACGATGCCCACCGACCTGCGCGACGGTGACTTCGCCCTCACCTATCCCGCGCTGGGATACTCCGCGCTGCTCGGCGTGCCGCTGCTCGCCACGCTGCTGAGCCCGCGCCGCTGGCGCCGGTACGCCCACCCGGCCGCGGCGACGCCGGCCGCCCCGGCGCCCTACCCGATGCCTGCCGCCGGGATGCCCCCGGGCGCGATGCCGGGCGCGCCCTACGCGCCGCCGTACGCGGCCCAGCCCACGTTCGCCGCGACGCCCGGCTACCTGGCGCCGCCTCCGCCTGGAGCGCCCTACCCGGGTGCGCAGCAGCCGGCGCCGACCACCGCGTTCCAGGCGCCCACGTCGGCCCCGCCCGCGCCGTCGAGCGCGCCGCCCATGGCCGCGCCCACGCAGCGGATCCCCACCCAGTCGCCGCCGCCGGCGGCCGAGCAGGAGACGACGACGCTGCTCAGCCAGCCGCCGCCAGCCGAAATGGCGACGACCCGCATCCCGACCTCGCCGACCACGGCGGTGCCCGCCGCGTACCCGCCGGCCGAGGCCCCCACGACCCGCATCCCGACGTCACCGACGACCGCCGTGCCGGCGGCCACGCCCGCGGCGCCGGTCGGCGACCAGACCACGACGACGCTCGGTGCGCAGGACACGGAGGCGACCCACCTTCTGAAGGGCCCGCCGCCGAAGGACGCCTACCCGAGGCCGGCCTGGTCGGCACCCACTCCGCCGCCGATCACGCCGCCCGGCGCCCGCAAGCCCGAAGACGACCTCGACGACCCGGAAGCCACCCAGCCCGCCCGCTGACCGGGCTGACGCCCACCCGTCAGCGGAAGGTCTTGAGCAGTTGGCGGGCCATGACGATGCGCTGGACCTGGTTGGTGCCCTCGTAGATCTGGGTGATCTTGGCGTCGCGCATCATGCGTTCGACCGGGTAGTCCCTCGTGTAGCCGTAGCCGCCGAGCAACTGGACCGCGTCGGTGGTGATTTCCATGGCGGCGTCGGAGGCGTAGCACTTGGCCGCGGCGCCGAAGAACGTGAGGTCGGCGTCGCCGCGCTCGGAGCGGGCCGCCGCCGCGTACGTCAGCTGGCGGGCCGCCTCCAGCTTCATGGCCATGTCGGCGAGCATGAACTGGATGCCCTGGAAGTCGGCCACCGGCTTGCCGAACTGGGTGCGCTCGGTCACGTACCGCGCGGAGAAGTCGAGCGCCCCCTGCGCGATGCCGAGCGCCTGGGCCGCGATCGTGACGCGGGTGTGGTCGAGGGTGCGCATGGCGGTGGCGAAGCCGGTGCCGGGCTCGCCGATCATGCGGTCGGCCGGGATGCGCACGCCGTCGAGGTAGACCTCGCGGGTGGGCGAACCCTTGATGCCGAGCTTCTTCTCCGGCGCGCCGAAGCTGACGCCCGAGTCGGACCTGTCCACGACGAAGGCCGAGATGCCCTTGGCGCCCACGCCCGGCTCGGTCACCGCGAAGACGGTGTAGAAGCGGGACACCCCCGCGTTGGTGATCCAGCGCTTGACGCCGTCGAGCACCCAGTGATCGCCGTCACGAACCGCGCGGGTGGTCATCGAGGCGGCGTCGCTGCCCGCCTCGGGCTCGGACAGGCAGTACGAGAACATCGCCTCACCGCTCGCCACCGGGGGGAGGAACTTTCGCTTGAGCTCCTCCGAGCCGGCCAGCAGCAGCGGCATCGTGCCCAGCTTGTTGACCGCGGGGATGAGCGAGGAGGAGGCGCAGGCGCGGGCGACTTCCTCGATCACGATGGCGGTGGCGAGGGCGTCCGCACCCGCGCCGCCGTACTCCTCGGGGATGTGCGGTGCGTGGAAGTCGGCGGCGCGCAGGGCGTCGTAGGACGCCTTGGGAAACTCGCTCGTCTCGTCCGCCTCCGCGGCGTTGGGCGCTACCTTCGCGTCGCATACCGCGCGAACCGCCTCGCGCACAGCCTCGTGGTCCTCCGGAAGCCGGTACGCTTCGAACGATTCTGTCGGCATAGCGCCTCCCCTTGGCGATCTTCTTGCGTGAATGTGAGGATACCGACCAGCGTTCAGGTGCCCTTCATGACCGCGTAGGCTCACGCACTATCGTCGGCTGCGCTACACCGCAGGCCGAGCGTTTGCCCAATAGACCCAAATAGTCCGATAATCGGTGCCGCCCATGGCGCCCCACCCGAACCGCGCGACGCGAAGCGCCGCCCAGTGCGAGCGGAGAACACAGGCGTGACGATCCCGTACTCGAGCACCCAGCCAGTCCCTGCGATCGGCGCGGTCACCCCGCCGTCCGGCGCGGCCCGGCCCCGGTTGGCGTTCCTCGGCACCGGCTACCTCGGTGCGACCTACGCGATCTGCTTTGCTGAGCTCGGCTACGAGGTGCTCGGCTTCGACGTAGACGAGGCCAAGATCGCGAAGCTGGCGGGCGGCGCGGTGCCGTTCCACGAGCCCGGTCTCGACGAGCTGCTGCGCCGCAACCTCGCGGCCGGGCGGCTCCGGTTCACGACCGACTACAAGGAGACGGCCGACTTCGCGGACGTCCACTTCATCTGTGTGGGCACGCCGCAGCGGGCCGACGGGATGGGCGCCGACCTGTCGTACGTCGAGGCGGCCGTCACCGGCCTCGCCCAGCACCTGACCCGCAAGGCGTTGATCGTCGGCAAGTCGACGGTGCCGGTCGGCACGGCCGAGTGGATCGAGCAGCTGGTGGGCAAGCACGCCCAGGCCGACCTGGGCGTCGAGGTGGCGTGGAGCCCCGAGTTCCTCCAGGAGGGCTTCGCCGTCGAGGACGTGCTCCGGCCCAACCGCATCGTCGTCGGTGTGAAGAGCGAGTGGGCCAACGCGATGCTCTACGCCTCGCACAAGGGCGTGTTCGATCTCGCCGCGACCGAAGACCGCGAGGTGCCGCTGGTGGTCACCGACTTCGCCACGGCGGAGCTGGTCAAGGTCGCCGCCAACGCGTTCCTGGCCACCAAGATCTCGTTCATCAACGCGATGGCCGAGGTGTGCGAGGTGGCCGGCGGCGATGTCACCATGCTGGCCCGCTCCATCGGGTACGACCCGCGGATCGGCAACCGCTTCCTCCAGGCCGGTGTCGGCTTCGGCGGTGGCTGCCTGCCCAAGGACATCCGCGCGTTCCAGGCGCGGGCCCAGGAGCTCGGCGCCGGTGAGGCGCTGCGCTTCCTGCACGAGGTCGACCTGATCAACCTGCGCCGCCGCACCCGCGTGCTCACGCTCGCCGCCGAGCTGCTCGGCCGCCGTTCCGGCCCGGCCGGCCCGGACCTGTCCGGCACCCGGATCGCCGTGCTCGGCGCCACCTTCAAGCCCAACTCCGACGACGTGCGCGACGCGCCGTCGCTCGCGGTCGCCGCGCTGCTCGCCAAGGCCGGCGCCGACGTCCGGGTGTACGACCCGGAGGGCACGGAGAACGCCCGCGTGGCCCAGCCCGACCTGGCGTACGAGGCCTCGATGAACGACGCCGTCCGTGGCGCCGATCTCGTGTGCGTGCTGACCGAGTGGGCCGACTTCCGCAACGCCGACCCGGTCGCGCTCGGCGAGCTGGCCGCGGGGCGCCGCGTGATCGACGGGCGAAACTGTCTCGACTCGGCACTATGGACCCACGCGGGTTGGGAGTACCGGGGCATGGGCCGCCCTTAGGGCGAGCCCATAGACTTGGAGCGCCGATCTTAGGCATGCTTTCGGGGAGTCCACTGTGTCGGGCTCCGCGGGAGAGAGGGTGCCATGGCGACGTTCAAGTGCTCGTCGTGTGGCCGGCAGATCCAGCCGGCGGCACAGTGCCCATACTGCGGCGCCCTCCAGGGCCAGTGGGCTGACGAGCTGGCCCGGATCGAGCGGTCGATCGCGGAGATCAAGGCTGACGACGTCCGGATCGGCAAAGAGGCGAAGCTCAACGCCCAGAAGCTCCAGGCGGCTCAGTTTCAGCGCGACATCCTCGCGCACGCGAACGCACAGGCGCAGGACAAGGCGCGGCAGTCCACCCGCGCCCGGCGCCGCACCTTCGTCCGCCGCCCGGCCGGTGCCCCGACCGGCGCACCGGCCGGCCCGGGCGCCCCGCCTCCACCACAGCCCCCGCCGCGCCGGGTGCCACGGCAGGAGGGCACGCGCCCGGCTGGCGCGGCTGCGCCGCCACCACCGCCTCCCCCACCGCCGCCGGTCGACGTCGAGCCCGAGCACCGCCCCGAGGCGTCCACCCGCGAGGTACAAAACATCTACCTCGGCCTGGGCGGCCTCCTGCTGGGCATCGCGGCGGTCGTGTTCGCCGCCGTCGCGTTCACCTCTTTCGACGACGTAAGCCGCGCGGCGATCCTCATTGGAGCGACGGCGGTCATGCTTGTCGCGCCACCGATGGTGGCCCGCCGGGGCCTGATCTCCACCGCGGAGACCATCGCCGCCGTCGGGCTCGGCCTGGTGCCCCTCGACGGGTATGCACTGTGGACGGTCGACCAGATCCGCAGCGACACCGTGCCCGGGGCGGTCGTGGCGGGCATCGTCTTCGCGCTGACCGCGCTCGTCGCCGGCTGGTACGCGGCGCTTACCGGCCTGAGCGTCCCCCGGTACGCCATCGTGCTCGCGCTGCAGCCGATCCTGCCCCTGCTGGCGTACGAGTGGATCAATGGCCCGACCGGCTGGGCGCTCGTGCTGACCGTGGTGGCCGCGCAGGATCTGCTGCTCGCGCGGCAGTTCAAGCAGCGAGGGCGGCTGGACACGCCACCGTGGCTGGGGGCGCCGGCCGCCGCACCCCCGAAGGCCCCGCCGCCCACGGCGCCCGTCGACGGTGAGCCGGCGGAGGCCCCAGCCGGGTCGACCGAGCGCCCGGAGAGCGCGCCGGAGGAGTCGGACGCCGTAGTCACCGACGCGGGGGAGGCCGGCCGCAAGCCCGCCCCCGTGCCAGCGGCGGCGTTTCTGCCCCAGCTGACCTGGGGGCTGCACGCCCTCGCGGTGGTCGCCGCGCTGCTCTTCGCCGCGGTCGCGACGCTCCAGGCCGACACCCCGCCCGCCGCGCTGGGCGCCGGACTCACGCTGGTGCTCGCGGCGGCCGCCGGGGTCGCCGGCGCGCTGGGGCTGGGGCGGCAGGTCGTCGTCGACGTCTCCGCCGGCATTTTCACGCTCGCGGTGATCGCTGCCGCGTCGCAGATCGTGTCGGTCGCGGTCCCGGGGCGCGCCTTGTTGCTGATCGCCGGCGTGATCGCGCTGACCGGCGTGGGCGTGCGCGCGGTCCCCGAGGCCTTCCGGCGGGGCCCCCAGCTCGCCTCGGCCGTCGCGCTGATCGGCATGGGCCTCCTCGTCGCCGGCACCGCCCTGCGCGCCGCCATCGCGCCGGTACGGGCGGCACTGCCGGTCTGGGAGGCCGACCTCTCCGCGTACCAAGGTCGCCTCGAGGAAGCCGCGGGGGCGGCGGGCTGGCAGCTCGCCGCGAGCGCCCTGCTGCTCACGATCGCCGCCGTCCTCTCGCTGCCGCCGGAGGCGCGGCGGGAGTCCGCCGTCGCCGGGGTGGCGCTGACCGCGCTGGCCGCGCCGGCCTCGTTCGCACTGCCGTGGAGCGCCGCGCCGTGGCTGCCGGTGCTGGCCGCGATCGGCATCGGCGCCACCGGGCTGTACGCGAAGAGCGAGCGAGCCGCCCAGGCCCACGTGGCGGGCGCCGCGGTGGTCGGCCTGGTGGGCGCCGGTGCGTCGCTGGCCCGACCGGCGTCGACCGCGGCGGTGCTGGCCGTCCTGACGGTGGCCGGCGTGCTGATCGCCGTCGCCGGGTCGTGGCTGCCCGAGCAGGCCGAGGCGCTGCGCGACGAGCCGGCCCCGGCCCAGCTGCTGCGCTCCGGGCCGTCCGCCGAGATGGTGGGTGAGTGGGCGGCCGGTGGCGCGGCGTTCGCGATGCCGGGAGCCGCCGCGGCCGCGGTGGCGGCCACCGCGCCGATCCGCGCGGACGCCGCCGTGCCGATCCTCGCGGCCGCGTTCGTGGCCGTGTGCGCCACCCTCGGGTACGCCGCGCTGGCCCAGGTCGCCTGGCGGCGCATCGCCTTCCCGCTGTCGCTGGGCACCGGGCTCGGCGCGCTGGCGGTGACGGCGGCCGCGTTCGGCGCGCCGGGCGCCGAGGTGGCCGACGCCTGGGTGGGGGCGCTGCTGCTGGTCGGCGCGGTGCTGCTCTTCCTCGCCCCGTCGATCGACGCGGGCCGGCGGCCCGACCGGCTGCTCGACGGCCCCGACTTCGCGGCCGCGGCCGCGATCGCGGGCATCATCGGCACGTTCGCACGGATCGCCGGCATCCTCTTCCCCGGCGCGGTGCTCGCGGTCGCCGCGCTGCTCGTGCTGTTCGTGGCCGTCGGCGTGCGCGCGATGCCCCCCGACTGGCGGCGCGGCCCGACCCTCGGCGTCGCGGCCAGCGGAGCCGTGCTCGCGGTGATCGCCGGGTACACGGCGCTCAGCGGCGGCCTGCGCGTGCTCGCCACGCCCGGCGCGCTGTGGGAGGCCGACCTCAGTGCCTGGCCGTCGAGCGGGATCGGCGTGGGCTGGCAGGCCCCGATCGCGCTCGCGCTGCTGGCCGGGGCGGCCGCGATCGTGTTGCCGCGCCCGTGGGCGTACGACATCGCCGCCGTCTGCGTGGGCCTCGCGACCATCGGCGCCCCGGTCGCGCTCGGCCTGCCGTGGTGGTCGCCGATGCTGGTCGGCGGCGCGGTCGCCACGGTCTACGGTGTCGCGTCGGTGATCGCCGACGACCCGCGCGCCGGCCTGGCCCGCGCCGCCGTGGCCGCCGGCGTCGCGCTGCACGCGGTGGGCGCCAGCCTGGTGCGACCGTGGACCACCGCCGCCGCGCTCGCCATGGTCGTGCTGGTCGGTGCGCTCGTGGCGACGCTCGCGCGGATGCTGCCCGCGATCGACGACGCGTCCCTCGAAGACATCCCCGGCAGCGCGCCACCGCCCGAGGCGGAGATGCCGCTGCACCTCGGCCAGATCGGCGGCGCGGCGGCCGGCGGCGCCCTCCTCGCGCTGCCCGGCGCGCTCGCCTCCATCGCCGCGGCGACGGGGCAGGGCGCGCCGGCCGTGCTGGCCTGGGCGCTCGCCGGCTCCACCGCCGGCCTCGCGGTGATCGCACTCGTCCGCCGCCAGGTGGCCCGCTACCTGCCGTACGCGACGGTCGGCATCGCCGGCGGCGCCACGATCACCGCGTTCGCCGCACTCCCCACCGACCTGCCCATCGGGGTGTATGCCGCGGCCGCCGCGCTCCTCGGTGTGGTCGCCGAGCTCCTGCGCGCCGCGACGCCACCGCCGAGGTACGTCGGGCAGCCCACCCAGCGCTGGTCGGTGATGCTCGGCGGCGTCTGGCGGCGCATGCCGTCCGGCCCGGCGCCACGCGGCCGGTGGTCGGTCAGCCCGGAGATGGGCGCGGCGCTGGTGGCCGCGATCCCGACGCTGATCGCGCTCGCCTCGATCGCCCCGGCGCTCGTCGCCGCGCTCGTCGACCCGCACCAGACGGTCAACCACATCTGGGAGGGGCCGCCGGCCGCGCTCACCCGCCCGGACCGCTCGGTCGACCCCTCCGACCTCGTGGGCACGCTGCTGCTGACCATCGCGGCGGCGCTCGCGGCGGCCGGCTTCGGCGGTCGGCGCTTCAACGAGGCGATCCCCGTCATCCTGCCCGGCGCGGCGATCACCCTGCTGATCACGCCGATCGCGCTGGGCGCCGCGTGGCCGGCCTCCACCATGGCCGCGCTCGCCGTCTTCACGCTCGCGATGCTCGGCCTCGCCCTCACGCCGCCGCCGCCCCCCGCCGAGCGCGCCCGCCCGCTGCGGATCACCCGCATCGTGGTGTTCGCGCTCGGCCTGGCCGCGGGCGGCGCGGGGATGGCCGGCAGCCTCGCCACCCGCTCGCTCACGCTGTTCACGCTCGGTGGGGCGGTCGCCGTGGGCGCCACCGCCGCGGTCTTCGGGCAGAGCCAGCGGGCCCGCATCCTCGGCTGGCTCTTCGCCGCCGCTTCGGCCATGGGCTTCGTGCTCACCGCCGCGCTCGTCGCCGGCCTGCCCGCGGCCTGGTCCGCGTACGGCGTACTCGCCGTCGGCGCCGTGCTGCTCGTGGTCGCGGCCGTACTGCCCCGCCTGCGCCGCCCCGAGTCCTTCCGCGAGGCCGCCACGGTGGAGTGGAGCGGCTACGGCGCCGCGCTCGTCGCCCTGGCCCTCGCCTTCGACTCGCCGGCCCACGTGGCCGGCCTGCTCGCCGCCTGGGGCGCCGTGCTGGGCGTCGCCTCCGTCCGCCCCGGCCGCCGCGCGGTGGAGCGCCGCACGCTCTTCTGGGCCAGCATTATCTGCGAGATCGTCGCGTGGTGGATGCTCATGGCGCTCAGCGACGTGGCCGTACCGGAGGCGTACACGCTGCCGTTCGCCGCGCTCGCCCTGCTGGTCGGCCTGATCGAGCTGCGCCAGCGCCCCGACCTGAGCAGCTGGACGGCGTACGGCCCGGCCCTCATCGCCGCGTTCGTGCCCACGCTGGTCATCGCCATCCGCACCGAGACCAGCGCCACGCGCGAGGTACTCCTACTGCTGGGCGCGGTCGCGACGGTCATCTTCGGCGCCCGTAGCCGCCAGCAGGCCCCGCTGGTGATCGGCACGGTGGTCACGGTGATCGCGGCCCTGCACGCGCTGACGCTGGTCGGCCTGTCGTGGCTGATCCTGATCCCGATCGGGGCGCTGCTCATCTTCTTCGGCGCCACCAATGAGAGCCGTCGCCGCACGCAGGAGCGCTGGCGCGCGATGACCCGGATGCGGTGAGGCCGCCGGTCAGCCTTCGCCGGTCGGCCGCAAGCCGTCGAGCACGATCGAGAGCAGGCGGTCGGCCTCATCCGGCACGGACTCGCTGGCGATGCCCACGCCGTGCACCAGCCGCAGCACCGTCGGCGCGTCGACGTCGGCGCGGATGGCACCGACCTCCTGCGCCCGGCTGAGCAGGTCGCGCAGGGCGCCACGCATGGTCTCCTTGCACCACGCCAGCGTCTCGGAGTCGCCGCCGAGCATCGCCTTGATCGCCGAGCCCAGGCCCCGCTTGGCCTTGATGTAGTCGAGCTGGAGCCGCAGCCAGGCATCGAGCGCCGGACCGGGCGGTAGCTCGCCGGCCAACTGCTTCGCCCGCTCGGCCAGCGCCTCGACGTCGTCGCGGTAGACGGCGCCCAGCAGCGCCTCCCTGGTCGGGAAGTGCCGGTAGAGCGTGCCGGGCCCGACACCCGCGCGGCGGGCGATGTCGTCGAGGCTCGCCTCGACCCCGTGCTCGGTGAACGCCTCCCGGGCCGCGGCGATCAGGCGTTCGTAGTTTCGGCGGGCGTCAGCGCGCACGGCACCTCCTTCGGGTGCATCCGGAGACATACTCCGGATAGGGTTGCCAACCGGAGGTCGTCTCCATATGCTAGCCGGAGTATTAATCGGAGAGTGTCTCCGGTTCTCCGTGTCTACCTCCAGGAGATTCCCTTGCCGGAACAGACCCTGGTCACCTCCCGCGCTTCCGCGACCTCCGCTCCGCCCGCCAGCCGGCATAGGCTCGCGCTCGCGATCATCGTGACCTGCCAGCTCATGCTCATCCTCGACGCGACCGTCATGAACGTCGCACTCCCACGCATCGCCGAAGACCTGCACTTTTCGCGTACCGGCCTGGCGTGGGTGATGAACTCCTACACGCTGGCGTTCGGCGGCCTGCTGCTGCTCGGCGGCCGTGCCGGCGACCTGCTCGGCCGGCGCCGGCTCTTCGTCGCCGGGATCGCGCTGTTCACCCTCGCGTCCCTCGCCGGCGGCTTCGCGACCTCGGCCGGCTGGCTGCTCGCCGCGCGCGTGCTCCAAGGCGTGGGCGCCGCGATGGCCGGGCCGAACACGATCGCGCTGATCGCCACCACGTTCACCGAGGCGCGAGAACGCATACGGGCGCTGGCGCTGCTCTCGGGCATGGCGAGCGCCGGTTTCGCGATCGGGCTGATCGTGGGCGGCGTCCTCACCGAGGTCGCCTCCTGGCGCTGGGTGCTCTTCATCAACGTGCCCTTCGGCCTCGCGGCCGCGCTGCTCGCCCCCCGGTTCGTCCGCGAGCCGGAGCGCCACCCCGGCCGGCTGGACCTGCCCGGCGCGCTCACGGCGAGCACCGGCGTCGCCGCCCTCGTGTACGCCTTCATCCGCGCGGCCGGCGAAGGCTGGTCGGACGCCCAGGCGCGGATCGCGATCGGCGCCGGCCTCGTGCTGCTGGCCGCGTTCCTGCTGATCGAGGTGCGGACCCGCGAACCGCTGCTGCCACTGCGCCTCTTCGCCGATCGCAACCGCGCCGCCGGCTACCTCAACTTCTTCCTCGGCCCGGCCGCGATGATGTCGATGTTCTTCTTCCTCACCCAGTTCCTGCAGGACGTGCGCGGCTTCAGCGCACTCGCCACCGGTCTCGCCTTCCTACCGCTGGCGGCGGGCATGTTTCTGATGACCCGGCTGGTGCCCCGCCTCCTGCCCCGCTTCGGCCCCCGATCACTCGCGGTGACCGGCGCGGCGACGATGGTGGCCGGTCTCGCCTGGCTGACCACGCTGCACAGCGACAGCGGGTACGTCGACGGGCTACTCGGGCCCATGGTCCTTCTGGGCCTCGGCGGCGGCCTGGGCTTCGTGCTGCTGACCCCGGTCATCATGGCCACCGTCCCACCCCGGGACGCGGGTGCGGCCGGCGGCGCGCTCCAGACCATGCAGCAGACCGGCGCGACCCTCGGCCTGGCGATCCTGGTGACCGTCTTCGGCTCCGCGACCCGCGGCGCGTCAGGCACGCCGCACGAGGTGGTCGTCCAGGGGATGACCACCGCCTTCACGGTCGCCGCGCTGATCGCGTCGCTCACGCTGCTGGTCGCGCTGACGTTCCGCAGGGCGCATCCGTGAATTTGCCCCGGTCCGCGCCAGCCGCCGACCGCAGCGGTGCCCGCGGGAGCAAACGGCCCGCGACTGGCACGGACGCGGGCAAATGCCTAAGAAACGACCCTCGGAAGCTCTTTAGAGCGCGGCGCGGAGGTTGGCGTCCTTCTGTGCCACGGCCTCGACCAGCGCCTCCTGGAAGGCGACCACCCGCCGCCGCAGCGCGTCGTCGGATGCGGCCAGGATGCGCACGGCGAGCAGGCCGGCGTTGCGGGCGCCGCCGATGGAGACCGTCGCCACCGGGATGCCGGCCGGCATCTGCACGATCGACAGCAGCGAGTCCATGCCGTCGAGGTGCTTGAGCGGCACCGGCACCCCGATCACCGGCAGCGGCGTCACCGAGGCGACCATGCCGGGCAGGTGGGCGGCGCCGCCGGCGCCCGCGATGATCACGCGGAGGCCGCGGTCGGCGGCGGACTGGGCGTACTCGATCATGCCGACCGGCGTGCGGTGGGCGCTCACGACGCGCACCTCGTGGGGGATCGCGAACTCGTCCAGCGCCTCGGCGGCGGCCTTCATCGTCGGCCAGTCCGAGTCGCTGCCCATGATCACACCGACCGACGCGTTCACACGCCCTCCTGGAGCCAGCGGGCGGCGCGTGCGGCGCGGGCCCGTACCTCGTCCATGTCTTCGCCTAGCGTCGTGACGTGCCCGATCTTGCGGCCGGGACGGATCTGCTTGCCGTAGAGGTGGACCTTGGCGCCCGGGTCGCTCGCGAAGAGGTGGTGCAGCCGCTCGTCGATGCTGATGCCGCCGGGCTGGCCACCGAGCACGTTGGCCATCGCCACCGCCGGCGCGGTCAACGCGGTCTCGCCCATCGGGTAGTCGAGGACGGCCCGCAGGTGCTGCTCGAACTGGGACGTGCGCGCGCCCTCGATCGTCCAGTGCCCGGAGTTGTGGGGGCGCATCGCGAGCTCGTTGACCACCAGGCCACCGGCCGCCTCGAACAGCTCGACCGCGAGCATGCCGACCACGTCCAGCGCCGTGGCGATGTCGATCGCCAGCTGCTGCGCGGCCACCGCGACGTCCGGGGGGAGGCCGGGCGCGGGCGCGAGCACCTCGACGCAGATGCCGTCCCGCTGCACGGTCTCCACCACGGGGTATGCCGCGACCTGCCCGAAGGGTGAACGCGCCACCTGCACCGCCAGCTCGCGGCGCAGCGCCACCCGCTCCTCGACGATCAGCTCGACGCCCGCCGGCAGCGGGTCGCCCGGGGAGAGCATCCACACGCCGCGGCCGTCGTATCCGCCGCGGACCGCTTTCGCGACGACCGGCCAGCCGACCTCGTCGCCGAAGGCGCGGACGTCTTCGACCGAGGTGACCGCCCGCCAGAGGGGCACCGGCGCGCCGAGGGCGGAGAGGCGCTGCCGCATCGCGCGCTTGTCCTGGGCGTACACCAGCGCGTCCGCCCCCGGGCGCACCGCCACGCCAGACGCGGCCAACTCGCGCACCGCCTCGGTGGGCACGTGCTCATGATCGAACGTGACGACGTCGCACCCCTTGGCGAACGTACGCAACGCCGCCAGGTCGGTGTGGTCGCCGTACTGCACGTCGGCGGCGACGAGCGCGGCGCCGTCGTCGGGGGCGACGGCGAGCACGCGCAACGACTGGCCGAGAGCGATCGCGGCCTGATGGGTCATCCGGGCCAGCTGCCCGCCGCCCACCATGCCGACAACGGGCAGACCGGTTCGGGTATCCATCTCGCCAGCCAGCCTAGCCGCGCTCATTTCCGCCCTGGCGTACGGGATGGTCGCGCTGGGCCGTTGCGGCGCTCCCCTCGACGCGCCGGGGAGCCGCTGAGCACCACGGCGATCGGGTCGATGGCGAGCGGGTCGTCCGCGCACAGCTCGGCGGCGACCGCGGCGTCGAGCTCTCCCGCCACGCCGGCCACTCCGCCCGCGCTCACGACCGCGCAGCCGCCGAGCGTCGCGTAGGCCTCCTCGGGCAGCGCGGTGCGCAGCGCGGCCAGCACCTCCGCGGCGACCCGCGCGGGCTCCTCCGGCGGCAGGACCACGGCTACTCCCCCGGGGCGCGGACCGCGTACCCCGTGGACAGCGGCTGGACCCACGGCGGCCCGCAGCGCGCCGACCCGCTCGACCGCCACCTGGGCCGTCCATGGGTCGTGCAGGCCCGCCGTCGGGCGGGCCCAGCGGTGCAGCGCCCGCGCCACGGGGCCGGGCCGGATCTCCCAGACCGCCCGCGTGCGCCCTTGGACGACCGCGACCGGATGCGCGGCGAGCAGGACGTGCCACCGCCCCCGCCGGTACGCCTTGCGGCCCAACCCGGCCAGGCACTCGCTCACATACCAGGCGACCTTCTCCGGGAGCTTGTCGCCGGCCGCGAAGACCTCTGTGGACACCGGCACGCGGGTCCACTGTGCACCGCCGGCCTTCGCCTCCGCTCTGGGTGTCCGCTGTGGACGGTGCGAGGGCTGCCGCGGGGCGAATGTGCCGAGCCAGCGCTCCACGATGTACCGGCGGAAGAGCGCGCCGCTGTCGACCTGCGCGCCGCCGAAGAGCGCGGCCAGCACGTCCCACGACGCGCGGCGGGCACCTGGCAGCAGCGGGTCGAGCAGCGCGGTGGCCAGCTCGCCGCGCATCCGCACCAGCACCTCACGCAGGGGCGGCAGCAGGCTGTGCGTGGCGTGCGCGGTGGCGAACTTGGCCGCCGGCATCGGCAGCGTGCCCTCGACGATCGCGGCCAGCTCGGCGCGGAGCACCGGCCCGGCGGAGGGCAGCGCGCGCAGTGGGAAGCGGACGGTCACGCCGTACCGGCTCTCCAGCCGGTCCGCGACGCGGGCGAGGTAGGCGCCGCCGCCCGAGGTGTCGATGAGCGTGTCCACCTCACCGGCCGTGGCGCGCGCGGTGGCCCAGGTCAGGTAGCTGTCCAGATCGGGCACCGGCTCGCCGAGGTCGGCGAGGAGGCCGTCGAGGTCGAGCTCGTCGGCGAAGTGCGGCTGCGCGCGGTGGCGTACCCCGGTCGTGGCGACCGGCCCCAGCACCGCCGCCGCGAAGTCGGCGGCCGCCGTCGTGAGGCCGGGAAAGGTGGCTGAGTAGACAGTCAGCGCGCAGCGTCCATCCGGCCACTTGAGCGCGGCCCCGATGGTCGCCGCGCCGGCCAGCCCGTGCCCGAAGCGCACGCCGATCCGCCCCCGACCGATCGCCGCGTCCAGCACCGACCGCGCGAAGCGTCCGGCGCCGTCGCGGGTGGCCATCGGCTTGCGGGTACGGGTGCCGCCCGCGATCTCCACCACCTCGCCGGGCAGCACGCGGCGGATCCCGGCGTAGAACGTGGCGGCGGTGTCGTCGCACGCGCCGGTGGCGATGAAGCGCCCGACCACGCCCTCGTCCGGCTCGGCCGGCACCCCGGCGGCGAGCAGCGCGCCCGGCTCGGAGGCGGCCAGGATGCCACCGGCCGTCTCCGCGTAGTAGAGCGGTGGGCCGTCGCCGTTGCGGGCCAGCACCAGGGCACCGCGAGCGGGGTCGGCGAGGATCAGCGCGTACGGCTCGGCGCCGGCCACGAGACCGAGCGGGCCCCGGCTCGCGTACTCCGCGGCCAGCGCGCTGACTTCGGCGATCCCGTCGAGGGCGAGAGCCACGCCGCCGTGCTCGTGTACGGCCGGCATGCTCGCCCGCACCAGCAGCCGGGCGGCGCCGGCCCGCCACGTGGCCGGTTCGGCGCCTCGGCGGGCGAGGGCGTTGGAGAGGGAGTTGAGGGCACTTTCGGGCATGCCAAAGGTGGCAGCGATTCCGGCCATTGGCCGATTTTAGGCTGATTTGCCCCGTATGAGGCGGAGCTGGGCCACGAGTTCACCGGCATCGGTGACGGGACGGTCGCAGACGAAGCCGCGACACACGTACGCGGTGGGGTGGCCGCCGAGCATCGGGCGGTCCGCGAGCAGCGGCACGCCGGGCTGGTCGGGCACGCCGGCCACGATGACCGCGCCGGGCGGGGCGTGATGGCGGGCCGCCTGCAGCAGCTCGTCCGCCGCGCCCTCCTCGGCCACGATCGCGATCTCGAACGGGCCGGAGAGCAGCGCCTCGCCGGTCGCGGCCGCGTACCCGGTGAAGCGCGGATGCTTGTCCACGATCGGCGCCACCGTCGCCAGCGCCGCCTCGGCCGCCTCCCTGTACCGGGTCTCGCCGGTCAGCGCCGTGTACGCGGTCAGCGCCGCCACCGTGGCGGAGAGGCCGGAAGGCGTGGCGTTGTCGGTGGGGTCGGCCGGCCGGGTCACGAGGCGCTCGGCGTCGTCGGCCGTGTCGTAGAAACCGCCGCTCGGCGTGGCGAAGTGGGCCAGGGCCGCGTCGAGCAGCCGCCCGGCCAGCTCCAGCCACCGGCCCTCGCCGGTCAGCTGGTGCAGCGCGCAGAAGCCCTCGGCCACCGCGCCGTAGTCTTCCAGCACGCCCGCCGGCTCGCCCACCACGCCGGCCCGCGACACGCGGCGCAGCCGCCCATCGACGATGTGCCGCTCGGCCAGCACCTCGCCGATCTTCAGTGCCGCCTGTGCCGTCACGCCGTCGTCCGTGATCATCGCGTGCTCGGCGAGGGCGGTGAGGGCCAGCCCGTTCCAGGCGGCGACGATCTTGTCGTCCCGACCCGGCTGCGGGCGACGGTCGCGCGCCTCGCGCAGCCGCCCACGGATCCGGATCCAGCGCTCGGCCACCGCCGGGTCGACGTCGTCGATGTCGCGGGCCAGCCGCAACACGCTCGTGCCGTGCTCGAACGTGCCTTTCTGGGTGACGCCGAAGAGGTCGGCGGCCCAGGCGCCGTCGTCGTCGCCCAGCGCCTCGCGCAGCTGGGCCGGCGTCCAGGCGTACGTCGCGCCCTCCACGCCCTCGGTGTCCGCGTCGAGCGCCGAGGCCAGGCCCCCCTCGGGCGTGCCCAGCCCGTCGAGCAGGAACGCCGCCGTCTCAGCCGCCACCCGCCCGGCCAGCGCGTCGCCACTCAGCCGCCACAGCTGGGTGTACACCCGCAGGAGCAGCGCGTTGTCGTAGAGCATCTTCTCGAAGTGCGGCACGGTCCAGGTGGCGTCCACCGAGTAGCGGGCGAAGCCGCCGGCCAGCTGGTCGTAGATGCCGCCCCGCGCCATCGCCTCGGCGGTGTGCCGCACGATCTCCAGGCTCGACTCCGAGCCGGTGCGCTGGTGGTGGCGGAGCAGGAAGAGCAGGTTCATGTGCGGGGGAAACTTGGGTGCGCCGCCGAACCCGCCGCGCACCTCGTCCTGCTCCTTGGCGAGCTGGACCGCGGCGTCGTCGAGGATCTCCTCGGTGAGCGGCGTGGTGGGCCCGCCCACGACCTGGGCGCCACCGATCGCCTCCACGACCGCGGCGCCCTGCCGCACCACGGCCTCACGCTGGTCGCGCCACGCGGTCGTGACACTTTCCAGGAGGCCGACGAAGTTGGGGCGCGGGTAGTACGTGCCGCAGAAGAACGGCTGCCCGTCGGGCGTGGCGAAGACCGTCATCGGCCACCCGCCCTGCCCGGTCATCGCCTGCGTCGCGGTCATGTAGACGGCGTCGACGTCGGGGCGCTCTTCGCGGTCCACCTTGATGGGGACGAAGTTCGCGTTCATGAGGCGCCCGACGCCCTCATCCTCGAACGACTCGTGCGCCATCACGTGGCACCAGTGACAGGCCGCGTATCCCACGGAGATCAGCACCGGCACATCCCGCCGCCGCGCCTCCGCGAAGGCCTCCTCGCCCCACGGCCACCAGTCGACCGGGTTTTCCGCGTGCTGGAGCAGGTACGGCGAGGTAGCACTCCCGAGCCGATTCACCCCTCCACCCTCTCACGGGCCCCCGCCACCCGCCGCGCGCGGCGTCAGCCCATCCACCGCCGGCGATCGGGATCCCAGACCCCGGCCGCCGTCCCGTCGAGCAGCAGATCAAGGAACGGTCGCACCCTCCGGTAACCGCGCGGCGGCCGGCGTGGCGTACGGCGTCTGCCGGCCCGATGCCTTCACCCGTCGCTCCCCTGGCCGAGGGGAGCCAGCCATCCTTCGCGCTCGGCGATGTCAGCCGACTCGAACAGCAGCTCAAGCAGCCCCACGCCGTCGCCGATCCTCAGCCCCCACGTGATCCGGGTGCTGAGCAAGCTGGGCCTGCGCGACCGCACCCAGGCGGTGGTAACGGGGTACGAGTCCGGCCTGGTAGTGCCGCGTTCGAGTCGTTGATTGGTTGATTAGCGGACAACTGCCCATAACCGTCTGCTGCCAGCCTGTGGCCATGCGTACGGTCTGGACCCGGGTACGCCCCGTCATCACCAACGCCTGGCTCGGCTTCGCGGTGCTGGCCGCCAGCGCCGTGGTCTCCGTCTGGAGCATCTCGAGCGTGCCCCAGGCCTCGCCGCTGCCGGTGCTGCTCGGCCTGCTGCCGTGGACGGTCGGCAAATACCTGCTCTGCCCACTGCGGTGGCACGCGATCTCGATGAGCGGGCGGAGCCGCTGGTGGCACATCCGGACGTACGCGGAGAGCGAGCTGATCGGCCTCGTCTCACCGGTACACGCCGGCGCCGACCTGTGGCGCGTACACCGCCTGCACCAAGCCGGCCTCGGCCGCACCGTGGCGGTCGCCGAGGTCGCGATGGACCGGGTGATCGGCATGGCCGGGATCGCGCTGGGCGTGGTGCTGGCCGGCGTCACGCTGCCGTGGGAGATGCTCGCCGCGTTCGGTGCCGTGGCCGCTGTCGCGGTCATCGCCGCGCTGGCGGTGCACCGCCGCCGCCCCGATCTGCTCGCCCGCCGCCCACTGCCCGGGCCAGGGGTGCTGGCCTTGGGTCTGACGATCTCGGTGGCCTACCAGGTGGGCGTCGCCGGCCTGATCCTCGGCTCGGTCATCGGGGTAGGCAGCACTGTGAGCCTGCTCGGCCTGGTCACGGTCTTCGCGGCCAGCCAGCTCGCCAGCATCATCCCCCGCTTCGGCGGCGCCGACCCGCACAACGCCGCGCTGGCGGTTGGGCTGGCGTCGCTAGGCGTGCCGTGGACCGCCGCCATCGGCGCGATCTCACTCGTCGCCGTGGTGCCCTGGATCCCGGCCCTCCTCTTCGGCGGCGGCAGCCTCGCCACCCGCCACCTGGCCGCCCTCGTCACAGCCCACCCGCACCCGCTGGCGGCAGCCCGCGAACGCCTGGTTACCCGCCGCCTGATCCCCCGCCGCTTCGCCCCACGCGCCCTAGCCGCCGACCCCAAGCCCGCCGCCCTCCAGCCATAGCCCTACCGCGCCCGGGTCACACCAACTGGCAAACCCTTCTCGATGCAGGTCCGCGTTAGTTGCTGACCGCATGCTCCTGTCGGCACGCCGCAGTCGGCGGCTGGCTTGGCGCCCGCCGCCCCGCGACGGCGCCTTTCAAAAGTCGGAGTTTGGGCAGGAACGCAGGATCCGCCCACCACCTTTGCTCTGCTCCCCTGGACGATCTTTTCCCAAGCTTTGGGCTACCGCGATGTTCGTCGTGGTCCAGACCGCTGCTCCCGCGGCCTCACCGTGCTTGGTCGGTCGCGCTCACCCCTCTTATCGCCTACGGCGAGGGACGGGGACCACCATGATCGTTCGCCGAAACAGGTCTGATACCCCTCCTCCGACGCTGTCTCCGGGCAAGCGATCAAAGCCACCGATCTAGCGCCATCGGGTGGTCTGGAGCACTCCCGCCGGAGGCGAAACCAACAGCGGACGGGCGAGGCCGCGGGAGCGACGGTCGAGACCACTGCGGACATCGCGGTAGCCCAAAGCTTGGAATAGATCGTCCAGGCGCAAGCCGGCCACAACGACCGGTGCACGGTGCGAAGCGTGGGTCAGGAGGCGCCGTCGGCGCGGAGGGGGAAGACCTGGGCCTGGGCGGAGTCGAGCAGCGAGCGGAGCACGGCCACGATCTTGTCGGCGGGCATGGGCTTGAAGAAGTGGTAGCCCTGGGCGGCGCTGCAGCCCAGCGCGGCCAGCGCGGCTCGCTGGTCGGCGGTCTCCACGCCCTCGGCGACCACGCGCAGGCCCAGCCGGCGGCCCAGGTCGACGGTCGCGTTGACGATGGCGGCTGACGTCGGGGCGTCGGCCATCGTGCGGACGAACGAGCGGTCGATCTTGACCTCGTTGACCGGGATGCGGGTCAGGAACGTGAACGAGGAGTAGCCGGTGCCGAAGTCGTCGACGGAGAGCTGCACGCCCAGATCGCGGAGCGCGGCGAGCACCTCGTCGATGACCTCCAGCTCGCTGAGTACGACCGTCTCGGTGATCTCCAGGACGAGGCGGCGGGGCGGGACGCGGTGGCGGCGGAGCAGCTCGGCGATGTCGGCGGGCAGGTGGGGATCAAGCAAACTGCGGGCCGACAAATTGACCGAGATGGGCACGTCGAGGCCCTCGCGGCCCCACTCGGCGGCGACGCCGAGCGCCTTGTCCACGACGTACCTGGTGAAGGGCGCCAGCAGGTCGCTGCCCTCGACGGCGCGCACGAAGTCGACCGGGCTGAGCGAGCCGCGCCGGGGGTGGCGCCACCGGATCAGCGCCTCGACGCCGGTGGGCGCGCCCGTGCCGAGGTCGACCGCCGGCTGCAGGGCGAGCACGAGCTGGTCGTCGACGGTGAGCGCCTCGCGCACCTCCGCGAGCAGGGCCAGGCGGTCGGTGCTCGCCTCGTCCTTGGCGCTGTCGTACCAAGCGACGCAGCCACCGGCCTCCTTGGCCTGGTACATCGCGTTTTCCGCGCGCCGCACCAGCTCGGCCACGTCGGCGGACCCCGCGGGCGCGACGACCACGCCGACCGACGCCTCGACCGACATGACCACGCCGGCCACCTCGATCGGCGTCGCGAGGTACTCGACCAGCGCGCGGGCCCGGCGCAGCGCCTGTGGCATAGGCGACGAGCGGTCGCCGTCGGGCGCCTCCAGGTCGGTCACCAGCAGCGCGAACTCGTCGCCGTCGAACCGGGCGAGCAGCTCACCCGGCTCGGTCAGCGTGCCCAGCCGGGCGGCGATGCCTTGCAGCAGCTCATCACCGGCGGCGTGCCCGAGTGTGTCGTTGACCTCCTTGAAGCGGTCGAGGTCGAGCAGCAGCAGCGCCACCGGCACCTCGCGCACGACCTGCCGCAGCGCGGCGTCGCCCTTGAGCAGGAAGGCCCCACGGTTGGCCAGGCTGGTCAGCGGGTCGTGCACCGCCTCGAACGCCGAGCGGTCGGTCAGTGCCTTCAGCGCCTGGTGGGTGATGGCGTCGTGCAGCGCGGTCGCGAGCGCGTCGGCATAGGCCGAGAGCGCCATCTGCTCGCGCTGCCCCGGCTCGAGCGCGCGGGGGAACCGCACGCGCAGCAGCCCGACGCGCGTGCCGGCGACTGTCAGGGGCTGGACGCCCGTCTCTTCCTGGCGTGTCTCGGGGAGCGGCTCACGCACGTCGACCTCGGCCAGCGTGCCGGAGGCGTCGCCGGTGTATCGCCGGCGGGAGCCGTCGGCGCGGACCACGTCGACCTCGACCGCCTCGGCACCGAAGATCGCCAGCGCGCCCTTGACCCCGGCGGTCGCGACCGCTCGCTCGTCGAGCCGGCCCAGCTCACGCGTCGCCGCGGCGAAGGCGGACCACAGCCGGCGCTCCTCGTCGGCGCGGAGGCGGTGACCATACGTCTGCTGGAGCAGCCATAGCGCCGGCGGCAGCAGCAACAGCCAGCGCAGGTCACGCTCGATCATGCTGATCACCACGAAGCCGACCAGCACGTTGCCCACGAACATGAGGAACTTCGCCCGGAGGGCGCGCAGGAACAGCCCACCCGCCGGGCGGGCCTGCCGCACGGAGAGCGTCAGCGCCGCGAGCCACCCGGTGACCAGCAGGTATGCCAGCGAGCCGAGCGCCAGCGCCCCGGCGAGGACCGGCGTCAACCGGGCGTCGAACGGGTCGGCGACCGCGCGCGTGGCGAGCGCGCCGATCGACACGGCGACCGTCAGCGAGCCGGCGACGTGGAAGATCTCCAGCACCGAACGCCGGTCGGAGAAGAACGAGAGCAGCACCCAGGCCAGGAACGTGCCGGCGAAGGTGGCGATCGGCAGCCACGCGGAGGGCGCGAGGTAGAGCCCGACGATGAACGCGGCCTCGCCCCAGGTGACACTCACCGCGCCGGCGCCGACCCGGAAGCGGAGCCGGGCGAGCTGGCCGAGCGCCATCACTCCTGCGGCGAGGAGGCCCCAGGCGATCGGAGAGAGCTCCCCACGGCTCGACGTATCGACGGGGATGAACAACCCGGCGATGGCGGCCGGCACCGCGATGGCGAGAACGACGATGTGGAGCGCGCGAATCCGGCGGGGTGCCGCGGCGGTCGCGCGCGGGACTGTCACGGGTAGCCCCCGCCCGCCGGCGACAGGTCTGTCCGCTTACACCCCAAAGGGGGGTTACCGTGGCAAATGTGCATCGGCGGCCCCCTTCAGCCCGCGGCTTGGGGACAATGGCCCCCCGGCGAGGCTAAGCCAAACCGGTTTGCGGCAACAGGGGTCGCCGGGTCGGTTTCGCCATCACGTGGCAAGACCCGCCGATGACGGCGGCCGATCCGGCGCGAGGGAGCGCTCTACCCCCATAAACACGGTCAGGCGCGGTCCGCGCGATCTGTCGGATCTTGGACAGTCTCGGCGGGCTCGGCCGGCGGGGTCTCCGCCTCCTGCGCCGGGAAGCGGCCCGGAAGGCGGCGCAATCGCGCGTTCATATTGCGGATCAGCAGCACCGTCGCGATCGCCAGCAGCACGATGATGAACAGCCCCATCGGCCCGGCGAGGCCGCCGGAGCGGGTGTCGCCGAAATTGTTTTCCGCGAGCACCTGAGCAGCCGTCAGCATCACCCCACGGTACGCCTCGGGGGGTCAGCCGGCCGCGCGCACCCCCGCGAAGAGGTCGGTCTCCGGCACCGAGGTCTCCACGTGCGACGTGACAAGCTCGTAATCCTCGGTCGGCCAGGCCTGCTGCTGGATTTCCAGCGGCGCGCGGAACCACGGCCCGTCCGGGTCGACCTGCGTGGCGTGCGCGCGCAGCGCGTCATCGCGCACCGGGAAGAACTCGGCGCACTCCACCCTCGTGGTGATCCGGTGCCCCTTGTCGGTGCCCTCGTCGCTCCAGCTGTCGAGCATCTCCTGGTAGGGCGAGTCGAGCCCGGCCACGACCATGCCCTGGTGCAGCGCCTGGAACTTCGCCCGGGTGAAGGTGTGGTGGTAGTAGAGCTTTCGCGGCTGCCACGGCTCGCCCATCCCGGGAAACTGAGCCGGGTCGCCGGCCGCCTCGAAGGCGACCACGCTGATCTTGTGGCACATGATGTGGTCGGGGTGCGGGTAGCCGCCGTCCTCGTCGTACGTGAGCACGACGTGCGGGCGGAAGTCACGCATGAGCTGCACGAGCGGGCCGGCCGCCGCCTGCGGGTCCTGCAGCCCGAAGCAGCCCTCCGGCAGCGGGGGCAGCGGGTCGCCCTCGGGCAGGCCGGAGTCGACGAAGCCGAGCCACGCCTGGTCGACACCGAGGATCGCCCTGGCTGACGCCATCTCGGCGCGGCGGATCTCGGCGATGTTCTCCCAGACGTCGGGGCGGTCCATCTTCGGGTTGAGCACGCTGCCGCGCTCGCCACCGGTGCAGGTCGCGACCAGCACCTGGACGCCCTCGGAGGCGTACTTCGCCATCGTGGCGGCGCCCTTGCTGGACTCGTCATCGGGATGGGCGTGCACCGCCATCAGGCGCAGCTGCTCAGCCATGGAACTCCCCCGGGACCTGCCGGACCCCCGTGGAGCGCCGGCTGCGAAGATGGTCGTTGGACACGGACTCCAGCCATTCTGGCCGATGCCTCCGACAACGACCGCAGGAGACCACACCCGGTGACCGAGACGCACGCCACAACCGGCACCGGCGCGCCGGTGTTCCCGCCCGGGCGGTACGGCCGCCGGCGGGAGTCGCGGCGCCGCCGCCCGTGGCTGGTCGCGCTGTTGCTCGTCGTGGTGATCGCCGTCGGTGCCGCGCTCGCCGTGCGCCTCTACCGGCAGTACGGCGACCCCAACTACGACGCTCAGGTCCTGCGGTACAGCGACATCACCGACACCCAGGTGATGATCGAGTTTCGGGTGACCGTGCCGGCCGGCGGCGAGGCGATATGTGTCGTCCGGGCCCGCTCGCGAGACGGCGCGGAGGTCGGCAAGGCCGAGGTGCGTGTCGACGCCGCGCCGGGCGAGAGCCGGCCGATCACCAGATATCTGCTGGCCACGACCGCCCGCCCGATAAATGGGGAAGTGGTCCGCTGCCGAGCGGCGTAACAATGGACCCCGTCGCTCGACAACAGAACACAGCGCAACGGCGCGCGGTTCGATGCGGCAAAACTTGGTTAATTCTCAGGTGTCGCACGCTGGTAAGTTTGTAGTTCTACCTTGTTCGCCCATTAGCCCTACGAAGGAGATCGTCTGTGTCCAGCACCGACCGCGAGGCGCCCGCCACCTGGCTGTCTCAGGACGCGTACGACCGCCTGCAGGCCGAGCTCAACGAGCTGATCGCGGCCCGTCCGGCGATGGCAGCCGAGATCAATGCTCGCCGAGAAGAGGGCGACCTGCGCGAAAACGGGGGCTATCACGCCGCCCGCGAAGAACAGGGTAAAGCCGAGATGCGCATCCGCCAGCTCCAAGAGCTGCTGCGCACCGCGCAGGTGGGTGACGCGCCCAAGGCTGACAAGGTGGCACCGGGCACCGTTGTCACGATCCACTTTGACGACGACACCGATGACACCGAGACGTTCCTTCTCGGCTCGCGGGAGATCTCCGCCACCACCGACCTGACCGTCTACAGTCCCGAGTCCGCGCTGGGCCAGGCGATCCTGGGCGCCGGCACCGGCCAGACGGTGACGTACACGGCGCCCAGCGGGGCGGACATCAAGGTCACGGTGGTCAACTTCGAGCCGTACGGCGGCTAGGTCACCGGGAAACGCACGGTGTAGCCCCGGGCCCGCAGTACACCGATCAGCTTGTCGGAATGCTCCGGGCCGCGGGTCTCCACGGACAGTGCGACCTCCACCTCACCCAGCCGCAGCCGCGGGTTGTGGCGGGTGTGCAGCACGTCCACGACGTTGGCCCGCTGCTCGGCGATCTGGGTGAGCAGCGCGGCCAGCTCGCCGGGCTGGTCGCCGCAGCGCACGGTGAAGCGCAGAAACCGGCCGGCGGCCGCGAGCCCGTGCTCGATCAGCCGCAGGAGCAGCAGCGGGTCGATGTTGCCGCCGGTGAGCACCGCGACGACTGGCGGCTCGGCCTTGACCGCGCCGGACATCAGCGCCGCCACACCCACCGCGCCGGCCGGCTCGACCACCTGCTTGCCCCGCTCCAGCAGCATCAGCAGCGCTCGCGAGATGTCCTCGTCGGTCACCGTCACCACGTCGTCGACGAGCTTGCTGACATGGGCGAACGTGATGTCGCCGGGGCAGCCGACCGCGATGCCGTCGGCGATCGTGGACAGTTGCGGCAGCCGCACCGGCGCGCCGGCCTCCAGTGACGGTGGGTACGCGGCGGCGCCCGCGGCCTGTACCCCGATGATCCGGATGTCCGGCCTGAGCGCCTTGGCGGCCACGGCCATGCCGGAGAGCAGGCCGCCCCCGCCCAGGCCGGTGACGATCGTGCTCGCCTCGGGGCACTGCTCCAGGATCTCCAGCGCCACTGTGCCCTGGCCGGCGATCACGTCCACGTGGTCGAACGGGTGGATCAGCACGGCACCGGTCCGCTCGGCGAACTCGTGGGCCGCTATCAGGGCATCGTCCACTGTGCTGCCGGCGAACTCGATGTGCGCGCCGTACCCCTTGGTCGCCGAGACCTTCGGGATGGGCGCGCCCATCGGCATGAAGACGGTCGACTGGGCGCCGAGCAGCCCGGCGGCGAGCGCCACCCCCTGAGCGTGGTTGCCGGCGCTCGCCGCCACGACACCACGGGCGCGCTCTTCCGGCGAGAGGCGCGCGATCCGCACGTAGGCGCCGCGGACCTTGTACGAGCCGGCGCGCTGGAGGTTTTCGCACTTCAGCCACACCGGGCCGTCGAGCGCCGCGGTGAGTGGGCGGGACGGCTCCAGCGGCGTGACCCGCACGACGCCGCCGAGCAGCTCACGCGCCGCCTGCACGTCCTCCAAGGTCAAAAGTTCGCTCACCGGTCGATAGTCGCACCATCCACGGGCTGCCCCACACGGGGCCAGCTGGGTGCGTGGCGCTGCCACGGTGCGGCGAGCTCGAACTGCCCGGCCACCGCCAGCAGCAGCAGCTCGGAGCCGGGCGGCCCGACCAGCTGCACGGCCACCGGCAGGCCGTCCGGGCGCAGGCCCACGGGCACGACCAGGGCGGGCAGGCCGGCGATGTTCCAGGGCGCGGCGTAGGGCGCGTACCGGATGTTCGCCGTCATGTTCGCCCGCCAGGAGCGGGTCGACCAGCCCTCGGCCCGCGGCGGCGCGCCCGCCAGCGCGGGTGTGAGCATCAGGTCGACCCCGTGGTCCGTGAAGAAGTCGATCGAGCGCTCGCGCCACCCAGCGCGGTCGGCCTCCCGGACGTACCCCCGGCGGAGCGCCCAGGCGCCCAGGGCGACGTGCCGGCGGGTCCGCGGCTGCAGCGTGGCCAGGTCGATGCCGGCGGTCTCGGCGTCGCGGCACGCGGCGGCGAACCAGGTGGCGAGGCCACGCATGCCCAGCGCGGGCGTGTACACCGGATCCGCGGCGACCGCGTCGTGCCCGGCGGCCACCAGCAGGCGGGAGGCGGTGGCGACCGCCTCGCGGTTGGGCTTGTCCAGGCGCACGCCCAGCACCGGCGACCGCAGCGAGACGGCGACCTTGAGCCGCTGCGGCTCTACAAGCTTCTCCGGCCGCCGCCCCGCGAGCACGGCCAGCCCGACCGCCGCGTCGGCGACGGTGGTGGCGAGGATGCCGTGCTCGGCCATGCCGTACCAGTCGTCGGCGCCGATGCCGGCCGGCACCAAGCCCCGCCCCGGCTTGATCCCGACCAGGCCGCAACAGGCCGCCGGGATGCGCACCGAGCCAAAGCCGTCGTTGGCGTGCGCGAAGGGCACCAGGCCCGCGGCGACCGCGGCCGCCGCGCCGCCGGAGGAGCCACCGGGGGTACGGTCGGTGCGCCACGGGTTGCGCGCGGTGCCCGACTCGTCGTCAGTCGTCCCCCACAGCCCCAGCTCGGGCATGCGGGTCACGCCTAGCACCACCGCGCCCGCGCCACGCAGCCGGCGCACCACCTCGTGATCCTCCTCGGCGACCGACCCGCGGGCGGCGGCCGAGCCGTTCCAGGTGGGCAGGCCGGCCACGGCGGTGTTCTCCTTGACCGCGACGGGCACGCCCGCCAGCGGCAGGTTGGCGAGGTCGTCCTGCTCGTCGACCTTCTCGGCCTCGACGATCGACTCGCCGCCGCGCACCACCCGGAACGCGGTCAGCACCGGATCGCTCGCCGCGATGTGATCGAGATGGTCGGCGACGACCTGCGTCGCGGACGTATCCCCGCGGCGTACGGCTCGGGCGATCTGCTTCGCCGTCGCACCGACCCACGTCTGTTGCACAGCCCCTCCCCTGGGTGCGCAGAGTGCAAAAACTCAGCCGAGTGCCTGCTCCAGATCGGCGAGCAGATCGTCGGCGGTCTCGATGCCGACAGACAGTCGCACGAGATCCGCGGGTACTTCAAGCGGCGAGCCGGCGGCGCTCAAATGTGTCATCCGGCCGGGGTGCTCGATCAATGACTCCACTCCACCGAGCGACTCGGCGAGCACGAAGAGACGGGCCCGGTTGCAGATCTCCACGGCGTGCTCCTCGCCGCCGGCGGCCGAGAACGACACCATCCCGCCGAACCGCCGCATCTGCTTCGCCGCGGTCTCGTGACCGGCGTGCTCCGGCAGCCCGGGGTAGTACACCCGCTTGACCTTGGAGTGGCTGTGCAGGTAGGTGGCGATCCGCTCGGCGTTGTCGCAGTGCCGGTCCATGCGCACGCCCAGCGTGCGCACCCCCCGCATGGTCAGCCAGGCGTCGAACGGGCCGTTGATCGCGCCCATCGCGTTCTGGTGGTACAGCAGCTCGTCGCCCAGCCCCGGGTCGGCCACGATCAGCGCGCCACCCACCACGTCCGAGTGGCCGCCGATGTACTTCGTGGTCGAGTGCACCACCACGTCGGCGCCGAGGGCGATCGGCTGCTGGAGGTAGGGCGAGGCGAACGTGTTGTCGACGACCAGCCGGGCGTCGTGCTCGCGGGCCAGGCCGGCGAGGGCGGCGATGTCGGCGATGTTGAGCAGCGGGTTGGTGGGCGTCTCCACCCAGATGATCTTGGTGCGGTCGGTGACCGCGGCCCGCACCGCGTCGACGTCGGAGATCCGCGCCGCCGTCCAGCTCAGCCCCCACCGCTCGGCCACCTTGGCGAACAGGCGGTACGTGCCGCCGTACGCGTCGTCCGGGATGACCACGTGGTCACCGGGCCGGCACACGGCGCGCAGCAGGGTGTCCTCGGCCGCCAGGCCGGAGGCGAACGCGAGGCCCCGCCGGCCGCCCTCCAGCGCCGCCAGGCACTCCTGCAGCGCGTCGCGGGTGGGGTTGCCCGAGCGGGCGTACTCGTACCCCTCGCGGGGCGACCCGACCGCGTCCTGCGCGTAGGTGCTGGTCTGGAAGATCGGCGGAATGACCGCGCCCGTCCGCGGGTCCGGCTCTTGGCCGGCGTGGATGGCGAGCGTCTCAAACCCGTACGTCATTGTGCCGAGGCTAGTCCCCCGAGGGCCCGCCCGTGCCGTAGGCGCGCGCCTACTCGGCGAGGACCACTCCTGTGGCGGCCGCGATGCCCTCCAGGTAGCCCCGCGCCCGCTCGGCCTTCGGGTAGCGCGCCACGAGCTCCCAGAACCGGGAGTTGTGGCTGGGCACGACCAGGTGGGCCAGCTCGTGCAGCAGCACGTAGTCGATCACCCAGTCGGGCATCTCCTGGATGCGGTGCGAGATGCGGATCGTGCGGTCGGCCGGGGTGCAGGACCCCCATCGGCCGCTCTGGTTGGTCACCCAGCGTACGCTCGCCGGGACCGCCACCCGTGCGTACTCGCTCAGGTAGCGACCGATCAGCCGCTGCGCCCGCTCCAGGAGCTCGTCGTCGGAGCGGCTCACCCGCTCCTCGCGGGCGGCCAGGCGGGCGAGCATCTTGTCGACCCACTCGGTCTCTTCGGCCCGGGAGAACTGGTCGGGGATGAGCACGACCACGCGCTCACCGTCGCGGTATGCGGACACCGTGCGACGCCGGCGCTGGCTGCGCCGTACCTCGACGACCGGCTTGCGCGCCCCAGCCATTAGCGGCCCGCGCAGCCCCGCGGAACGTTCACGATGGCACGCTAATCCGTACCAGCCAGGTTGCCGCAAGGGCCAACGGTGAGGTAGGCGCCGGAAAGATTCCTTCTACGGCTTATTTGTCCGGAAAATTTCTTCGCCATGAACCGCCGAGCGGCCAAGGTCACTACCGTAAGTGATCTTTTGCGGGGTAGGTGTCAGGTCACTCTGCACCGGTTCCTCCGGCGTGTCCCGGCGAAACTGACTTATCCGGTAGATTCCGGCATGCACACTCACGTCGTCGGCTTCCTCACAATGTCGACGCGTCGTTGACATGGAACCGCTCAGACCTGGGTAGGGTCCGGCGGGACCAGCGGCTACAGCGTGGTCGCGGAGTTGGGTCCAGAGCAGGCGCTTCAGGGCGCAGGCTTGGGGGGACGTGCCGGAGCTCGAACCCGGCAAAAGAGTACGAGGAGGGGCACTGTGGCCACTAAGACACAGACCTACAACGGCTACTGCGTTAAGTGCAAGGAGAAGCGGGACTTCGAGGGCACCGTCGAGGTGTCCAAGACCGGCATGAACATGGCGAAGGGCAAGTGCCCCGTCTGTGGCACGACGGTCAACCGGATCCTGGGCAAGGCCAAGTAAGATCAACCAACGCGACACTGCGGAGAGGGGCGGCCGGTTCGGCCGCCCCTCTCCGCATCCAGTGACGGGTCGCGATGCCACGGTGTCGTGGCACGAACACGAAAAGTCATGTCAGTGAGCTGACAGCAGCCCGCCAGAACCTGTGGATAACTCGCTCGCACCTGTGGATAAGCCAGTGCATGGCGATTTCTGCCTGTGGACAACGAACGACGGCCCGCGAAGATACGGTGACACGCTGTCATGCCATGACAGCCCTCCCGCGCCCCACACTCCTGCCCGGCCTGCAGCGCCTGTGGCGAGACCGGCACACCCTGCAGCTCGGCCTCGACCCGGCCCGCGCGGTCGTGCTGGAGGTCGCCAACCCCGGCGCCGTGCGCCTGCTCGACCTGCTCGACGGCACCCGGCCCGAGCGGGCGATCCTGGAGCAGGCGGGCCGGATCGGGGTCAGCCGGGAAGACGCCCGCCTACTGCTCGACACCCTGCGTGCCGCCGGCCTCGTGGTCGGCGGGCAGAGCCTGCTGCCGGCCAGCCTGCCCGAGCCGGTGCGCCGCCGCCTCGCCGCCGAGGCGGCCGCCCTCGCCCTGCGCGGCACCGAGGCGCCGGGTACCCCCGCCCAGATCCTGCGCCGCCGGGCCGCCGCCCGCGTCGTGGTGACCGGCCGGAGCCGGCTGGCGGCCCCGCTCGCGGTCGCGCTGGCCCAGTCCGGTGTCGGGCACGTCCACCCCGACCTGGCCGGCGTGGTCGACCCGCTGGACGCCGTCGGCGGCCCGCTGATGCCCAGCGACGTGCGGCGGGAGCGCACCGAGGCCGTGGCGGAGGCGATCACCCGCGCCGCGCCCGGCACCGAGACCCGCCCCGTCCAGCGCGGCCGCGCCTCCCTCGTGGTCCAGGCCGGCGCCGACCGGCCGGCGGCCCTCCTGGCGGCCAGCTACGGCCAGCGGCGCCTCGCCCACCTCGTAGTGGGGGTACGCGACGCAGTGGCCGTCATCGGCCCTCTCGTCCTGCCTGGCGGTGCCCCCTGCCTCAACTGCCTGGAGCTGCACCGGCGCGATCGCGACCCGGCCTGGCCCACCCTCGCCGCCCAGCTCGCCAGCGAGGCCCGGCCGGAGCCCTGCTCCGCGCCCACGCTGCTCGCCGCGGCGGCCTACGCGGCCAGCGAGGCCCTGCTCTACCTCGACGGCGAGGCGCCCGACACGGTCGGCGGGGCGATCGAGATCAGCGCGCCGGGGCGCACCCGCCGTCGCGCCTGGCCGCCCCACCCGTCGTGTGGCTGCGCTCGCAGAGGCCGCCAGCGCACATTCACACCCGTCACTTCGTCTGAGCGTCGGTCACAATGATCCCGTGACCGATATCCCGCGGCGGGCCGTCACCCGCACCGCCAGGCTCGCCGCACTGCCGCTCGGCTTCGCCGGCCGCGCCGTCCTCGGGCTCGGAAAGCGAGCCACCGGCCTGGCCTCCGAAGTGATCTCCCCGGAGATCCAGCAGCGCACCGCGGAGCAGCTCTTCAGCGTGTTAGGGCAGCTCAAGGGCGGTGCGATGAAGCTCGGGCAGGCACTGTCGGTCTTCGAGGCGGCGCTGCCGGCCGAGCTCGCCGCCCCGTACCGCGAGGCGCTCACCCGCCTCCAGGAGGCCGCGCCACCCCTGCCCGCCGCGAGCGTGCACAAGGTGCTGGCCGCCCAGCTGGGCGGCGACTGGCGCGAGCTGTTCGCCGAGTTCGACGACACGCCGACCGCGGCGGCCAGCATCGGACAGGTGCACCGGGCCGTGTGGCGAGACGGCGAGCGCGAGGTCGCGGTCAAGGTGCAGTACCCCGGCGCCGGCGAGGCCCTGATCGCCGACCTCAAGCAGCTGTCCCGGCTGGCCGGGATGTTCCGGATCATCCAGCCGGGCCTCGACGTCAAGCCGCTGGTGGTCGAGCTGCGCGCCCGCATCACCGAGGAGCTCGACTACGAGCTGGAGGCCGAGGCCCAGCGGGCGTTCGCGGCGGCCTACGCGGGCGACGACGAGATCTTCGTGCCCCAGGTCGTGGCCGCCGCGCCGCGCGTGCTGGTCACCGAGTGGATCGAGGGCACACCACTCTCAAAGATCATTAGCGAGGGTACGCAGGAGGAGCGCGACGCCGCCGGAAAGCTGATGGCCACCCTGCACTTCTCCGCACCCGAGCGGGTGGGCCTGCTGCACGCCGACCCGCACCCGGGCAACTTCCGCATCCTCGCCGACGGCCGCCTCGGCGTGATCGACTTCGGCGCGGTCGCCCGCCTCCCCGAAGGCCACCCCGAGCCCATCGGCCGCCTGGTCCGCCTGGCACTGGCCGGCGACGCCGACGCGGTGGTCGAGGGCCTGCGCGACGAGGGCTTCGTCAAGCCCGACGACGAGATCGACGCCCGGGCCGTGCTCGACTTCCTGCTGCCGATGCTGGCCCCACTTGTCGAAGACGAGTTCCAGTTCACCCGCGCCTGGCTGCGCGCCGAAGCCACCCGGCTGGGCAGCCCGAAGAGTCCGGCCTTCCAGCTCAGCCGCCACCTCAACCTGCCACCCTCGTACCTGCTGATCCACCGGGTGACGCTCGGCTCGATCGGGGTGCTGTGCCAGCTGGAGGCGAAGGCACCGTATCGCTCCATCGTGGAACGCTGGCTCCCCGGCTTCGCCCCGCCGACCAAGAAGCGCCGCCAACGCCGCTAGTTCGCGAGCGCGGCGAGCGAACTACCTGGCTCAGCAGCGGGCGAGAGCGGCGCGGGAAACGCCGCTGGGGGCCCGGCGTCGCCGGGCCCCTAGCGGCCTAGTTCGCGAGCGCAGCGAGTGAACCATCTGGCTCAGCAGCTTGCGCGATTAGCGGTCTAGAGAAGGCCCATCTCACGGGCCGCCTGACGGCGGGCCTGCATCGCTATGTGACGGGCGGATCGGGTTGCCTCAGAGCTCGTGGTGTTGCCGGCCTGAGGCCGGCGCATTCGAGCCCTCGACAACGCTTCGTGGATTAGGTGATGCATGACGGTTGCTCCATCTCGGGAAGGGACGCGTACGTTGATCGGGTTCATGTCAGGCCGCCAACCGGACCGCGTTGCGCGACTCGGCGAGCCCATTGGCCGCCATTCGCGCCTCGACCTCGACCCGCAGGGCGGCATCGCGAGCGACGTCCTCCTTGCGCGGGCGGCCACGGGGCCGCTTGCGCGGGACTACCGCGCCACGCTCGAAGATCTCGCCGCCCCAGACACCCCAGGGCTCGGCACGCTCGACCGCGCCGGCCAGGCACTCGACGCGGAGCGGGCAGTCCCCGCACAGCGACTTGGCCAGTTCCAGCTCGGTCGGAGAGTCCGCGAACCACAGGTCGGGGTCGAACTTCCGGCAAGGCAGGTTTGCCTCCATGTCGACGTGCTCGTCGACCGGGGCCAACGCCAGACTCATCGCCCGGTCACCTCTCTCTCGCTCGTTGCTTCTCTGCTTGTGGCGAACGACGCCTGTGCTTGTGGCGAAAATGACTGAGGCCGCGGATCCCGGTTACGGGTTCCGCGGCCTCGAGGTGAGCCGGAGGTCTGTTTTTCAGACCGGCCTTCCTCGAGGTGGAACACCGCGGACGTCCTGCCGCTTGGCCGAAACGCCCTTAACCGCGAGCCCACTGGTCCCGTAGCCGCCGCCGTTGATCCACGCATCGGTCCGAACCGGGGAATCGGTCTGGACCTGGTGCACCTGCGTCAGCTGCGGCACATCGGCAGCGACCAGCCCCATGGGCAGGACGGCAGCCGACACCGGAGCGAAGGCAGCAGGCAGCGCCGACGGTCGCTGAGTCGTGTAGAAGATCTTCACCGGGGCCACCTCCTGTCTCTCTCGTCGTCAGATCTGGTCTCGGTGCTTCTCGCCCACCCCAGCGAGCAGCATGGACGCCGCGCGCGCGAGGTGTGCCATGAGGCTATGCCTGCCCCCGGGGCGATCGCAAACGGTTTTACGGCTACTTCGCGGAACTTTTTTCCGGAGGCTCCTCCGGTACAAGATCATCGACCCGCGCGCCTCCCACCAGGGCGAGCACGGCGTCGCCGTAGAGGCCAAGCTTTCGGGGGCCGATGCCGGCGATGGCGACGAGATCATCCCGCCCGGCCGGCCGCCGCTCGGCGAGCGCGACGAGCGTGGCGTCGGTGAAAACCACATACGCCGGCACCTTTTGCGCCTCGGCGACGCGCGCCCGCCACTCGCGCAGCCGGGCGAAGAGATCCTCGTCCAGAGTAGACGGACAGTCGGCGCAGCGGCCCAGCTTGCGGTCGGCGCCGGCGAGCAGTGTCGCGCCGCACACCCGGCAGGAAACGATCAGCGCCCGGCGGCGCTCGGGCCGGCGGGCCAACGCCGCGGTGCCGCTCCGCTCGCCGCCCCCGCCGCGCTCGAACTGCGGCAGGAAGCGGCAGGGCCGCCGCGGCCGGCCACCGGGCGAGCGGGACTGGGAGTACGAGAGCCAGAGCCACTGCCGCGCCCGGGTCACCCCGACGTACAGCAGGCGGCGCTCCTCCTCCAGGGCCTCGGACGTCTTCGCGTACGTGGTCGGCAGCGTGCCGTCGGACAGCCCCACCACGAACACCGCGTCCCACTCCAGGCCCTTGGCCGAGTGGAGTGAGGCGAGCGTCACACCCTCGACGGTCGGCGCGTGCTGCTGTGCCGCCCGCCGCTGAAGCTCCTCCACGAACTCGGCGAGCGAGGCCGGCCGCTCCACGGTGGCCGCGTCGCCCAGCGGGTGGAGGGCCGGCGTGCCCGCGTACTCCTCGGCGAGCGTGACCAGTGCGGCGAGCGCCTCCCACCGCTCGCGCGCGGCACCGCCGGGGGCGGGCTGATCGCGCTGCCAGCCGGTGGCCGCGAGCGCCTCGACCATGGCCGGCACCAGCGGCGCGTCCGCGGGCGTGGACCGGGTCGCCGCCCGCAGCGCGAGCACGGCCTGCCGCACCTCGGCCCGCTCGAAGAACCGCTCGGCGCCCTGCACCACGTACGGCACCTCGGCCTCGGCGAGCGCCTCCTCGTACGCCTCGGACTGCGCGTTGGTGCGGAACAGCACCGCGATCTCCCGGGCCGGCGTGCCCGCGGCGATCAGCTGCCGGCAGCGTGCCGCCACTCCGGCTGCCTCGGCCGGCTCGTCCGGGAAGATCCGGAGGTCGGGCTCGGGCCCGGGCGGGCGCTGCCCCACGAGCTCGAGCCGCAGCCGTGCCTCGGCACCCCGCGCCTGCCGGATGACCGCGTTGGCGAGGCCGACCACCTGGGGTGTCGAGCGGTAGTCGCGGACCAGCCGGACGACGACGGCGTCGCGGCGCAGCCGGGGAAAGTCGATCAGGTAGCCGGCGGTCGCGCCGGTGAACGAGTAGATCGTCTGGCTGGCGTCGCCGACCACGGTCAGGTCATCGCGCCCGCCCAGCCAGGCGTCGAGCAGGCGCTGCTGGAGCGGGTTGACGTCCTGGTACTCGTCGACGACGAAGTGCCGGTACTGCGCCCGGACCTGCTCGGCGACGTCCGCGTGCTCCTCGATGCCCCACACGGCGGCGCGCAGCAGGTCTTCGAAGTCGATCACTCCGTTGGCGCGCTTGACGTGCTCGTACGCCGCGAAGACCTCGGCCACCTTGGCCGGCTCGTACGGCGGCTCGCGCGTCGCCTTCGCGGCGGCCACCGGGTATTCGGCCGGCTCGACGAGCGACGACTTGGCCCACTCGATCTCACTGGCGAGGTCGCGGGCGGCGGTGCGGTCGGCCCGCACACCGGCACGCGAGGCGGCGAGCGTGACGAGCCGCGCCTTGCTGTCCAGGAGCTCGGGCATCGCCCGGCCGTCGAGCAGGCGCGGGGCGAAGTAGCGCATGAGGCGCAGTGCCGCCGAGTGGAAGGTGCGCGCCTGCACCCCGCCCGCGCCGAGCGCCGCGAGCCGCGCGCGCATCTCCGCCGCCGCGCGGGCGGTGAACGTGACGGCCAGCACCTGCCGCCCGGTGATCTCTCCGGTCAGCGTGCGGTACGCGATGCGGTGGGTGATGGCCCGCGTCTTGCCGGTGCCCGCGCCGGCGAGGATGCACACCGGGCCGGCCGGGGCGGTCACGGCGGCGCACTGCTCCGGGTCGAGCCCGGACAGCACCCGGTCCGCTGGCGTGTTTCCCCCCACGGCTAGGAATCATGGCACCCACCACCGACGTTGGCGCTGTGGAGCCCCACGGCGCGCCAACCCCCGGTGCGCCGGCCGCCCCCCAACGGTGGCTCAGCGCGCGCACGAGCCCCCATACGGAAGGACCGACAAATGCTCACGATGTACTCGACGAGCTGGTGTGGCTACTGCTACCGACTCAAGTCGCAGCTCGATCGGGAAAGCATCGGATATGAGGTCGTCGACATCGAGCGCGATCCGACGGCCGCACAGTACGTGATGAGCGTAAACGGCGGTAACCAGACCGTGCCGACGGTCCGCTTTCCCGATGGATCGGCGTTGACGAATCCCTCGATCAACGAGGTGAAAGACCGCCTCGCGGCAATCGCCAGCTAGGCCAAACCTTTTGCGGAACACGCCCACGGTCGAGAACATGATCGGGTCACAATCGGTTCATACTGTGCGTCCCGAATGACTGAGGGAGGGTTGGGGTGCCTCCTGCGCCGAGTCCGATGGTGCGACGTCGGCGGCTGGGGGCCGAGCTACGCCGTCTGCGCGAGGCTGCCGGCCTTACCGGCGACCAGGTGATCGCGCGGGTCGGCTGGGCTTCGGCCTCAAAGCTCTCCCGGCTGGAAAACGGCCGCAGCCGCCCGGACCTCAGCGACGTTCTCGACCTGCTCGACCTGTACGAGGTCTCCGGGGCCACCCGTGAGGAGCTGATCGGTGTCACGCGGGACGCCGGCAACACCCGTGGATGGCTGCGTTCGTACCCGGTGATGACCCAACGCCAGCGCAGCTACGCGGAGTTGGAGGCGGGCTGCGCGGAGATCTTCGAATACGGCCCCGTGATCCTGCCGGGCCTGCTACAGACCCCCGGCTACACGCGGGTCCGGCTGCTCTCCTCGCGCGAGGTGATCGCGCCCGAGGACGCGGAGGATCCGGAGACCGAGATCGCCGCGCGGGTGGCCCGGCAGTCGTCGCTCACCCGGGAGGCCGAGCCGCCGCGGTACGAGGCGGTGCTCGAAGAGGCCGCGCTCGGTGCCCGGGGCGGCCCCGCTCCGGTGATGGCGGGTCAACTGCTCCACCTCGCCCGCCTGGCCGAACTGCCCAACGTCACGCTGTGGGTGCTGCCGTCGTCGGCCAAGGTCGCCGACTGGTACCTGCCGGAGACCGCGTTCTCCATCTACCGGTTCGCCGATCCCGACGACCCCGACGCGGTCGCGGTCGAGGCTCTCGCGGCCGACCTGATCCTGACCGAAGACGACATGCTCGCCCGGTACGGGCGGGTCTTCGACTGGCTCCGGCGAGCCGCCCGCTCGCCGGCCGAATCGCTCACGTGGATCACCGAGGCAGCCGCCGCCCTCGGCCCGCCCGCCGGCGACGACGCGGACGCGCCGCCGGCACCCTTGACGCCCCCGGTTCAGCGCAGGCGCCGCACACAGCAGCGCCCCACGCAGCGGACGAACGTGCCGCCCGACCGATAGGAGTCGCGTCATGAGTGCAGGTTCACGAATCAGCTGGCGAACGAGCTCGCGCAGCCAGAACACCAACTGCGTGGAGATCGGTGAGATGGCGACGGCGATCGCGATGCGAGACAGCAAGGACCGCGAGGGAGCGGTACTGATCTTCGCTCGCGAACGGTGGATCGATTTCGTGGCGAGCGCCAAGGCGGGCGAGTTCGATTTGAACTGAGAATCTCTTGCCCGATCGTGGGAATTCCGACAACATGGTGTGGAACTTCCACGCATGGATTTTCGAGTGGATGGGCACCTAGCCAGGACGACCGTTGTGACCGGCCGGCTCCCCCGCCGCGAACCTTGCCTCATGCCGGCACGACGGCTTCGGTCTCGGTCCGTGACCGTCGCGGCAACGGTGGTCACGGACCGGGATGGCTTTCCGGGGTGCTACGTCGAGAGCTCGGTGAGCCAGCGGTCGATGAGATAGTGCGCGATCGACGAGGGCGGGGGCAGGCCGACCCGCGCGCCGTCACCGGCGTCCACCACTTCGCCGGACAGCACCGCGGCGATCTCGTCCCGGGTAAACCAGCGCGCGTGCGCGATCTCGGTGGGATCGACCCGCACCGGCTGGTCCGGATCGGCCCGCGCGGTGAAGCCCAGCATCAGCGAGCCGGGAAAAGGCCAGGCCTGACTGCCCTCGTACTCGATCGACTCGACCTCGACGCCGACCTCCTCGACGACCTCCCGGATCACCGCCGCCTCGGCCGACTCGCCGGGCTCGACGTATCCGGCGAGGCAGGAGAAGCGGCGCACCTCGCGCCCACGGCCCCAGGCGGCGTTGTTGCCCAGCAGGCACCGGCCGGTCGGTCCGGCCACGCCGTCGTGTACGAGCACGATCATCGCGGGGTCGGTGCGCGGCCAGACCTGCGTGCCCGCCTCATCGACCCGCGTCCAGCCGCCCTCCGCCGCCGTCGTGGGCAGGCCCGTGGTCGAGGAAAACGGGTGGCCGGCGTGCCACTGCGCCAGCGCGACGGCGGCCGTGAACAGGCCGGCGTCCCGGTCGCTGAGCTGGTGGCCGACCTCGCGCAGGTTGAGGGCGCGGGTGCCGGGCTGCTCGGGCAGCGGCCCGTCGACCGCGAAGACGGGTGTGCCGTCCGGCTCGACGCCGAGGAACATCCGCTGGTCGACCTCGACCTCGGGTGCCTCCTTGGCGTCCAGCAGCACGAGGGCGCCGTCTTCGTCGATCAACGCCCGGCCGCCGGTGACGGTGTCGACCATGAGTACGAGCGCCCTCGACCACGCCGCGGCGAGCCACTCCGGGTCGCGGCGGTGATGGGCGGCGCGGTCCAGAGTAGAGCGTGCCAGCGGCGGCAGGCTGCGGGGCCCCCGGGGAAACGTGGAGCGAAGCGGAGCGTTTTCTTGGGGTGCTTTCACGCTCTCTCGACCGCCGTGAGGGCCCGCAGCGGCCCTTCGACCCGCTCCGCGTCGCCCAGCACGACCGCCGCCACCTTCGCCGGCGCCAGGTACTTCGCACCCGCGGCGGCCACCTCGTCGAGTGTCGCGGCGGCGAGCTTCGTCGCGTACTCGGGCAGGTAGTTGAGCCGCAGCCCGAAGCCGGCGTACGTGCTGGCCAGCGTCGCCAGCCCGGCCTGTGTCGACATGCCGAGCTGGAGGGTGCCCAGCGCGTACTGGCGGGCCTGCTCCAGCTCCTCCTCCTTGGGCGGGAGGGAGGCGAGGCGCCCCAGCTCGTAGTAGGTCTCCAGCAGCGCCGGGCCGGTCACCTCGGTCGCCACCTCGGCGGCGGCGATGAACGCGGAGCCCGCCTCGTTGTGCTCGACCACCGAGTGCGGCCCGTACGTGTACCCCTTGTCCTCGCGGATGTTTTCCACCCAGCGCGACGAGAAGTAGCCGCCGAAGAGCAGGTTGACCAGCTGGAGCGCGGCGTGGTCGGGGTGGGTGCGCTCGACCGCCGGCAGCGCCACCCGCAGCGATGACTGCACCGACCCGGGCCGGTCGACGAGCGTCAGCGGGCCGGGCTCGATCGGCGGCGTGTGCGGCAGGTCGACCTGCTTGCCGCCGCCATTCCAGGTGCCGAGCACGCGCTCGGCCGTGTCCAGCGCCTTCTCCGGCGTGATGTCGCCGACCAGCACCAGCGTGGCGCCGGCGGGGTGCAGCCGCTCGGCGTGCAGGGCCCGCAGCTGGGCCGG
>Ga0272482_10000037_pt1 | contig 44034 bp, 35 predicted proteins | sample RVTome_8_FD_192427 | JGI IMG/M metagenome (GOLD analysis project Ga0272482, IMG submission 192427) | Soil microbial communities from uranium-contaminated site in the Upper Colorado River Basin, Wyoming, United States - RVT160D0 (version 2) ...
TGCTGCTGTGGCAGGTGCTGCACCGGGCCCAGGGCGAGGTGACCTTCGGCTTCCTCTTCGACGTGTGGAGCCGCAACCTGCTCAACGTCTTCGTCTCGCCGCTGTCCACTCTGGAGTACATCGCGGGCCTGCTGCTCGCCAGCGTGGTCAAGGTGGCCGTGACGATCGGCGTGATGTCGGTGCTCGCGTTCACCTTCTACGGCTTCGGCCTGCTCACGATCGGCCCGGGACTCCTGCCGTTCATGGCGGTGCTGATGGTCATGGGCTGGGCCCTGGGCGTGGTAGCGATCGCCTGCGTGATCCGGTTTGGACAGAGCGCCCAGGTCATCGCGTTCATCCTGGTGTTCGTGTTCCAGCCCTTCGCGGCGGTCTTCTACCCGCTCTCGGTCCTGCCCGGCCCGGCCCGGGCGATCGCCGCGCTGGTGCCGGCGAGCCACGTCTTCGAGGGGATGCGCTCGGTGCTGGCCGGCGGCGGCGTCTCCTGGAGCGGGCTGGCCGTGGCCGCGCTGCTCGACCTCGTGTACGTCGCGGGTGCGCTCGCCTTCCTGCTCTACTCGCTCCGCTACGCCCGACTGAAGGGCAAGCTCTCGAGATTCGGCTCGTAGCCAGCCTCAGAGGACCTGTTCCAAAGAATTTCTTGAGCTACCGCGATGCCCGTCGCGGTAGCCCAAATTTTCTAGGCTTTCAGAGATCCTCCCCCCGGATAGCTCAGCTCTCGGCTTGGCGAGAGTAGAGGTCGCGGAGCAGTGCGATCTCGGCGCCGTGGTGGATGGCCTCGCGGTTGATGTGCAGCACGAGGGCGGCGAGGGGGTGCCTGGCGTAGGCCCCCTCGGCCGGCCCGCATGGGCGTGCCAGGCCCTCCTCGCCCAGCCCGCGCACCCCCTTGGTCCATGTGGCGTACGCCTCGTCGAGCTGGTGCAGTGCCTGGCCCGCCGTTCCCGCGTACGGGAAGGTGTCGTAGTCGCAGGGTGGCCCGTCGAAGTGGCTGGCGCTGCGCGCGCCGAAGACGCCCACGATGATGTGCCCCAGCCGCCAGGCGATCGTGGTGACCGGTGGCGGGCTCGGCTCCGGCCAGGCGAACTCGATGCGGTAGTCGCCCGAGCCGTGCCCGGAGTTGGGTCGGACCTCCGTGCGCGGCCGCACGCTCCAGCAGCCGGGCACCGGCTCCCACCGGTACTCGTCGTCGGTCAGCCCGTCGAGGCGCGGCCGCAGGTGGTGCTGCCAGTGCCAGTCGAGCTGGTCTACCAGGTGCTGGTTCCATTCGATGCCCATGGTCCGGACGGTAGCTCCTACCGAGGACAGGATGAGTCCTCAGATGCCGCGGCCGCGGCGGTGGAGGGCGGCAAGCACGTTCTCGACCTTGACGGCGCCGCTCATCGCCGCCAGCGCGATCGCGGCGCGGGGCTCCTTCCAGTTGGCGCGTACCGCCTCGCGGGTCCACCGCCACGCGTCGCCCCGGTTGCCGGTCGCCGCCGACCAGCAGGCGAGCTGCCCATACACGCGGGCGGCTCCGGGCGCGCAGCCGTGGATCTCCGGGTGGCGGGACATCATCCAGCGCAGCGAGGAGATCTTCGTGTCGTACTCGTACGCGTAGTGCGAGGTGCGCCCCCACAGCACGCGTACCAGTGGCTCGTCGACGTGCACGATCGGTGCCCGGCGGGCGGCGCGGAAGAGCAGGTCCCAGTCCTCGTTCTGGCTGCCCGGCGCGTCTTCGGCGACCAGCCCCAGCTGCCCCGAGTCGACCAGCGTGTGGCGCCGGACGAGGAAGCTCGACGAGTGCAGCATCGCCATCCGGGACCGCGCCAGCTGCTCCACCGTGACCCGGTCGCAGCCGGCGAGGCGGGGCGTGCACCGGTCGCGAAACTCCACCTCGATCGCGCAGGTGGCGAAGTCGCCCGGCCCGAGTGCCTTCACCTGGCGGCTCAGCTTCTGCGGCGCCCACCGGTCGTCGTCGTCGCAGAAGGCCACCAGGTCGCTGTCCAGCGCCAGGATCCCCGTGTTGCGGGCGCCGGCGAGGCCCGGCGTGCGCCAGTTGGCCACCACCATCACGGGTACACCCGCGGTGGTCGCCAGCAGCAGGTCCGGCTCGCTGCGGTCGAAGACCACGACGATCCGCACCGGCCCGGGGTAGTCCTGCTCGCGCACGCTCCGGATGGCCCGCCGCAGCAGCTCGGGGCGGTCCCGGGTCGGGATCACCACGCCCACGGAGGGGGTCACGGCAGGCTCCGGCTGCGCAGCGGGTACCCGTAGGCGCGCAGCAGCGGCGCGCAGACCGTGCCGACCAGGCGGCGCTGCACCGGCGGGAGCGCGTCGCGCCAGGCGTCGTCGCGGCGCAGCGGCAGCCGGCCGACGGCGAAGCGCATCGGGTTGCCGGCGGCGCTGTGCCCCGGCCGCAGCTCGGCCTCCTCGCCGTCGATGAACTTCAGGTCCGCCACCGTGATGTCCAGCCCGGCGAACGCGGCGAGGTCGAGCAGCCCGGTGCGCGGGTCGGCGACGAACTCCTCGTACCGGATCCGCCGGACCGGGATGCCACGGCGGCCGAGCAGGGCGAACGCGGCGTTGTGGGCGTTCCAGAGCAGGGCCGAGCGCGTCGGCGAGTAGCGCGTCATCTCCGACGGCGTCTCGGCCTCCGGGCGCACCACGGTCTTGGTCCACGAGTACGCGACGCCGCGCGCGTCCCGGACGACGTGCACCACCCGTAGGTCGAGGCCGGGCCACCAGCGCAGGCAGTGAGCGAGCGCGCTGTGCTTGGAGGAGTCGACCACCACCTCGGCGCCCGAGATCGCGGCCGCCGCCTCGTAGATCGCGGCGTAGTAGCCGGCGTACTCCTCGATCAGCGCCACGTGCTCCTCGGGCAGCCGGGAGGCGGCGAGGCGGGGGATGTAGCGGGTGCGCTCTACCGCGTTCTGGAGGGCCAGCACGCGGTACACGTCCACCTGGTGCCAGCCGCCGAAGGCCCGCTCGCCGACCGCGTCCCAGAAGTCGCAGGCCGAGAAGCGCGCGCCGCAGCCGCAGCGCTCGTCGTCGCGTACGTCGCGCTGCCACAGGTGCACGATCTCGCCGAGCGCGCACACCCCGGGCAGCTCGCCGAGGAGGCGTTCGACCAGCGTGGTCCCGCTGCGTCCAAGACCGCCCAGAAACAGCACCTGTGCCACTTTCCCCACCTTCGCTCGTTCTGTCCTAATAACGAACGATCAAGCCATAGGACCGCAATGTCGGAACGAATAGTGCTGGACGGTGTCGCCCTGGTCGCCCCTGGCGAGCGTGTGATGCTCGACGGGATCGCCGTCGACGCCATCACCGAGTCGGAGGTGGTGGCCGCGGTCCGCGCCGCGCTCGACCGGGGCGAGGGCGGTCGGATCGTCACCCCGAACGTCGATATCCTGCGGCGCGCCCGCCTGGACGCCCAGGTACGCGCCTTCCTGGAGGACGCCACGCTGGTGGTCGCCGACGGCACGCCGCTGGTGTGGGCCAGCCGGCTGGCCGGCACCCCGCTGCCGGAGCGGGTCACCGGCTCGGACCTCATCTGGTCCCTCTCGAAGGGCCTGGGCGAGGACGGCCGCTCGGTCTACCTGCTCGGCGGCGAGCCCGAAGACCCCGGCTGGGTCGACGGCGCCGGCCGGGCCGCCGCCCGCCTGGCCGCCGCCTGCCCCGGCCTGCACATCGCTGGCTGGCGCAGCCCGGAGTACGGCTTCGAGCAGGACCCGCACCTGCTCGCCTCGGTCTGCCGCGACGTGGTCGAGGCCAAGCCCGACCTGGTGTACGTGGGGGTCGGCTTCCCGAAGCAGGAGTGGCTGGTGTCGCTGCTCCGGCCGGAGCTGCCGTTCACCTGGTTCCTGGGCTGCGGGGCGGCGATCAACTTCGTGGCGGGGGACCGGGAGCGGGCGCCGGAGTGGATGCAGAAGTCGGGCCTGGAGTGGGCCCACCGGCTGGGCAACGAACCACGGCGCCTGGCCAGCCGCTACCTACGCCACGACGCCCCGTACTCATTGCGCCTACTAGCCTCGAACGCCGTTCGCCGCTAGCGCGTTTGTTCTGGTAGCGGCGGAGGCTTCTACCTGGCAATATAAGTGTTATCTAAAAAGGTTGGATATCACTTATGACAGACGTGTGGCAGGCCGTGATGGACGCCGGCGTAGAGGTCGTACCGGTTGATGCCCGATATGTCGAGTTGCGCAGAGAGCGTGACGCGCTCCGGGTGCGGCTACACATCTCCCCACGACCGTTGACTCCGAGCGATGTCAAGGAGCTGATCGATCGATATCCGGGACCAGGACTGTTGGTGGTCCCGGCGGCCACCGTGGCTGTCCGCGAGACGATCGAGCGGGCCGGGTGGTCCTGGCTTGTCACCGGATCCGCCGGAGTGCGGGGCGCCCTACGGCTGGGCGGCGGCGAGATCTCCGTCGGCGAAGACCGGGAGTCCCGAGGTGAGCTCGTCGCCAGCCGACCGGGTCCGGTGCCGTGGGGCTCGTTGGCCGTGGTGCGGCAGCTGCTCCAGCGGCCGGCCGCGACTCAGCGCACCCTCGCCAAGGCGGCGGGCGTGTCGCAGCCACGGGTGTCCCAGACGTTGGCCGCTCTCGCCGCCGGAAGGCTGGTGGCCCGACAAGATCGCGGGTGGATGGCCGGCGACTTCGACCAGTTGCTGCGATGGTGGCTCGACAGGTACCCCGGGCCGGGCGGGATCAGCACATACTGGTACGGCCTGACCGCGCCGCAGGACCAAGCGCAGCGGGTCGTAGATCTATTGTGGACGCCTACCCAAGCCGGGACGGATGTCGCTGGCGAGGAGCTCGCTGCGGTGTCTGGAGACGTTGCTGCCGACCTACTCGCGCCGTGGCGAGCCCCTACCCGAGCGGTTATCTACGCCCACGCCGGCGCCGACCTCAGTGCGGCCGGGTTGGCACCGTCCGGTGTGGAGGAGGCTACCGTGGAGCTGATCATGCCTCAAGACCATGGCGTCTGGAGCGCGCCTGGCGGCAGAGGCGGGGCGGATGGGCGGCCCGGCGCGTCTCTGCCCCTCGCCGATCCAGTCCAGATCCTTTGGGATGTGCGCCGCGGACCCGGACCCGACAGTGGAGAGGCGGCCGGGCGAGTGTGGGACTTCCTCCGCGAGCGTTACCGGCGGCTCCAAGGTGCGAGCGGACAATGAACGCCCAGGAGCCGGCCGTCCCGCTTGTGCAGCGGTTGGTGTTGGCGTCGACCAGCCGCGCCGCCGACGGCGGTTACCTCGCGCTGGCCGATCTTGCTCAGATAGCCGCGGCACTCGATGCGGACTACCGCATCATCGGCGGTCATATGGTCACCCTGCTGACCGAGGCACACGGCGTCGCCGGCCAGGTGCCACTCCGAGAGACCCTGGACGCTGACTTCGGGGCGCTCCCGCAGGTCATCGCCGATCCTCGGCTTCCTAAAGCACTGCGCGACCGCGGCTACGCAGCGCATGGCGCCGCGAATCGCTTCGCCCGCAGGCAAGAGGACGCACAGGGCTGGCTCGATGTCGTCATCGACGTCCTCGCCCCGTCCTATGAGGGCAGACTCCTCCCGAACCAGGCGCACGGCGACCTGGTTGTCGACGAGGTACCCGGACTCGCCCTCGCTCTGGTCCGACCCGCCGCCACGGTCGATCTGGAGGTATGCCTATCCGGAGGCGGCGACCTCGAGATGCGGATCGCTCTGCCCGACCTCGCCAGCGCGCTCTGCGTCAAGGCCTTGGCGTATCGCGGTCGCTACGCAGACAAGGACGCCGTCGACCTGTGGCGGTTGATGAGCGCCGCGCACGCCACCGGCCTGCGCGCCGATACCTGGCCGGCCACGCTGACCGGGCGCGAGGCGGCCGCCGTGCTTCACAAGTTCTTCGGTCGCCCCGGCGCCGCCGGGCTTCGGCAAGCGACCCACCGTCCCGCCGAGCAAACCCGCATGCGGGCCCTCATCCAGGCGGTCGTGCCTCGGCCGGTCTAAGACCAGCGCGGTGGGCATGACGGTGGCGTGGCCGCACCGGCGGGCGCCGCGGTTCCTAGCGGGGGTTGAACCAGCGGTCCTCGCTCAGCTCGACGAAGGCGTCGAAGGCCGGCTCGTCGCCGGTGAGGCGGAATTGCCCCGTCGGGCCCTTGTCGTCGTCGGACTCGAAGTAGCAGACGGCCTTGATCTGGGGGTTGGCCTTGAAGGTGCGGGCGGCGTCCCGGAGCCACTCCGCCCGCACCTGCGAGCCCCACGCCCTCGCCACCCCGAACTCGGCCACGATGATGGGCTTGTCGCGGCCGGCGGCCCAGCGCAGAAATGGTGCCATCAGCTCGCCGATCGGGCGTAGCTCGCTTCCCGCGTAGACGTCCAGGCAGGTCCAGTCGACCACGTCGTCGCCCGGGTAGAAGGCGGGTGCCTCGCCGCGCGCGAAGCCCTCCGCGGTCGGGCACCACACCCACGAGGCGTTGCGGACGCGTTCCTCGTCGAAGATGCGCCGGACGTAGCGCCAGGCGGCGGTGAAGTCCTCCGGCGACCACATCGTGGCGCGCAGGTTGGGGCGGTCCATCTCCCAGCGGAAGCGGAGCAGCACCGGCACGCGGGCCTTGCGCACCCGCTTCGCCTGGGCCCGGATCAGGTCGTCGTGGCGGCCGGAGGTGATCGACCTGGTGTCGCCGGAGGCCCAGCTCAGCATGATGGTGAGGCCCTGCCGGATGAACTCCTCGTCCGACTCGGTGCCGAAGTCCTCGTCGAACCGCCGGTACGTGTTCACGATGTCGAGCCGGCGTCCCAGGTCGTGTTGGAGGCCGTCCATCGCGGCGAGGCGTCCGGGCTGGCTGTAGCTCTCCGGCTTCACCCACGCCCCGAGCAGCGCGCCGCGGGTGGGCGGGGTTACCGGGCCGGCGTCGTACGGGCCGGCGTGGGTGGCGGCCACCGTCGTGGGTGGTGGCGTGGGCGCCGGCTGGGGTCCGGAGCAGGCCGCCAGCGCGAGTACGGCCCCCAGGAGCGCGCGCCTCACCGCAGGATGCCCAGGCGGTGGCGCATCCGCCACACTCCGGCGCCGTAGGCGGCGAAGGCCAGGGCCGCCGCCGTGAGCACGGCGGCGGGGCCGGTGCCGGCCGTGGCCGCGAGCGCCTGCGGGAGTACACCGAAGCAGGCGAGCGCCAGGCCGGCGGCGGCCACCGTGCCGGGGCCGAAGGGGTGTATGCCCAGCGCGTGGCCGACCTGGACCAGCGGCACGATGTTGTTGACCAGCACGGCGGCGGCGAGTCCGACCGCGGCGCCCACCGCGCCGAACGGGGGGATCAGCGCGAGGTCCAGCGCGACCATGAGGGAGAGCGCGGCGGTGACGTTGGCGAGGTTCCAGCGGGTGCGGCCGGCCATCGACAGCACCATGTCGACCATGCCGCACCCGGTGGCCACGAGCATGGCGCTGGCGAGTACGACGACCACCGGGCCGCCGGCGCGGTAGCCGTCGCCGAAGAGTCCCAGGTAGACCGGCGCGTACGTGATGACCATCAGGTAGAGCGGCCAGGTGACCAGCACGAGCCATCCGGTCGCGGTCTGGTAGAGGTGGTTGGCCGCCAGCCGGTCGCCAATGGACAGTGCCTCGGCCAGCCTTGGCTGCACGCTCTGCGAGATGCCCTGGTTGGCCAGCTGGCCCAGCACAACGAAGCGGCTGGCGACCGCGTACACGGCGGCGGCGGCGAGCCCGCCCAGCGTGGCGACCAGCAGCACGTCGACGCGCTGGAGGGCGAGCTGGGCGACGCTGGCGAGCGAGCGCGGGCCGGTGTACCGCCAGAACTGCGCGCGCAGCGCCAGGTAGGTCTTGTGCCCCGGCCGCCGGGTCGGCGTGGGTACCGAGAGATACGCGCGGCGGAGCGCGTACCCGGCGAGGAGCGCGACCGGTAGGTACGGCACCACCCAGGCGGCCGCGTACGGCCCCGGTGTCGAGACGGCCGCGATCGCCAGCGCGCCGATGGTCAGCACCTGCGTGGCCGGGCGGACCAGCCGCTCCAGCAGCAGGGTCGGGCGGAGCTGGCGGTAGCCGCGGGTGCCGGCGAGGGCGGCGTCGGAGAGCGCGGCCAGCGGCAGGAAGAGCGCCAGGGAGTTGAGCGGCGCCGGTGCGGCGAACCACAGCACCGTGGCCACGGCGACCGATGTGACGGCGACCGGGACCAGCCCGATCCGCAGGCAGGAGCCGAGCAGGTGGGGCCGCTCCTGCATGCGTAGCCGCGCCACCCAGTACACGAGGCCGGTCTGGGTGCCGAGCCGCACCACGCCGCTGGCGAGCACGAAGCCGGCGGTGGCGGCGAAGAAGGCACCGGCTTGCTCGGCACCGAGCGCCCGCGCGACGAGCCAGGTCACCACGACGCCGGCCGCCCCGCTGAACCCGGCGCCGGCCATCCCCGCCAGCCCGCGGCGGGCCATCCCGTCGGAGGGCCGCCGGCGCTTGCCCGCCGCGAGGGCGGTCACCGCCGCCACCTCGGGGCGGCACCGAGCCAGTCCGCCAGCGCGGCGTCGTGCGGTTCGTAGTGGGCGGAGAGCTCGCGGCGGATGCCCGGGTCCATATCGGATGGACGGGGGCGCGCGTTGTGCCGCTCGAACGGCGGATCGCCGAGCCTCGGCAGCCCGAGGAAGTCGAGGACCTCGCCATACACAGTGGACGGGTCGGTGAAGAAGCGCTCGCTCTCGACCACGTGGACCCAACCCCGGCCGGCGTGCGCGGCCATCCGCTCCAGGTACGTGGCGTACTCGCCCCGGGCCCGGTACGCGTGGTGCTGGTGGGCGAAGCTGTACGCGCGCGGGTCGGCGATGAGTCGCTCCTCCTCGCCGGCGAGCCGGGCCGGCTCCAGCGCCAGCGCCTTGGCGAAGGACGTCTCCGACTCGAAGCCGCGGGCGAGCTCGTGCGCGTGCTGGGAGTAGGCCCGCTCGACCGGGTCGCGGACCAGTGCGATCAGCCGCACGCCGGGCAGGTCGCGGGCGATCCGGGCGGCCGCGTGCGGGTGGTACAGGTAGTACGGGCTGGACTCGAACGTCTGGGCCGGCACCCCGAAGCGCTGCTCGACCTTGACCGCCGTCCGCCGCATCGGGAAGTGGGCGCGATACCAGGCCGCACCACGGTGGTACGAGGTGTCGAAGTAGTGCACGCCCTTGTGCAGCACCGCCTTGAGCACCACGGGGTGGGCCGCGAGCGCGCGGTAGAGCGACGTCGTGCCGCAGCGCTGGCCGCCGCAGATGAGAAACGACGGCAGCATCCGGGCCGGCGCGGTGACCCGGCCGTACGACCGGGATCCGAAGTGGACGGCCCGCTTCACCGGTGCGGGCACCCGAGCGCCACGCCCGCTCATGCCCGTCCTCGCTTCGCTGCGGGCGGGCACGAGGCTCCGAGCCGACAGCGTTTGATGATTCGCTCGCTACGCTCGCTCATGAGAGCCCCTCCACGCGGCGGACGAGCACGGGCAGCAGCCAGGTGCCGAGCACGCCGAGCCGGGCGCCGGCCTCGGCCTGGCGGTCGGCGAGGTAGCGGGCGGCGAGGTCGACCAGGTAGAGCAGGGCGGTCAGCCGGGCCGCGGCGCCGGTCACCTCGAACGGCCGGAGCAGCGCCGCCGCCACCGCGAGGGTCGCTTCCACCGCCGCCTCGGCGTCCGATGTGGACTGGATTCGGCGCTGCAGGTCGTAGTGGACCGCGTCGAAGCCGAGCGGCACGCCCGTGGTGAACCGTTCCCAGTCCCACACCAGCAGCGTGTCGGCGAGCGTCGCCATGTTCCAGGGTGACCAGTCGCCGTGCCAGGCGCCGTACCGCAGGTCGACGTCCCCGCCCCGCTCCACGAGCGACCGGGCGGCGGTGCCCAGCGCGGCGCCTTCCGGGCGGTCGGCGACCGCGTCCAGGCGGTCCCGCAGCTCCGCCCAGTACGGGCTGGTGGCGAGCCAGCTCCGGGAGGTGCCGCAGCAGCCGGCCACCTCGCGCATGGCCGCCGCGAGCCGATCCGGCGCCAGCGGGGCGCGCGGCCGCCACACCGGCAGCGGCGACTGCACCAGCACCTGGTGGCCCCGCCACTCGCCGGCGTGCAGCACCTTCGGCACGGTCACGTCGCGGATGCCGACGTGGGAGAGGGCGCTGAGCGCGGTCGTCTCGGCGCGTACCAGGCGGCGGGTCAGCGGGCCGGTGCCGAGCTTGGCGAAGCCGAGGGTCTCGCCGTCCGGCGCGATCAGCTGGAGCACGGGCTTGCGGTTGGCCCGCGCCGGTCCGATGTGGACGCTGACGGCGAGGTCGGTGTCGAGCGCCTCCCGCAGGTAGCCGTCGATGGTCTCGCCGGCCGGTCCGCAGATGCGTACCCGATGGCGGAGCAGGATGGCGGCGGCGCCCGGCGTGCGCAGGGCCGCGACCACCGCGTCCCGCTTGAGGCGGGCGACCCGCGACTGCGGCTCGGCGTAGCGGCTGACGGCCGCGGCGGCCACCCGGCGGGAGCGCGTGGGCACGAGCAGCCGCGGGCGCCGGGCGTCCGGCACCACCACGTACTCGGTCACCACCGGCGCCTTGCCGCGAGTAGTACACGGCTCGGGATAGAGGAGCCGCAGCACCTCCTCCATGTACTGGGCGCGCAGTGCCGCGTCACCCGCGGTCAGCCGGGCGGGTGCTGTCTTAACGGGCAACGGAGTTCCTCCACAGCAGGGTGTACGCGAGAAACATGAAGGCCAGGGGCGTGACGAGCGCGTTGTACCAGAGCATCGCGGCGAAGCCACCGAAGATGGCGCAGCCGCCGGCGATGCCGATCGGGCTGCGGTCGCGCCGGAAGCGCCACAGCCCGTAGCCGAAGAAGCCGAGGTAGGCGGCGGTGCCGACCAGGCCGTGCGCGAAGAGGAGCTGCCAGAGCTGGCCGTTGCCGCCGACGGTGAAGTTGCCGCAGCGCTCGCAGGCCGCGCTCTCGCCCACGGTGATCGAGTTGCGGCCGCCCATCGTGGTGCGGGTCGACCCGAAGCCGGCCACCGGCGACTCGACCATCCCGGTGACCGCCCGTTCCATCAGGTACGAGCGCACGCCGTTGGAGTGGCCGTCGTCGAGCCGCGCGCCGACCACACCACCCAGCGGGGTGAGCGCGAGCGCGGCGGCCAGCGCGGCCGCGGCGACGGCCAGGCCGCCGATCGCCCAAGCACGCCCGGTGAGGGCGAGGCGGACGGCCACGTACGCGGCCGCGACGCCGAGGCCGATCCACAGGCCGCGGTTGAGGGAGTGCACCACCGGCACCACGGAGACCGCGAGGCAGAGCAGCGCGAGGACTCGGGTGCGGCGGCTCGCGGCGTAACCCCACGCCCAGGCGGCGAACCAGACCACGAGCAGGCAGAAGTTGTTGCCCCAGGTGTTCGTGTACCCCCAGGGCGCCGCCGGCCGCGGGTGCGCGTCCCGGACCACGTCCATGATCTGCGCCGCGTACGGGTGGACCAGCGACTGGACGAAGCCCTTGTTGCGCACGTGCGAGGGGAGCAGCAGCTCGACCGGGGAGGTGAACTCGAAGTGGCCGGCGAAGACCCCGAGCAGCCCGCCGGCCACCGTGATCCCGAAGAGCCAGGCGAGGAGGCGGACGAGGCGGCGGCGGGAGAGCTCGGCCTCGGCCAGGTTGCCGGCGTAGATGAGCAGGACGGTCAGCGCCGCGTACTGGATCACCCGGTAGCCGGCGCCGAACAGCCGGCCGCTGGCGTGCTCGTCGACCGCGCCGGCCGGTTCGGCGCCGAGTACGGCGACCCCGACCACGACCGTGGCGAGGAACACGGCCCAGAGCGCGAAGCCGGGCGGAAGGCGTACCGGCCGGCCGGAGACGTGGGCCCGGAGCAGCAGGGCGGCCATCGGCACGGCGGCGAGCGGAAAGATCAGGACACCGAGCCCGAGCGCCCACCACAGTGGATAGAGCACGAGCACACCGACGAGGGGCCAGGCGGGCAGCGATCTTCGGGTGGAGGACTGCGGCGCGGCCGCCAGTAACGCGGTCATCCCCGCTGGCCCAGGCCCGGTGGCAGCCGGATCACGGCGGTGGACGTCGTCAGGTCGACCTCGGCGAGCCCGGCGGAGCTGAGATCGGCGGGTTCGTTCGACGCCGGCTCGGGGATGGCGGGGGCGGCGGGCAAGGCCCGGGGCGGTGCGGGCGGGCGCGAGCCGGCCGTGGCCGGAGCGGCGGAGAGCCGGGGCACCACCACCGTGCCCAGCAGCGGAGTGCCCACCCGGCGCAGCTGCTCGGCCGCGTCGGTCACGTCCGGCCGCCGGGTGCGGCGTAGCTCGACCGCGATGATCGCGGCATCGGCGAGGCTCGCCAGGCTCTGCGCGTCGGCGCTGCTGGAGGTGGCGGGTGCCTCGATCACCACGTACCCGGGACGCGCACCGAGCAGGTCCAGCGCGTCGCTCAACCCTTGCGACTGCATGAGCCCGGCGGCGCTGGCGGTACCGCCAGTGGTGATCACACGCAGCGACGGGATCCGCGGCGCGTGCTGTACGGCGGCCGCGAGCCCGACCCGCCCGGCCAGCACGTCCGACAGGCCCGGCGAGGCGGCGACGCCGAAGATCGTGGCGAGCGGCGCGGTGTCCGCGACACTGTCCGGCAGGTGGGCCCCGACCAGGGTGACGTCGCTGCCGGTACGGGCGAGCGCGGCGGCGAGGTTGGCGGCGACCAGCGTGGAGGCCACGCCCCGGCTGGCGCCGGCCACCACCACGACCTTGTCGTCGGGCCCGAGGCTGGCCACCACCTCGTTGCGCAGCCGGTTGAACGTCCGGCCGCCGGGCTCGTGCGGCGGCAGCACGCCGTCGAGGTGGGCCACGCCGGTGAGCTCCGCCAGCACGGGTACCCGCGTGCGCCGGGAGACGTCCGCCGCGGTGCGCACCCGGCGGTCCAGCCGCTCGCGCAGCAGCGCCACGCCGAGGCCGAGCAGGAGGCCGACCATCGCGCCGGTGGCCAGGTTGAGCATCGGGTCCGGCTTGATCGGCGTCTCGGGCAGGCGGGCGTCACTGATGATCTTTCCGCCGGTCACGGTGGCGGTCGTCAGGTCGTTCAGCTTGCCGCTGAGGTTGTTGAGCTGGTTCTGCGTGGTGGTCCGCTGGCTCTCCAGGTTGGGACGCTGTGGGCTGCTGTCGGTGAGGGCGGCGAGGCGCCCGTTCACCTGGGAGAGCGTGCGGCTGAGCTGCTTGACCTTGGTGTTGAGGGCAGAGATCTGCGCGTTCAGGTCGGACTTCGCGCTCTCCTCCCGGTTGCGCAGGTACGCCTCCGCGAACGCGTGCGAGCCGCCCCGCGCCGACTCCGGATCGCCGGCGGTGAAGGTGACCACGAGGACCGCGGTGTTCGCCGGCACCTCCACGGCCACCTGGCGCGCCAACTCGTCCGGCGAGGTCTCACTGCGCAGCAGCTCGGCGGCGCCGACGGCCACGGCCGTGGAGCGGACGAGCTGGGCCTCGGTGTCCAGGTTGATGTCGCCCTTGGTCCGCCCGCCGACGACGTTCGTATCCTGGCCGGCCGGCTGGACGAGCACCGAGGTGGCCGACTCGTAGACCTTGGGCTGGACGCGGGTGACGAGGACCGCGCCGCCGACGCCGGCAAGCGTGAGCAGGAGTACCACCCACCAGTGCCGCCGGAGCATGCCGAGGTAGTCAGAGACGTCGGTCGAGGAGTCCATGGGTGGGGCGGGACCTTTCGGCAGGTTCGGGTCTCTGGGCTCAACGGCCGGCCGGCCGAGTTCGTAACTACTGGCGTGTCGTTCCGCGTATCCAAATAAAAGGTGTGAAACGGGCTAAAGCTATATAGCGTATCTGTGGGCACCAGCCGTCACGACGGCACCACCCCGCACACCTGCCACGCGGCATGGGAGGCTTCTCATGGCCAGAGCGCACATAGTTCGCGCCACCGGAATCGCGGTCGGCGCGACCGCACTCGCCGTCCTTGTCGGCTACCTCGGCGGCCAGCTCGGGCGGGCGCCAGACCAGCGCGTCACGGCGACCGACGACACCTACGCCAATACCAGCGACCCGCACCGCGCGAGCGGCGGCGGCGGCGAGCTCGTGGCCGGCGGCATGGGTGGCGGCGCGGCGGTGACCTATCTGAAGTTCGCCGTGAAAGGGCTGCGCGGCGGCAAGGCGCCGGCCCGGGCCGAGGTGCGGCTGAGCCGGCGCACCGGCGAGCTGCCCAGCCGCATCGAGCTGACCCGCGTGCCCGCGACCGACTGGCGGGAGCGCACGCTCAACGCCCGCTCCGCGCCCCAGCTCGGCACGGTCGTGGCGAGTGCCGCGCCCGGGCCGCGCGACGAGAGCGTGGTCTTCGACGTCAGCCGGGTGATCCAGCGCGAGGGGACGTACGCGTTCGCGGTCACCGCGCCGGCCGGCGACGGATACGCGACCTTCTGGGCCAACGAGGGCGTGCCGCCGATCGACTCGCTGGTCAAGCCCACGCTGTGGCTCTCCTGGATCGGCAAGGTCATGCCCTGGGGCACGGTCACGCCACCGACCCCACCGTCGGTGCCGGCACCGGCGATCACCACGCCGGCCATCCCCGGGCTGCCCGGCGGGTTGCCGCCCACCACCGGCGTCCCGGCGGCGGGTGACCCGGCCGGCGGCTCCTCGCCGTCGATCGGGCTGCCCGCGGACGAGACCGAGCCGGACGACCTACCGAGCCTGCCGTCCCTGCCGGGGATGCCGGCTCTACCGACCCTGCCCTCGATGCCGGGCCTGCCGACCACGCCGACCATGCCGGGCATGCCAGCGCTCCCGTCGCTGCCGGGGATGCCGACCATCCCAGGGATGCCGACCATCCCGGGGATGCCCACCGTGCCGGGGACGCCGACGCTCCCGCCCACACCCACGCTCCCGCCCACACCCACGCTTCCGGGCACGCCGACGCCGCCACCGACCACCCCGCCGGCCAGCCCCACGCCGCCGCCGGGCAACCCCGACCCGAGCTGCACCACCGACAGCAAGCTCGTGCCGAGCTGCGGGGTGCTGTGGGGCGTGGCGCCGGGTGCGCACACCGACACGCCGCGGGGCCGGGCGCTGCGCGACTTCGAGCAGAAGACCGGGCGCCAGCAGGCGATCTACCACGCGTACCACCGTGGCCAGGAGAACTTCCCGACCGCTGAGGAGATCGAGATCGCCCGCGAGCGGGTGCTCTTCCTCAACTGGAAGCCGCAGGGCGCCACCTGGGCGCAGATCGCGACGGGTGACCGGGCCACCGAGGCGTACCTGGACAAGCTCGCCGCCCGCATGAAGGGCTCGCTCACCGAGCCGTTCTTCTTCACCGTGCACCACGAGCCGGAGAACGACGTGGACGCGCGCCCCGGCTCCGGCCGGACCGCGACCGACTACGCGGCCATGGTGCGGCACGTGCTCACCGGGCTCCGCGAGCGGGGAGTGTCCAACCTGGTCTCGGTGATGAACTACATGGCGTACGTGCCGTGGAACACCCAGCCCTGGTTCGAGGGCCTCTACCCGGGCGACGACGTGATCGACTGGATCGCCTGGGACGCCTACGCCTACAGCGAGCGCGGTGGGTACGGCTTCGGCGACTTCGCCGAGATGATGAACCGCCGGTCCAGCGGCAAGCCGTCGTGGCCCGGGTTCTACAACTGGGCCGCCGAGCGGCACCCCGACAAGCCGCTGATGCTCGGCGAGTGGGGCGTCTGGCACGACGACGGCAACCCCGGCCACCGGGCCGCCTTCTACGGCTCGGTCAGCCGCCAGATGCCGCTCTTCCCGCGGGTCAAGGCGATGGTGTACTTCGACACGCCCGGCGACCAGCGCGGCCGCGACTCGCGGGTGGACCGCACGCGGGACGGGCTAGCCGCCTACCGTGGCCTCGGCCTGGAGCGCACCTTCCAGGTGCGGGTCAAGCCGGCTGGAGACGCGACTCGACCCAACCCGTCTCGGTGAGGTGCTGCAGGACCATATGCACCGCGTCGTCGATCGACATGTCACTGGTGTCGAGGACCAGGTCGGCGTCGGCGGGCACCTCGTACGGATCGTCGATCCCGGTCATCCCCCTGAGCTGGCCGGCGCGGGCCTTGGCGTACAAGCCCTTGCGGTCGCGCCGCTCGCAGACGGCGAGCGGGGTCGAGACGTACACGAGGAGGAAGCCGGCGCCCGCCTCCTGGGCCATCGCGCGTGCGGTGGCCCGGGCCCTCGCGTAGGGCGCGATCGGGCAGCACAGCGCCATCCCGCGGTGGCGGGCCACCTCGGCGGCGACCCAGGCGATGCGGCGCACGTTGGAGTCGCGGTCTTCCCTGCTGAAGCCGAGGCCCTTGGTCAGCTCGCGCCGCACCACGTCGCCGTCCAGGAGGGTGACGCTGCGGTCACCGCTCTCCCGCAGCGCGTCGGCGACGCCCCGGGCGATGGTCGACTTGCCGGAGCCGGAGAGGCCGGTGAAGAAGACGACCAGCCCGCGGTGGCGGCGCGGCGGGCGGGCCCGGGCCAGCTCCTTGGCGACGGCCGGCGGCGTGTGCCACTCGGGCAGCGGGAAGCCCCGGTCGAGCAGGTCTTCGATCTCGTCCGGGCGCAGGGCCAGGCGGCGGTTGCGCGGGGGGATGTCGTCGCGCCAGCGCCACTGGCCGTCGCGGTTGTCATACGCCAGCTCGCGCGGCACGAGCACGCGCGGGCCACCACCGGAGAGCATCTCACCGGTGGAGAGCAGGTGGGTCACGCCATAGGCCGCGGCGACCCGGGCGCGTAGCAGCGCGTCGCGGATCTCGTCGCCGCGCCGGGCCAGCGGCACCGCCACGAGCGTGGCCGGCGGCATCCGGTCGCGGGCGGCGAACACGGCCCGGACCAGCACCTCCGGCGGCAGCCCGTCGGGGCCCTGCTCGGCGACCGGGATGATGATCAGCAGGTGGGCCGCGAGGGTGCGGGCGGCGTGCGCGATCTGCGCCAACTGTGGACGGTGCAGCGCCCGGTCGGCGATCACGCCGAGCACGCGGCCCGGCGGCAGCAGCGACCTGACCTCTTCGGGCGTGCGCCGCAGCCGCTGGAACGGGCCGTGCCCGCCGTCGCCCAGCCGCCGCACGGCACCGCCCACGCCGTAGCGCCCCTCGCGGGTCGGCCACGCGTCGGTCACGTCGACGGCGGCCACCGGGGCGCCCTCGAGGTCGGTGAGCACGAGCGCCCGCTGCAGCGGGTTTTCCAGGTCGAGGTCGGAGACCAGCTCGCCAGGGATCTCCAGCGTCACCGGCACGGGCCAGGGCGTGCCGTCGGCCAGGCGCCCGCGGCGGGCCAAGCCGGCAAGATCCGCCCGGCTGTGGAAGCCGGTCAGTGGCGTGTATGCCCCGGAGAGGAGCAGCTCGAGGTCGGCCAGCTCAAAGGAGCGCGGCGTGTAGGCCGGCGCGTCGCGCAGCACCTCGTCGGGCATCACCCACCCGTTGCTCATCCCACCCCCAACGGCGAACCGGCTCACAGTTTCGCAGCCGCCCGCTCATCGGTCGAGAGTGCCACGGCTCCCCGGTGTCTGCTACCGGGTGCAGAGAGAAGATACCGGTACGTGGACCCTGTTCGCCCACCTACGTCACACCAGGGTGGGACTCGCATCGACGAAATACACTCGGCGTCCCACCCGCCTAGCGTCGAAGAGCCCACATGAGCCCCCCGCTGGAAGTCAAGGGTCCATTTCCCTTCGCCCGGGTCGATCTCGAAGCGGGCCGGCTGGCCAGCGGCGTCCGGCACACGCTCGCGGACTTTCGCCGGTGGCGCGATCACCACCCGGACCGGATAGCGGCGCACATCGACGGCTATACCCGCCAAATCGAGTCGATCGCGTCCCGGCACCGTTCTCCGGCACTCGCCGGCTACTGGCTTTTCCCAGGCCGGCGCCGGGAGGAGGAGCGGGCGCAGATAGCTCGCGAGGTGAACTATTTCGGCGTCTACAACCTGGCCGAGATCCTCGCGCCAGCGACCGTCGCGCGGCTCGCCGGCGGGGTACACGGCCGCCTCGGCCGGGCCCGGGACATCCTGGCCGACCTCGACGAGAGCCGTGGCGTGACCGGCCTGGTCGAGTCGCTGGAGCGGCAGGTGCCGCAGTTGCGGGAGATACCGGAGACGGCATGGCTGTCCGAGCGCCTCGACCGCCTGCACCGCACGCTGCCGGAGGCCGTCGTCAGCGCGGGCGGCATGGGCAAGGTCGTGCGCACCATCGCCGGGGTGCTGAGCATCGGCGCCTACGACACGATGGACGCGGATCGGGCGGCCCGCCGAGCCCACCTGACCCGGATCCTCACGGGGGCGTACGCGTACGGCGCCGCCTACGTGATCGTCGACGACACGCTGCACGACCTCCCGCGGGACTATCTGCGGCAGGCGGACCGGGAGCGCTGCCACGGGGTCGTCGCGCGGGCCCTCGCCACCGGGCTCCCCGTCGACACCTCCCAGCTGCCGGACCACCCGCTGGTGGAGGAGCTGCACGACCTCTACGACCTGCTCCTGGTGAGCTATCCGTTCGAGGAGTACCGGCATCTGTACCAGGCCGCCGAGGCCTTCTACCTGGCGCAGCACCGCGACTCGGCGCGGACCCTCGAGGAGGTGCTCTCCGGGGGCCTGGAGCTGATCTACCCGGACATCTTCGTGAAGGCCGGGATGAGTCGCGTCGTCGCCAACCTGCTCGGCCGGCGGGCGGTCGCCGAGGGTTTCTACGCCCGCTGCCTGAACACGATCTTCCTGAGCCAGTTCAAGGACGACCTGAAGGACCGCGAGGAGGACGCGCGGGCCGGCCGGCTGACGCCGTTCACGCTGCCGGCCGACCGCCTCGACAGCAACCCGCTGTACGACCTGTTCGCCTACGACGCGTACGTGGTGTCGGAGGTGTTTCGGGACGAGCCGGCCGCGGTGGAGGCGCTGACGTACTTCGGGGCCGGGAAGCTGGCCACGCACCTCGCCGCCGACCGGCGCCACGCGGCCGAGCTGATGGGCCGGTACGAGGTCACCGGCGAGATCGCCCGCTTTCTGCGCGCCGCGTCCGGGCTGCCCACCCGGATGATCCGGCGGCTGGACTCCACCGACATGCGGCTCAAGGAGCGCAGCGGCCGGGTCCTGAGGCACCGTGACCAGACGAGGATCGATGCCCGGACCTTCGTCTCCGACCGGCTGGGGTACATCAACGAAGTGGCGCGGCGGGCGTACGCGCAGGAGAGCCCGACCGCGCTGAACGCCATCGTGGCGTACACCATGGACGCGCCCGGCAAGCGGCTCCGGCCGGCACTGACGCTGATGCTGGCCGAGGCGCTGGGCGTCGACTACACCTCGATCGAGCCGCTGCTGGCCGCCAGCGAGCTCTTCCACACGGCCAGCCTGATCTTCGACGACCTGCCGGCACAGGACGGCGCGGCGGTACGCCGTGGGCGGCCGGCCGCGCACACCGTCTTCGACGAGGGCAGCACCCAGCTCGCGGCACTGTCGATGATCTCTACGGGCTTCGGGCTGCTGGCCAAGCTCGGCCAGCGATACCCGGCGCGCCGGGTCACCGATGTGATCGCCTACGTCGGCACCGTCCTCGGGCCGGACCGCCTGTGCCTCGGCCAGCACCTCGACCTCCAGCTGGGACGGGATGGCGCACCGGTCAGCGGCGACGAGATCACCCGGATGTACTCGCTCAAGACGTCGACCACCGTCGAGGCCGCGCTGGTGCCGCTCATGATGCTGCTCGGCCGACCGGCGGCGGAGATCGGCGAGCTGGAGCGGTACGCCTACCACGCCGGCATCGCCTTCCAGATCCGCGACGACCTCCTCGACCTCACGGCGTCGACCGAGAGCCTGGGCAAGGACGCCGGCGGCGACATCGGCAAGGCGAACGCGGTGCGCGTGCTCGGGCCGGAGGAGGCGCGGCGCCGCATGCTGTTACATCTGGACGCCGCCGCGGCCTGCTGCGCGCGGCTGCCGTTCGACACCGACCTGCTGGAGGGCATCGTGCGGCACTTCGTCACCCGCCAGCGCTGACGGGCTACGCGGGTCGCAGGGCGGCCGCGCCGAACGACACCGAGAAGCGCTTGCACCAGATCGCGACGCTGCCGAGCTTGTCGAGGTCGGTGCCGGCGGGGATCGCGTACGCCTGGTCACCCTTGTTGCCCTTGAGACGGCCGAGCTCCAGCCAGGTGCCGTCATCGAAGACCCGCCAGCCCGCGGTGCCCTTCTTGACCGGCTGGTCGCTCAGCCATACCCGCAAGTCGGGGCCGTTTGAGGTATCGAGGGCGACGAGCTCGAGCCGGTGCGAGCCGTCAGCGTTCCGGATGATCCGTGCGGTGCCGGTGGTCTCGTGCTCGTGGGTGACGAACGTGCCCTGCCGCACCACCGCCGGCGCCGCGCTCGGTGTCACGCTCGGCGACTCCACCGGCGCTCCCGTCTCGACGATCGACAAGGTCTCGTCCACCTCCTTGTCGGTGACGAGCTTCCACGGCTGAAACCAGTAGAGGCCGAACGACCCACCCACGGCGAGCACGGCGACGGCGACGATCCAGATCAAAGGCCTGCGAAGCACGCCTTCAGTACAGCGGACGAGGTGGCTGCCTGGCCCTTATGAAACGGTTACCGCCCGGTCAGTATGATGACCGGATGGTGCAGCATGATGACCAGTGGCTCGCCGGGGCCCACGTCGACCCTTCGGTGTTCGCGCTCCGCCCCGACTACCGCGCGCTCCTCATCCTGGCCGACGGGCTGGTGCCCGGCCCGAGCGACGGCCTGTCGGAGAAGCTGCTCCGCGCGGCCGAGGAAGCGGCACCCGCCGACCACCCGCACGTGGAGGCGTGGCGGGAGGCGTTCCGCGCGTTCGGCGCCAAGCCGCAGCGCACCCGGCCGAGCGTCGACGCGCTGCTGCGCCGGGTGCCGCAGGGACTGCCGCGGGTCGACCGGCTCACCGACGCGTACAACGCGGTGTCCGTGCTGCACGCCGTGCCGATCGGCGGGGAGGACGTGGACCGGTATCGCGGGCCGCTGCGCCTGGTGCGGGCAACCGGCGACGAGCCGTTCGACACCATCGTGGAGGGCCAGGTGGTAACCGACCACCCGAGCCCCGGCGAGGTGGTCTGGCGCGACGACGAGGGGGTCACCTGCCGCCGGTGGAACTGGCGCCAGTGCGCGCGCACCCGGCTCGGCCCGACCACCACCCGAGCCGTGTTCATCCTCGACGCGCTCGGGCCGATGACCGAGGCGGCGCTGGCCGAGGCGGGATCGGCGCTCGTCGACGCGCTCCGCGCCACCAGCCCAGGGGTACAGTTGGCGAGCCGCACCCTACAACCGGGGACATAGGTCCGCCGGGGGAGACCCTGAGGACATATCCAGGGTTACGCCCGATACCTGCGAACACGCGCCGTTACCTACGCTGACCGCGTGACCCTCATAGCGACCGAATCGCTCACCAAGACCTACGGGGGCCGGGTGACGGCGCTGGCTGACCTGACAGTCAACGTCGCACCCGGCATCGTCGGGCTGGTCGGAGCCAACGGCGCGGGCAAGTCCACGCTGATAAAGATCCTCTTGGGCCTGCTCGTCCCCACCAGCGGTCGGGTGCGCGTACTCGACCTCGATCCCACCGTCGACGCGGCCGCGGTGCGGGCCCGGGTCGGCTACATGCCCGAGCACGAGTCGCTGTCGCCGGACATGTCCGCGTCCGAGTTCGTCACCCATCTGGGGCGGATCAGCGGCCTCCCGCGTACGGCGGCCCGCGAGCGCGCGTCCGAGGCGCTGCGCCACGTCGGCCTGTACGAGGAGCGCTACCGCCAGATCGGCGGCTACTCGACCGGCATGAAGCAGCGCGTGAAGCTCGCCCAGGCGCTCGTGCACGACCCCGACCTGCTGCTGCTCGACGAGCCGACCAATGGCCTCGACCCGGCCGGCCGCGACGCGATGCTCGCGCTGATCCACCGGATCGGCAACGAGTTCGGCATCTCGGTGGTGGTCTGCTCGCATCTGCTCGGCGAGGTGGAGCGGATCTGCGACTCGCTGATCGCGATCGAGGGCGGCCGGCTGCTGCGCTCGGACAACATCTCCGCGATGACCACGGTCACCGACGTGCTGGCGGTGGAGGTGAGCGAGGGCATGGACCTGCTCGCCGCCCGGCTCGACCTGCTCGGCCTCCCCGTCCAGCGAGACGGCCGGCTGCTGCTCGTACCACTGGAAGACGACGCCACGTATGACCGCATCCTGTCCGCGGTGGCCGAGCTCGACCTGCCGCTGCACCGTCTCGACCAGCGGCGCCACCGCGTCGCCGAGCTCTTCGCGACGCGGGAGGTGACCCATGTCTGAGGCCACTGGTGTCATCCACGACATCGGCTACCAGCGCTACACCGGGCCGCGCCTCGGCCGGGGGTACGTGTTCACGTCGATGTACGTGCACGGGCTGCGCACCGCGTTCGGTCTGGGTCGCAGCGCCAAGGCCAAGATCTTCCCGTGGTTCGTGGTGGGTGTGGTCCTCCTGACCGGCGTCATCCTCGCCGCCGTGAAGGCGCAGGTCCCCGACGCCGGAGTCACCTACAGGGCGTTCGTCGACATGATGGCCTGGCTGGTGGTCTTCTTCGTGGCCGTCGTCGCGCCCGAGCTCGTCTCCCGCGACCTGCGAGCCGGCGTGCTGCCGCTCTACTTCTCCCGCCCGCTGCGCCGCACCGACTACGCGTACGCGAAGCTGGCCGCGCTGGCCACGTCGGTGTGGCTGCTGCTCGGCGCGCCGCAGATCGTCATGTTCCTGGTGGCCGCGTTCTCCGCGGACAACATGAGCCAGTTCTGGACCGAGGTCGGCGATGTCGGGCCCGGCCTGCTCTACGCGGCGATGTGGGCCGCGGTCTTCGCCGGGATCGGGCTGCTCGTCGCGTCGCTGACCGGGAAGCGGGCGTTCGCCGCAGGCGGGATCGTCGCGGTGTTCCTGATGACCACGCCGATCGTCGGGGTCTTCTCGGTCATGCCCTCCCAGACGATGAACGAGCTGGCCCTGCTCTTCAGCCCGTCGAGCCTCGTCTTCGGCGTCGGCATCTGGATGTTCGGCACGGTGGAAGGCGACACCGACACTATCGGCCCGTTCGGGCCCCTCTACCTGGCGGTGATGATCGGCCTGGTCGCCGGCTGCGTCGCCCTCCTGCAGGCCCGCTACCGGAAGGTCGCCTCGTCATGAGTGAGCGGAGCGAACGAATAATCAAACTCAGCGTGCTGGGAGCCTCGTGGCCGCCCGCAGCGAAGCGAGGACGGCCATGAGCGATGTCACGCTTGCCGGCGTCTCCCGCTGGTACGGCAACGTGGTGGCCGTCAACGACGTCACCATGACGCTCCGCCCCGGGGTGACCGGCCTGCTCGGTCCGAACGGCGCCGGCAAGACCACCGTGCTCCATATGATGGCCGGCTTCCTCGCCCCCTCGCGGGGCGCGGTCACGATCGATGGTGAACCGACCTGGCGCAACCCGGCCATCTACAAGCGACTCGGCCTGGTCAGTGAGCGCGAGGCCGCGCACGACTTCCTGAGCGCGCGCGAGTTTCTGCTGATGAGCGCGCGCCTGCACCGCCTGCCCGACCCGGAGGCGGCCGCCAAGCGGGCCCTGGAGCTGGTCGAGATGACCGACGCGCAGGACCGCCGCATCGGCACCTACTCCAAGGGCATGCGCCAGCGCACGCGCGTCGCCGCCGCGCTGGTACACGAGCCGCAGGTGCTGCTGCTGGACGAGCCGTTCAACGGCATGGACCCGCGCCAGCGGCTGCACATGATGGGGCTGCTGCACCACCTCGGCGAGTCCGGCCACACGATCCTCTTCAGCTCGCACATCCTCGAAGAGGTCGAGCAGGTCTCCGGCACCGTGCAGGTGATCGTCGCCGGCCGGCTCGCCGCCTCCGGCGACTACCGCGCGATCCGCCGCCTCATGTCCAACCGGCCGCACGTCTTCGCCGTCCACTCCACGGACGACCGCCGGCTCGCGGTGGCCCTGATGGGGCAGGCATCGGTGAGCGGCGTCGAGATCGACCGCACCGGCCTGACGGTGCGGGCCGGCGACTACGGCAGCTTCACCCGCGCACTACCCAAAATCGCGCTCGCCGAGGGCATCCGCGTACGCCGGCTGCTTCCCTCGGACGAGTCCCTGGAGAGCGTCTTCTCCTACCTGGTGGAGGCTTAGGTGGTACCCCAGACGATCGCGTGGATCACGGCCCGGGGCCTCTTCGGCCGCCGCCGGTTCCTCCTGCTCATCCCGCTGCCGCTGCTCGTGGTCGGCCTGGCCGTCCTCAGTAGAGGGTTTGGCGTGGCACCGGAGAACTGGGCCCAGCCGGTCCTGGTCGGCCTCGGCCTGGCGGTCGTGCTGCCGGTCATCGCGCTCATCGTGGGCACGGGCGTGCTCGGTTCCGAGATCGACGACGGCACCATCGTGCACATCCTGACCAAGCCCCTGCCGCGCTGGCAGATCGTGCTCCCCAAGCTGGCCGTGGCCACCGCCGTCACGACGATCACCGTCTCCATCTCGCTGTACGTGGCCGGCGTACTCGCCGACTCGGTGCGCCTTGGGCTGGGGCTGGCGCTGGCGGGGCTGGTGGGCTCGCTGGTGTACTCGGCGCTTTTCCTGGCGATGAGCCTGATCACCAAGCGACCGGTGCTGCTGGGCCTGGTGTACGTACTGGTGTGGGAAGGCCTGCTGGGCAACTTCGTGTCCGGCACTCGGGTGCTGTCGGTCCAGCAGTACGTGCTGACGATCGCCGACAAGGTCGCCCCGACGGGCCTACTCCAGTCGAAGGTGTCACTGCCGGTCGCGCTCATCATGTCCGCGATCTTCACGGTCGGCTTCACAGTGCTGGCGATCGACCGCCTCCGCTCCTTCTCCGTCGCGGGCGAGACCTCGTAGCCGTCACGGCCGGTCACCTACTGGCTCGCGTCGGACCGGCGGATCGTCCTGTTGACGGTGTTCACGAAGACCCGGATGCGGGAGCACCGGGAGGTCGAGCGGGCCAGGCGGGCGTTGGCGCGGTGCGTCGCTGACGCTCACACGGTGGAGGAGGCGTAGCTGGTGAGCGAGCGAGCTGACTGGGAAGAGCTGCGGCGGCGACGGATGGCCGAGCCGGGAGCCGATGAGGCGTACGCCGCGGCACGGCTGGCGTTCGAGCTCGGTCGTGCCGTTCGTGAGCTGCGTGAGCAGCGTGGCTGGAGCCAGGCGCAGCTGGCCGAGGTGGCTGCTATGACGCAGTCGGCCATCGCCCGCTTTGAGGCCGGCGGGACCGTGCCCACCCTTCAGGTCCTTGAGCGACTGGCCCGCGCACTCGACGTCGAGCTCGCGGTGCGATTTACGCACAAGACCGCCGCCGCTTAGCGGGGATCACGCGGCGGTGGCGTCCGTATCATCTCGGCATGGTGGTGCGCCGGGGGCTTCGGCCTAGCCGGCGGGCCGTCCTCCTCGCCGCGGGAGGGCTGCTCGTCGGCTGTTCCCGGCGGTCCGGCGGCGACCAGGTCCACTTGCGACTGGCCACCGGGCCGGCGGGGGCTGTCTACCGGCGCATCGGCGGTGCGCTGGCCGAGCACATCGCCGAGGAGGTGCCGGGCGTCACGGTGACCACCGTGCCGAGCCGGGCGTCCACCGACAACATCCGGATGCTGCGGGCCGGCGACGTGCATCTTGGGTTGTCGAGCCTGGACGCGCTGATCACGGCCGACGGCAGCGTGCCGGGTGGGCTCTCGGCGATCTGCCGGCTCTACGACAGCCACCTGCATCTCGTGGTCATGGCCGGTTCGGCGATCGACGACTTTCGAGATCTCGAGGGCAAGCGGATATCCATCGGGGCTCGCGACTCGGGCACCGAGTTCACGTCGCGGCGGGTGCTCAAGCTCGGGCCGGTAAGCGCCGACGGGCGGTATCTCAGCCAGGCCGAGTCGGCGGCGGCGCTGCGCGACGGTGAGATCGATGCGATGTTCTCCCTGACCGGCGTCCCCACCCCGGCGATCACCGACCTGGCGCAGCGGCATCCGATCCGGCTGCTCCGGCTGGACGCGCAGGCCGACGCGCTCGTGCGGGCGTACCCGGATCCCTACGCGCTGGCCATGATCCCCTCGACCGCCTACGCCGGGGTGGCGGCCACCCGCACCGTCGCGGTGCCGAACGTGCTTCTCGTCCGCAACGACCTCTCCGATGACCTGGTCTACGCGATCACCGACACGGTCTTCACCCACACCGGCACGATCGCCTCGGCCAGCCAGGACGACTCCGAAGACGTTCCCGAGGCGTGGAAGATCAACGTGCGTACCGGGATCTCCACCGCGTCGATCCCGCTGCATCCGGGCGCGGCCGCGTGGTTCCGCGATCGCAAGCGGTGACTCACGGCGGCGAGGGACCGACGACCGGGAGCGCGACCACCGCGGCGAAGCCGTGCCCGGATCCGTCCGGACGCGGCAGGCCCTCCTCCAGCCGCAGCTCGCCCCCGGCCGCCCCGACCAGGTCGGCGCAGATCGCCAGGCCGAGGCCGGTGCCGGGCACGTTCTGATGTCGCGGCGAGCGCCAGAACCGCCGCAGCGCCTGGGACCGCTCGGACGCGTCGATCCCCTGACCGTCGTCGCGGACGGCGATCGTGACCACGCCGTCGACGGCGCCGGCGGTGACCTCCACCAGCTGGGCGTCCGAGAGCCGCAACGCGTTGCTCATCAGCTCGTCGAGGATGCTGCCCAGCCCGCCGGGTGGCTCCAGCAGTCGCAGCCCCGGCGGCACGTCGACGGCCAGCGTCTGCCCCGCCGTCGCCGTCAGTGCCCGCCACCGGTCGACACGGGTGGCCAGCACCGCGTCCAGATCCACCGGTGACGTCGTCCGCATGCTCTCCATCCGGGCACTGGCCTGCAGCGCGTTCAGCAGCCGCTGCATGGCCTTCAGCTCGTCGACGGCGACGTCGTAGACCTGCTGGCCGTTGCCGTTCGGAGACAGGTGGGGTGCCAGGCTCTCCACCGCGAGCCGGAGGCTGGTCAGCGGGTTGCGCAGCTGGTGCGACGCGTCGGACACGAACGCGCGCTGCCGCTGCACAGCGTTTTCGACCGACTCCATCATCGTGTTGAACGACTCGGCCAGCCGCCGGATCTCCACCGGGCCGGCCTCGGCGTCGGCGCGGATCGTGAGGTCGCCCTGGGAGATCCGCGAGGTCGCCGCGTCCAGCTGCCGCACCGGGCGCAGCACCCACGCCGACACCGGCCAGGCGACCGCCACCAGCGCGATCAAGGGCAGCAGCCCGATCCCGGCGAGCTGGGCCCAACGTACGAGGATGCGATCGCGGGTCTTCGAGAGGTCGGAGATCGTGACGACGGCGCCGACGACCTCGCTGTCCCGGCCCACCGGCTCCGCGACCACGAGCGCGGAGTCGTCCCACGGCGCCCACTCCCCGGACGGTTCGGACCTCGCCCCGGCCAGCGCCGCGGCCACGATCCGGGGCAACGCCGGCTCGGAGCGCGCCGCCTGCTGGTACGCGCCGGCTGGTTCGAGCAGCACCGTGCCCGACGTGTCGATCACCGCGATCGGGATGCCGTACAGCGTGTGGTAGCGCGCCAGCTCCTGGTCTAGCGCCTCGGTCCGCCCGGTCGACAACGCGGTCTCGGCCAGCGAGGCGAACCGCCCGACGTCGTTGAGCCGGTCGACGTACGTCTCCTGCATCTCCCGCTCGGCCACGGTGACGCTGAGCGGCACACCGAGCGCCGCCGCGAACAACACGGCGAGCGGCACCAGGACGACGAGCAGGCGGCGGTGCACTTAGGGCCTCGCTCCTGGAAGATCCACAAGATAGGCCCTGTCAGCCGATCAGCTCCGGCTGGTCGGCCAGGAGCCGATAGCCGACCCCGTGGATCGTCCGGATGAGCACGTCCGCCCCGAGCTTGTGTCGCAGCGCCGCGATGTGGGTGTCGAGGGTGCGACTTGAGGACTCCCAGGTCGCACCCCAGATCTGGTCGAGGATGACGTCGCGGCTGACGACGTTTGGCGCCCGCCGGGCCAGCAGCAGGAGCAGCTCGAACTCCTTGCGGGTCAGCGTCATGGGCGTGCCATCCACGGTGACGTCGCGGGTGCCGACGACGATCCGCATCGGGCCGAGGACGAGCGGCTCGTCCGGGTGGCTCAGGGCACGAGCCGCCCGGGTGCGCCGCAGGACGGCGTCTATCCGGGCCAGCAGCTCGGGGATGCCGAACGGCTTCACGATGTAGTCATCGGCCCCGGCGCGCAGGCCACGGACCCGCTCGTGCTCCTCGGACCGAGCGGTCACCGCGATCACGGCGGTCTCCGGGCGGTCACGCAGCTTGCGGATCACGTCGAGCCCGTCGCCGTCGGGCAGGCCCAGGTCGACGAGGACCACGTCGGACGGGGCGGCACGCACGGCCTCCGCGGCGGTGGCGATGCGGTGCACCTCAAAGCCGGCCTGGGCCAGGACGGTCACCAGACCTCGCGCTACGCGGTCGTCATCCTCGATGACGGTTATCCGCATACCGGCGGATTGTACGGCTCGTATCGACGCGCGGGCAGTACTCGCGTTTCTTGGGATTCCCCTGACGTCGGGCGCATTCCTTGGGATTTCTCTGACACCAGCCGCTTCCCGGCCGGCCGAGACTGAGGCCGTGCACCCACCCGTCGACGAGGAGGCCGCGACATGAGTAGCACCAGCAGGCATCGGGCCGCCGCGCGGACGATCGCCGTGATCGCCGCCGTTTCGCTCGTCACCGCGTGTTCCGACGATGGTGCCGGCGGTGGCGGCACCGCCGAGGGCTACCCGGACCAGAACATCACGATCGTCGTGCCCTTCAGCGCGGGCGGCCCGACGGACACGGTCACGCGCATGATCGCCGAACCGATGGCCAAGGAGCTCGGCACCAAGATCGTCGTGCAGAACGTCGAGGGCGCGGGCGGGACGGTCGGCGCCGGTGAGGTCGCGCGAGCCGAGCCCGACGGCTACACCGTGCTCATGCACCACATCGGCATGTCCACGGCGCCCGCCCTGTACAAGAGCCTGGGCTACAAGCCGCTCGAGGACTTCGAGATGGTCGGGCTGGTCACCGAGGTGCCGATGACGATCGTGGCCCGCAAGGACTTCGCGCCCACGACACTCCAGGATCTCGTGACGTACGTGAAGGCGAACGCCAGCAAGGTGACGCTCGCCAACGCGGGCATCGGCGCCGCGTCGCACCTGTGCGGGCTGCTGTTTCAGAGCGCCACCGGAGTCAAGCTCCAGGAGGTCCCGTACGAGGGCACCGGCCCCGCGCTGACCGACCTCGTCGGCGGCCAGGTCGACTTCATGTGCGACCAGACGACCAACACCACCGGCCAGATCGCCGCGGGCAAGGTCAAGGCGTACGCGGTCACCACCCCGGAGCGGGTCAAGAGCCTGCCCGACCTGCCCACCACCGCCGAGGCCGGGCTGCCCCAGCTTGAAGTCAGCGTGTGGCACGGCCTCTACGTCCCGGCCGGCACCCCGCAGGAGGCAGTGCGGAAGCTGACCGGCGCGCTGCAGAAGGCACTCGCCGACCAGGGGGTCATCGACCAGATGGCCAAGCTCGGCACCGCGCCGGTCCCGGCGGAGGACGCGACCCCGGAGGCGCACCGGGCCCAGCTCGACGAGCAGCTCAAGACCTGGGCCAAGGTCATCGCCGACGCCGGGGTCAAGGCCTCCTGAGGTGGAACGTCGACGGTCCTTTCCGGACGTCCTCGCGGGCGGAGTCTTTGTCCTGATCGGGGGGGCATTCGTGGTGGGGTCGCTCAGCTACGAGCTGGGCACCCCGCTGCGAATGGGACCGGGCTACTTCCCGCTGCTGGTCGGCGCGATCCTGGGCGCCCTGGGCGTGGGGATCGTCCTCAAGGGACTGATCGCCGGCGAGGTGATCGAGTTCGGCACGATCCCCTGGCGGGCGATCGCCCTCATCGTGCTCGCGGTCCTGTTCTTCGGATTCACCGTCCGGCGCCTCGGCTTCGTACCGACCTCGGCGGTGACCGCCCTCCTGACCGCCCTGGCCAGCTCGCGGGTGCGGCCGCTCATGGCCGTGGCGATCGCCGCCGGGCTGACCGTCGCCAGCACTCTCATCTTCGTCGTCGGACTCCAACTGCGGATCCCGCTGTGGGGCCCGTGGCTCACGTTCTGACCCGCCCCTCGGAATGACGCGCCATCCGGAATGAGGCATGGAACTTCTCGACAACCTCGCGTTGGGCTTCTCGACCGCCCTTCTGATCCAGAACATCCTCTACTGCTTCGTGGGTGTGCTGCTCGGGACCGCGGTCGGTGTGCTGCCCGGCATCGGGCCGACGGCGACGGTGGCGATGCTGCTGCCGATCACGTTCAGCTTCGAGCCGGTGACCGCGCTGATCATGCTGGCCGGCATCTACTACGGCGCGCAGTACGGCGGCTCGACGACGGCCATCCTGATCAACCTGCCGGGCGAGTCGTCGGCGGCGGTCACCGCGCTCGACGGTCACGAGATGGCCAGACAGGGCCGGGCCGGCCCCGCCCTGGCCGCCGCCGCGATCGGATCCTTCATCGCCGGCACGGTGGCCACCATCGTCCTGGCCGTCGCGGCCCCACCGCTGGCGAGCATCGCGCTGGAGTTCGGCCCGGCCGAGTATTTCTCGCTGGTGCTGTTCGGCCTGATCGTGTCGATCGCGCTGGCCCGCGGCACGGCGCTCAAGGCACTCGCGATGATCGCGCTCGGCGTCGCGTTCGGCACGGTCGGCCAGGACATCTACACCGGCACGCCCCGGTTCGTCTTCGACCAGCGCGAGCTGTACGGAGGCATCGACTTCGTGTCGGTCGCCGTCGGCATGTTCGGGGTGGCGGAGATCCTGCGCAACCTGGAAAACGAGCACACCCGCGCCACCGTCGTCACCAAGGTGAAGAACCTCTGGCCGACCCGCGAGGACCGGCGCCGGATCGTCGGCCCGATCGCGCGCGGCACCGGTCTCGGCGCCGCGCTCGGGGTCCTGCCCGGGGGCGGCCACGTGCTGGCGTCATTCACGTCGTACGCCGTCGAGAAGCGGATCTCGAAGCGGCAGAAGGAGTTCGGCAACGGCGCGATCGAGGGCGTCGCCGGCCCCGAGTCGGCCAACAACGCCGCCGCGCAGACCTCATTCATCCCGCTGCTCACCCTAGGGCTGCCCGCCCACCCGGTGATGGCGCTGATGATCGGCGCGTTCATCGTCCACGGCATCACCCCCGGACCGAACGTCATCAACGACGAACCGGCCCTCTTCTGGGGCCTGATCGCCTCGATGTGGATCGGCAACGCACTGCTCCTGCTGCTGAACCTGCCACTGATCGGCATCTGGGTGCGCATGCTGCGCATCCCGTACGAGGTCCTGTTCCCGATGATCATGCTGTTCGCCGCGATCGGCACATACTCGCTGGGCTTCAACGCGTACGACGTCTACGCGATCGTGTTCTTCGGGATCCTCGGCTACATCCTGATCAAGTGCGGCTGCGAGCCCGCACCCCTGCTGCTCGGCTTCGTCCTCGGCCCCCTGCTGGAGGAAAACCTGCGCCGGGCCCTGATCATCTCCCGCGGCGACGCGTCGGTGTTCCTGACCCGCCCGATCTCCGCGGCGTTTCTGGCCCTGGCGGTGGCCGCGCTGGTCATCGCCGTCCTGCCGACGATCCGCAAGCGCCGCGAGGTCGTCTTCGCCGAAGAGGAGTAGGGCTCGGCCCGCGATCCGCGCGGTCTCGGAAGGATCAAACCCAAGAAAGACTTGGGCTACCGCGACGCCCGTCGTGGTCCGGACCGCTGCTCCCGCGGCCTCACCCGCCGCGGTTGGTCGCGGTTCTCTTCGCCTCCGGCCCTGGAGGGCTACCGCGCATCCTCGGGCTGGACCGGGTGCGCGGGTAAGAAGGCTGTCGAGCTGGGCGCACCAATGCGCCCACCGGCAATGATCGGTGCCGACAGCTTGCGTCGTGCCCCGAGGGCGTGGGCGCGTTAATGCGCCCAGCTCGACAGCTCCGCCGACGCACCATCAACCGGGCCGTTCATGCGTCGGCTCGACGGGCTCCTGCGCTCCTGCGCCGACCACCGCGGCGGGTGGGTTGGGCTTGGTGCGCGGAGCTGGCAGTGGAGGCCGGGGGTTTCGGCGAGCCCTGGCGAGCCGCCGGCCGGAGCGGTGCCCGCGGGAGCATGCGGTCTCCAGCTGACGCGGACCGGGGCGAATGAGAAGGGTTATCCGGTGTTGCGCATGCCGGCGGCGATGCCGTTGACCGTCGTCAGCAGGGCTCGCTCCAGCGCCGTCCCGTCTCCGGGAGCCCGTCGCGCACCGGGCGCCGTCGCCACGGCTCGCGCGGCCGCACCCGAGTCGCGGTACTGCCGCAGCAGGGCAACCTGCAGGTGGTGTAGCGGCTCCAGGTAGGTGTCGCGCACGGCCAGCGTCCGCTCCAGGACCGGCTGGCGGTCGAGCAGCTCGGTCTCGCCGGTGATGGCCATGACCTCGCGCACCGTGCGGGCGTACTCCTCTTCGATCTTGCCGAAGATGGGGCGCAGCTCCTCGGGCACGAGCGTCTCGACGTAGCGCCGCGCGATCGAAAGGTCGGTCTTGTAGAGCATCATCTCCACGTTGGACAGGAACGTCCGGAAGAACTGCCAGCTGCCGTGCATCTCGGCCAGCACCTCGGAAAGCCCTGCCTCGCGGGCCGCGGCCAGGCCGGTGCCCACCCCGTACCAACCCGGGACGATCTGGCGGGACTGGGTCCAGCCGAAGACCCAGGGGATGGCGCGCAGCCCACCCAAGCCGGCGCCGGTGTTGGGGCGCTTGGCGGGGCGGGAGCCGATGTTGAGCGCGCCGAGCAGCTCGGTGGGTGTGGAGGCCCAGAAGTACGCCGGGAGGTCCGGGTCTTCGACCAGCTCGCGATATGCCTGGAAGGCGGCGGCGGACGTGGTGTCCATCGCCGAGTCCCACCGGTTGAGCGCGTCGCTGGAGACGCGCGAGGTGGTGTGCAGCAGCGTGGCCTGGAGGACGGCGGCGACTGTGAGCTCCAGGTTTTCGCGGGCCAGCGCCGGGATCGTGTACTTGTCGGAGATGACCTCGCCCTGCTCGGTGACCTTGATGGCCCCGTCGAGCGTGTTGTAGGGCTGGGCCAGGATCGCCTCGTGCGTGGGCCCGCCGCCGCGACCGACCGTGCCGCCGCGGCCGTGGAAGAGGCGCAGCCGCACGCCGTGGCGGGCGGCGACGTCGCGGAGCGCGCGCTGGGCGCGGTGGATGGACCACTGCGAGGTGGTGATGCCGGCTTCCTTGTTGGAGTCGGAGTAGCCGAGCATGACCTCCTGCACGTCGCCCCGGGCGGCGACCAGCGCGCGGTAGGCCGGCAGCGAAAGCATCTCGTCGAGCAGCTCGCCACCCGCGTCGAGCTCGGCCGGCGTTTCGAGCAACGGCACGAAGCCGACGCGGGCCCGGTGGCTGTGCACGTCGACCAGGCCGGCCTCGCGGGCCAGCACCGCCGCGGCCAGCACGTCGTCGACGCCGAGGGTCATCGAGATGATGTACGACTCGATGACATCCGGGCCGAAGCGCAGCTGTGCCTCGCGGATGGTGGTGAAGACCTCGAAGGTGCGCTTCGCCGACTCGGTGAGCGGAGTGTCCAGGCTGGACAGTGGGCGGCGGCCGGTCAGCTCGTCGGCGAGCAGCTTGGTGCGCTCGGCGCGGGAGAGGGTGTTGTAGTCGGCCACTTCGCCGATCCGCGCGTACATCTGGGCGAGCACCGCGTGGTGCGCGTCGGCGTGCTCGCGCACGTCCATCGTGGCCAGGTGGAGGCCGAAGGCGGCCACCGAGCGGATCACGGAAGCGAGCCGCCCCACTGCCGTGAGCTGGCCTGAATTGCGGGCCAGCGACGCGCGCAGCAGCTCGAGGTCGGCGAGCAGCTCGTCGGAGCCGCGGTAGTCACGGCCTTCCACGTGCGCGGTGCCCTGGCCCAGCCGGCGCCGCGTGTTGGCCAGCTTCGCCTTGATGCAGCGGGCCTTGAGGCGGTAGGGCTCCTCGGCGTTGGTACGCCGGAAGCGCTGCGGCACCTCGGGCAGCGCGTCGAGATCCTTGGCCAGGCTGGCGGAGAGGTCGAGCGATACGCCGCGCAGCCGGCGGGACACCGAGATCTCGTTGATCAGCGCATCCATCGCGGCCTCGGTGGCCTGGATGCCGTGCTCGTGCTGGATCATGAGCACGTCGCGGGTGACCCGCGGCGTAACGAACGGGTTGCCGTCGCGGTCGCCGCCGATCCATGTGCCGAACGTGAGCGGCCGCGCCGTGGGTGCGGTCTCCACGCCCAGCGTGCGGAGCGTGTCGGTGAGGTCGTCGAGCACCTGGGGCGCCGCGTCCGCGTACAGGTCGCGGAGGTAGTAGACCGCGTTGCGCGCCTCGTCGGTCGGGTCTGGGCGGTCAAGGCGCAGCTCGTCGGTCTGCCACAGCATGTCGATCAGCTCGGCGAGCCGCCGCTGGGTCTGCGGGGACTCGGTCGCGCCATACATGATCGCGGCGGCCGCCTCGGCGTCGAGCTCGTCGGCCACCGCGCGGAGCTTGGAGAGGATCGAGCGGCGGGCCGCCTCGGTGGGGTGCGCGGTGAACACCGGCCGCACCGCCAGCCGCCGCGCCGCCGCCGCGATCTCGTCGGTCGGCACGCCCCGCTCGGCGATCATCTTGGCCGCCTGGTCGAGCCACCCGCCCTGCGTGGCCCGCTGGCGGCGCAGCTCGCGGGCGCGGTGCACCTGCTCGGTGATGTTGGCGAGGTGGAAGTAGGTGGAGAAGGCGCGGGCCAGCTGGGTGCCGGTGGTGACGTCCATCGTGCCCAGCCGCGTGGCCGCCCGCTCAGCGTCGGTGCGGACCAGGGCGCGGATCTCCTCGACCAGGTCGAGCAGCGGCGGACCTTCCTGCCGCGCGAGGGTCTGGCCGAGAAGTGTCCCGAGGCGGCGGATGTCTGCGCGAAGCGCCAGATTTGGGTCGTCGCGGTCGGCCTTCTCAGTCACCGTGCGCTCCTTACGTGAGAACGAAGGACGGCGCTGTCCGACAGTAGGATGTTACCGACGCCACGTTGCCACCTGGTCAAACTGGTGAGTCATGTCTCAGACCGCGGCCACGTGTGGCGGCCGCCGCCAGCAGCACCCCGACGCCCGCCGCCGCCCAGATGGCCAGCGCGGTGACCGGCCAGCCAGCCGCCTTGCGGTCGAAGTAGACCACCGAGAGCAACTCGGCGGCGGCGCCGTCCCCGCGCACCACGCCGACCGGCACGTCCCGCGGCGTGGGCTGGTGCAACGCCCCGGCGTATGCCCACACGAAGGCCGCCGCCAACGCCAGCGTGCCCAGCAACAGCCCGCCCGTTTTGCTCCATTTGCCCACGTATGACTCATACCAGATGCGGCCCGCGTTCTGTGGCAGATCGTCCCGACCGGCGCCGGCAAACGGGCGCGGGATGCTGCGCCACTACTGCCAATTGACGAGAATGGCGAACGCCTCGGGCGCGTAGAAGCGGCGGCCGGAGCCTCCTGTGGCAGCTCCGAGCGGGGCGAGGACGCCCAGTTGTACCAACTGGCCAACGAGTATGTTGGCCCGACCGTACGATATCCCGAGGCTCTTTTCGACAGCGCGTACGGTAAACGACGAGCGAGAGATTGCGAAGTCAACCAGTGCATGCGCGGTGTCGGCTCTCAGCGTGGAGTGGCGAATGCGCTCCTTCATGGACTCCTGAGTATCGACCAGGGCCTTCATGCGCTCGTGTGTCGTGTTAGCGGACGCTTCGAGGCCTGTTGCGAAGAACCTCACGAACGAATCCCAGGCACCCTTGGTACTGACTGCAAGCAAATGGTCGTAGTACTCGGATCTTCTTGCCTCGAACCATGGAGAAACGGCGAGCGTGGGTTCGAGGAGAACTCCCTGGGTCAGCAGGTGGGCCACAATCAGAAGTCGGCCGATTCTGCCGTTTCCGTCGTGGAATGGATGCAACGTCTCGAACTGGTAGTGAGCAAGTGCTGCCGCGACGACCGGATCAATCTCTTGGAGTACGTGCTTGTCGATCATCCAATCGAGGAGATCCTGCAGGTTCGCTCGTAGGTCTACCCCCGGCGGCGAAGGAACAAAGCGGGCCGCATGTACGGGAGGGGCATCCGCCGTCGCGTCCTTCCGCCGGCCAATTACGACCTGATGGTTGCGTAGGGCGCCGGACCCTCCGCTCTCATTGCGTGTGTCTTTAACGAGTATCGCTTGTAGTTCTTCTAGTGTGCCGACACTCAGTGGATGCCCGTCTTCGATCCAGCTGAATGCGGCGTCCGCCATTCGTATGTAATTAAGTACCTCGCGAAGATCGGCGTTGGGTGGGCGCTCTTCGTCGGCTGTGAGTACCTCGCTAAGAGGCGCATAGGTGCCCTCCAGTGCGGAGGTGCTCTGGGCCTCTGCTTGGAGTGCCGGTCTTCTGAAGATCCGGGGATTGGGAAGTCGTCTTGCCGTGCTGTCCAGCGCGGCAAGCGCGGCGCGTGAGTCCGCGACTGCTCTATATGTACGTGCGGACAGGTCGGGTGGGAGCTGGGATAGAGGGTGCGGAACGAAAGCAACATGCTCCCAGGCGCCATGATGGGGATCTGTGCCGCTGATCCCGACAAGACTCCCAGGGGCGTCGGGGGCGAAGATCGTCAAGTCCACGATGTCAGCTTAACGGCCCTTGTGACGCAAGCTCGACTTGTGTGAGATGTAGGTCAACCGTGATGACCTGACGGTGCGCGCATCGGTGGTGGCAGTCATGGCGCTCGTAGCACACAAGGGGTGGTTCTGTGATATGGGTGCGCCGGCAATGTCAGTAAACAGCAACCTCCCGCAGCAGTGAGCGGCGACGGCGCGGGTTGGGCGCTGGCGTTCCGTAGTCCACACCGTGCCTTGTGGACAGCGCAAACCGCGCCGCGAGCGGGCTTGCGGGAGAGCTAGGCTTGGGTGACACCCCCCGTCCGGTTCCGGCGCGGGGCCTTCGTGCGTGCCCGTAAAGGGGAGGCCTCCCATGAAGCTCGCTGGTCTGCTGCCCGCCGCACTCGGCGATCCGGCGCTGGCCCGCGTCCGCGACCGGGCACGGCGTGCCGGGTCCGATGGGCTCGACCTCACCGCGCCCGCCGCGCTACGCCCCTTCGTGGTGGCGGCCGTCGCGGCGGATAGCGGGCCCGGCGGTGCGCAGAAGCCGGTCCTCGCTGTCACCGCGACCAGCCGGGAGGCCGACGACCTCGCGCTGGCGCTGGGCAGCCTGATCCCGGCCGACGAGGTCGCCGTCTTCCACTCGTGGGAGACGCTGCCGCACGAGCGCCTCTCGCCGCGTTCCGACACGGTCGGGCGGCGGCTGGCGGTGCTGCGGCGGCTGGCGCACCCGCAGGGGAGCCCGCTGCGGGTGGTCGTGGCGCCGGTGCGGTCGGTCCTGCAGCCCATGCTCAAAGGGCTGGGCGACCTGGAGCCGGTCGAGCTGCGGCCGGGCGGCGAGGCGGCGCTGGAGAGCGTGGCCCGGCGGCTGACCGACATGGCGTACGCGCGCGTGGACCTGGTGACCAAGCGCGGCGAGTTCGCGGTCCGCGGCGGGATTCTCGACATCTTCCCGCCGACCGACGAGCATCCCTCGCGGGTGGAGTTCTGGGGCGACGAAGTCGAGGAGATCCGCACATTCGCGGTGGCCGACCAGCGCACGATCGAGGCGGTCCAGCAGCTGTGGGCGCCGCCCTGCCGGGAGCTGCTGCTCACACCGGACGTACGGCAGAGGGCCGCCGAGCTGGCTCAGAAGCACCCCGAGCTGGACGAGATCCTCGAGAAGCTGGCCGAGGGCATCCCGGTCGAGGGGATGGAGTCGCTCGCGCCGGCGCTGCTCGACGGCACCGACAGCATGGAGCTCCTGGTCGACGCCATGCCGGCCGGCACCCACGTGCTGCTCTGCGACCCGGAGCGGATCCGCACGCGGGCGCACGACCTCGTGCGTACCTCGGCGGAGTTTTTGGAAGCCAGCTGGGCCGCGGCCGCCGTCGGGGGGCAGTCTCCCGTGGACCTCGGCGCCGCCGCGTTCAAGTCCCTGGCCGACGTACGCGCGGCCGCCGGCAGCCTCGGGTTGCCCTGGTGGACGGTGTCGCCCTTCGGCCTGGTGGAGTCGGACGCGCCGGCGCCCGCGGCGCAGCCGTGGGAGGACCCGCTGCCCGAGGTCTCGGTGACGCCGGACCTGAGTGACGCGATCACGGTCGCCGCGCAGGCGGTGCCGCTCTACCACGGCGAGACCGCGCGGGTGGTCGACGACCTCAAGCGGTGGTCCGGTGACGGCTGGGCGATCGCGCTGGTCTTCGAGGGTCACGGGCCGGCTCAGCGCGCGGTCGAGGTGCTGCACGACGCGGGCGTGGGCGCCACGATGGTCGAGTCGATCGACGTGCCGCCACGCCCCGGCCAGCTGCTGGTGAGCTGCGGCGCGCTCAACCACGGCTTCCTCGACGAGGCCTCCCACCTCGCCGTGATCACCGGCAACGACATCACCGGCGGCCGCGGCGCCTCCACCCGCGACATGCGCAAGATGCCCAGCCGGCGGCGCAACACGATCGATCCGCTGGAGCTGCGGGCCGGCGACTTCGTCGTGCACGAGCAGCACGGCATCGGCAAGTACGTCGAGCTGGTGCAGCGCACGGTCAACGGCGCCTCGCGGGAGTACCTGGTCATCGAGTACGCGCCGAGCAAGCGGGGTCAGCCCGGCGACCGCCTCTTCGTGCCGACCGACCAGCTCGACCAGCTCTCCCGCTACGTGGGCGGTGAGAACCCGACGCTGCACAAGATGGGCGGCGCCGAGTGGCAGAAGGCGAAGGCGCGGGCCCGCAAGGCGGTGCGCGAGATCGCCGCCCAGCTGATCCAGCTCTACGCGGCGCGCAAAGCCTCCCAGGGCTACGCGTTCGGGCCGGACACGCCGTGGCAGCGGGAGCTGGAGGACGCGTTCCCGTACACGGAGACGCCCGACCAGCTGGCCGCCATCGAGGAGGTCAAGCAGGACATGGAGCAGCCGACCCCGATGGACCGGCTGATCTGCGGCGACGTCGGCTACGGCAAGACCGAGATCGCGGTACGCGCGGCGTTCAAGGCGGTGCAGGACGGCAAGCAGGTGGCGGTGCTCGTGCCCACCACGCTGCTGGCGCAGCAGCACTACAACACGTTCACCGAGCGGATGGGACAGTTTCCGCTGGAGATCCGGCAGCTGTCCCGCTTCCAGACGCCCAAGGAGTCGGAGCAGACGCTGGCCAAGGCCGCGGACGGCACGGCGGACATCGTGATCGGCACCCACCGCCTGCTCCAGACCTCCACCCGCTTCAAGAACCTGGGCATGGTGGTCGTCGACGAGGAGCAGCGCTTCGGTGTGGAGCACAAGGAGTACCTGAAGCAGCTCCGCACCGCCGTCGACGTGCTCACGATGTCGGCCACCCCGATCCCGCGCACGCTGGAGATGGCGATCACGGGCATCCGGGAGATGTCGACGATCGCCACCCCGCCGGAGGAACGGCACCCGGTGCTGACGTTCGTGGGGGCGCACGACGACCGGCAGGTCGCCGCCGCCATCCACCGCGAGCTGCTCCGCGACGGCCAGGTCTTCTACCTGCACAACCGGGTCGAGTCGATCGACCGGGCGGCGCGGCGCATCCGTGAGCTCGTGCCCGAGGCGCGGGTCGCGGTGGCGCACGGCCAGATGGGTGAGGACACCCTGGAGAAGGTGATGGTCGGCTTCTGGGAGAAGGAGTACGACGTCCTCGTCTGCACCACGATCGTCGAGTCGGGCATCGACATCCCGAACGCCAACACGCTGATCGTGGAGCGGGCCGACCTGCTCGGCCTCGCCCAGTTGCACCAGATCCGGGGCCGGGTGGGGCGCGGCCGCGAGCGGGCGTACGCGTACTTCCTCTACCCCCGCGACAAGCCGCTCACCGAGCACGCGCACGAGCGGCTCGCCACGATCGCGCAGCACACCGAGCTCGGCGCCGGTATGTACGTGGCGATGAAGGATCTCGAGATCCGCGGCGCCGGCAACCTGCTCGGCGGCGAGCAGTCGGGGCACATCGAGGGCGTCGGCTTCGACCTGTACGTGCGGATGGTCGGTGAGGCGGTGCAGCAGTTCAAGGGGGAGCGGCCGGCCGAAGAGGAGGTCGACGTCAAGATCGATCTGCCGGTCGACGCGCACCTGCCGCACGACTACATCGCGGTCGAGCGGCTGCGGCTGGAGATGTACCGCAAGCTCGCCTCCGCCCGCACCCCGGCCGAGCTGGACGAGGCGGTCGTGGAGATGCGCGACCGGTACGGCGAGCCGCCCGCGGCGGTGGCCAACCTGGTCGCGGTGGCCAGGTTCCGGCTGGTCGCCCGCTCGTACGGCCTGACCGACGTGTCCGTGCAGGGCAAGCACCTGCGCTTCGCCCCGCTGGCACTGCCCGACTCGAAGCAGCTGCGGCTCAAGCGCTACCACCCGGACGCGGTGTACAAGCACGCGATCGACCAGGTGAGCGTGCCGCGGCCGAGCACCCGCCGGATCGGTGGCGAGCCGCTGCGCGACCAGGCGTTGCTCGAGTGGTGCGCCCAGTTGCTCAAGGACCTGCTGGGCGACCCCGTACCGGCCACGGTCGGCGGCGCGTGAGAGAGTGTCGGCCATGAACCGTGGTCGCCGGCTGGCATCCATCCTCGTCGTCGCCTCGCTGGGCCTGGGCAGCCTCGTCGGTTGCCAGACCGAGACCGGCAAGGCCGCGTTCGTGGGCGACACGACGATCAGCGAAGACCGCGTGTCCCAGGTGTTCGACGACGTGGTGGCGAAGGCGCCCAAGGAGGAGCCCGCCCCCGAGGCGTCCGGCTCGCCCGCGCCCCCCGCCCAGCCGCCGGTGACGCGGCAGCGGGTCCTCGACGTGCTGCTGAGCCTCGAGCTGGCCCGGCGCCTCGTCAAGGAGAAGAACATGCCGCCGGCGGCCGACCCGATCGACCCCGCGGCGGTCGGCGAGGCGCTGAAGGTGCCCGGCGACAGCGAGTACGCGAAGCTGTGCGCCGAGTGGTACGGCCTCCAGTCGGTGATCATCCAGAACACGCCGCCCGTCCGGCTCACGGACGCGGGGGTCACGAAGGTGTACGACGCGCTGGTCAAGGCCAACCTGATCCAGCCGGGCGCCCAGGCGGAGCAGGTGCGAGAGCAGATCGCGCAAACCCCCTCGGCCGCCGAAGGGACGCTCGTGGCGACCTCGCTCGGCGCCATGGTGGAAAAGACCGACACCAAGGTCAACCCCAGGTACGAGCCGGTCAACGCGCCGGTGTACCTCCGCACCGAGCAGGGCCTGCTCTTCTACGACCTGCCGTTCATCTCGTCCGACCTGGTGACCGACGTTTCTGCTCTATGACCGCCCGGGTCGTACTGCTCGTCACGTCGCCCCGCCTACCGGTGGGGCTACTGACGGCGGAGGCCTGGGATCTCGTGCGCGCGCACCCGGTGCTCGCCGCCGCGGAGAGCGGGCTGGCGGCCGTGGTGCGGGCCGCGGGCGGCTCGGTGACGATCACGAGCGGCACGGACGCGCTGCTCGATGCGGCCGGTGCGGACGGCACGGCGGTGTGGCTGGCCGGGCCGACCGGTGACGAGGCGTTCGCCCGCGAGCTGGGCCTGCGGCTGGCCCGCGAGCCGGGTCGGGCCGAGCTGGAGCTGATGTACGGCTCGTGGGACCCGCCCGGCGCCCGGATGCTCGACGCGGTCACCGTGATGGACCGGCTCATGTCGCCCGGCGGCGACCCGTGGAAGCGGCAGCAGACGCACGCGACGCTGGCGCAGTTTCTGCTGGAGGAGTGCTACGAGGCCTACGACGCGATCGAGGCCGGCGACCTCGGCGCGCTGCGGGAGGAGCTCGGTGACGTGCTGCTCCAGGTCGTGCTGCACGCGCGGATGGCCGAGGAGCTGCCCGAAGACGAGCGGTGGTCGGTCGACGACGTGGCGGGAGACCTGGTGGCGAAGCTGATCCGCCGCAACCCGCACGTCTTCGCCGGCGCGGCGGTCGCCGGCGTGGACGAGATCGTGGAGAACTGGGAGCAGATCAAGCGGGCCGAGAAGTCCCGCGACTCCGCCGTGGACGGCGTCGCGCTCGCCCAGCCCGCGCTCGCGCTGGCCGCGAAGATCATGCAGCGGGCGGAGCGCGCCGGGCTGGACGTGCCGGTGCCGGCTCAGCCGTCCACTGTCGACAGCGAGGGCGCGCTCGGCGCGGCACTGCTGGCGACCGTGGCCGAAGCCCGCGAGCGGGGGCTGGACGCGGAGGCGGCGCTCCGGCGGGCCGCGCTGTCATACGCCGAGTCGGTGCGCGCGGCCGAAGCGGGCTGAACACCCAGGCCGGCCGGGTCGGTGCGCGCGGGCTGAGCGGCCAGGTCCGCCGGGTGGGTGCGCGCGGCCGACGTGATTCGAGCTGTCAGGCCGAGCCCGAGACCTAGGGCCACCACCAGCACGCCGGCGGTCTGGCCCGGATCCGGCAGCCGGCCGGCCTGGATCGCGGCGGTGACGAGCGTCGCCACCGGCATCACGCCGACGATCATGCCGGCCCGTTCCAGGCCCAGCCGCTGCAGCCCGGTGAACCAGGCCAGGAACGCCACCACCGTCATCAGCAGCGCCAGGTAGCCGAGCGTGGTCGCCTCGACCGCCGTGGGCACCCGCCACCGGGCCACCTCGCCGGCCGCGAGGCCGCCGACCAGGAGGAGCGGCACGGCGAGCCCGCAGCTGTACGCGGCCACCCGGATCGCACCCAGGCGGGGCAGCACCGCGGCCGCGAGCAGCGAGAAGAGCACCTCGCCGACGAGCGCGCCGAGCGAGGCGAGGACTCCGATCGTGTCCGCCTTGCCGGAGCCCTGCACGAGCGCGGTGCCGCCGACGACCACGGCCGCGGCCACCACGATCCGGGCGGCCGGTCGGGCGCCGCGGAGCATCGGGGCGAGCAGTGCGAGGCCGAGCGGGGCGGCCCCGATCACCGTGCCGACGACGGCGGCGTCGGCGTGTGGCAGCGCGATGAGGATGCACACGTTGAACGCGGCCAGCCCGGTCGCCGCCAGCAGCGTGAGGATGCCCAGCTCACGGCGGTTGGGGCGGATCCGCCCGCGGACGAGGGCGGCGAGGATGACGGCGGCCAGCCCGTATCGCAGCGCCTGGCCGGTCAGCGTGGGGTAGTCGAGGATCAGCTGGCTCAGCGACACCGAGCTGCCGACGATCACCATGCCCGCGATGCAGAGCAGTGCACCAACCTTCATGAGGCGACGCTATGGTGGCAGTGGTACATGAGACAGGGCCACTTGGGCGTGACTGCGGAGGACCATTTTGTGGGAGGCGCTGGTCCAGCTCGACCGAAGCCGGCCGGGCCTGGCCGATCAGCTCATCGACGCGCTGCGCGACGCGATCGCCGACGGCCGCCTGGCCCCGGGCACCCGCCTCCCGTCCAGCCGCGCCCTGGCGACGGACCTGAAACTCTCCCGGGGCGTGGTGGTAGAGGCCTACGAGCAGCTGGTAGCGGAAGGCCGCCTCCTGTCCCGCCAGGGCGCCGGCACGGTCGTCGCTGAGTTGATCAGGGAGCCCGTGGAGCGACGCACCGACGACACGCCACACCAGTTCACTGATCAACCGCACACGCTGCTGCGGCCCGGGGTGCCGGACCTTGGGATGTTTCCTCGGGCCGCCTGGCGGCGGGTCTACGAGAAGGTGCTCACCGGCATGGTCGACGCCGCCCTCGACTACGGGAATCCCTCCGGGGCACACCGGCTGCGGGTCGAGCTGGCGAGCTACCTCGGGCGGGTGCGGGGCGCCCGGGTCGAGCCGGACACGGTGATCGTGACCACCGGGGCGGCGCAGGCTTTCGCGGTGCTGGCCGCCGCGCTGCGGGCCAGCGGGGCGACGACCATCGGGTTCGAGGAGCCGGGCAGCTACGGGGTGCGCGGCCACCTGGAGAGCCACGGGCTGCGGCTCGTGCCCGTGCCGGTCGACGGCGACGGGCTCGACGTGGCCGCCCTCGAACGCTCCGGCGCGCCCGCGGTCTTCGTCACGCCGGCGCACCAGTTTCCGACCGGTGTGGTGCTCGCCCCGGCCCGGCGGGCGGCGCTCGTCGAGTGGGCGCGGGGCACCGGCGGGCTGATCGTCGAAGACGACTACGACGCCGAGTTCCGCTACGACCGCGACCCGGTCGGGTGCCT
>Ga0272482_10000038_pt1 | contig 43134 bp, 36 predicted proteins | sample RVTome_8_FD_192427 | JGI IMG/M metagenome (GOLD analysis project Ga0272482, IMG submission 192427) | Soil microbial communities from uranium-contaminated site in the Upper Colorado River Basin, Wyoming, United States - RVT160D0 (version 2) ...
GCACCCTGGGTGATGGCATCTTCGGTCACGAGGACGTGACGAGCGGCCGGACCTAGCGGGATGAACGAGTCAACTGACGCGATTCGCCGCGCCGCGCCCACGAATCCGCCGTCGACAAGTGCGGCCAGAACCCCCTCGCCAACCCCGCCGGATCGGCGTGTCTCATCCACGATGAGTACCCGCCCGGTCGCGGAGGACTCGCGGATGATGTCGGCTACTGGCAGCGGGGCCAGCCACCGCAGGTCGACGACCCGCGAGCCCACGCCGTCGGTGGCCAGGCGGGCGGCCGCGCGCAGCGACATGCGTACCCCGTTGCCGAACGTGATGATCGTGATGTCCTCGGCCGAACCCACCCCATACACCCGGGCCCGCCCGATCGGCACATGAGCTGCCGACCACGCGTCCGGGGGCAGATAGGGGGCGAGCCACTCGCCGTCACCGTCCGCGTACAGGTCGCGGGTGTGGTAGAGGGCGATCGGCTCCAGGTAGACGCACACGGTGCCGTCCACCGCCGCGCTGGCGAGGCAGGTGCGGAGCATCGGCGCGGCGTCGTCGGGCCGGGCCGGCACGGCGACCACGATGCCGGGGATGTCCCGGAGCACGGCCACCGAGTTGTCGTTGTGGAAGTGCCCGCCGAACCCCTCCTGATAGGCGAGCCCGGCCACCCGTACCACCATGGGGTTGCGGTAGGCGCCCCGGGAGAAGAACTGCATGGTGGACGCCTCGCCGCGGATCTGGTCCTCGGCGTTGTGCAGGTACGCGAGGTACTGGATCTCCGGCACCGGGAGCATGCCGCTGAGGCCCGCGCCCAGCCCGAGGCCGAGGATGGAGGTCTCGTCCAGCAGCGTGTCGAAGACCCGGGAGGCGCCGAAGCGGTCGCGCAGGCCCTTCGTGACCCCGTACACCCCGCCCTTGACCGCGACGTCCTCGCCGAACAGGGCCATGCCCGGATTGGCGACCATGCCGTCGGCGAGCGCCGCGTTGATCGTCTGGGCGAGCGTGAGCGGGCCGGCCTCCTCCGGGAGCCGCCCGGAGAAGCCCGCGTCCCGAGCTGCGCCCGACGGGCCCTCCGCCCGCGCGGCGGCCTCGGCGATCCCCTTGGCCACGCGCACCGGCCGGCGGGGCGCCAGTGGGGCGGCGATGTCGGCCGGGCCCTCGAGCTTCGGCTCGCTGAGCACCTCCTCGGCGACCTTGCGGACCTGCCAGCCCACCTCGTCGTACCGGGAGACGATCTCCTCGGGCCGGGCCAGGCCGGCGGCCACGAGCAGCCGGGCGGTGGCCACGAGCGGGTCACGGGCCACGTCGCGCTCGATGTCGCCCGGCGCGCGGTACGCGGTCTCGGCGTCGGCGCCCGCGTGCCCCATCAGCCGCACGGTGGTCAGGTGGAGCATGGCCGGGCGCCGGTGCCGGCGTACCCAGGCGGTCGCCTCCGTCGCGGCGTCGAACGTCGCCGCCACGTCGCACCCGTCGGCGGCGAAGTACCTGATGCCCGGCCGTGCCCGCAGCGTGGCCTCCACCCAGCCGGACGGCGAGCGGACGCTGATACCCAGGCCGTTGTCCTCGCACACGAAGAGTACGGGCAGGCGCAGGCCGGCGTGGTCGCACCAGCCGGCCGTGTTGAAGGCGGCCACCGCGCTCGCGTGGTTGACCGAGGCGTCGCCGAACGAGCACACCGCGATCGCGTCCGCCGGCCACGGCGACCGCGCGTCGAGCTGGGGTCTGGTGGCACGGGAGGAACGCGCGGCCGGGTTGAGCCGCCGCAGCCGCTCGATCGCGAACGCGACGCCCACCGCCCGGGGCAGGTGCGAGGCCACTGTGGAGGTGGTCGGGATCACATGAAGATCGACGTTGCCGAAGACCTTGTGCCGCCCACCGGCGATCGGCTCCTGGCTGGAGGCCACCATGCCCCGGAGCACGTCGCGAGCGGCGGCGGTGACCGCGGTGTCGCCGTTCTCCTCCTCCTTGGCCGGTGTGGCCTGCGCCACCCGGGCGCAGTAGAACCCGCCCGAGCGGTAGTGCAGCAGTGCCGGGTCGGTGGGGCGCACGGCGGCGGCGACGGCGGCGTTGCCCTCGTGGCCCGAGGAGCCGATCGTGTAGAACCCCTCGCCGAAGCTGCGCAGCCAGCGCCCGGCCAGGTCGAGGTGACGGCTGGTGAGCTGGGCATCGAACAGGTCGAGTGCGGCGGTCCCGGTGAGCCCGGTGCCCTCCCGCACCGGCGCGCCGGGCTCCTGCTGGCCCACGGACTCGGCCAGGCCGCCTACCGCCTCCCGGAAACGCTCGTCCAGATCTTGAGGGGTGGTCACGGTGCACAGCATTACCGACCGGAGCCAACCCCGGCCACCCGGACCGTCCGTCGCCTTTGTGTCTCAGCTAGCTGATCATGGGATCAGTCGATGAGGCGGGCGGCGCGGGCGTGCAGGTAGCGCTGCTGGGGCAGGCTCGTCGTGCGTCCGGCCGCCAGCTCGTACGCCGCGCGCGCCGCCGTCCGCTCGCCGGCCATCTCCAGCAGGTGCGCGCGGACCGCGTGGAGCCGGTGGTCGCGCGCGATCCGCTCGTCGGCCTCGATCTCCCCGAGCAGATCGAGGCCGGCCCGCGCGCCGCGCACCATCGCCACCGCGACGGTGTGGTTGAGCGCGACCACCGGGTTGTCCGTCATCCCCATCAACACCTCGTACAGCGCGACGATCTGCGGCCAGTCCGTCTCCTCCGCGCTCGGCGCCTCGTCGTGCACAGCGGCGATGGCCGCCTGGACCTGGTACGGCCCGGGCGTGCCCTTCGGCAGCACGGCGCTGATCAGGTCGACGCCCTCCGCGATGTACGCCGCGTTCCACCGGCTCCGGTCCTGCTCAGCCATCGGCACCAGTTCGCCGTCCGGACCGGTGCGCGCCGGCCGCCGCGCGTCGGTGAGCAGCATCAACGCGAGGAGCCCGGCCACCTCGGCATCGTCGGGCAGCAGCCGGCGCACCATGCGGGCCAGCCGGATCGCCTCGGTCGCGAGCTCGGCGCGCTGGAGGGCCGGGCCGGACGTGCTCGCGTACCCCTCGTTGAAAATCAGGTAGAGAACGTGGAGGACGGCGGCGAGGCGTGCGGCGCGGTCCTCGGGCTTCGGCATCCCGAAGGGGATGCCGCTGTGCTGGATGCTCTGCTTCGCCCGGGTGATCCGCCGGGTCATCGTGCCCTCCGGCACGAGAAACGCGCGCGCGATCTCGGCGGTGGTCAGGCCGCCCACCGCCCGCAGCGTTAGCGCGATCTGGCCGGCCGCCGTGAGCGCCGGGTGGCAGCACATGAAGAGCAGGATCAGCGTGTCGTCGGAGTCCGGCGCCGGCCGGTCGGCGCCCGGCGCCAGCCACTGCTCGGGCAGCACCCACTGGGCGACCGTGTCCTCGCGACGCTGGCGGGCCTGCTCGCTGCGGAGCAGATCGGTCAGCCGCCGCGCGGCGACCGTGATCAGCCAGGCCAGCGGCCGCTCCGGCACCCCCTCCTTCGGCCACTGCAACGCGGCGGCGAGCAGCGCCTCCTGCACGGCGTCCTCGGCGGTGTCAAAGTGCCCCAAACCTCCGCACGACCGCGCCGAGGACCTGCGGCGCGAGCGTGCGCAACAGATCCTCGACCTCGGCGTCCGGCACCGCGCCGCTCAGAGCTCCAGCTCGTCGATGCCGTCGGCGATCGGACGGATGTCGACGTACCACTCGTTGGCGAGCTGCGCGTGCTCCGGGTGCGGCGTGTGCGCCAGCTGGGCGGCGATCTCGGTGGCCCGGTCGAAGCTCGCGCACTCGACGATCGTGTAGCCGGCCAGGACCTCCTGCGTCTCCGCGTACGGCCCGTCGGTCACCACCGGCACGCCGTCGCGCAGCGACACCCGCCGCGCGTGCACCGGCGCGGTGAGCCCACGCCCGTCGACAAATTCACCCGACTCGACAAGATCGTTGTTCCATTTCGTCATGAACCCGTGCAAGGCGCCCATCTCCTCGGGCGTCCAAGCCTGGGAGTCGCCGGCCGGCTTGCCGGTGAGCATGTCGTAGTCCCGCTGTGACCCCATCAGCATGATCATGTACTTCACGGATCGTGCTCCTCTCCGCCGGCGCCCTCGTGGCGCCTTCACGGGAGACGTCGGAGCCACCGCCCGGTACCGGACACCGCGCTACCGGCAGGCTACGAGAAACCTGGCTGGTCGGATAGAAATGGCCTGCCGCGCGCCAGGCGTGGCAGGCCGAATATTTCACCGCGAGGCAATGCTCGCTAGATGAGAATTGCATTCTGCGAGATGCATCGCCGCTGGACCTCGGGGTGGAGATAGCAGTCCTTTTTCGACGGCGCGGCTGCGGTAGAAGGGGTCGCGGCTGCGCTGGGAGGGGCTGCGGATGCGGCTGTCGGGATGGCGAGCAGGGAAAGCGCGAGCGTGATGGCGATAGCTGTTATCGACCTGGCCACGGTGACTCAAACCTCACTTCGTTCAGGGCACGCCGAGGTGCCGGCCCTAGCTAGCGAAGGCCGTTTGGCGGAAGGGTGATGTAGGGATGTCGCGGGCGCCGCTGCGTTAGGCTGGGCTGCCTCCCGGTCGGTGACATCTCTCCACGACTTGGCGATGACTCCGTTTTGCCTGGTGTCGTCGCCCCAAATTCGAGATCACATTAAACCGGCGCGGCGTTGCGCGGCAAGAGATTGGGCCGATCTTGCTGAGCGTATGCGGGGTGTAACCAATTATTTGGTAGCTCGCTAAACAATTTTGGCTATCTATGTCTTGAGTTGGTAAGCATGTGCGAGCGTCTTTGTTCCTTACGTCTCGACATGACAATTTTTCACGGCTTTGACCTGTGCGATTGAAGATCGCGTCCGGGGCCATGTCCGGTTTCGTGCACGGATCTTGTCCGTCGACACGTCGCACTGTCTGGCCATGCGATGGCTGAGGTTTCCCCTGGGTCGTGACGCCGCCGGCTGGCGGACCGTGGCGACCGAGCGCACCGTGCTGGCCGCGGTGCACACGATGGCGAGCGCGGGGCATGTGCTTGACGCGATCGAGTTGTTGGAGCCGGACCACCGGATCCAAGTTGTCTTCACACACGCACCGGACCTGTTCAGCGGCGGGGTGCACGACCACCTGCGCGCCGCGGGTGTCGTCGCGATCGACTGGGAGCAGGCCGTACAAGTGGACTTCGACCTGATCGTGGCAGCCGACCGCGGTGGGATGCACGAACTCGGCGGGCCTTGGCTGGCTCTGGCCCACGGGGTGATGAACAACAAGCTGGGTGCGGCCGGGCTGGTCGCGGGCCTCGGCGCGCCCTGGTTCACCCACTACGGCCGACTTCTGCCTGCGGCGGTAGCGGTATCCCACCCGGCGGTACTCGCGTTGCTGGAACGCCAGTGCCCGCAGGCGGTACCGGTAGCCGCGCTGACGGGCGACCTTTGCCTGGACCGCCTCGTGGCGAGCCGGCGGCATAGCGTGGCGTACCGGCAGGCCCTGGGTGTCGAAGACCGGCGCACGCTTGTCGCGATCAGTTCGACCTGGGGTCCCGATTCGCTACTCGGTCGTTCGGCGGACGGCTTGCTCGACGTGATAGCCGGCCTGCCGGACGAGTACGCGGTGAGCATGGCTATCCATCCGGCGGCCTGGCACGGCCACGGGAGCCGGCAGGTGCTCGCCTGGCTCGGCCGGCAGCGGCGGGCAGGACTGCGGCTCGTCGACCCGGCGAGTTGGCGGGGCCTGGTTGCCGCAGCGGACATCGTTGTCGGCGACCACGGCTCGGCGACGATCTACGCAGCGGCCGCCGGCGTACCCGTGCTCCGGGCCGGACCGCTGACGCCGGCCGCGCCGGGCGGAGCCGCCGAAGTTTTGGGCACCATCACGCGCGCGGTGCGGCCGGGCCGCCCGCTCGGGCCCCAACTGCGGGCGGCGATTACGTCCTTCGACGCCGGCGCGTACGCCCGGGTAGCCGCCGCGGTCACGGCTCGGCCGGGTGCGGCGGCCAGCCTGCTGCGGACGCGGATGTACCACCTCCTGCGCCTGCCGGAACCAGAGCCCGGCTGCATGCCCGCGCCGGTGGGCCTCCCCATGCCGGTTGGCGACGAGAGGTGTTGGCCGTGAGCTGCGTCGAGGTCGCGGTGATCGTCGACATCGACCACGCACCCGACCGGCGCTGGCTGGAGGTCGCCGACGTCATCATCACGAGCCGTGCCGTAGGCCCTCCACAGTGGATAGAGGCGACTCTGCGGCACTTTCCGGGTGCGGCGATCGCCGCCATGGCGCGCCGTGGCGGCGAGAGCCTGCTCGGGCTCAGGGACGGAAGGTTGGTCGCGGCCGCAGCACCCGCCGCGCCACTCGCCGCATTCCTCCACGGCTGGCTGGTGGCCGGTAACCCCGTGGAGGCATTGGGCGGCACCAGACTCGGAGCACGCGGGTGGGCCGGGCTAGGGAGCGCAGTGCGAATCCGCGTCGGGCGGTGGGACGAGGTCAATGAGGCGCCGCACCTCGGCAACCTCGACATCCGCGAGCCGTTCGTAGATCCGTAGGGCGCCCACGAGGTCGGCGCGCGCCCGAGGCAGGTCGCTCGTGGCCAGGGCCAGCTCTCCCCGACGGTGGAGGGCCGAAGCCTCACCCCGCGGCGAACCGAGCTCGCGCATCCGGTGCAGCGCGGCGGTGAACCGCGTTTCGGCCTGCTGCCGCTCGCCGAGCTGACCCAGTGCCCGCGCCAGCTCGATGTCCACCAGCGCCTGGTTGTACGGGTCGACATCGCCCAGATCGGCGAAGACTGCGGCTGCCCGGCGCAGATGATCCGCCGCTGGCAGCGGTTCGGAAAGCGCGTTGTGCGCGGTGCCCAGCCGAAACAGCGCCAGGCCTACACAGCGCTCGTCGCCCAGTTCGCGGCAGAGTCGTTCCTGCTCGCTGAAGCGGACCGCCGCCTCGGCATATCGGCCGTGGGCCGCGGCGACGAGGCCGAGGCCACCCGCGGCGGCAGCCACGGCGGACCGGTCTCCCAGGTCCGCAGACAGCCGCCGACCGCGCGCGAATAGGCCGCCGGCCTCGTCGACCCGGCCGACGTCGAAGTGCGCGAACGCCCACCGCCGCACCATGTCCGCTTCCCGTTTACGGTCTCCGAGGCGTACCGCGCACTCGACGGCGATCCGGTCCACCAGCATCCGGTCGTGGTGGTGACGGCGCAGGTGGAACAGCGGCCACATCGAGTCGGCTATCCGCCAGGCGAGCAGCGGCTGGTCATCGGCTACCTTCTGCACCGCGGCGACCAGGTTGTCCCGCTCGGCCTCGAGCCACGCCAGTGCCTCGTGCCGGCCGGCGTGAGCCACGGCGTCCGGGCGCAGGAGTGTGAACGGGTCGCCGGGATCGCGCTCCCGATACGGCGTCAGGATGTGGTCCGCCGCGAGTACGCCGGCGAGGTACCACTCGAGCATGCGGGAAAAGATCGCGGGCGCCTCGGGATCCGCGTCCGCGACCCGCCGGGCATGTAGCCGCAAGAGGTCGTGCGGGCGAAACCGCCCGTCCGCGCCCTCGTCCAGCAGGCTTGCCTCGACGAGCGTGTCGAGCAGCGCCGCCGCCTCATCCTCATCCTCATCCAGCGCCGCCGCGACGACCGGCATGCCGAACTCCGCGCCGGGGTGCAGACCCACCGCCCGGTAGCAGCGGGCTGCGGCGGCGTCGAGCGCGCGGTAGCTGAGGTCGAGAGCACTCTGCACGGATACTCCTTCCCGGCCGAGCGCTGTCAGCCGGCGGTGCTCCTGGGCCAGTTCGTCGACAATGCGACGTACCGGCCAGCGAGGGCGGGTGGCGAGTCGGGCGCCGGCCATGGCGAGCGCGATCGGTAGCCCGGCGCAGAGCCGTACGAGCGACGAGGTCGAAGCCGTGTCCTTGGTGGCCCGCTCGTGGCCGATGGCGCGGGCCAGCAGCTCGGTGGCCGCTGCCTCACCGAGCGGCTCCGCCGTCACGTACACGGCGCCGTCGCTGAGCAGGCCGCCCAGCCGCCACCGCGCGGTTACGAGTACCACAGTGGACGGTGTCGCCGGCAGCAGCGGCCGGACCTGGGCCGCTGAGATCGCGTTGTCCAGTAGCACGAGCAGCCGCCGGTCGGCGGTCAGGGAGCGGAAGAGAGCACTCTGCTCCGCGATGTCCGCCGGCACCCGTTCGGCCGCGACGCCGAACGAGCGCAACAGGCGAGCAAGCAGGGCGGCCGGGCTGGCCGGACCGGTCGGATCGAAGGCGCCGAGGTTGGCGTGGAGTTGCCCGTCCGGGTAGCGCACCCGTGCCCGGTGCGCCCAAGCCAACGCGAGGGCGGATTTTCCGACCCCACCCGGGCCACTGACGACGACAAGTGCGGGTCCGGTGCGCGGCCGCTCGACGAGCTTGTCGATCTCCGCCAGCTCGCGTTCGCGCCCTACGAAGTGGGCAGGTGCGGGCGGCAGCTGCCGTGGTGTTGGCGGGGGTGCCGGTGGTGTCTCGTGCATATGCACGCCGCCGTGGATCACCCCCGCCTGCACCGCGTGCCCGCCGACGAAGCCGCCCAGGGAATTGTCGGTGTTGACGCCATCCGGAACGGCGGGGTTCATCGGCCGCTATCGGCGTCGCCGGTCGAGCTCGCGCCGAACCTGATCCCGCCGCTCACGTCCCGAGCTTGGACGACATTGCCGCCGACTGTGCCAGATTGCTGGTTGACGACGCCATCGTGCGTGGCTACCACAGCGCCGTCCTGCACCTCCGACCACAGCCGTGCCATCTCCGCGCCGAATGCCGGATCCCGTCGCGCGGTCGCGGAGAGCGTAGCCGCGAGCAGCTCGACCACACGCTCGTCATCGGGATGGCGCTCGGCCGAAGCCAGCGTCAGGGCGCCGTCGGGCTCGGCGTCCAACCGGCTTCGCACCCGCCGAGCCAGCCTGCGGAACGCCGCCCGCCCGGCCTCCGAAAGCCCTTCCGCGGCCTTCGTGGCCAGCGCCGTCGCGATGGTGATCATGATTGGATCGATCATGAAGCTATCCCTCCCCAACAACTCAGGGTAGGGCACGTATCGCTGTCAGTAGCGTGACAACTTGCATGCGCTCATCATCAGATAATTTTCACGCCGATCAATTTCATTGGCTCTGGGTGCCAATGAATGGAGGTGAATGAGTCGGCCGATCATTTCAATCGTGTTGGATCTCCGTTCGAGACTGAACTGCCCTCGCCTCCATCTCGTACTGTAGTCAACACACCACTATCAGTGAGGACCGGTGGTTGTTGTGGGGTGGACACCAGCGGGCGATGATGCCCCGGCCGACGCCGCGCCTCAGGGCGAAGGGCATCTGCACGTGCAAGACAGCAATCATGTTTATCAATCCAGTGGAAGCCAGTACATCTACAACAGATCCGCGGCTCCGGCACCGGCCGCGCCGTGCAACGATCTCCCGCGGGACACCCCGGCCTTCATCGGTCGGAAACGCGAGCTGCGGGCGCTGGTGCACAACGTGGTCCAAAGCGCCGAGGCACAACGGATCATCCCGGTCTACGCCATCGACGGGATGCCGGGCGTCGGCAAGAGCGCATTCGCCGTACATGCCGCGCACATGTTGCAAGACCGTTTTCCGGACGGCCAGTTCTACATCAATCTGCACGCGTATACGCCCGGGCATCGTCCCAAGCATCCGGCGGATGCGCTCTTCGAACTGCTGACCGCCGACGGCGTTCAGGTCGCTGACGTTCCGGCGACGTTGGACGCCCGCGCGGGGTTGTGGCGCAAACGGATGGCGCGTAGCCGCTCGCTCGTCGTCCTCGACAACGCGCTCAGCCGTAAGCAGGTGCAGTCGCTGCTGCCCGGCGCCAGCCACTGTCTCGTCATGGTCACCAGCCGGCAGCGGCTAGCTGGCCTGCTGGCCGAGCAGGCGCCGGTAAATCTGGCGCTCGGCACGCTGCCGCCGGAGGACGCCGCGGCGCTCTTCGGGCGGATGGCCAACCGTCATCTCGGTCCGGCTGAGAAACGACTGGTGGACGACCTCACCAGGCTCTGCGGCTATCTGCCACTCGCGATCTGCCTCCTGGCCTCACCCTTGGCGCCGGAGCCGCAGTGGCCCATTTCAGACCTGGTGCGCGACCTGGTCCAGACCAAGCATCATCTGTCCCGCATGGGAGCTGAGGACGTGACGGTGGAAGCGGCGTTCGACCTGTCGTACCGCCAACTCTCGGTCAACCTGCGGCGTTTCTTCCGCCGACTCGGATTGCATCCGGGACCGGACCTCGACCTGTACGCCGCCGCCGCGCTCAACGCCACCACGCCGGACCACGCGCGACAGTGCCTCGACCTGCTTTACGGCCATCATCTCCTCGACCAGCCCGCGTTCGGGCGGTACCGGCTGCACGACCTGGTCCGCCAGTACGCGGTGATGCGCGCGGAGAGCGACGCCCCAGCCGACCGCGGGGAGGCCACCGGGCGGCTGATGGACTACTACCGCCATGCGGCCGAAGCGGCGTCACGGCTTCTGTCGCGACCGACCGGCCGTCCCTCCGCCGCGCCGAAGGGCGGTCCGCACCGGCTGCCGCCGATACACAGCCGGAGCGCGGCGATGAGCTGGATGCGGGTCGAGCAGGCCAACCTCTTCGCCTGCTCGAGCACGGCGCCCGCGCACCCCGCCGACGCCGTGCTGCCGGCGCTCGCCACGGCGATGGCCCCGTACCTCGGGCTGGCTGGCCCCTGGGATCGGGCGATCTCGTTGCACCGTGCGGCCGCGGCCACCGCTGGCGCGTCCGGCAACCGGCGGGCCCAGGCCGACGCGCTGCGCGAGCTCGGCGTCCTGCACAGGCACACCGGCCGGTACGCCGACGCGGAAAGCGCACTGGGGCAGGCCCTGCGGCTCTACCGGAGCGGCGGCCTCAAGCGTGGCGTCGCCGATGTTCTAACCCAGCTCGGCGCGGTCCGGCGGCAGTCAGGCGACGCGGAGCGGGCCGCAGCCGACCTGCGCGCGGCGCTCGATATCTACGAAGAGCTCGGGATGCGGCACGGCCGCGCGGACGCCCTCAACGAGATGGGCACGGTGCTCTGGACCAGCGGTAGGTACGCCGAGGCGCTGGCTGTGCAGCTCGAGACGCTCACGGTGTACGAGGGACTCCGCGACCCGCAGGGCACCGCCAATACGCTCCGCCAGATCGGCGGCCTCCAGCAGCTGACGGTTGGCTACCCGCCCGCCATCGAGATGCATCGGAGATCCCTTGGCCTCTACCGCGAACTAGGCGATCGGCTTGGCGAAGCGAGGGCGCTGAACTACCTCGGCGCGGCGTACTGCCACATCGGCGAGTACGAGGACAGCCGCGATGCGCTCAGCCAGGCACTCGCGATCCACGTCGAACTCGGCTATCGCCCTGGCCAGGCCAATGCCCTCAACTACCTCGGCATCGTGCACTGCCGGACCGGCGCCTACCCGGACGCGCGGAGGCTGCTGACCGAGGCGCTGGCGATCTACCAGGACCTAGGCAGCCGGACCGGGCATGCCGACGTGCTCAACCAGCTCGGCGTTCTGGACCGGCTGACCGGCGACACCCGGACCTCCGCCGACCGGCACGAGCGGGCGCTCGCCGTCTTCGAAGACCTCTCCGACGTCCTTGGTCAGGCCGAGGCCCTGGTCAACCTCGGCGACCTGGCGCTCGTACTGGATCGAGTCGGTGTGGCGCTCGGCTACTACCGCCGTGCGTTGGAGTTGGCCGAGCGGGCACAGCTGCCCCACCCGGAGGCGAACGCACTGTTCGGGGCCGCGCGGTGCGGCGCCCGGGCCGACGGTCCGGGTAGCGCGTCCGGTCTGTTCCGCCGGGCTCAGGCGGTCTACCACCGGATCGGCGTGCCATACGGCCCCAAGGCCGCGGCCGACCTTCCTGGCGATTGCCCGCGATGATGGAGATCCGGCTGCTCGGCGACGTCACGGTCGAGATCGGCGGTACGGCGTTCGCGCCGGAGCGGTCCGCTGAGCGCTGCGTGCTCGCGACACTGGCCTTGAACCCGGGCCGCCCGGTGCCGGTCGGCACGCTGATCGAGCACATCTGGGGGAGCCGTGCACCGGCGAAGGCGGAGGAGACAGTTACCACTTACGTCCGCGCAGTGCGGCGGATGATCGGGCGTGCCGGAGGCGACCGGGAGCGGTTGGCCAACCGGCGGCTGGGCGGGTACCAGCTCGACGTCGAACCCCAGGTCGTCGACTACCGGAGGTTCGTGGACCTGCGGTCCGCCGCCCAAGCGCGTCACCGTGAGGGCGATCATGGGCGGGCGGCGGAGATCCTCGAGCGTGCCCTGGGGCTATGGCGCGGCGACGCCCTCGCCGACGTCAACGGTGGCTGGGCGGACGCGCGCCGCCTGATGATGACGCGCCAGCGGCTCGACACGACGTACGCGCTCCTCGACCTGCACCTGCGCGCCGGTCGCGCCGCCGCGATGGCGACCCGCGCGACCGAGCTCGCGTACGACGACCCCACCGACAAGACGTTGGCGTTGGCGATCCGCGGGCTGGCGGCGAGCGGGCAGCAGGCGCTCATCCCGGCCTTCATGAAGCGGGCCACCGATCGCATGCGGGAACGCGATGCCCGCCCAGGCGTGGACGTCGTCGGGCTCGCGCAGCGGCTGACGAGAGAGCCGGCCGGCGCGGAGCGGTCGCCAGACGCGCCGGCGGGCGGTCGCCGCTCCGACCGCTTCGTCGTGATCACCGCAGAGCACTGCGTCAACGTCTACCAGACGACGGGAGACCAGTACATCTCCGCGCGCTAGTCGCTTCTCCACCTTCTGCGCGTTGGGGCTAGACCGCCCACTGTGGAGGGTTTGCCCCACCAAAGTGGCCTGTGCGGGTGTAGATTCCCGGCCGCTACCGGTGCCGTGGTGGGAGGCGTGGTGCGTCCCAAGGGGCCGGAGCGGGAAGGAGCGAAGTGGAGCGGCTTCTTGGTCGCTATGCGGGGCTGGTGCTCGCCGCCCCGGTCGTGCTGCTCGTGATGCGTTACCTGTACCTGCACCCCGAGCTGTACGGGGCATAGGAGAGTGGCGGCCCGGCTCCGGATCTCGGAGCCGGGCCGCTTCGTGTGCTGTGGCGCCCGCCAACCCCTTGCCCAATGATGCCTCTGTGTGGTCGTGTAGTCACGAGTGGTTACCGGGCGGCTGGGTGGGAGGCGACCGTGGAGCTCGAGGACCTCTTTACCGCAGCGGCCGAGGAGCGGATCGGGATCGAGGTCGAGTGCGGCCTCGTCGACGAGCGCACCGGGCAGAGCGCACCCTACGACGGGCCGTGCGGCTCGCGGGCGCTGCTGGAGCGGGCGAGCCGCGAGCTCGGTGGCAGGCCGGTGACCGAAGGCGGCTCGCTGGTCGGCGTGGCGCTGCCCCACGGTGCGCAGCTGTCGCTGGAGCTGGGCGGCGCGGTCGAGTACTCCTCGGCGCCGTACCAGTCGCTCAGTGCCCTCGTCGCGACCGCGCGGCGCGATCTGCGGCTGATCGCCGGTGTGGCCGCGCGTGGTGGTCTCGCCCTGCTGCCTGGCGGGCTCGTGCCGTTTACGCCTCGGGAGCGCATCCCCTGGGCGCCGAAGCCGCGGATCGACATCATGCGCCGTTACTTCCGGGGGTTGGGGCCCGCCGCCGCGTACGCCGAGAATGTCATGGGGTTGACCCTCTCCACACAGACCACAGTGGACTATCTGTCGCCCCAGGACTTCCGGGAGAAGCTGGCGCTGCTGGTGAAGGCGGCGCCGATCGCGGCCGCGCTGTTCGTCAACTCGCCGATAGAGGAGGGGCGGCCGACCGGGGTGCTCTCCCGCCGCATGCAGATGTGGGCGTACGTCGACCCGGACCGGTGCGGCGTCCTGGAGTTCGCGGTGCGGCCGGACGTCTCGGCGGCCGACGCGGTCGAGTGGGGGAGCGCGCTGCCGATGATCTACCGGGAGGTGGACGGCGGGTACGTGCCGGGGCCGGAGCGGCCGTTCCGGGAGTTGGTCGAGCACGGCTTCGGCGACGGCACGATGCCGGGGCCGGACGACTGGCGCGCCCACCTGTCCCAGGTGTGGCCGTGGGTCCGGGCGCGGCACACGCTCGAGATGCGGGCGTTCGACGGGTTGCCGTGGGAGGCGTTCGCGGCGGCGCCGGCGTTCTGCGTGGGGCTGGCCTACCATCCGCCGGCGCGGCGGGCGGCGCTCGCGTTGCTCGACGGGCTCACCGCCGCGGATCTGACGCAGGCCTCGGACGACGTGGCGGTCAAGGGGCTCGACGCGATGGTGGGGGACCGGTCGGTGGGCGCCACCGCGGAGGCGTTGCTGGGCCTGGCCCGCCAGGGGTTGCGGGCGCGGGTCCGCGCGGGCTGGGAGCGCCCGGCGGCGGAGTACCTGCTCGATCCGCTCGACGACGTGGTGCGCAGCGGGGTCACCTTCGCCGAGCGGGCGGTCTCCGACTGGACCGGGCCCATGCGGGAGCGGCCCGCCGCACTTGTCGCCGCGGGCCGCGTACCCGTCGAGTGAGAGACGGTTACCAGCGCCTGGACTTCAGCACCAGGATGCCGGCCACGACGAGCACCGCGGCGGCGACCATCCCGGCGACCCAGCCGCCGATGAACGCGAGCGCCGGCACCGTGGCCCAGAGCAGGGCGCTGGCAGCGAAGAGCACGCGACCCCGGCGGGGCCCCGCGCGGTCGCCCATCCGGACGACGAAGTCAGGATCTGTGGTACGAAGGTGCTGCGCCATTTCGGCGAGCTGGCGCCGCTCGTCGCTGCTGAGCATGACGGCGCACTTACCCACGGTTGAGGGGCTTCAAGCGTCCTCCGGGTGACACTCTTAGCGGTCCCTTAATTCTGGTTGAGGCGGTCATCCGCGGCGGGATAAACGAACGTGTTGATCCGCAGATCGGTTTGCGCTGCTCCGCGCCGGGAATCCCGCCGCCGCGACATCCCGAGGCGATGCAGCGTGGGCTTAAGCGGGCGTCGGACAGGGTGTGCTCGCCTTGAGCCAGCCCAGAAGGTTAACTACCGTCCCGTACCACTGGGGTTTTCGGTCTTCCCGGCCGGAAGGCATAGGCCGGGAGGGATCGGTGAGAATTGGGACTGGTGCATGGTCGATCGGAGTGTGCCTCGCCATCCGCAGCACGCCGAGCCGGCGGTGCAGCCGAAGCCGCACTCGCACCACTACCGGCCGTACGTGCCGCCGCCGCCACGGCATCGCGCCTCGGAGCACCCCACCCGCCAGCCGGCCGAGCCGGAGCCGGCCCCGCTGCCCGAAGAACCGCCGAAGGAGCCACGCGCGCGGCGGCGCGGGCCGCGGGTAGGGCGGCGTAAGGCGATCCTCGGCATCAGCGGGCTGGCCGCGCTCACCGGTGGCACCGCGTTCGCCGCCACGCCGGGCGGGCAGGAGGTGGTCGACTGGGCGCTGGGCCGGCCCGACTACGACCCCGCGGCCGATCCGGCCAGCGACGGCAACCCGAGCCGCCCCGGCGGGCAGCAGCCGAGCACGGTGCGCACGTACACCGAGCAGAACGAGTCGTACATGGCCTCCAGCGCGGGCGACGCGCTGCGCGGCAACATCCCGGTCGGCGGCCGCCGCTTCTCCAGCCCCGCGATCGCCGCGCAGGCGACGAAGGTGACCGTGCCGACCGTGCTGGCCAACGACCCGGTGCGGCACCTGGTCAGCCGGCTGACGTTCGGCCCGACCCAGAAGGTGATGGCGGACGTCGCGCGGATCGGTATCGACGAGTGGATCGCGCAGCAGCTCGACCCGGAGCGGATCCCGCCCACACCCGCCGAGGCCAAGCTCGCCGAGCTGACCACGCTCGGCATGAGCATCGCCGACCTGCGCGGCGCGCGGAAGGACCAGGAGGCGAAGGGCGTCCGGGCCGACGACGAGATGGTGCAGGCCACGATCGCCCGGCAGGTCTGGTCGGACCGCCAGCTCTTCGAGGTGATGGTCGACTTCTGGAACGACTTCCTACACGTGCCCGCGTTCCACGATCGTTCGCCGGTGCTGCGTTCGTCGTTCGACCGGGACGTGATCCGGCGGTACGCGCTGGACAACTACCCGGACATGCTGGTCGCCGCCAACCGCCATCCGGCCCTGTTGACCTACCTGGGGCAGTCGGCGTCCACAAAGGACGAAGTGACCGACAACCTGGCCCGGGAGAACCTGGAGCTGTACTCGGTCGGCGTCGACGGCGGCTACACCGAGCGCGACGTGCGGCAGGCCGCGCTGCTGCAGACCGGCCGCGCGGTCAAGGACGACCAGTACGTGTACCGCGCCGACAAGCACTACGTCGGTGCCGTGAAGATCATGGGCTTCAGCCACCCGAACATCACCGCCGAGGGCGGCGAGCAGGCCGGCGAGGAGTACTTCCGGTATCTGGCCAACCACCCGTCGACGGCGCGCCGGATCGCGACGCGGCTGGCCACCCGGTTCGTCTCGGACACCCCGCCGCCGTCGCTCGTGGAGCGGCTGGCCCGCAGCTACACCGTCAACCGCGGCGCGGTGAAGCCGCTGCTGCTGGAGCTGCTCAGCTCTTCGGAGTTCTGGGCCGCGGTGGGGCAGAAGGTGCGCCGCCCGCTGGAGTACGTGGTAGCGACGTACCGCACGCTCGGCGTGTCACCGGAGACGCCGGCCAGCTTCCGGGCCGCCGAGCCGGGCCGCTCGCCGTTCGCCGAAGGGATGCGGCAGGTCCAGGGGCGCCTGCGCGAGATGGGGCATTTCCCGGCCGGCATGCCCGGCCCGACCGGCTATCCGGACGTCTTCGTCCCGTGGTCGTCGGCGAGCACGATGACGGCCTTCTGGAACGAGGCCGCCGACGCCGTCGCGGGCAGCCGCCCGATGTTCACGTACCAGCGGCCGGAGCAACTCGTCGGCGCCAACCCACCGAAGACGGCGCTCGCCTACGTCGCCGTCCTCGCCCGGCGGCTGGTGCACCAACCGCTGTCCCGCGAGGCCCTCCTGGCGATCACCGGTGTAACCGGCCTCGCGCCCGACGCGGCGGTCGACGCGACGCTCAACGGCACCGTCGTGGCCGTGGCCCGCGTGATCCTCGCCTCTCCCCAACACCTGCTGAGGTAGCGCATGCGGTCCGGTCATCCTGAGTTCAGCCGGCGGGCGTTCCTCACCGGTGCGGCGGCGACCGTCACGGCGGTCGCCACCAGCCAGGCGCTGCCCGGGCGGGCGGCGTACGCGGCGACGGCAAAGGGCACGCTCGTACACGTCTTCCTGCAAGGCGGGCTCGACGGCCTCAGCGTGGTCGCGCCGACCGACGAGTCGATCCTTGAGGACGTCCGCCCCAACCTGTTGATGACCAAGCGCAGCGCGTTGGCGGTCGACCGCTCGTTCCGGCTCAACAGCGCGTTCACGCCGCTCGAAGGGGCGCTGAAGGACGGCCTGCTCGGTTTCATCCCGGCCGTCTCCGACCCCCGCCTATCCCGCAGCCACTTCCAGGCGGTCGACATGTGCGACCTGGGTGGCCTGCCGCGCGAGGCGGGTGGGCGGGGCTGGCTGGACCGCCTGGTCGACCAGCTCGGCCCGGGTACGGCCTTCCGCGGCGTCGGTGTCGGTCCCACGCTCCCGCGTTCGCTGGTGGGCACCAACGGCGCGCTGTCGCTGAGCACCGTGGACGGCCTCGCGCTCAACGGCGAGGCCCGCTTCAAGGACCCCACGCTCGCCGCGATCGGGGCGCTCTACAAGGACATCAACCACCCCGTGCAGGACGCGGTGGGCGCGACGCTGGGCGCGGTCCGCGCCGTTTCGGGTACGAGCTACCGGCCAGCCGACGGCGTCGAGTACGACGGGATCGGGCTCGCGTTCCGCCAGGTCGCTCAGCTGATCAAGGGCGGCACCAACGTACGCGTCGCCGCCATCGCGGACGGCGGCTGGGACACCCACGAGGACCAGGGCACCCAGGACGGCGGGTACCTGCACGGGCGGCTGAGCGACCTGGCGCGGGGGATGGCCGCGTTCTTCACCGATCTAGGACCGGCGGCCGCCGACGTGACCGTGCTGGTGTCGAGCGAGTTCGGCCGCCGGGTGGCGGAGAGCGGCACCGGCAGCGACCACGGCCACGGCGGCGTGGTGATGCTGCTGTCCGGCCGCAAGGTGAGCAGCTCGCTGATCGGCCGGTGGGACGGGCTGGGCACGCTGGACAGTGGCGACGTGCCCGAGTTCAACAACCTCTTCGACGTGTACGGGTCGGTGGTGCAGGGCCAGTTCGGCCTCACCGACGCGCAAGTGGCGAAGATCTTCCCGCAGCGGCGCTACGCGCCCATGAAACTGTTCAACGCATAGGCCATCTGGCGGATCTATGAGCGCTGCAAAAGCGGCCAAGATACGCCATGCCATCACCCATCCGGGTCTCGACCCACACGATGGGCGCCGTTACTTTGGCTGCTATGCCGCGCGGCGCAGCGTCGACGTCTGCCGGGGTAACTGCGCCCCGCGAGCGGCGGCGCCTACCGCGTCGACGAGCATCCCCTGCACGGCATACGCGTCGGGCAGGCGCCAGCGGGTCTCCTCCGGCGACACCGACCAGCGCACCAGCCCTTCGGGCAGGCGGGTCGGCGGCGCCGGGATCCACGAGCCGGCACCGTGCCGCACCACGTCGAGGCTGTCATCCAGCTCGGGGCGGAGCGGATCACCCGGACGCACCAGAAACATCCAGCGCCCGGTCGGCGTCACCGCCACCGGCCCACGCACTTGCCCACGACCGGGCCCGAGCACGCTCGCGTGTAGACGGGCCGCACCGAGCACACGGAGGCCGAGATGGGCAGGCACCTCCAGCACGTCAAAGGCACGCCCGGTCGGCAGCAGCACCGCGTGTGGCGCGCGCCGCCACCAGTCCGCGACCTTCGCGGTGTCGCAGGTCGCGGCCTCCTCCCAGCGCTCCAGCGCAGGGTGGCAGCCGGTGGTCGGGCAGCCGGGGCGGGCACAGTCAAACCTGTCCCCCGCGAGGTACGCGCCGGGTGTAACGTCCCAGCCGTGCTCCGCGTACCGCAGGGCCGAATGGCGCAGCCGGGAGCGGTCGAGCACGACGGATCGTATGAATGGCGGTCGAGGACTCCACCGCATGGTCAGAAAACCTCCCACCGTCAGCGGTCGGCGTCATATCAGGCGCCCGGCACCGTCACCAAGCACGACACGCGATCGTTGCCAATGACAGAGAGCCGCCTGCAACTTGCATCAGAAACTACGAGCGAGGGCCGCAGTGCCAGCGCACAGAGTGTGCGATCGGGCCCGAATGAGTGACGAAACGGACCGCACCGCCCAACCGGCCCGGTCGCCGGCGAGGCAAGGGGAGGTACGACGTGGATGAGCTGCCCATCGGGCGCCGCGTCGCATACTGGCGCGGACGCCGCAAGATGTCGCAGCAGGTCTTCGCCGACCGGCTGGGCAAGTCGAAGAGCTGGGTGGACAAGGTCGAGCGTGGCGTGCGCCGCCTCGACAAGTTCTCCGTCGTCTACGAGATAGCCGACGTCCTCCAGGTCGACGTGCAGCTTCTGCTGGGCAAGGAGCCAGAGCGGCGGATCGACAGCGTTAACTGCATCGACCAGGTCGAGGTGGAGGAGATCCGCGCCGCCCTGGAGCGTTACGACCAGATCAGCGCGTTCTTCTTCGCCCCCACGCAGGCACTGCCGCTGCAGGAGATGCGCAAGGCGGTCAGCCACGCCTGGCTGACCTACCAGCACGCCAAATACGGTGTGCTGGCCCGCGCGCTGCCCAAGCTGCTGCGCGACGGGCAGGCCGCCGACACGGCGTACGCGGAAGGTGAGCAGTCCAACGAGGCCGCCCACCTGCTCGGCCAGATCTACCAGATCGCCTCGTCCACCTTGCGCAAGCTGGGCGAGCACGAGCTGTGCTGGCTCGCCGCCGACCGCTCGATCGCCGTGTCCCAGCGGGCCGGCGACCAGCTGCTGGCCGGCATCGCCAGCTACCGGGTCGGCAGCGCCCTGCTCGCGCTCGGGCGGGCCCGCCCCGCGCTCGAGGTCAACGTCAACATCGCCAATCGGCTCGCCCCCTGCGACGCCAACGAGGCCACCCCCGAGCGGCTCTCGGTCTACGGCATGTTGCTGCTCAACGGCGCGATGGCGGCCGCGCGGATCGGTGACAGCGCGACGGTCCGCGATCTCTTCTCCGCGGCCGAGGAAGCGGCCCGCGACCTGGGCAGCGACCAAAATCATCTCTGGACCTCATTCGGCCCCACCAACGTGCAGCTGCACCGCGCCGCCGCCGCGGTCGAGCTGGGCGAGGGTCGGGCCGCGGTCGACACCCACGAGCAGATCGACGGTGACGCGTTCGCGGCCCTGCTGCCGGAGCGGCGCGCGCACCACTTCATCGACATCGCCCGGGGGTACACACAGATCGGTGACGTCGAGCGGGCCAGCGAGATGCTCCTGGAGGGCGACCGCCTCGCCCCCTCGGAGATCCGTTGCCGGCCGATCGCACACGAGGTGCTCTCGGACGTGCTGCGCCGCACCAAGGGGGCACCGTCGACCCCCGTAGCGGAGCTCGCCGAGCACATGGGGGTTGGAGTATGACCGGGTGAATCGGGGCGTGCTCTACATCATCGCGTGCGGGTCACCGGTGGCCCGCGACGTGAGCCGGTTGGTGACGCTCGCCCAGCACGAGGGGTGGGACGTGTGCGTGGTGGTCACGCCCGACGGGCGCAAGTTCGTCGACGTGCCCGCCCTCGCCCTGCAGACCGGCCACCCGGTCCGCACGCTCTACAAGAACCCCGGCGACCCGGACGTGCTGCCCGCGCCCGACGCGATCATCGTCGCGCCGGCCACGGTCAACACGGTCAACAAGTGGGCTTGCGGCATCGCCGACACCCTCGCCCTCGGGCTTGTCGTCGAGGGGCAGGGCAAAGGGCTGCCGATCGTGGTGATGCCGTACACGAACCTCGCGATGGGTTCGCACCCCGCGTTCCGGGAGAGCCTGGAGCGGCTGCGGCGGTGGGGCGTCACCGTGCTCTTCGGCGACGACTTCTTCCCCCTGCATCCACCGGGCACGGGTGAGCAGCATCGCGACACGTTCCCCTGGGGCCTCGCGCTGGAGGCCGTGCACTCCCGGGTCGAAGCGGGTCGTCCCTAGCCGAAGCTGACGCGCAGGCGCGCGCCGCCGAGCGCGGAGTCGTTGCTGGCGATCGCGGTGCCGCCGTGCGCGCGGGCCACCGTGGCCACGATCGCGAGGCCCAGCCCCGCGCCGCCGGGCGTACCGCTGAAGCGGTCGAAGACCACGGGAAGCAGTTGCTCGGGAAAGCCCGGCCCGTCGTCGTCCACCGTGATCTCCAACGCGCCGCGGGTGCGCTGCGCCACCGCGATCCGGACCCGCCGGGCGTCGGCCTGCGCGGCGTTGCCGACCAGGTTGCTCACCACCTGCTCCAGCCGCACCGCGTCCACGTCGGCGACCACCTCCGGCCCGGTCACCTCCACCACGAGCCCGTGCACGCGGGCCACTCGCGAGGCGGCCTCGCGGACCACGCTCGTCGCGTCGGTCGGTGCCCGGTCCAGCTCCAGCGCGCCGGCCCGGGACCGGGCGATGACCAGCAGGTCGGTGGCGAGCCGGCCGAGCCGGTCGGCCTCCACCAGTGCCGCCGTCAGGGCTCGCCGCGCGGCCCGCGGGTCCTCCTCCGCGACGCCGAGCTCCAGCTCCGCGCGGAGGACCGCGATCGGGGTACGCAGCTCGTGCGCGGCGTCGTCCAGAAACGCCCGCTCCCGCTGGTTGGCCGCGTCGATCCGGTCCAGCATCTCGTTGAGCGTGCGCGCCAGCGTGGCGATCTCGTCCGCGCCCGGCGGCTCGGGCAGCCGGCGGGTGCTCAGCTCGCGGGCCTGCGAGGTCATCGCGGCCACCGGCGCGAGCGCACCGCCCACCAGACGGCGTACGGCCAGCGTCAGCACGAGCACGAGCGCCGGCCCGAGCACCGCGAGCCCGATCAGCACCCGCCGCGCCGCGTCGTCCACGGTGGCGAGGCTGGTGCCCACGACGAGCAGCCGCCCGTCCGGGAGCCGCCGCCCGGCCAGCAACGCGGTGCCACGCAGCCCCGCGCTGTGCCGCTCGAACGTGAGCCCGCGCCGCGCGACGGCCTGCTCCTCGACGCTGAGGACCGGCGTGGTCGGTGTGGCCGCCGACCGCGCGCTCACCGTGTCGCCGGAGATCACCTGCGCGTACGGGTCCCGTTCCACCGGCCGTACGTCGCCGGCCTCGACCGCCGCGCTCACGTCGTCGAGGCGTACCGACAGCTCGCCGGAGGCCGCGGCGCGCAGCTGGGCGGCGAGGGCCAGGTAGCCGGCGACGAGTACGACCCCCACCACCACGGCCAGCCCGATCGCGTACGCGGCGACCAGCCGGCCGCGCAGCGTCCCTGGTAGCAGCCTCACGCGCGTACCGTAAACCCGTGCGGCTGCTGCTGGTCGAGGATGACGCGGCCTTGGCCGGTGTACTGCGCCGGGGGCTCGCCGCGTTGCGCGGTGAGGAGCGGTGGGCCCCGATCCTCGTGCTGACCGCGCGCGACGCCGTCGCCGACCGGGTGGCCGCGCTCGACGCGGGCGCCGACGACTACCTCATGAAGCCGGTGGCGCTGGCGGAGCTGCGGGCCCGGGTGCGCGCGCTCACCCGCCGCGTGCCGGCCCGCCGCCCGGCCGTGCTGACCGCCGGTGGCATCGCACTCGACCCGGCCCGCCGCGCGGTCACCCTGGACGGCCAGGCGGTGGCCCTGTCGGCGAAGGAGTTCGCGCTGCTGCAGGAGCTGATGCGGCACCCGGGCGAGGTGCTCTCCCGCACCCACCTGATCGACCACGTGTGGGACAGCGCGTACGAGGGCGGCTCCAACGTCGTCGACGTCTACGTGCGGTACCTCCGGGAGAAGCTGGGCCGCGAGTGCATCGAGACGGTGCGCGGCGCCGGCTACCGTCTCGCTCATCGGGGTGAGCACCTCACCCGGCCGGCCCATGAACGCGGCCAGCAGCGCGAGCTCCCGCGGCGACAGCGCGATGCGGGTGGCGCCCCGCCGGACCAGCCGCGACACCGGATCGAGCGAGAGGTCGCCGATCTGCAGCACGGCCGGGCGGGCGTGCGGGTGGCGGCGGATCACCGCGCGCAGGCGGGCGTACAGCTCCGCGAACGTGAACGGCTTGAGCAGGTAGTCGTCCGCACCGGCGTCCAGCCCGCGCACCCGGTCCGGCACGGCGTCCCGGGCGGTCACCAGCAGCACCGGCTCCCAGCGACCCTCCTCGCGCATGCGGCGGCACACCTCGAACCCGTCCGGCGGCGGGATCATCGCGTCCAGCACCACCGCGTCGTAGCCGTTCTCGAAGACGTTCCAGAGCGCGTCCGGACCGTTGTCGACGGCGTCCACCACGTACCCGATCCGTTCGAGGCCGCGTACGATCAACGCCGACATGGTCGGGTCGTCCTCGACGACGAGCAGCCGCATCGCGGCGGGCGTGGCGTCATCACCCCAGCGGGTCCGCCCGGTCTGGAGGTTTTCCATCATGGCGGACACGCTGCGCCACCGTGTGTGAGAGGACCATGAGAAGCGCCCGCCAGCGCTGGTAGCCTCGCCGCCGTGACCACAACTGAACCCACCGTCGCCGACGTGGTGGCGATCCTCGACCGGCGGTATCCACCGTCGTGGGCGGAGTCGTGGGACCGGGTGGGGCTGGTGCTCGGCGAGCCGGAGGCGCCCGTGCGCCGGGTGCTGTGCGTCGTCGACTGCGTGCCGGAGACGGTGGCGCAGGCGCGGGAGGTGGGCGCCGACCTCATCGTGGCGCATCACCCGCTGCTGCTGCGCGGGGTGTCCTCGGTGGCGCCGACGACGTACAAAGGACGGATCGTCCACCACCTCATCAAGGCAGACATCGCCCTCTTCGTCGCGCACACCAACGCCGACGTCGCCAACCCGGGCGTCTCCGACGCGCTCGCCGCCCGGCTGGGCCTGCGCGACCTGCGCCCCCTCCGCCCCGCCGAGGGCGACGCCGATGGCCGCGGCACCGGCCGCATCGGGCGCCTCGCGGCGCCCATGACACTCGACGAGCTCACCCGCCACGCGGCCCTCACCCTTCCCACCACAGCTTGGGGGGTACGCGCGGCCGGCCGACCCGATCGGGTGATCTCGACCGTGGCGGTGTGCGGCGGCGCGGGTGACCCGTTCCTCGCCGACGCGGCCGCCGCCGGTGCCGACGCCTACCTCACCGCCGATCTGCGCCACCACCCGGTCAGCGAGCACATCGCCGGTGGTGGCCCGGCGTTGCTCGACGCCGCGCACTGGGCGACCGAGCGTCCGTGGCTGGACGACCTGGCCGCCCACCTGCGCGCCGCCTGCGGTGTCGAGGCGGTCGTCTCCGACCTCGACACCGACCCGTGGACCGTGCACCACTCGTTGAAGGAGTCCCACTCGTGAAGGCAGACCCGGAAGCACAGCGACGCCTGCTCGACCTCCAGGCGATCGACACCGCGCTGGCCCAGCTGGCCCACAAGCGCCGTACGCTGCCGGAGCTCGCCGAGCTGGAGACCCTCGCCCGGCAGCTCTCCGCGCTGGAGGACGGGCGGGTGCGGGCCCAGGTCGCCGTCGACGACCTCGACCGCGACATCGCGCGGATCGAGCGCGACGTGGAGCAGGTGCGCGCGCGCAAAGACAAGGACCAGTCGCGGCTGGACACCGGGCGCGGCCCGGCGCGCGAGCTGGAGGCGCTGCAGCACGAGCTGGTCTCGCTCTCCCGGCGGCAGAGCGAGCTGGAAGACTCCGAGCTGGAGCTGATGGAGCAGCGGGAGACCGCGCAGGCCACGCTCGACGACCTGCTCGCTCAGCAGGAGAACGCCCGGGAGACGCGTGAGGCGGCCGAGGCGCGGCGCGACCAGGCGCTGGCCGAGATCGTCAAGGACGAGGAGTTTCGCACCACCGCGCGGCAGCCGCTCGTCGCCGACCTGCCGACCGACCTCATCACCCTCTACGACAAGATCCGGGAGTCGTCCGGCGGCCTCGGCGCCGCGCTGCTCAAAGGTGGCCGCTGCGGCGGGTGCCGGCTGGAGCTGTCCGGCAGCGAGCGGTCCCGGATCAAGGCCTCGCCACCGGACGAGGTGGTCCGCTGCGACGACTGCCGCCGCATCATGGTCCGCACCGCGGAGTCGGGCCTGTGACGGCGCCGCTGCGGGTCATCGTGGAAGCGGACGGGGGAGCGCGGGGCAACCCCGGGCCGGCCGGCTACGGCGCGGTGGTGTTCGACGCCAACTCCGGTGAGGTGCTCGCCGAGCGTGGCGACGCGCTCGGCACCGCGACCAACAACGTCGCCGAGTACTCCGGACTCCTCGCCGGCCTACGCGCCGCGGTCGAGCTCGGCGCGTCCGAGGTCGAGGTGCGGATGGACTCCAAGCTCGTCGTGGAGCAGATGTCCGGCCGCTGGCAGATCAAGAATCCGGGCCTGCGCCCGCTCGCCGCGCAGGCGGCCACGCTCGTGCGCCGTTTCGACCTCGTCACCTTCGTGTGGGTGCCGCGCGAGCGCAACAAGCACGCCGACGCGCTCGCCAACAAGGCGATGGACGAGGCGGCCGGGATCACCCGCGAGGCGCGAGGTGGGGGTGAGGCGGCGGGAAAAGAGCGGCCCGCGGAGCCCGCCGCGGCTAGCGTCCGCCCGTCGTGGGAGCCGCCCGTCACGACGCCGACCCGCCTGCTCCTCGTCCGCCACGGCGCCACCGCGCTCACCGCGCAGCGCCGCTACTCCGGCCGTGGCGACGTGCCCCTCTCCGACGTGGGGCTGGCGCAGGCCGAGGCGACCGCCGCGCGTGTGAAGGCGCTCGTGCCCTCCGTCGCCGCCGTCGTCAGCTCCCCGCTGGTGCGGTGCACGCGCACCGCTGAGGTCATCGCCGCGGCGCTCGGCGGCGGCGTGCGGGTCGAGGTGGAGCCCGATCTCGTCGAGTGCGACTTCGGCGACTGGGAGGGCAAGACCTTCACCGAGGTCCGTGCACAGTGGCCGGACGAGATGGACGCCTGGCTGGGCTCCACCGAGGAGGCGCCGCCGGGCGGTGAGTCGTTCCGTGCGGTGGCGACCCGCGTGCGCCGCGTTGTGGCGACCCTCCACAAGGGGTACCCGGAGAGCACCCTCGTCGTGGTCTCACACGTGTCGCCGCTGAAGATCCTGCTGCGCGACGCACTCGCCGCCGGCGACGCCTTCCTGCACCGGCTCTACCTCGACCCGGCCGGCCTGTCCATCGTGGACATGTGGGCGGACGGCGGCGTGGCGGTCCGGATGGTAAACGAGACCGCGCACCTCGCTAATTGAACGCACGTACGAGTAGCACCAACCCCACCACCGTGCCGGCGGTCACGATGACCGCCTTCAGCACGGCGCCCGGCAGGCGGCGGGCGAGCCGCGAGCCGGCGTACCCACCGAGCAGGGTCGCCGGCGCGATGACCGCGACGCCCACCCAGTCGACCGGGCCGAAGAGCGCGAAGGCGACGACCGTGGCGGCGCCGATGACCGCGGAGAGAACGTTCTTGAGCGCGTTGATGCGGGCGAGCGGCTCGTCGAGGAGCAGCGCCAGCCCGGCGACGAGCATCACGCCGAGAGCCGCGCCGAAGTAGCCGCCGTACACCCCGCCGGCGGCCACGAGCGCGTAAAGGGCCGTAGCGTGGCGGCGCGGCGCCATGGTCTTCGGGTGGCCGACGAGGCGCCGCAGCCGATCCTGGAAGGCGAGCACCGCCGCCGCGCCGAGTACGAGGAACGGCACCACGACCTCGAACGCGCGCTGCGGCGTGGCGAGCAGCAGCACGCACCCGGCGAAGCCGCCCAGCACGGCGACCGGCACGAGCGCGCGCACGCGTTCACGCGGCAGATCGGCGCGGCTGCCCACCACGCTGCCGACGTAGCCGGGGCTGACCGCGACCGAGTTCGTTACGTTGGCCGGCACGGGCGGCAGCCCCACCGCGATGAGCGCGGGGAACGTGATGAGCGAGCCGCCGCCCGCGATCGCGTTCACCGTGCCCGCGCCCAACCCCGCCGCGGCGAGTAAAGCCATTCCTGGAAGATCCATCGCTGTCGAGGCTAGTACGATTGGTGGCGCGATGGACGAGTCGGCCGGGCGGTCGCGTCAGCTCCGTGCTCTGGCACACAGTTGCTGAGGAGTACGAAAGCTGCCGAGGAACGTCCGGACTCCACAGGGCAGGGTGGTTGTTAACGGCAACCCGGGGTGACCCGCGGGACAGTGCCACAGAAAACAGACCGCCGCGCTTCGGCGCGGTAAGGGTGAAACGGTGGGGTAAGAGCCCACCAGCGCTCCGGGTGACCGGAGCGGCTAGGTAAACCCCACCCGGAGCAAGGCCAAGAAAGAGCCGCCACCGCGAGGCGGCGGCTCGCGCAGGCGTTTGAGGGCGGCCCGCCCGATGCCTGCGGGTAGGCCGCTGGAGCCTGCCGGCAACGGTAGGCCGAGATGGATGGCCGCCACCGGCGACGCATGTCGCCGGGACAGAATCCGGCGTACAGGCCGACTCGTCCGTCGCGCCTTTACCGCACTCGCGCGATGCGTGCGCAGGGCCACAGTGGAGCCTGACGTACGCCATGCGGGTGTCTCGCCGCCAGAAATTTTTTCTGCGCTGGTCACGGGCGTTGTGCCTTGCGGGTCCTTGCGCTTACGCGGATAAATCCCTTATCGAATAAGGCTTTCTCTACCAATCGTGTCGCGCGGCGAGCCGCCTACCGTTGTCTGTCGAGCTGGTCTATTGTGGAGACGCGTCCGATTTTTCTGCGGAAAAGGTGGCGCTTGTTCGGTTTGCGGTGCACAGTGATCTCATGACTAACGGCGGAAGTGGCGCGCGGTACTACTGGTGTGTGCGCCATCACCGCGTCGAGGACGACTCCGACTCGTGCCCGGCTAAGTACACGCTCGGTCCGTACGGATCCGCAGAGGAAGCGGAGCGTGCGCTCGAGCAGGTGCGTGAGCGCAATGACAAGTGGGATGAGGAAGACGCCCGCTGGTCCGGGTCCGGAGAGGACAAGTAATCGAAGCGGGTTCCGTCGTGCGCGGCCGTCGGCTTAGCGCGAACACATTCGCAAGGAGGAGACAGAGATGGCCGTAGCGAAGAAGGCCACCAGCACCCCGGCCGCGAAACGCGCGGCTGCCAAGAACAGCACGGCGACGCCTCAGGCACAGCCGGCGGTCGACGAGGTCAAGGCAGCGGTGCCGGCGACCACGGCCGCACGGAAGACCGTCACGAGCAAGGCGACGGCGAAGAGGGCCCCCGCCAAGAAGACCACCACCGCGGCGAAGAAGGCTTCGGCGACGAAGTCGACGACGGCTCGTAAGACGGCTACCGCCAAGAAGACGACCACCGCCAAGAAAACCGCGGCCAAGAAGACCGCACCGGCGACGAGAACCGCCGCGAAGAAGGCCCCTGCGAAGAAGGCCACCGCGACCAAGAGCACCACCGCCCGCAAGGCGGCGGCGAAGAAGACCACCACGGCGGCGAAGAAGACGACCGCCGCCAAGAAGACGGCTGCCGCGAAGTCGACGACGGCGCGGAAGACCACCGCCGCGAAGACCACCACGGCACGCAAGACCGCCGCGAAGAAGACGACGGCGAAGGCGACTCCGGCCAAGAAGGCGGTCGCCAAGAAGACAGCGGCGAAGAGCACCGCGGCCAAGCGCACCACCACGGCGGCCAAGAAGGCGCCGGCGCGCAAGGCCACCGCCCGCAAGACGACCACCCGCACCACCCGCTAGTGCGGCGGGGTGGGACGCGTGCAGTAAGAATGACCGCGTGGTTATTCGACGCGTAGTCGCACCCCGCATCGACTTCGGCGAGCTGCGCCGCGAGCTGGAACTGCCTGAGGCATTCCCGCCCGCGGCGCAGCGCGAAGCGGACGAGGCGGCATCCCGCACCGCACTTCCGGCCGCCGATCGCACAGACATCCCGTTCGTCACGATCGACCCGCCCACCTCGCGCGATCTCGACCAGGCCATGTGGATCGGGCGCCGCGAGGGCGGCTACCGGGTGCGTTACGCGATCGCCGACGTGGCCGCGTACGTACGCCCCGGCGGCGAGCTGGAGGCGGAGACCTGGCGCCGCGGCCAGACGGTCTACCTCCCCGACAGCAAGGTGCCGCTGCATCCCGTCGCGCTGAGCGAGGGCGCGGCGAGCCTCCTACCCGACCAGGAGCGGGCCGCGGTCGTGTGGACCATCGACCTCGACTCCTCGGGCGACACGCGGTCGGTCCACCTCGAACGCGCACGCGTGCGCAGCCGCGCCAAGCTCGACTACGCCGGCGTACAGGCGGACGCCGACGCCGGGCGGCTGCCCGAGCCGATCGCCGCGCTACCGGAGCTCGGCGCGCTCCTTCTCGAGCGCGGCTTCGACCGTGGCGCGATCAATCTCCCGCTGCCCGAGCAGGACATCGAGCCGGACGGCACCGGGTGGCGGCTGGTGCTCCGCGCGCCGCACGCGGTCGAGGAGTTCAACGCCCAGATCTCGCTGCTGACCGGCATGGCCGCCGCGCGCGCGATGCTCGACGGCGGCATCGGCCTGCTGCGCACCATGCCCGCACCGCGCGAGCGGGCGATCGCCAAGCTCCGCACGGCCGCGGCGGCGCTCGGCGTGGAGTGGCCGGACGGCGCGGCGGTGGGCCGCGTGGTGGCCGGCGTCGACCCGGCGCAGCCCCGCGCCGCCGCGTTCCTCGACCACGCCGCCGAGCTGATGCGCGGGGCCGGCTACACCGCGTTCGACGGAAAGGTGCCGGACGATCCGGGCCACGGCGCGGTGGCGGCGCCGTACGCGCACGTGACCGCGCCACTGCGGCGACTGGCGGACCGGTACGCCACCGAGGTGTGCCTGGCGCTCTTCGCCGGCGCGGCGGTGCCTGACTGGGCCGGCGCCGCGCTGCCGAAGCTGCCCGAGGTGATGGCCGACACCGACCGGGTCGCCTCCGCCGCCGAGCGCGCCGCGGTCGACCTCACCGAGGCGGTGCTGCTCGCGGGCCGCGTGGGCGAGGAGTTCGACGCGGCGGTGCTCGACCTCGACGACCGGCCCAAGCGCGTGCCCGGCGGGATGATCGCGCTGGACGACCCGCCGGTACGCGCCCGCTGCGAAGGCGACCTCCCGCTCGGCGAGCGCGTCCGCGTGCGCCTGGTCACCGCCGATCCCGGGCAGCGGCGGATCCTGTTCACCCATTCGAGGTGAACGACGACCTCGGCGCGGCGGTATCCCTGCCGCGCCCGCCGCGCCGCGTCGTCTCGCTGGTGCCGTCGCTGACCGAGGCGATCGCGGTGAGCGCGCCCGGCCTGCTCGCCGGCGCCACCGACTACTGCACCCACCCGGCGGGACTGGACGTGCCACGGGTGGGCGGCTCCAAGTACCCCTCGGTGGAGCGGATCCTGGCGCTGGCACCCGACCTGGTGGTCGCCAACGCGGAGGAGAACCGCCGCGAGGACGTCGAGGCGCTGCGAGACGCGGGCGTCGCGGTGTGGGTGACCTACCCGCGCACGCTGGACGAGGCGCTGGTCTCGCTGGGGCGGCTGCTGGCTGCCCTGGACGCGGGCGAGCCGGCGTGGCTGGCCGCCGCGCGCGCCGACTGGGCGCCGCCTCCACCCCCGGCGGCGCGGCGGGCGGTGATCCCGGTGTGGCGCCGCCCGTGGGTCGTGGTGGGCAGTCAGACCTTCGCCGGCGACGTGTTACGCCGGCTGGGCATCCACAACCTGTACGACGACGCGCCCGAACGCTATCCGCGCCCGCGGCTGGCCGAGATCCTCGCCCGCGATCCCGACCTGGTGGTGCTCCCGGACGAGCCGTACGCATTTACGCCGGACGATGGCCCGGAGTCTTTTCCGGGCATGCGATGTGCCTTTGTCTCCGGCCGCCACCTGACCTGGTACGGCCCTTCACTGGCCGAAGCCCGCACGCTGTTGGAGTCGCAACTGCGCGCGGGCCTCGGGTAAAGCCTGGGACGGTTAGTGGAAGGCGTGCTCCGGGCCGGGAAACTCGCCGCCACGCACCTCGTCGGCGAACTGCTTGGTGGCGTCGGTCAGCGCGCCGGCCAGGTCGGCGTAGCGCTTGACGAAGCGCGGGGCCTTGCCGGTGCGCAGGCCGGCCATGTCCTGCCAGACCAGCACCTGGGCGTCGGTGTCGGGGCCGGCGCCGATGCCCACGGTGGGGATGGGGAGATCGTGGGTGATGCGCTTGGCGACCTCGCTGGTCACCATCTCCAGCACCACCGCGAACGCGCCCGCCTCCGCCACCGCGTGGGCGTCGGCCACCACGTCGTCGGCGGCATCGCCGCGGCCCTGCACGCGGTAGCCACCGATGGCGTGCTCGCTCTGCGGGGTGAAGCCGACGTGCGCCATCACCGGGATGCCGGCGTTGGTGATCGCCGCGATCTGCTCGGCGACGCGGCGGCCGCCCTCCAGCTTGACCGCGTGGGCGCCGCCCTCCTTCATGAACCGGACGGCGGTGCGCAGCGCCTGGATCGGACCTTCCTCGTACGAGCCGAAGGGCAGGTCGGCCACGACCAGCGCGCGCTTTGTGGCGCGCACCACGGCGCGGACCAGCGGGATGAGGTCGTCGACCGTGACCGGGACGGTGGTCTCGTAGCCGAACACGTTGTTGGCCGCCGAGTCGCCGACGAGGAGCACCGGGATGCCGGCCTCGTCGAAGATGCCGGCGGTGTACTGGTCGTACGAGGTGAGCATCGGCCACCGCTCGCCGCGCTGCTTCGCCGCGATCAGGTCGCGCGTGCGGACGCGCCGGGTGGCTGGGCCGCCGTAGAGGGTCGGCTCGGACATCGTCGTCTCCTCTCGCCTCGAGGCCGCGCACGCGGTCCCCGGGTCACTGGAGCAACTGTCCCACCGCACCTACAGGACACGTCAGGTGTTAGTGGAAGATTTCACACGCGTTACGCGAGCGCCGGCGGCGCTCCGGCGAGCAGGTCGTCGAGCAGGACGGCCGCGTGGCTGATGTAAGCCCGCTCACCCCGCTCGCCCTGCCCCAGCCGGTACTGATGCACGGTCGTGTCACTGTCGCCGTCACCGCGCTCGACTCGCCAAAACTCCCGAATCCCCGCTCGGGCGTATTCGCCTGGCTTGATCTCTCGATCGATGCGCTCAGAGCCGGGCGAGACGATCTCGATGACGAGTGCCACGTTCGCCGGATCCACCCAGACCACTCCGCGCGGAAGGGGTTTGCGCACAACTACGAGATCCGGGATCCGGCCGTCGGACTTCTCCGTAATGCGGAGCCCAGGCGTCGCCAGGACTAGGCCGTGGTGGTGCGCCACCAGAAACCAAGCGCCTATCCGAATGATCAAGTTGGCGTGGTCGGCGTCTGCCGGTGGCATGACGAGGAGGTTACCGTCTACCAATTCGTAGCGATGCCCCTTGTCGACCGCGGCTAATTGCGTCACGTCTTCAAGAGTGAGCGGGCGTGGTGGCAGCTCGACCTGCAACCGCGGTGGCCCCGGGTGTACTGCGGTCATGGCTCACCTCCTCGAGCTACGTATTCTACCGGTCGGAGGGCTCGCGCCACCTGTTCGTGATCGGGAGGCGGCGGTCGCGGCCGAAGGCCTTGATGGAGATCTTGGTGCCCGGCGCGGACTGGCGGCGCTTGTACTCGGCCACGTCGACCATGCGCAGCACCTTGTCGATCAGCGCCGGGTCGTGCCCCTCGGCGATCAGGTCGTCGCGGCCCTTGTCGCCGTCGACGTAGCCGAACAGGATCGCGTCGAGCTCGTGGTAGTCGGGCAGCGAGTCGGTGTCGAGCTGCCCGGGGCGCAGCTCGGCGCTCGGCGGCTTGGTGATCGCGCTTTCCGGGATGGGCGGCTCGGTGCCGCGCCGCTCGGCCTCGGCGTCGCGCCACCGGGCGAGTGTCCACACCAGCGTCTTCGGCACGTCCTTGAGCGGGTTGAAGCCACCCACCGAGTCACCGTACAAAGTGGAGTACCCCACCGCGAGCTCGCTCTTGTTGCCGGTGGTCAGTACGAGGTGACCCTCCTGGTTGGACAGTGCCATGAGGATCACGCCGCGGACCCGCGCCTGCAGGTTTTCCACCGCGAGCCCGGAAAGCGACATGTTGGCCAGGAACGCGTCGACCATCGGCTGGATCGGCTCGATCCGGTAGTCGAGGCCGGTGCGCTTGGCCAGGTCGGCCGCGTCGTCGCGGGAGTGCTCGGAGGAGTGCTGGCTCGGCATCGAGATGCCGACCACCCGATCGGGGCCGAGCGCGTCGACCGCGATCGCGGCCACCACCGAGGAGTCGATGCCGCCGGAGAGGCCGAGCACGACCGAGCGGAAGCCGTTCTTGCGGACGTAGTCGCGCAGGCCGAGCACCAGCGCCTGCCACACCTCCGCCTCGTCGGTGACCCGCTCGGCGACGCCGCCCTCGACCGCCTCGGCGGGTGCGGGCGGCACCGGGTCGATGACCAGCCGGCGCACGCTCATCTCGCCGAGGTCGCCCTCCGGCGCGTCCGGGTAGGCGGCCGCCAGGTCGATGTCGTGGACCATCAGGTGCTCGGCGAACTGCGGGGAGCGCGCGAGAAGCGTGCCGTCGGCGGCCACCACCATCGAGTCGCCGTCGAAGACCAGCTCGTCCTGGCCGCCGACCATGTTCACGTACAGCACCGGGGCGCCGGCCTCCTGGGCCCGGCGGGCGACCAGTGGGAGCCGCACGTCGTCCTTGTCCAGCTCGTAGGGCGAGCCGTTGATGTTGACGACCAGGCCGACCCGTGCCTGGCGGGCGACCGCGAAAGGGCCGCCGGCCTGCCAGATGTCCTCGCAGACGGTGAGCGCGACGTCGACGCCCGCCATGCGGACGACCGTCAGGAAGTCGCCGGGCACGAAGTAGCGGTCTTCGTCGAACACCCCGTAGTTGGGCAGGTGGTGCTTGTAGTAGCGGGCGGCGACCTGGCCGCCGTGCAGCAGCGCGAGCGCGTCTCGCGGCCCGCGGCCGGGCTCGGCCTCCGCGCTGATCCGGGCCGGGCCGTCCGCGTCGAGGTAGCCGACCACGACCGGCAGGTCGCCGAGGCCGTCGGCGGCCAGGTCGGCGGCGAGCCGCTCCACCACGGCGGCGGAGGCGGCGACGAAAGACTCGCGGAAGACCAGGTCTTCCACCGGGTATCCGGTCAGCATCATCTCTGGGAACGCGACAAGCTGGGCTCCGGCGTCAGCCGCGGCCCGGCTCCACTGGCGCACGATGGCCGCGTTGCCGGACAGGTCACCGACGGTCGGGTTTACCTGGGCGAGGGCGATGCGCAGAGTCGGCATGGCTCCATCTTCCCAAGTCTGGGCCGATCATGCGCTGTGAGACCGCGCTCGTCCGGGCGGTCGCGCGGAGCCGCGAGGGGAGCCGCCCGGCGCAGCGCCCGGCTGAGCACCGTGGCCACCTGAGCGGGGTCGACCGTGCCGGTCGGGCCCAGGTGGCGCAGCACGGACAGCAGCGGGCCGACTCGCCCCACGGCCAGGTATCCGTGCCGGGTACCCCGCTCGGCGCGGCCGCTCAGGGGACGGGCGGTGAGCCGTACCGCGTAGGCCTCGTCGCCGACCCGCCGCATCGCCATCTCGCGGAGCTGGACCCGGACGGCCGTCCCGTCCTCCAGGCGGGCGTCGAACTCGGGACACGAGCTGGACGCCTCGCGGAGCTCGCCCATCGCGCGGGCCGCGCCGCCCGGCTCGAAGAGCGCGAGCGCCTGGCGCAGCAGCGCGGCCCGCTGCCGCCCGGCGTAGTCGCCGACCGCCCGGTCGCGCGCGCCGGCGCCGGCCATGTCCCAGGGCTGCTCGAAGAGCGCTCGGCACCGCTCGGTACGGCCGCCGTCCTTGATCGGTGGTCGGCGGGTGGCCGGCGTGGAGCGGTACCCCTCGGGCAGGTCGCGGTCCTCCAGCAGCGCGTCGGCCAGCTCCGGCTGGGTCGCGGTGAGCGGGCCGCTCGGTGCGGACGGGCTCGGTGCGGCCGCGGGGTCACCGTCGTTCACCCGTACGTGGATCACGCCGGCGAGCGCGAGCGCGGCAGCCAGCGCGGTGCCGAGCGCGACCCCGCCGGCGATCATGCGGAATCGTGGCATGGCGCTTGTCCCCTCCCGTACGTTTGGTATCAACGGCCACGAACCGGACAGGTTGCGCCAGGACCCGGTACGGCGGCTCGCGCCCTCTTCACGTAACGTCGGTGTAACGGAGCGGCGGGAGACTGATCCGCCAGCTTTCGCGCAGCTAGAGAGCCACCACAGCAGAGCGTCGCTAGGGGTTGAAGTGGACCGTCAGCAGGAGTTCGTGCTCCGCACTCTCGAAGAGCGCGACATCAGGTTCGTCCGGTTGTGGTTCACCGATGTGCTGGGCACGCTCAAGAGCGTCTCGGTGGCGCCCGCGGAGCTGGAGGCGGCGTTCGACGAGGGCATCGGTTTCGATGGCTCGGCGATCGAGGGCTTCGCCCGCGTCTTCGAGTCGGACATGATCGCGATGCCCGACCCCACGACGTTCCAGGTCTTCCCGTTCGAGGGCGGGGTGAGCGGCGAGAGCGCCCGGATGTTCTGCGACATCCTGCTCCCCGACGGCAGCGGCTCCTGGGCCGATCCGCGCCACGTGCTGCGCCGCGCGCTGTCCAAGGCGGCGGAGAAGGGCTTCACCTTCTACACGCACCCCGAGGTCGAGTTCTTCCTGCTGGAAAACGGGCCCTCCGACGGCTCGGTGCCGATCCCGGTCGACGCGGGTGGCTACTTCGACCACACCACGCACGCCGTGGCCCGCGACTTCCGCCGCCAGGCCGTGCTCGCGCTGGAGCGGATCGGCATCTCGGTCGAGTTCAGCCACCACGAGGTCGCGCCCGGCCAGCAGGAGATCGACCTGCGATACGCGGACGCGCTGACCACGGCCGACAACATCATGACGTTCCGGCACGTGGTCAAGGAGGTGGCGCTGTCGCACGGCGTGCGGGCCACCTTCATGCCGAAGCCGTTCACCGACCAGCCGGGCAGCGGCATGCACACCCACCTGTCGCTCTTCGAGGGCGAGCGCAACGCGTTCCACGACGCGAGCGACCCCTCGAAGCTCTCCAAGGTGGCCAAGGCGTTCATCGCCGGCCTCCTGGTGCACGCCCGGGAGTACACGGCGGTCACCAACCAGTGGGTCAACTCGTACAAGCGGCTCTTCCCGCAGGCGCTGCCCGACCGGATCACCGAGTCCCCGGCGTACGTGTGCTGGGGCCACCTCAACCGCTCCGCGCTGGTGCGCGTCCCGGCCTACGGCAAGCCCAACTCGGCCCGTGTCGAGGTGCGTTCGCTGGACTCGGCCGCCAACCCCTACCTGGCGTTCGCGGTGATGCTCGGTGCCGGCCTCAAGGGCATCGAGGAGGGTTACGATCTCCCGCCCGGCGCGGAGGACGACGTGTGGTCGCTCTCCAACGCCGAGCGGAAGGCCATGGGCTACGAGGCGCTGCCGGAAAACCTCTCCGAGGCGATCGACGTGATGTCCGGCTCCGAGCTCGTAGCGGAGGTGCTCGGCGAGCACGTCTTCGACTTCTTCCTGCGCAACAAGCGCGCGGAGTGGGAGCAGTACCGCCGCGAGGTCACCCCGTACGAGCGCCAGCGCTACCTGGGCGCCCTCTAACCGCCGAGAGGCGGACCCGGCAGGCCCTTGCTACTTCGTCGGGGTGGGTGCCGGGCTTTCCGGCGATGACGGCGGCTGGCCGCCGGGGCCGCGACCGGGGCGCTCGCCGGCGCCCGGCTTGCCCTCGGGGCGCAGCTGCTCGCGCACCTTGCTCAGCGCGTCGGCCACCTGGTCCTCGGGGATGCCCAGCTCCTTGGCGAGCGCCGCGGCGAACTCGGCGTCCCGCGCGGCTTTGTCCTTGCCGTCACCCGGGCGGCCGGGGCCGTAACCGTGGCCGTAGCCGTAGGAGCCGGCTGGCGGGCGGCCGTCCCGGTCGGCGGCGTACGCGGCGATCGGCGCCGCGATGCCCACCGACAGCACGCCCGCGACGGCCAGCCCGCCGAGGGCCGCCCGCTTCGAAATGCGCCTACTCATGAAACCTCCAAAATCGCTTGGAACGGGGTACCCGACCGAGGCTGGAGGCATGAGCTGGGCTGCTGCCCTGCAGAGCCTGTCCCGCGGCTGGAAATCCGCGTCCGGCATGCGGGGATTGCGTGGTTTGGCGCCGTGCGCTACCAGCCCGCGCACAGGAATTGGTTCGCACACTTGTTCGATCACGTGGGCCGGCCGTAGCGTCGATGAAATGACGCGCTGCACCCTGGACGTCTCGCCGACGGAGGCGGTCGCGATCGCGATGGCGCTCTACGGCCTGGCCGGCACCCCGCTGCACGCCGACGCCGCCTCGGCGCTGCGCAAGCTGGTGCTCGTGATGCCCGACGCCGACCTGGTGACCGCCCGCGAGCTGGCCGACCTCGCCTCCCGCGGGTCCACCCCGACGGTGCCGCGGGTGGTCGCCGACGCGCTGCACGACCGCACGGTCCTGCGGATCGAGTACGCGGATCGGCACGGTGTCCCCACCACCCGCAGCATCGAGCCGCTGGGCTACGTCTCCTCCGGGCTCTGGTGGTCGCTTCGCGAGCCGGCGAGGCCGCCACCGGAGCACGACCACTGGTTTCTGGTCGCGTGGTGCCGGATGCGGCAAGCGGTCCGCGCGTTCCGCACGGACCGCATCGAGTCCCTCATAGCGACCGGCGAGCCGGCGCTCCCGCGCCGGCTCGCCGCTGCCGATCTGATAGAGGCCGGCCTTCCACTCACATCCGGCGGCGCATGCCCATCGTGAGCGTGCCGAGGCCGAATAGCACCGCCAGCGCACCCGCGATCACCGTGCTGGTGACCGCCGAGCCGTCCGCCGTCGGGCCGCTGACCAGCCACGGCGCCAGGATCGTCCAGACGCCGATCACCGGGGTGACCCAGGCGATGCCGTGCGTGCGGCCGTACGCGGACGCGAAGCCGAGAGCGAGCAGCGCGACCGCGACCCCGGAGAAGAGGTTGCTCGCGGCCAGGCTGCCGTGGTCGGTGAAGCCGACGACCCACGGCGACATCGCCAGGTACAGGCCGGTGAGTAGGGTCAGGCCCTCGACCAGCTGTGCGGTCGGGGTCTCCGCCGCCCGGTCGTACCGGGCCCGGAGAGCGGCGATGTCCGGGTGTTGTTCGATTGCGGGCGCTGTCATCGCGACCCACCTCCCTGAGGAGAACGGTGGGGGTCTCCCACCCACTTCTCACCCTGCTCCTGGGAAGTGCCGGCCGGCCACGGAGAAAATGACTGTCACGTCACACCCGGGGAGACGGTCAGGACGCCCGTGTCCGCGTCGAGCGTGGCCGGGGTGCCGACCGGCACCGTGAGCTGCCCGGTGCCGTGGCCGATCGGCAGCCCGCCGAGCACCGGCACGCCCAGGGCGCCGAGGCGCTCGGTCAGCACGTCGGCCACCGTCACGGCCCAGCCGTCGGCGCAGTCGGTGAACTGCCCGACCGCCACACCCGCCACCCCGTCCAGCGCGCCGGCGCGGCGCAGGTGGGTGAGCATGCGATCCACTTTGTACGGTGCCTCGGACACGTCTTCGGCGAGCAGGATCGCGCCGCGCAGGTCGGGGAAGTCCGGAGTGCCCACTGAGGACACGATGAGGCTGAGATTGCCGCCGATGAGCGGGCCGCTGGCCGTGCCGGGCACCGCGACCGGCGCGGTCTCCTCGGTCTCGACCCGCTTGACCACGACCGGCTCGGTGGTCATCAGCGCGGCCCGCAGCGACTCGGCCGACACCGGCGGGGTCCGCTCGTCCAGCCACGCCGCGCCGGGACCGTGCACTGTGGCCAGCCGGGCGCCCCGCCACAGCGCGAGCTGCAGCGCGGTGATGTCGGAGAAGCCGGCCACCACCTTCGGGTCGCGCCGCACCGCGTCCATGTCGATCGCGTCGACTATCCGCTGCGCGCCGTATCCACCGCGGGTGCACAGCACGCCGCGCACCTCGGGGTCGGCGAAGGCCGCGTTGAGATCGGCGGCCCGGAGCGCGTCGCCGCCGGCGAGGTAGCCCTGCCGCGCGTACGCGTTGGGCCCCAGCACCGGGCGCAGGCCCCACCCGGTCAGCAGCTCGAGGCCGCGGGCCACCCGCTCGGGCTTGGTGGGCCCGCTCGGCGAGACCAGCATGACGGTGTCGCCCGGTGCGAGGGCGGCGGGAAGCACGGCACGCATGACGCCGAGCCTACGGCCCGGGATAGCCTCGGGAGGTGACGACGGCGCTGGTGATCGAAAACGACCCGACCGACGACGCGCGGCGGCTGGGCGAGTGGCTGACCGAGGCGGGCCTGGCCCTGTCGGTGGTGCGCCCGTACGCGGGCGACCAACTCCCCGCCGACCTCGAAGGGTTCGCCGCACTGGTGGTGCTGGGCGGCGAGCAGTCCGCGTACCCGCCGCGCCCGGAGTGGTTCGACGGCGTGGAAGCGCTGCTGCGCAAGGCGACCCGCCATGGTGTACCCACGCTGGCGGTCTGCCTCGGCGCGCAGCTGATGGCGACCGCGCACGGCGGCACGGTCGAGCGCAGCGCCGCCGGGCCGGAGATCGGGCCGGCGCTGGTCGGCCGGCGCGACGCCGCGGAGACCGACACCCTCTTCCGGTACGTGCCGCTGATGCCCGACGTGCTCCAATGGCACCTCGACGAGATCACCGAGCTGCCCGCGGGGGCGGTGCTGCTGGCCGCGTCGACGCGATACCCGCACCAGGCGTTCCGGGTGGGGGAGCGGGCCTGGGCGCTGCAGTTCCACATCGAGTGCGACACCGCGATGATCGCGGACTGGGCGCGGAGCGCACCGGAGGGCTATGACCCCGAGGAGATCGTCGCCGCCTGCGACGCCGTGATGGTCGACGTCGAGGAGGTGTGGCAGCCGTTCGCGGCCCGCTTCGCGGCGCTGGCGCTCGGCGAGCTGAGCGACGTCCGCCGCCCGCTGCCGCTGCTGGGCCAGTAGATGACCAAGCCGACGAGCGCGCAGGCGCGGCTGGCGCGATATGGCTTCGGGCTCACCGCCGACATCGTCCGCGCGGCCGAGCTGCTCGGGCCCGACGGGCTGGGATTGTGGGATCCGACCGCCCAGGAGCCCAGCGACGAGGCGGCCGGCGAGCTGCTCACCGTCCTGTCCCGCGCGGCCGAGCCCGATCTCGCGCTGCGGCAGCTGCACCGGCTGGTCGAGGCCGACCGCCGGCACGAGGGTGCACTGCTCGCCACGATGGCGTCCGACGCGGGCCTGCGCCGCCGCCTCGTCGCGGTGCTCGGTGCCTCGTCCGCGCTCGGCGACCACCTCGTCGCCAACCCGGACCATTGGCAGACGCTGGTCACCGGCAAGGACGGTGTCGCGCCCAACGGGGACGGCGGGCTGCACCTCACCACACCGACCGTGCCCGCGCTGCGCACCGCGTACCGGCTGGCTCTGCTGCGGATCGCGGCGGCCGACCTGACCGGCGGGCGCGGCCTGGAGCAGACCATGTCGTCGCTGTCGGCCCTGGCCGACGCGACACTCGCCGCGGCGTACGGCATCGCGGTGTCCGAGCTGCCCGCCGGCACCGAGCCGCCGCGGCTGGCGGTCGTGGCGATGGGCAAGTGCGGCGGCGACGAGCTCAACTATGTGTCCGATGTAGACGTCATCTTCATCGCGGCCACCGACGCCGACCTGCCCGCGGGCACGACCATCGCCGCCCGGCTGATCGCGATCTGCGGCCAGGTGGCGTGGCAGGTCGACGCCGCGCTGCGGCCGGAGGGGAGCCGCGGCCCGCTGGTGCGCACGCTCGCCAGCCACCTGTCGTACTACCGGCGCTGGGCCCGCACATGGGAGTTTCAGGCGCTGCTCAAGGCTCGCCGGGCGGCCGGCGACGCGGCGCTGGCCCAGGAGTGGATCGACGAGCTCGCCCCGCTGGTGTGGCACGCCGCCGAGCGCCCCGAGGCGGTCGAAGACGTGCGCGCGATGCGCCGCAAAATCATCGACAGCGTGCCGCGTGCCGAGCTCGACCGCGAGATCAAGCGCGGGCCGGGCGGGCTGCGCGACATCGAGTTCGCCGTGCAGCTGCTCCAGCTCGTGCACGGGCGGGTCGACGAGTCGCTGCGCGTCACCGGCACGCTGTCCGCGCTGCGCGCGCTGGTGGCCGGCGGCTACGTCGGCCGCGCCGACGGCGAGGCGCTGCTGCGCGGCTACCGCTTTCTCCGCGCCGTCGAGCACCGGCTCCAGCTGCAGGCGCTGCGCCGCACCCATACCGTGCCCACCGACCCGGCCGCTGTCCGCTGGCTCGCACGCGCGCTCGGATACACGGCCGGGTCGGGGCGCGAGGCGGTCGAGTCCTTCCGCGCCGACTGGGTCTCGCACGCCGCCGAGGTACGCCGCCTGCACGCCAAGCTGCTCTACCGCCCGCTGCTCGAGGCGGTGGCCCGGGTGCCGGCCGAAGGGCTGCGCATGGTGCCCGAGTCGGCCGCCAAGCGGCTGCGGGTGCTCGGCTTCGATCCGACGACCGCGCTGCGCCACCTCGAGGCGCTGACCGGCGGCCTGTCCCGCACGGCGGCGATCCAGCGGACGCTGCTGCCGGTGCTGCTGCAAGAGTTCGCCGACGCACCCGAACCGGACCGCGGCCTGCTCAGCTACCGCCAGGTCTCCGACAAGCTGGGCACCTCGCCTTGGTATTTGCGGCTGCTGCGCGACGAGGGCCCGGTGGCTTTGCGGCTGGCCCGCGTGCTGGGGCTCTCCCGGTACGCGGCCGACCTGCTCGCCCGCGACCCCGAGGCGCTGCGCCTGCTGGCCGAAGACGCGGAGCTGGTGCCCCGCCCGCACGAGGTGCTCCGGGAGGGCTTCGCCGCGGCGGCCGAGCGGCACGGCGACCCGCAGGAGGCGATCGAGGCGGTACGCGCGGTGCGCCGCCGCGAGCTCTTCCGCATCGCCTCCGCCGACGTGCTCGCCCGCGCCGGCACGCTCGCCCCCGCGCAGCCGGTCGACATCACGGCCGTCGGGCAGGCACTGTCTCATGTGGCCGATGCCACGCTCGCCGCCGCGGTGCGGGCCGCGCGCGCCTCGGTGCCGGCGATGCCGGGGCTGCGTTTCGCCGTCATCGGCATGGGTCGGCTCGGCGGGTACGAGATGAGCTACCCCTCCGACGCCGACGTGCTCTTCGTCTACGACCCGCCGCAGGGGGCACCCGACGACGGGGCCAGTGCCGCTGCCCACGCCATCGCCGAGGAGCTGCGCCGCCAGCTCGGCCGGCCGGCACCAGACCCGCCGCTCGGCGTCGACGCCGACCTTCGCCCGGAGGGGCGGCAGGGGCCGCTGGTGCGCAGCCTCGCCGCGTACGCCCAGTACTACGCCAGGTGGTCGAAGGTGTGGGAGGCACAGGCTCTGCTGCGTGCCCGTTGGGTCGCCGGCGACGAGGCCTTGGGCCGGGAGTTCGAGGCGCTGGCCGACACCGTGCGATACCCGGCGGGCGGCCTCGGGCGCGACCAGATCACCGAGATCCGCCGCATCAAGGCGCGGGTGGAGACCGAGCGCCTGCCCCGCGGCGCCGACCCGGCCACCCACGCGAAGCTCGGCCGGGGCGGACTGGCCGATGTGGAGTGGGCGGTGCAGCTCGTGCAGCTGCGGCACGCGCGAGCCCTGCCGGAGCTGCGGTGCACCCGCACCCTGGACGCGCTCAGCGCCGCCCGCGCCGCCGGGCTGGTGGCGCGCGCCGACGCCGAGGCGATGGCGGCCGGCTGGACGCTCGCCGCCCAGGTGCGCAACGCGCTGACGCTGGTGCGCGGCCGCCCGACCGACCAGCTGCCCAGGCACGGCGTGGAGCTGGCCGGCGTGGTGCGGCTGCTCGGCGGCACCGACCCGGGGGAGTACCTCGACTACTACCTGCGCACCACCAGAAGGTCCCGCGCCGCCTGCGAACGGGTCCTGGCCGCCTGACGGGTCCTTCACCGAGATTTGCCCCCGTCCGCGCCAGCGGCGGACCGTTTGCTCCCGGGGCCAAGCCCGACACCGCGTCGGCCTGGTTTGGCCCTACCGAGGGGTGGCGGGTGCTCGTACCTGAGCTGTCGAGCTGGGCGCAGCGATGCGCCCAGCCCCGGCGAGCGTGCATCCTGGGTGGGCGCACCAATGCGCCCAGCTCGACAGCTCCCCGCACGAGCCCTCGCTACCCGCCAGATCGCGTCTGAACGGGTGGGCGCCACCCGCCCGGAGGCCAAAGGGGTGAGCGTCAGCAAGCGCGGAGGGTGAGGCCGCGGGAGCGGCGGTCTGGACCACGGCGGAC